>Ga0134122_10000835_pt1 | contig 21597 bp, 22 predicted proteins | sample KB302_FD_96461 | JGI IMG/M metagenome (GOLD analysis project Ga0134122, IMG submission 96461) | Terrestrial soil microbial communities without Nitrogen fertilizer from Kellogg Biological Station, Michigan, USA - KB3-0-2 | ecosystem: Environmental > Terrestrial > Soil > Unclassified ... | reverse complement strand
GTGACCATCTCGTCGAACACCGACTCGCTCGGGATGGTGCTCACGTACCGCTCGGCGGCGGCGCGGCGCGCGGCGGTCGTGTCGGACGACTGCGCGGGCGCGGCGGTCGACACGGCCAGCGCCAGCAGCACCATCGTCGTCACCCTGCCTGCGTGTCGCATACTCGTCCCCTTACAGATCCTTGACGTCCACCGCCTGGCCGCTGGCCGCGCTCTTGGCGACGGCATCCGTGAACTCCATGTAGCGCACGCCATCCTCGAAGTTGGTGTGCGTGATCTTCTCGCTGCCCCGGATGGCGTTCACGAATTCTTCCTCCACCCGCCAGCCGATGCGCTGATCGGCCGGGATGGCGATCTCCTTCATCTCCTTGTCGCCGCGCCGCCCGCCCGAGAGCCGCTTGGCATCGACCTCGATGCGCAGCGTCCCTTCGCTGCCGAAGATCCACGCCTCCGGCGGCGGCGCGAACGCGGTCAGCGAGCTGAAGCGCAGATGGGCGACCGGCCCGCTCTTGAAGTTGACGAGGATGTCGACGTGGTCCGGCACCTTGACCTCGTGCCACTGACCGGCCTCGTCCTTGCGCTTGGGGGTGGCGATCTTGGTCATGGCCATGACCCGCCCGGCGGGGCCGAGCCAGCGCATCATCGCCTCGTACCAGATCCCCATGTTCAGGATGTTGTTGCCGGAGAGCGCGATGTTCTGGCGCCAGTGCAGCGAGTCGCCCTGCTCGGCGAAGCGCGCCTGCTGGGTCCCCTGGACCTCGACCGCGTGCAGCGTGCCGGCGTAGCCCTCGGCGATCAGCTGCTTGAGCCGGCGATCGACCTCGAGGGTGTGCGGCGCCGGCACCAGCTGGGCCACCAGCTGCGGCGCCCGCCGGGAGGCCTCCAGCATGCGCCGGCCCTCGGTGGCGTTCATCGCCATGCGGGCCTCGCACAGCACGTGCTTGCCGGCGGCCAGGGCGGCCGTCGTCATCTCGGCGTGCATGTAGGGCCACGTGCCGATGCACACCGCATCGACGTCCTTGGCTTCCACGACCTCCCGCCAGTCGCCGTGGGCGCGCGCGATGCCGAACTCCTTGGCCACGCGCTCGCTCGACTCCTTGGTGCGGTTGGCCACCGACACCAGCTGGACACCGGCCTGGGCCGCGATCTTGGGGATGTGGTGCTTGCGGGTGTTGGCGCCCGCTCCGACGAACCCTACGCGGATCGGCTTGTCAGTCATGGGGCGACATGGTAACACCGTCGGAAATCCATGGAAACGTGCTGCGAGATCCGGCCCGTTCCCCCCGGCCAGCGCCGCGTGCTGCACGTCGCGCTCTGGATCAACGCCGCGATGTTCCTGCTCGAGAGCGGAGCCGGTCTGGCCGCGAGCTCGACGGCGCTGCTCGCCGACTCGGTCGACATGCTGGGCGACGCCATCGTCTACGGCTTCAGCCTCTACGCGGTCGGCCGGGGCCCGGTGTGGCAATCCCGGGCCGCCTTCCTGAAGGGGCTGGTCATGGCGGCCTTCGGCGTGGGGATCCTCGTGCAGGTGGCGCTGAAGCTGGCGCGCGGGCTGACGCCAGGCGTCGAGACGATGAGCGCCGTGGGCCTGCTGGCCCTGGTCGCCAACCTCGTCTGTCTGCGACTGCTGTGGCGCCACCGCGAGGACGACGTCAACATGCGCTCGGCCTGGATCTGCTCGCGCAACGACGTGATCGGCAACGTGAGCGTGCTGGTGGCGGCCGCCGCGGTGTGGCTCAGCGGCTCGCCCTGGCCCGACATCATCGTCGGCCTGCTGGTGGCCGGCGTGTTCGGCCGGTCGGCCGTCGGCGTGCTCGCGGAGGCCTCACGCAGCTACCGGCTGGCGCAGTAGCCATGGCGCCGTTCACCGGCAAGGAGTTCCTCGAGAGCCTGCGCGACGGTCGCGAGGTGTGGATCTACGGCCAGCGCGTGGCCGACGTCACCACCCACCCGGCCTTCCGCAACCCCGCCCGCATGCTGGCGCGTTTGTACGACGCGCTGCACGATCCGGCGCAGCGCGACGTCCTCACCTGCCCCACGGACACGGGATCGGGCGGCGTCACCCACCGGTACTTCCGCGCGCCCACCAGCGCCGAGGATCTCGTCGCCTCCCGCGACGCCATCGCCGCGTGGGCGCGCATCACCTACGGCTGGATGGGCCGCTCGCCCGACTACAAGGCGGCGTTCCTGGCCACGCTGGGCGCCAACCCCGACTTCTACGCGCCCTACCAGGACAACGCGCGCCGCTGGTACCGCCTGGCCCAGGAGCGCGTGCTCTACCTGAACCACGCGCTGGTGCAGCCGCCGGTCGACCGCAATCGCCCGCCCGACGAGGTGGCCGACGTGTACGTCCACGTCGAGAAGGAGACCGACGCGGGCCTCGTGCTGAGTGGCGCCAAGGTCGTGGCCACCGGCTCCGCGCTCACGCACGCCAATTTCATCGCGCATCCAGCCACCACGCCGATCAAGACCAAGGCCTTCGGCGCGGTGTTCATCGCGCCCATGAACACGCCGGGCGTGAAGCTCATGTGCCGGCCCTCTTACGCGATGACCGCCGAGGTGATGGGCAGCCCCTTCGACTATCCGCTCAGCAGTCGCATGGACGAGAACGACGCCATCCTGGTGCTCGACCACGCGCTGGTCCCGTGGGAGAACGTCCTCATCTACGAGGATCTCGAGAAGTCGGCGACCTTCTTCCAGCACTCCGGCTTCTTCACGCGCGCCATGCTGCACGGCTGCACGCGGCTGGCCGTGAAGCTCGACTTCATCCTCGGCCTCATGCTGAAGGCTGCCGAGGCGGTGGGCTCGGCCGACAACCGCAACGTGCAGGCCTCCATCGGCGAGGCCATCGCCTGGCGCAATCTCTTCTGGGGCCTCACCGACTCGATGACGCGGAACCCCGTGCCGTGGGCGGGCACCACCGTGCTGCCGAATCCGGAATCCGCGCAGGCCTATCGGCTCTTCTCCACCATCGCCTACCCGCGCGTGAAGGAGATCGTGGAGAGCATCCTGGGCAGTGCGCTCATCTACCTGAACTCGCACGCCGCCGATTTCCTGACGCCCGAGCTGCGGCCCTACCTCGATCGCTACCTGCGCGGCTCCGACGGCAGCGACGCCGAGGCGCGCACCAAGCTCATGAAGCTGCTGTGGGACGCGATGGGCACGGAGTTCGGCGGCCGGCACGAGCTCTACGAGCGCAACTACGCGGGCGCCCCCGAGACCATCCGCTTCCTCACCTGGCAGATGGCGCAGACCAGCGGTCTGGCCGGGCGCTTCAAGGACTTCGCCGCGCAGTGCCTGGCCGAGTACGACCTGGAAGGCTGGAAGGCGCCCGACCTCATCACGCCCACCGACGTCCGGCTGTTCGGCAAGAAGCCGCCGCCGACCGCCTGAAGCGCCGCGCGGCTAGGCCGCGGAGCCGGAGCGGGAGGCGACGAGCGCGACCGCGCGTACGAGCCGGACCGGATCGATCGGCTTGGGGACGTGCAGCTGGAATCCGGCCTTCAGCGCGCGCTCGCGATCTTCCAGTCGGGCGTAGGCCGTGAGCGCGATGGCCGGGATCGACGCGCCGCCCCGCCCTCGCACCGTCTCGAGCAGCACGTAGCCGTTGGTGCCGGGCATGCCGATGTCGCTCACCAGCACGTCCACCGGCCCGGCGTCCATGGTGGCGAGCGCCTCGAGCGCGGAGGCGGCCAGCGTGACGCGCGCGCCGGCCTGCTCGAACGCCAACCGGGCCAGATCGCGCGCGTCCGCCTCGTCGTCGACAACCAGCACGTGCAGGCCCGCCAGGTGGCGGGGGGCACCGGCGGCCTCGAGCCCGACGCCACGGGGCAGCGGCCCGAGATCCTCGTCGGGGGACGGACGCGGCAGGCGAACGCTGAACGTGGCGCCGCGGCCCGGGCCTTCGCTGGTCGCCACCACCTCGCCGCCGTGCAGCTCCACCAGGTGCCGCACCAGCGCCAGTCCGATGCCGAGGCCGGAGTGCGTGCGGGAGGAGGAAGCGTCGGCCTGACGGAAGCGCTCGAACACGTGCGGCAGGAACTCCGGCTTGATCCCGGAGCCCGTGTCCACCACACGGATCTGCTCCTGCCCCTGGTACTCCTCCAGCCACACGTCGATGCGTCCGCCCGGCGGCGTGAAGCGGATGGCGTTGGTCAAGAGATTGCCCACGACCTGCTGCAGCCGATCGGGATCGCCGGCCACGACGATCGCGCGCGGCCCCACATGGGTCTCGATCAGCACGCCCTTGGCCTGCGCGCCGGGGCGGAGCGTGTCGACCGCCGCCTCCACGACCGCGGGCAGGTCGACGGCGCGCAGCTCCAGCCGCAGCTTGCCGGCCACCATGCGCGAGGTGTCGAGCAGGTCGTCGATCAGCTGCATCTGCGTGCGCGCGTTGCGCTCGATCACCTCGACCGCGTGGCGCGCGGTGTCGCCGTCGAGCCCGCCCGACTGCAGCATGCGCGTCCAGCCGAAGATCGAGCTGAGCGGCGTGCGCAGCTCGTGGGACAGCGTGGCCACGAACTCGTCCTTGGCCCGGTTCGCCGTCTCGGCATCCTGGCGGGCCGTCTGCTCCATCTGCAGCACGCTGGCGCGCTGGCGCTCCAGCGCGTACTGATCGGTCGCGTCGCGGAACACCACCACCACCCCCTGCACGCGCCCGTCCGCCGCCTTGATCGGCGCCGCGCTGTCGGCGATGGGAATCTCGCGGCCGTCGCGGGACAGCAAGATGGTGTGGTTGGCGACGCCGACGATCGTCCCCTGGCGGCGCGCCTTGGTCACCGGATTTTCCACCGGCTGGCGAGTCGCCTCGTTGATGATGGCGAACACATCCTCGATCGGGCGGCCGCGGGCGCCGGCATCCGTCCAGCCGGTGAGCGCCTGCGCCACCGGATTCATGAGGGTCACGCGGCCCTGATCGTCGGTGGCGATGACGCCGTCGCCGATGCTCTCCAGCGTGGTGCGCAGGCGAAGCTCCGACTCCTGGCTGGCCGCGGCCACGGCCTCGGAGGTCTGGCGCAGCGCCGACTCGCGGTCGCGGTAGCGCATGGCCCGGATCGTCAGCACGGTGGCGCCGATGACGAGGGCGAAGGCCACGACCAGACCGGCGATGTTCCCCGCCGTCGCCAGGCGCTCGGCCAGGTTCATGTCGCGCTCGCGCCTGGCGTAGAGCCGGCTCTCCTCGTCGCGCATGGCGGTGAGCAGCCCGCGGATGTCGCCCATCACGCGGATGCCGACGTCGGACCGGATGATGCGCCCGGCCGCCCCCGTCCCTTCCGCCCGGGCGATCCGGATGGAGGTGGCCATCTCGCTCAGCTTGGCGCCGACGAGCCCGTCCAGGCGCACCAGCTGGGACTGCTGGGTGGCGTTGTCGGCGGTGAGCTGGCGCAGCCGGGTCAGGTGGAGCGGAACGATCCGGATCGCCGCCTCGTAGGGCTCGAGGTACTTCGCGTCGCCGGTCAGGAGGAAGCCGCGCTGTCCGGTCTCGGCGTCCTTGATCAGCGAGAAGAGGACCTCGATCTCTTCCCGAACGAGCAGCGTGTGAGTGGCCAGCTCACGGGCCTCCTCCAGCCGGAGCATCTGCCGGTAGGAGATCAGCCCCACCACGATGAGCAGCAGGCCGGCCAGCGCGAAACCGAGGAATCCGAGTCGTCGCTGGTTCCAAGCCTGCACGCCCGAAGTATACGGTCAGGCCAGGCAGCCCTCCAGCACTGCCACCATGCGGTCGATCTCGGCCTTCGTCACGGTGAGCGGAGGCATGAAGCGTAAGCTGTCGGGCCGCGGCGCGTTGATGAGCAGGCCGCGGTCGAGCGCGCTGTCGACCACCTTCTGCGCCTCGCCCCGACCGAGCGCCAGCGCCAGGAGCAGGCCGCGGCCGCGCACCGCGCCATGGCCGAGCGCGGCGGAGAGCGTGCTCAGGCGGCCGACCATGTAGTCGCTGGTCTCGCGCACCGCCGCCAGGAAGTGCGGCTCGTTCACGATCTCCACCACCGCACAGCCGACCGCGGCCATCAGCGGATTGCCGTTGAAGGTCCCGCCCTGATCACCGGGCTCGAAACAGCTGACCGCCTCGCTGGCCACCAGCGCGGCCAGCGGCACCCCGCCGCCGAGCCCCTTGCCCAGCGTCAGGATGTCCGGCCGCGCGTCCAGGTGCTGGAACGCGCAGAAGCGGCCGGTGCGGCCGACGCCGGTCTGGATCTCGTCGAGGATCAGCAGAATGCCGCGCTCGCGGGTCAGCGCGCGGACGGCCGTGAGATACGCGTCGGTGGCCGGGATCACGCCGGCCTCGCCCTGGATCGGCTCGAGCATGACCGCCACCGTCCGCTCGGTGATGGCCGCCTTCAGTGCGTCGAGGTCGTTCAGCGGCACCTTGCGGAAGCCCGGCACCTTCGGCTCGAACAGCGGCTCGAAGGCCGGCTTGCCCGAGGCCGACATGGTGGCCAGCGTGCGCCCGTGGAAGCTGCCGTGGGTGGTGACGATCTCGAAGGCGCCGTGGCGGAAGCGCTGGCCCCATTTTCGGGCGAGCTTGATGGCACCCTCGTTGGCCTCCGCGCCGCTGTTGCAGAAGAAGACGTGCCCGAGGCCCGTGGCGCCCGCCACCAGCGCGGCCAGCTTCGCCATGCGCTCGTTGTAGTAGGCGGGGCTGCAGTTGATCAGACGCGCGGCCTGGGTGGAGAGCGCCTCCACCATCGCCGGGTGGCAGTGGCCGAGACAGTTGACGGCCCAGCCCTGCACGAAGTCGAGATACTCACGGCCCTCGCTGTCGCGCAGCCAGGAGCCGCTTCCCTCCACCATGACGACGGGTGGCCGGGTCGTGATCGGCATGAGGTGGTTCAGGTCTGTGTGCATGCGCCATGGTCACCGGCCCACGCACACAGGGCAAATCAATCCTCGTGATGCTGACGATCAGATGCGCTGATCGAGCTCAGTCGAGCTCGACCTCCGCACTCATGGCGACCGTGCCCTCCGGTGTCACCGCCCACGCGTCGCAGCCGCGCGCGTTCGGGCGGCCGCGCAGCTCGAACGGCGCGGTGTCGAACAGCGGCGCGCGCGCCTGGGTCGTGTAGCCGGCGATCCGCCGCCCCGCCGCGTGGTCGCGCGCGAAGTCGATGAGCAGCGTCGTGGTGAGCGGGCCGTGCACGACCAGGCCCGGGTAGCCCTCCACGTCCATCGCCCACGTGCGGTCGTAGTGGATGCGGTGACTGTTGAACGTCAGCGCCGAGTAGCGGAACAACAATATGGGCTCCGGCGTGACCGTGCGCCGCCAGGGGACGTCCGCCGGCGCCGGCTCGCGGCGCGGCGCCTGGTTGCGATCGCCCGCCTTCACCTCTTCGCGAAACACGGTGCGCCGCTGGTCCTCCAGGGCCAGGCCGTCGGCGCCGTACACGCGGCTGACGATCGTGGCGAACACGAGTGTGCCGGTGCCGCCGCTCTTCATCGACAGGTCGGTCAGCTCGGTCTCGCGGCGCAGGCTCTCGCCGATGCGCAGCGGGCGGAGGAGCCGTACCCGCTCGCCGGCGAACATCCGGCGCGGCAGCGGCAGGTCGGGCACCACGCCGCTGTCGTGGGGGCTACCGTCCGGCCGCAGGTCGCCGGAGGCGACCCGCGGCAGGAAATAGAGTGCCAGCCACGCCGGCGGCAGCGCGTCACCCTCGCGATACTCGGGTTCGGGGCGGCCCAGCGCCAGCCGCAGCATGTTCGCGGGACCAGGATGCAGGACGTCGGTCGTCTCCTGGCGGCGGCCGATGTACGGCTTGAACGCGTCGAGGCTCAGTGTCGTCGTGCTCATCGCAGACTCCTCACCGTGCGATCACTTGATGGCGTACGGGTTGATGGGTGTGCCGACGCCGCGCGTCACCGCCAGCGGCGGGGCCACGAGGAGGAAGGCCCAGCGGCCGTCGGCCGCGCAGTCGGCGGCCAGCTCCTCGAGGAAGAAGATCTCGCCCAGCGTCAGTCCCATGTTGGGGATGGCCACCACGTGGAACGGGTTGCGGAAGCCCGGGATCTCCGACGGCCGGACCTCGACCGCGTAGTTGTCACAGCCGATCGCCGCGATCTGCCTGGCGTGCAGCCACGGCGTGGTGTGGATCGACATGCCGGGAAAGTCGTCGAGATCGTAGTGGCGCCAGTCCTTCTTGTCGAGATAGCGGGTCATGTGGCCGGTCCGGACCAGGAGGAGATCGCCGCGCTTGACGTCGACCTTCTGCGCAGCCATGGTGCCTTCCAGGTCGGCCACGGTGATGGCGTAGCCCGGCTCGAGCGCCCGCACGCCCTTGTAGCGCGCCACGTCCAGCAGCACGCCGCGCCCGGCCAGCTTGCTGTTGGTCTTGTCGATGCTGTTCTTGGCCGCACCCGTGCTGGTGACCAGGTCGGCGCTGTAGCCGTTCCACATCTTGCCGTCGTCGAAGATGTGGGCCAGGCTGTCCCACTGGGTCACGCACTGCAGCGGCATGACGATCCAGTCGTCGGATCCGCCGTAGCCCTGCGCCTCCTTCACCTCGTCCGGCGTCTTGGGGCGGTCGCCGCCGTCGCGGAACATGGCGTGGATGGGGTTGAAGCGCGCGCGCGTGCCGCTCTGCGGTCCTTCGCGCTGCAGCGGGACGCCCAGTGCGAAGACTTTCCCGGTGGTGGCCAGCCGGCAAGCCTCGGCGATCGTGTCGGGCGTGATGTAGTTGAGCGTGCCGAGCTCGTCGTCGGGTCCCCACTTCCCCCAGTTCCGCACCTGCAGCGCCAGCGTCCGAAGGGCTTCCTCGCTCATGCGGACTCCCACCTCCAAGGGATGCGGTATCTTAAGGCATGATTCACGGCATGACTCGCCGAGAGGCCGTCGCGCTGATGGGGCTGTCGGGCGCTGCGCTGCTGGCCCGCCACGCCGCCGCCCAGGGGACCGGACGCGTGCCCGCCTGCGTCGTCCGTCCCCAGCAGACCGAGGGGCCGTTCTTCATCGACGAGAAGCTCAACCGCTCTGACATTCGCTCCAATCCGGGACGGAGCGACACCCGGCCCGGCGCAAGCCTGGAGCTGGCCTTCGCCGTCTCGCGGCTCAGCGGCGGCGCGTGCGCCCCGCTGGGCGGCGCGCAGGTCGACGTGTGGCACTGCGATGCGTCCGGCGCGTACTCGGACGGCGCGCAGAAGTTCCTCCGCGGCTACCAGGTCACCGACGGCACCGGCGCCGCGCGCTTCGTCACGATCTATCCTGGCGCCTACGGAGGCCGCGCGGTGCACATCCATTTCAAGATCCGCGTGCCGGGCCAGGAATACACCTCGCAGATCTACTTCGACGAGGCCGTGACCGACCGCGTGTTCGCGGTCGAGCCGTATGCGCGCACCGGGCAGCGCCGGCTACGCAACGAGGGCGACGGTCTGTTCCGCTCCGGCGGTCGACAGCTGCTGGTCTCGCCCACGCCGAGCGGCGCGGGGTACACGACGACCTTCGAGCTTGCCCTGAGCACGTAGATGGCCAACAGCTGGGGGCAGCTGTTCCGGGTGACGACGTGGGGCGAGTCGCACGGCGCGGCCATCGGCGCGGTGGTGGACGGTTGCCCGCCGCGGCTGGCGCTCTCCGAGGCCGACATCCAGCCGGACCTCGACCGCCGCGTACCGGGGCAGAGCGCGCTCGTCACCCAGCGCAAGGAGACGGACACCGTCCAGATTCTCTCCGGGGTCTTCGACGGCGTCACGCTCGGCACGCCCATCAGCATGCTCATCCCCAACGCCGACATGCGGCCCGGCGACTATCGTGAGGTGAAGGAGAAGTATCGGCCGAGCCACGCCGACTACACCTACGAGGCCAAGTACGGCGTGCGCGACTGGCGGGGCGGCGGCCGCACCAGCGCGCGCGAGACGGCCGGACGCGTGGCGGCCGGCGCCATCGCGCGCAAGCTCCTGACCGAGCGCTTCCGCGTCACCGTCGTCGCGTGGGTGTCAAAGGTCGGCACGCTCAGCGTGGAGTGCGATCCCGAGCGCGTCACGCGCGACGAGGTCGATCTCACGCCCATCCGCTGCCCCGATCTGACGATGGCCGACCGGATGATCGCGGCCGTCGAGGCGGCGCGCAAGGACGGCGACTCGCTGGGCGGCATCGTCACCTGCGCGGTGCGCGGCTGCCCGCCCGGCTGGGGCGAGCCCGTGTTCGATCGTCTCGAGGCCGACCTGGCCAAGGCGGTGATGAGCCTGCCCGCCAGCAAGGGCTTCGAGATCGGCTCGGGCTTCGCCGGCACCGAGCTGCGCGGCTCGCAACACAACGACGCGTTCTACATGCAGGGCGACCGCGTGCGTACGCGCACCAACCGCTCGGGCGGCGTGCAGGGCGGCATCACCAACGGCGAGACGATCTACTTCCGCGTGGCCTTCAAGCCGACGGCGACGATCATGCGCGAGCAGAACACGGTCAGCGTCGCCCACGCCGAGACGACCATCACCGGCCGTGGCCGCCACGATCCCTGTGTGCTGCCGCGCGCCGTACCGATGGTGGAAGCGATGACGACGCTGGTGCTCGCCGACCATGCGCTCCGGCAGCAGGCGGTCGTCGATCCGTCGACGTAGCGAGCGCACCGCTCCGCAACCGGACGTCCGCAACAGGAGGACCGCATGAACTACGGAGTCGTGCTTCCGATCTGGCAGCTCACGATCGCGGAGGCGGAATCCCTCGCCCTGAAAGCCGAAGAGCTCGGCCTCGACGGCGTGTTCGTCCCCGACCACATCCTGGCCAAGCCGGCCACCACGCAGCACTACGGTGGCCACTGGCCCGATCCGTTCTCCCTGCTGGCGTTCCTGGCCGGCCGCACCCGGCGCATCCAGCTCGGCGCCAGCGTCATCGTCCTGCCCTATCGCAACGCGCTGGTCACGGCCAAGGCCGCGGCGACGGTCGATCAGGCCTCAGGAGGCCGCTTCATCTTCGGCGTCGGGGTCGGCTGGGACGAGGCGGAGTTCACCGATCTGCGCCTGCCCTTCCGGGAGCGAGGCAAGCTGAGCGACGACTACATCCGCGCGATCAAGGCCGCGTGGTCCGCCGACGTGCCGGAATACACGGGCCAGTACGTGAGCTACTCCGGCGCCACGTTCTCGCCGCGACCGGTACAGCGGCCGCATCCGCCGATCTGGGTCGGCGGCTCGCCGGGCGCCGTGTCGAGCCCGGCGGTGCGGCGCTGCGCCGAGCTGGGTGATGCCTGGCATCCGCTCGCGCTCGGCCTCGACCAGATCGAGAAGGGCTATGCGACGCTGCGCGACCTGGCGTCCGGCGCCGGCCGCCGCGAGGCCATCGGGCTGGCGCCCCGCAACGCGCTCGACCTGACCGACGCGGCCAAAGGCAGCGGCCGGGCCGCCTTCCAGGGCTCCGTCGCCGAGGTGGCGTCCGACATTCGCCGCGTGAAGGGCCTGGGGGCGGCGTGGATGACGTTCGACCTGCCGCGGGCGGGCGTGCCGGCCATGGCCCGGGCCATGGAGCGCCTCGCCCGCGAGGTCAAGCCGGCGGCCGCCTGAGGACGGTATACTCGAAGGAACTCGGAGGAGAATGGACATGGCGTTCAAGCCCGCGGCCCTCGACCACGTCAACATCTACGTGCGCAACGCCGAGCGCTCGCACCGGTGGTACACGGAGCTCTTCGGCTTCCACACGCAAGACATGGCCTACGTGCCGGAGACCGGCAAGCTCCGCGCGGCGTTCCTGGCCTGCGACGCCGGCCACGCCCACGACATCGCGCTGTTCGACGTGGGCGAGGACGCGCAGGGCCCGCAGAAGGGCCAGGTCGGGCTGAACCACGTGGCCTGGCGGATGGAAAGCCTCGAGGACCTGGCCGAGATGTACAACCGGCTCAAGGCCAAGGGCATCCCCATCCACGTCGCGGATCACACCGTCTCGCTCGGCGTGTACTTCTCCGATCCCGACGGCAACGGCCTCGAGGTGTACTACGAGCTGCCGCGCAGCGAGTGGAAGCGGGAGCGGCCGTTCACGGGGGCGACGCAGGAAGAGAAGGGTCGGTTTCCCGGGCCGTGGGACGAGGTGCTCCGCCCGGCGGCGACGGCGGCGACGCGAGCCTGACCGCACGCCCGAGCGGCGCGCGCAGGCGGTGCGGCGTCACCCGACGCAGCACGATCTCCTCGGCGCCGACGAACGTCGCCAGCGAGCGCATCGCGTCCACCAGGCCGGCGAGCATCGCCTCCTGATCGAGGCGATCGCCGCCGGCCGGCGGCGACTCCCCCGCCGCACACCACGGCTCGACGTGCAGGTGCCGGATCTCCAGCCTCCCCTCACCGCGATGGCTCTTGGCGTCGACGCGCCCCACCAGCTGCCCCTCGTGCAGGATCGGCAGCGTGTAGTAGCCGTGCACTCGCTCGTGACCGGGCGTGTAGACCTCGATCCGGTAGTCGTAGCCGAACAGGCGCGCCACGCGCTCGCGAAACCAGAGCAGCGAATCGAACGGCGCCAGGAACGTCGTCCCGCGTGACGGGGCGGCCACACGGGCCGCGCGCGCCAGCGCGGGCACATCACGCGTGAGCGCCAGCCAGCGCCCGGGCCGGCCTTCCACCTCGATCGGCGTGATCTCGCCGCGTTCCAGCATGGCGGCCAGGGTGGCGCGCCGCCCGCCGGGCCCGAACCGCGGGAAGGTCAGGTAGCCGGCGAGGTCGCGATCGGTGGCCGCGCCCATCGCATGCAGCGAGCGCTCGATGTGCCAGCGCGTGAACTCCGCCGCGGAGACGGGCGCGCAGGTGGCGGCCGACGGGATCGCGCGCTCCAGCAAGTCATAGCGCTTGTGGAAGTGGCGGCGCGAGTGGACGGTGAGCGCGCCGGTCATCCAGAGATAGTGCAGGCCGTGCTGCACCGGTCGCCACCGCCACCACCCGCCCGCTCCGCGCGGCCGGCGCCCCTCGAAGTCCGCGCCGCCCATTGGACCGTTGGCCGAGATCTGCGCCTTCACGTCGGCGAGGACCTTGGGGTTGCGGCGCAGCCAGTCCGACCAGCCCGTGTGCCGCGTTCGATAGTCGAGCATGGCGCGACGCCACCAGGGCAGCGTTCCGATCGGGACGAGACACGCCGCATGCGCCCAGTACTCGAACAGCAGCCGGCGGCGGTAGACGAGCCGGTCGAGGCGCGCGCGGTCGTACGCGCCGAAGCGGCTCCACACGGTCAGGTAGTGGGCGCGATCGAGCACGTTGATGGAGTCCAGCTGCAGGCCGCCGACGTCCTCCACGAAGCGCCGGAGGCGACCGGCGCTCATCGTCGTCGATCGCGGCCGGGTGAGATGCTGGCGCTGCAGAAAGAGCGCCCGGACAGCGTGGAGGGGCACGGGCCGACGCGGCATGCCTCCGCAGACTACCACCGCGACGACGGCCCGTCAGGGCGCGCCTGGCCCCGCCAGCGTACGGTAGGTATCGCCCCTCGGGCTGCGCGAAATCGCTGGCACCAGCGTTGCACTCCGCGCAAATCATGAGAACACTCTCACTCGCCCTGACCGTCGCGCTAGCGCTCATGCTTCCGGCTGTACCGGCCTCGGCCGGCGCCCCGACCGATCAACTTCGCACGCAGGTGGACCAGGTGGTCCGTGTGCTCGATGATCCAGCCCTCAAGGCCAGTACCGCGCGCCGCGACGCGGTGCGCAAGATCGCGGGAGAAGTCTTCGACTACAACGAGATGGCCAAGCGCGCCCTCGGCACGCACTGGGCCTCGCGCACGGCCGAGCAGAAGCAGGAGTTCGTGTCGCTGTTCTCCGACCTGCTCGATCGCGCCTACTTCTCGAAGATCGAGCAGTACCAGGGCGAGAAGGTCCGCTACGGGACCGAAACCGTCGATGGCGATCAGGCCACCGTGAAGACGATGATCATCTCGCCGAGCGGCTCGGAGATCCCGGTGGACTACCGCATGCACCAGGCCGATGGCCGCTGGACCGTGTACGACGTCAGCATCCAGGGCGTCAGCCTGGTGGCCAACTACCGGACCCAGTTCAACCGGGTCGTGACGACGGAGTCCTACGAGTCGCTCGTGCAGAAGCTCAAGGACAAGGACGCGACGCCGGCGGCGTCTCCGCGCTCCTAGGGCAGGACGATCGTCGGCTCCTTGGCGCGCGGCCGGTAGAGCAGCGCGGTCCGGCCCAGCACCTGCGTCAGATCGGCGCGCGTACGGCGGGCGAGACCCTCCGCCGTCGCGTGCCGATCCTCGGGCGCGTTGTCCCCCACCCGCACCTTCACCAGCTCGTGCGCCTCCAGCAGGACCTCCGCCTGCTGGACCACCGCCTCGCTCACGCCCTCGTGGCCGACGTGCAGCGTCGGCGTCAGCCGCTGGCCGAGCCCGCGCAGATAACGACGCTGTTTGCCCGTCATGGACGCCCATCATACGGCACGCCCGTCTTGCTCAGGCGTGCCGCCTCCCGTACGCTCGGGTCGCGCCGGCGGTCACAACCCAGGCCGGCAGAGGAGAGCGCGCGTGAAGTTCGGGATCTTCTACGAAATGCAGATTCCCCGGCCGTGGAGTGAGCAGAGCGAGTACCAGGTGCTGCAGGACGCGCTGGGCCAGATCGAGCTGGCCGATCGCCTGGGGTTCGACTACGCATGGGCCGTCGAGCACCACTTCCTCGAGGAGTACTCGCACTGCTCGGCGCCGGAGGTCTTCCTGGGCGCCGCCAGCCAGCGCACGCGACGGATCCGGCTCGTGCACGGGATCATCCAGCTCCCCACCAATCACCCCATCCGCGTGGCCGAGCGCGTGTCCACGCTCGACCGGCTCACCGGCGGGCGGGGCGAGCTGGGGCTCGGCGAGGGCCAGGGCCCGGTCGAGCTGCACCCGTTCAACCGGCGCGTCCGCGACAAACGCGAGGTGTGGGAGGAAGCCGTGCGGGCGCTGGTGCCCGCGTTCACGCGGACCTCGTGGGAGTGGCATGGCCAGTACTTCGATTTCGCCGCGCGCAACGTCGTGCCCAAGCCGATGCAGAAGCCGCATCCGCCGCTGTGGGTCGCCTGCTCGAACATCCAGACCATCGCCAGTGCAGGCCGCTGGGGGATGGGCGCGCTCGGCTTTCAGTTCGTCTCGCCCGAGGCCGCGCGCGCGTGGGTGCACCGCTACTACACGGAGCTGACGCAGAATCTGGACAAGCTCGCCGACTATCCGGTCAATCCCAACATCGCGATGGTCAGCGGCTTCATGTGCGCAGAGACGGACGCGCAGGCCCTCGAAAAGGCCTCGGGCTGGACCTTCTTCGTCTTCTGCCTGAGCCACTACGGACGCAACGGCATCCCCACCCCCGGCGAAGGCAACATGTGGGAGGCCTACCAGGCGTGGCGCCACACCGACAAGGCGCAGGAGACACTGCGTAGCGGCCTCATCGGCTCGCCGGCGACGATCCGCCAGCGCCTGCGTGAGTTCGAGAACACCGGCGTCGATCAGGTGATCCTGCTGGCCCAGGCGGGACGCACGCCGCACGCCGACATCTGCGCGAGCCTCGAGCTGTTCGCGCGCGAGGTCATGCCGGAATTCCACGCGCGTGAGCCCGAGCACAAGCGCTGGAAGGACGACGTGCTGGCCGGGCGGGTCGACCTCGACGAGCTGAACGCGGACGGCTACAAGCTCTACGCCCACCAGAACGAGGACATCGTGCGCCTCACCCCGGCCGAGCTGAAAGCCAAGATGGCGGCCAAGGAGCAGGGCGCCGGCTGACCCATACGACCTTCGTCCGATATGGACACGGTCGGGGCGCGTGCTACATCTGCCTCGCCAAGAGGAGGCAGGGCCGCGCCATGACGACGAGAACGGTTGTCCTCAATCTGCTGGCCGCCGGAGCTGTGACCCTCGCTCTGATCATCGGAGCCCCGATTCCGGCGCAGGCCGCGCTGGACGGCTCCACGCCCATGCTCTGCGCCGTGAGCGCGGTCATGGAGTGTGACGCCACCGGCAAGTGCGTTCGGATCACCCCGGAGGTCCATCCGGACTTTCCCTCCTTCCTGCGGGTCAACGTGCCGCAAAAGGTGATCATCGAGGGCGGTCCGGGTGGCCGGAAGTCCGAGATCAAGGCGGTGACTCGCATCGACGGGCGCCTGATCCTGCACGGCGGCGAGAATGGGCGTGGATGGACGGCAACGGTCGCCGAGGACACCGGCCTCATGACGGCCGGTATCGTGACGGACACGTTCGCCTTCAACATCTTCGGCGCCTGCACCACGCCCTAACCACCCGAACGCGGTGAGGCCGGACTCCCCTCCGCCTCCCCCGAGCGGGGACGAAGTGAAAAGCGACGCGGGGGCTCGCCTTCCGACCGGAGCTCCCGATCGCGACGCGGAACCGGAAGCGATCGTGTACGTGGTCGACGACGACCTGTCGGTCCGGCGGGCCTTGTCGCGTCTCCTCCGATCGGTGGGGCTCGCCGTCGAGACCTTTTCCACGGCCCAGGCCTTCCTGGACTCGGTGCCCCGCGATCAGCCCGCCTGCCTCGTGCTCGACGTGCGGCTGCCGGGGCCCAGCGGCCTCGATCTCCAGTCCGCCCTGCGCGAAGCCGGCCGGCCGCTGCCCATCATCTTCATCACGGGCCACGGCAGCGTGTCGACGAGCGTGCGGGCGATGAAGGGCGGCGCCGTCGACTTTCTGCAGAAGCCCTTCAACGATCAGGAGCTGCTCGACTGCATCCAGCGGGCGCTGGCGACGAGCCGGCGTCAGCGGGCGGATCGGGCCGAGCACGCCGAGCTGGCGCAGCGCCACGCGTCGCTGACCACGCGCGAGCGTGAGGTCCTGACGCTGGTCGTGGCCGGGCTGCTCAACAAGCAGATCGCGGGGGAGCTCGGCATCGCCGAGAAGACCATCAAGGTCCATCGGGCGCGGGTCATGGACAAGATGCGGGTCGGCTCGGTGCCCGATCTGGTCCGGCTGGCCGAGAAGCTCGGCCTGCGGCCACCCAAGCCCTGAACGGCCGCCGGAGTGCCGACGGAATACGACCAAGGACCAACTGTTCACACTTGTCAGGGTGGCGTAGCCTCTGAGTCGGAGAGGTCGATATGAGTGACGTGATCGGAGTGGTCGATGACGACGCGTCCATCCTGCGCGCCGTGCAGCGGCTGCTGGGATCGCTCGGCTTCACCGTGAAGACATTCCCCTCGGGTGAAGACCTGCTGGCCTCCGCGTGCCTGGCGCGCATTCATTGCCTGGTGCTGGACGTCCACCTCGGGGGGCTGAGCGGCTTCGAGCTGCAGGAGCGACTGAGCGAGGCGCCCATGCCGATCCCGATCATCTTCATCACGGCTCACGACGATCCGCCGACCCGCGAGCGGGCTCGCCGCGCCGGCGCCGTGGAGTACCTGCGCAAGCCCTTTGACGAGCACGCGCTGATCGGGGCGATCGACAAGGCCCTGGGCCGGGGCTGAGCCGGCTCCGGAAGGCGCGTCCGGGCGGCTTCTAGCTCACCGTGTAGCCGCGCCCCGCCATGCAGGCGCCGAAGGCGCGGTTGTAGTTCGCGTGCCCCTGGGCGAGCGAGCTCTGCTGCTGCATCTGGTAGCTCTGCTGCTGCTGCTGCTCTTCCTCTTGCCAGCGCATCCGCCGGAAGCCGCCGAACAGCGCGCCCACCCCGGCGCCGATGGCCGCGCCCTTACCGGCATTGCCGCCGATCGCGCCGCCGATCGCGCCGAGCGCCGCGCCGCCGGCCGCGCCCCGGAACATCCCGCCCTGCGGAGCCCCGGGCGACGGAGGAGGCGCCGAGGCGACCTGCGGATTCGCCGGATCGAACCCCGACTGCTGGACGGCCCAGCTGTAGCACTGGCCGCGGTCGAACTCCTGCTGCTGGGGGGTCTGGCCCTTTTCGGGATACACGTACGTCTGGGCCGAGACCGTCGGGGCGAGCGAGACACCGATCGCGCAGAAGATGAAGAGCGGCAACCATCGCAGTCGAGTCGTCATCGAGTCCCCTCACGCGCGAAGATGTGGCGGTACTCTGCCATCCGGTCCGCGCCGCCGACATCGGACCTTGGTCTTACTCCCCCGTCCCCGGGAGCTCCCCTCGTGGCAAGATGCGAGGTGGGCCATGCGCATCGCCGTCATCTCCGATCTGCACATCGGCGCCGAGGACTTCCGGCCCGACGGCTTCGGAGAGTTTCTCGACCACCTCGAGCGCGAGCACGACGAGATCATTCTCCTGGGCGACGTCTTCGAGTGCTATTTCCCCGTGCTGCCCTGGAAGGCCCTGGCCGAATACGCTCGCTTCGACCGGCTCTATCACGACATCACCCGGCGCTTCCGGTCGGCCAAGTACACGATCCTCTCGGGCAATCACGACCGGGTGCTCTACCGGGCCCGAGGCATTCCGTCCAGGACCGAGCGCGGAGACGCGGGATACCGCGTCCTGCTGTCCCATGGCCATGAGAACGAGCCCGCCTATCGGAGCGCGCTCCGCATCCGTCTCGTCGAGCTGTACATGTGGCTCGTGTACCGGCTCAAGCGCTGCGGACTCCCCGCGCTCTACGACTACAGCTACCGGATGGACTACGCGCTCAACGTGAAGGACGGCGGCGCCGTCCACGTCGAGGCCGCGCGCGACCTCGTCCGCCAGGGCTACGACGTCGTCGTCTTCGGCCACACCCACGTCGAGCGGCACGTGGAGCTCCGGGAGGGCGGCACCTACATCAACACCGGAGATTGCGTGCGGCGACGGATGTACGCCTCCCTGGATCTCGAGCACCGGCAGTGCCATGTGCTCGAGTTCCCGGCGCGGCGCGTTCCCCTGGAGCGGGAAGCGTGATCAGCGGCCAGCGCCGTAGCGCGACTTCTCGCCGGGTCGGGCCGCCGGCTTGCCGGCGCCCGCGCCGAGCTCCTTGTCGGCCTGGCGCTCGGCGGCGGCGATGATGCCCGGAAAGTCGTCCTGGTTCACGAGCGGGTCGCCCTTCCGGGGAAACGGGAATGCGTTCTTGACCAGGACCTCCTCCGGCTCGAACTCCATCGTGGCCATCTGACGGAACGGCACGTCCCCGAGGCGGTCGGCCACGTTCAGGACCAGCGCCTTCCAGTCGTCCTTGCAGTACTTGTCGAACTCCTTGTGGAACTCCGTGACCACCTCCGAGGGCGCGGCGTCGGCCAGCTTCCACGGCGTGAGCGTCGGGCCGACGTTGAAGTTGCGATGCCGCACGAGCGTGTGGTCCGGGACGCGCTTGGTCGAGTCCCACCAGATGCCGTCGATGTACTCGAAGGCCCGGCGACTGGCCGCCTGGGGCAACGGTCCCAGCTTGATCAGCGCATCCTTGAGCGCGGCGGTGACGGCCCTTTCGTACTCGAGCTCGCTGGTGGCGGCGTGGCGGCGAAAGATCGTGCCGGCGATCTTCATCCCCACGAAATTGGAGTAGAGATCCTCCGGGGAGAACGCCGACGGCCGTTCGGAGAACGGCGTGGACGCCCAGCCGTACCAGGTCGTGATCTCGTGCCAGATACCGGCCTGATAGTTGAGCCACTCGGCGAGACTGACCACGACCTCCCGCAAGCCGTGCGCGCGGACGAGCTTCTTGTCGAGCGGCTTGAGGAGGATGCGGTGCCGGGCCCCCGCGCCATCGCCGGTGAGCGGAATGGTGCCGCCGGTGGCGGCCAGCTGTTCGATCTGCGAGGCGATGAATACCGTGCGGTCCGCATTGTCGCGCACGTGGGCGATGTCGAGGAAGCCGCCCCGGCACGTGTAGAGAATGCCCGACACTTCGTCCGAGAGGAGACGCTTGCCCCCACGGGGCTCGAAGGTGATGAATCCCTTGTTGAACTGGTGCGTCCCGAGGTTGTCGACATCGAGCGTGTAGCGGATCTCGTATTCCGGCACCGGAATGGAGTCGACCTCGGCGCCGACGTCGTTGCCCAGGATGCAGCACGGACGCAGGCTCTTGGGCTCGGGGACGTTGGGAATCGCCTTGAAGTCCAGTCCCGCGAAGAACGCCTTGTCGACCTCGGCGTCCAGGTCGGGATCCTTGGCGGCGTACCATTTCTGCTCGCAGCCGGCCAGGAGCAGGCCGAGGGACAGCACGACCCACACGGCTGAGCGGACCCGTCGCGGGCGCAGGGTTCCCGTGTTCATCGCAGTTTCTGGCTCTTCTCGCGTTCGGCCTCGTAGATCTCCTTCATCTTGCCGGCCATGACCTTGCTGCCGATGCTGCGCTTGAATGAGCCGCCGAACCCGGTGACCTGGTCGGTGAACGCGTGGACGTTGGACACGACCACCGTGCCCTCCTGGACGGGCAGGAAGGCGCCCACCGTCTCCTCGCCGTTGTAGCCGGTGCTGACGTAGAACTCGCGCCGGAGGCCGGCGCGGGCCGCGCCCTCCGGGGCGGCGAGGATGTGAGCCAGCACATACGTCGTCTTGCCGTGGATGTTGGACTTGAACCAGAAGAACCGATCCTGCATGCCGGCCATCGTGGCCTGCGGATAGCCCAGCAGGACCTTCTGGAACCCGGGCAGGTACTGGGTCAGCACCTGCGCGGCCTGGCTGCCCTTTCGTAGATCGGCGGCGAACTCGCTGGTCTTGCCATCCCCACGGTCATACGGGGCGATGCCGGAGAGACCCGAGGCGCGATACGCCTGGTAGCGGGCGAGCAGCATGCGGCGTAGCTGCTCCTGCACGGCCGCGGTGGGGCGCCCCGCGAGCGCCCTGAACGCGGCGATCTCGGCCGTGCTCAGATTGAGATCCTCCCCCGCCTTGGCGCTCGTGAGCGCCTGGGCCTCGTCGTCCGTGATGGTGAGCTTCGCGAAGTCGGTCAGGCTGCCGCTCCCGCTCGGCTCGCCGTAGCTCTGCACCTGGGCGTCCGCGGTGACCAGCGCCCCCGCCTCGATCTGCTTGACGAGGACATCCGGCGGCGTCTTGACGAGGAAGGCGATCGCAAAAGCAAGATCACGGTCCGAGACGCCGCTCACGTCGACATTGACGAACTGCCCGTTCATGACGTTCTGCTTGTCGTCGGCCGAGAGCCCCAGATCGGTCAGGAGCTGGGCGGCGGGCGGCTGCGCGTGCGCAGCCTGCACGAGAACCACCAGCCCCAGGAGAACGATTGCGACCGCCCACCATCGCTTCATAGAGTCCTCCGCGGCCCGGAGCCGCCTTCGCTAGAACTTCGGCAGCAGGAACTGCACCTGGAAGCGGAGCGACCAGTCCGAGGCGGAGTTGCCGGTCGTCTCCGCGTTGTAGAACCCCTGCAGCTGCGTATTGATCGGCAGCTTGCCGACCTTGAAGAGCTTGCCCACCCCGCCCCCGACCGGGACGATCCACTGGTCGCCGCTGTCGTTCTTCCAGTTCGCCGTCATGATGGGCGCGCTGGTGAGGTACCAGCCGTCGCTCAGGTTGTAGTTCACGAACGGCTGGATCAGGAACTGGCTCACGCTCTTGTCGCCCCAGCCGGCCACCGACCACTGCTGATTGGCGAGCGCGCCGAACACCCACGGACCGTGCATCATCAGCGCGACGCCGGCGGGGCCCATGCTGAACTCGCGGCTGCCCAGCTTGTTGCTGGTGGCCGTGGGCAACGTGAAGGTCGGGCCCAGGCCCCAGATGAACTTGCCGGGCTTGCCCGGTGACAGGAAGAGCGTGGGGTTGATGTCGCCCAGGCCGAACGCGCTCTCCGAGATGGCATCCGGACCGGGATAGAGCGACGGCTGGTTGATGATGGGGAT
>Ga0134122_10000832_pt1 | contig 21623 bp, 21 predicted proteins | sample KB302_FD_96461 | JGI IMG/M metagenome (GOLD analysis project Ga0134122, IMG submission 96461) | Terrestrial soil microbial communities without Nitrogen fertilizer from Kellogg Biological Station, Michigan, USA - KB3-0-2 | ecosystem: Environmental > Terrestrial > Soil > Unclassified ... | reverse complement strand
TCGGAGTCGCCGAGTTCCTTCTGAATGGCCTTCATCTGCTCATTCAGATAGTACTCGCGCTGCGTCTTCTCCATCTGGCGCTTGACGCGCGAACGGATCTTTCGCTCGACCTGAAGGACCGAGATTTCGCTTTCCATCAGCGTATAGACGCGCTCGAGCCGCTCGGAAATGCTGGCGGTTTCCAGCACGTCCTGCTTGTCGGAAATCTTCACGGCGAGGTGCGACGCGATCGTGTCGGCGAGTTTGGCGTAGTCCTCGATCTGGCCGACGTTGCTCAAGACCTCGGGGGAGACCTTCTTGTTGAGCTTCACGTAGCTTTCAAATTGCGTCACGACCGAACGCGCGAGGGCTTCGAGTTCGTCCTTGGCGCCGGGCACTTCGGCGACACGTTCGACCTCAGCTTCGAAATAGCTGGTGTTGCTGGTGTAGCGCGTGATCCTGGCGCGCGCGTTGCCCTCAACCAGAACCTTCACGGTTCCGTCCGGCAGCTTCAGAAGCTGCAATACGGACGCGAGCGTTCCGATCTCATAGATCGCATCCGGAGCCGGATCGTCGTCGCCGGCGTTCTTCTGGGCCGCGAGCAGGATCTGCTTATCGGCGCGCATGACCTCTTCGAGTGCCGCGATCGATTTCTCGCGGCCGACGAACAGGGGCACGACCATGTAAGGGAAGACCACGATGTCCCGAAGCGGAAGGACTGGGAACAGCTCCTTGCCGCTGGCCTTTTCTTTGGTCTTTTTCTCTTCGCTCATTTCAATACCTATCGCCGAGCGCTGAAACTCTTTTCAAAGCCTACCAACGCATTGCACGCATCGTTCCACTTTAGGAGCCACGCTTCCCGCCCCTTTTGTGGCGACGTTGGCGTGCTCGTGAGCGCGAGCGTGGGGGAACTCAAGAGCCAAATTCCGGAACTGTGAATCAAATCCCCGGTCGGCCGCTTAACGCCACCCTTCGAACAAATGGGGACCATCGCCCCGCTTCGCAAGTGTCGGGACCGGCCCCTCCGGAAGGGCCGGCAGTCGCTTCCCGCATCAGCCCGCCGAGCCCTTTTCTTCGGCTCGATCGGAATAAATCCTGAGGGGCTTCGCCGAGCCTTCGACGACCTCGGGACCGATCACAACTTCTTCTACGCCCTTGAGGGTCGGCAGATCATACATCGTGTCGAGCAGGATGCCCTCCATGATGGATCTGAGACCACGGGCGCCGGTCTTGCGCTCGATTGCCTTACGCGAGATAGCCTTCAACGCGTCGAGCGTGATGGCCAGCTTCACGTCCTCCATTTCGAAGAGGCGCTGGTACTGCTTGACGATGGCATTCTTCGGCTCGGTCAGGATTTGAACAAGCGCACCTTCGTCGAGATCTTCGAGCGTCGCGATTACCGGCAAGCGGCCGATGAATTCGGGGATGAGGCCGAACTTCAACAAATCCTCCGGCTCGACGTGGCGCAGGATTTCGCCTGTGCGCCGCTCATCGGGCCCGGTGACCTTGGCGGAAAATCCGATCGAGGAACCCTTGCCGCGCCGTGAAATGATCTTTTCGAGACCCGCAAACGCGCCGCCGCAGATGAACAGGATGTTCGTCGTATCGACCTGCAGGAATTCCTGCTGCGGGTGCTTGCGACCGCCTTGCGGCGGAACGGACGCGACGGTGCCTTCCATGATCTTCAAGAGCGCCTGCTGCACGCCCTCGCCCGATACATCGCGCGTGATCGATGGATTGTCTGATTTGCGGCTGATCTTGTCGACTTCGTCGATATAGACGATGCCGCGCTGAGCCCGCTCGACGTTGTAATCGGCCGACTGCAAAAGTTTCAGAATGATGTTCTCGACATCTTCACCGACGTAGCCGGCTTCGGTCAGCGTGGTTGCATCAGCCATCGTGAACGGCACGTCGAGGATTCGCGCCAGCGTTTGCGCCAGCAGCGTTTTACCCGAGCCGGTCGGACCGACGAGCAGAATGTTCGACTTCGCCAGTTCGACGTCGTTGTTCTTCGAGGCGTGATTGAGCCGCTTGTAGTGATTGTGAACGGCAACCGACAGAACGCGCTTGGCGTGATACTGGCCGATGACATAGCTGTCGAGAACACCACAAATCTCCTGTGGTGTCGGAACGCCATCGCGCGATTTGACGAGGGTGTTCTTGTTCTCCTCGCGGATGATGTCCATGCAGAGCTCGACGCATTCATCGCAGATGAATACGGTCGGACCGGCAATCAGTTTGCGGACCTCATGCTGGCTCTTGCCGCAAAAGGAGCAGTAGAGAGTGTTCTTCTCTTGAGCCATTTCTTCTCACCTTCAATGCAAGATCCATCGCTTCTTCGATGTTCTTGCTTTGGCCCGCTGTTCACTGCCAACGTTCGGCGACTAGAAAACTCCGAACGAACATCAGCACGCTACCGTTCAGCAGATCAACATTGGATTAATGGAACGCACCCGGCCGCACCTCGCAAGCGGCGGTATTGCCACAGTCAGTCGGACGTGCAGGCAACACCGCAATTCAAGCTTAAAATTCACCAAACGGCGGCGGCGGGTGTTGGGCATTTGTTCTCGTTATTGATCGACGGCGGCGCAGCGTTGCAATCTGCCGCGGTGCGACAATTGCGTTGCTGCTGCACCTATCAAGTCGCCGCCTTGATATCGAACACGCCCGCTTCGGTTTCATCCCGGCTTTGCAGAACCTTATCGATGAGTCCGAAGTCACACGCCTGCTCCGCCGTCAGGAAGTAGTCGCGATCGAGCGTCTTCTCGATCATCTCGTAGGTCTGGCCGGTGTGCTTGACGTACGCTTCGTTGAGCCGCCGCTTCATCTTGATGATGTCCTCGGCGTGGCGCTCGATATCGGAAGCCTGACCGGAGAAACCGCCCGAGGGCTGATGCACCATGACGCGGGCGTTCGGCAGCGCGTAGCGCATGCCCTTCTCACCAGCGCAAAGAAGCAACGACCCCATCGACGCCGCCTGACCGATGCACAACGTCGCAACCGCAGGCTTCACGAACTGCATGGTGTCGTAGATCGCCATGCCCGCCGTGACGACACCGCCCGGCGTATTGATGTACATCGAAATTTCTTTCTTCGGGTTCTCGGACTCGAGAAAAAGAAGCTGCATGCAGATCGATGCCGCCATGTGGTCCTCGACCGGACCGGTCACGAAGATGATGCGCTCTTTCAGCAGGCGCGACGGCAGGTCGTAGCCGCGCTCGCCGCGCGTCGTCTGTTCGACCACCATAGGCCAGAACGTGTTCGTCACGGTGTTGACAGGATCGCGCATTGCTTCGTCTTTCCTCGTTTCAGCCGCACGGCCGTCTCGGCCGGCGGTCAGAGTCGCATATTCTAGCTCGCAGAGATTGCGCCGCCGGGATGGCCTTGAGAACCCGGCCGGCTCAGCTCTCGGTCGCTTCTTCCACTGCTTTCAAGAGTTCGTCTCGTGATACTTTCTTTTCCGTTGGAGTTGCCTGCGCAATCACGTGATCGATGACCTTGTCTTCGAAAATCGGGGCGCGAAGCTCGGTGAGCGCTCCCGGCGTCTTTTCGTAGTACTCGTAAACCTGCTTCTCGTGGCCGGGATAGCGGCGGGCCTGCTCGACGAGGGCGCGGCGCATTTCTTCCTGTGAAACCTGCAACTTGTTCTTCTCACCGATCTCGCCGATCACGAGCCCGAGCCGGACCCGCCGCTCGGCGATGCCGCGATATTCGGCACGCGCTTCATCCTCGGTTTTGCCTTCGTCGGCGAAGCTTTTGTTCGTGGCTTTGAGATTGTTCTCGAGTTGCGTCCATATATTGTTGAATTCGAAATCGACAAGGGATGCCGGCAACTCAAATTTGTGTTCGGCGTCGAGCGCGTCCAGAATCTCGCGCTTCAGCTTGGCGCGCGACGCCTGGTCGTACTCGCGCTTGATCTGCTCGGAAACGAAGCCGCGAAGCTTTTCGAGGGTTTCCGCGCCGAGGCCCTTGGCAAAATCTTCGTCGATTTCGGGCTTTTTCGGTTTGGCGACGGCCGTTACCTCGACGTCGAAATCGGCCGTCTTGCCGGCCAGCTGCTTCATCGGATAGTCGTCCGGGAAGGTCGCCGTAACGACCTTTTTGTCTCCTGCCTTCAGGCCCGTTACGCCTTCTTCGAAGCCCGGTATGAACTGCTTTTTGCCGATGACGAGACTGGCGCCCTCTCCCGAGCCGCCCTCGAACGTTTCTCCATCGACGCGGCCGACAAAGTTCATGGTCACGAGATCGCCTTCGCCTGCGGCGCGGCCGTCCTCGGGTTCAAATGACGTGTTCCGCTCCGCAAGATCCGACAGCGCCTTGTCGATCGCCGCATCATCGACGTCGGCGACGAGCCGCTCGAGCTTCAATGTCTTGAGGTCGGCGACGGGAATCGGCGGCAAAACCTCAAACGACATGTTATAGGCGAGGTCCGCCTCGCCATTGACGATGCGTTCGAATGTTTCCTCGTTAGCCTCGACGAGCTCGACTTTCGGCTGCTGCGCGGGACGTTCGTTGCGATCCTTGATGACCTTGGCGCTCGTATCGTTGAGCGTCTGCTCCATCACTTCCTGCATCAACGATTTGCCGTAGAGCTTTTTCAGATGCGTCAGCGGGACCTTGCCGCGACGGAAGCCTTTGATTTGTACCCGGTCCTTGAGTTCATCGAGACGCTCTGTGAAGCGCTCGCTCAACTCAGCCTGCGCGACGACCACTTGCAGGGTGCGCTTCAATCCGTCTCGTGCCGTTTCCGTAACCTGCATCGTCCGTTTCCTGATTGGAGACCCGTTGGTCTCATCGATCGACCAATAGTCTGGGAAGTCGTCTGTCTGTCTACAAATCTTCTATCCCGGCGGCCCCCAAAGGCGCACTGGTGCGGGCGGAGGGATTTGAACCCCCACGACTTTCGCCGCTTGGACCTAAACCAAGTGCGTCTACCAGTTCCGCCACGCCCGCGTCCGAAGTCCGTCTTTGCCTTCCGCCGCTTAACCTTCAACACGATCGGCCGGCAAAATCCGGCGCAATCGTTCACTCCTGCACCGAATGGCGCTAGTCGTCCTGCTATTATCAGGAGGCGTCCGGCACACAAGGCTGGGGAGCCGCTTTCATACGCGGGAGCGGTTCCGAAAACAATGCGCAAATCGCAAGCGCGGGAACGGCCCTAGGCCGCCCAAACGGCCAAAGCGGGCGGAACCGTCAGCTTGACCACCCAAGCAGCAGTACGACCGCGATTGCCGAAACCGGCAGCGCAAGGAAAATGGCGCCTTGTTCAGAGCCGGTGTCGAATAAGTAGTAGCCGACGATGGCGGCGATCAGCAAAGCAATGGCTTTGAAAAACATGATAAAATCACTTTTAGGCCCGCCCCCGGCGAAACGGAGACGACGTGAAATACACTAATGGTACAGTTTCTCGCGACAAGCGAAACTCGTCAACGGATGCGATTATGTATGAATAACGAAAGATGTGCTGCGGTGGTGGATCTGAGCGGCCTCATCGGCGCGGCGGAACCGACATCGCGGGAGCTTGCAGATCGTATGGAACGAGCACGATAAACTTTGTTCAAGGACCAGCCAGCAGAACGACATCGGCGCTGTCAGAAGGCACTTTCGCCAACTTGCGACGCAGGGGAGTTTTGCCTATGTGCTGTCAGCCGTAATTTCCGCAATGACTTCGAGTGTGGGGAACCTCTTGCCAAAGACCGCTAAGAACTGGATCGTCGAAACGGACTGGCTCGCGAGCCATCTATCCTCTCCCGACCTTATCGTGCTCGACGGCAGCTGGCATCTTCCGACAGCAGGCCGCGACGCAAAGAAGGAATATCTCGCCGAGCACATTCCAGGCGCCCTGTTCTTCGATATCGACGATCTTTCGGACGAGAAATCGTCGCTTCCCCATATGCTGCCGTCGACGGTTAAGTTCGCGTCGCGCATGAAGAAAATGGGCATTGGCGACGGTGCGCGAATCGTCGTCTACGACACCAATGGCATCTTTTCAGCAGCGCGCGTGTGGTGGACGTTCCGCGCCATGGGGCACCAGGACGTGGCCGTATTGAATGGCGGTCTAAGAAAATGGAAGGCCGAGGGCCGGCCGCTGGAAGACGGCCGTCCCGCCCAGCGCTCGGAACGGCATTACACGCCGTTGCAGAACACCGAAATCATTCGCGACCTCGAAGAAATGAAGGCGCTTCTGAAGAAGTCCGGCACGCAAATCGTCGATGCGCGTCCCGCCGGCCGTTTCGAGGGGCGCGAGGCCGAACCTCGGCCGGGCCTGCGCTCGGGTCATATTCCGGGTGCCAAGAACGTCCCGTCGCAGCAGCTGTTGAATCCCGACGGCACGTTCAAATCGCCGGCTGAACTCAGCGCGTTGTTCAAGAGCGTCGGCATCGACGTGTCGAAGTCGGTCGTGACGACGTGCGGCTCGGGCGTCACCGCCTCAATGCTCGCATTGGCGCTTGCAGTGCTGGGCCAGACGAACGCTGCCGTCTACGATGGCAGTTGGGCCGAGTGGGGCCAGGACAACGGTTTGCCGGTTGAGACGGGCGCGGCGCACTAGGTGCCAGGCCCTGTTGTCACGTCTCGTTGGGGAAATACTGGTAAATCCAAGTTTCCGTCAGCGCCTGCTTGTCCTTGCGAAGGAACACCCTGAGATCGACCGGGCCGGCGCCAATGGCTTTGATGTCGAAAATGGCCCGCCAGCGTTGTTTCTGATCGACAACCGGATGGTTGTAGACGCCCGACGCGATCCCGTGAGACGCGTCGACGATGAGTTCGACACCGTCGTTGCGGCCGAGGCCCTCGAAAGCCTTCCCCTCAAAATCGATGACGAACTTGCGAACGTCCGCCGGGCGTTCTTGTCCGGGGCGGCCGCCGAGACCCGTCCATGTTCCTATCGCGCGTGCGATCCCCTCCGGGAACGGAATTTCGTCCAGCCATGAAAGCCGATATCGCCAAGTCCGCCGCTGCCCGGATTTGAAGTCGTCTTTCGGCGCCCAGTAAGCGACGATGTTGTCAAAGGTCTCATCGGTCGTCTGAATTTCTACCAGCTGCACCGCGCCTTCACCCCACGGATCGAGCGGCTCGACCCACACCGACGGGCGTCGTTCGTAGAAGATGCCGTCATCCAAGTAGTGGCCGAATTCGCGATCGCGCTGTAGCAGTCCGAAACCCTTGACGTCGCGGTCCACGAAAACGCTGGTCATAACGCGCGGTGGATTGTTGAGCGGTCGCCAAATCCGCTCGCCCGTACCCGTGAGAATGGCAAGACCGTCGCTGTCGTGAATTTCCGGATGCCAGTCCGTCGCCTGCTTTCGGTTCGCCTCTCCGTACCAGAACATGCTGGAGAATGGCGCGATACCGATGCGATCAATATCTTGGCGCGCAAAGAGCCGCGCCTCGATGTCCATGACGATGCGAGCGATGCCCTTGGCGTTGGTCGACCGCTCGGTACGCATCCGATATGCGCCGGTAACACTTGGTCCCTCAAGCAGTCCGTAGATCGTCAGAGGCCCTTGGGCCTCGTGCGGACCTTCGAGCCAGTAGTGAGTGAACCGGGGAAACTCTTCGGGCTTCGGCATCGCCGTATCGATTGCGATGCCGCGCGCCGAGAGGCCATACTGATTGAACGGTCCGGACGTGCGGAAGTAGGAAGCGCCCATTGCGGCGAACCAATCCGTCTTGAGGTCGTCCGCCATGACGCGAAAGCCGGCGAAGCCCGTTCCGGCAGAAAGTTTGCGCGCCGGACTGTCCTCCGGGATGTCAAATAGCTTCGGACTGTAGATCACTTCGCGGGCGGCCGTGCCCTCGACGACATGAATGCGAACGGGATGGGTTGCATATTTGCCAAGGTGGAAGAGTTGCACCGGGTAGTGCCCGTCACGGTCAAGGCGAAGGCTTTTATCGGCGAGATAGCGGATGCGCTGATATTCGTCATAGGTGATCTCAGCCAAGACGCCGGGCGACGGCACGGTCGGCTCCTCGTACGGTTTCTTGGCAAGTTCCTCGGCCTGCCTTGTGACGTCATCGAACGAAAACGGGACCTGCGGCCCAAGTTCGTCGTTGCTGACGCCCGCGAACGCATGAGCTTCGCCGGCTGCTTCAAAAAGACATGAAGACAGAACGACCCCACCGGTACCCCGCAAGACCTGACGGCGGTTCGGTGCGAAATTTCGAAACATGTTTGATGTGCCTGTCATGTGTTGCTCTGCCGCCGGCCAATTGCGCGGCTGACGCAATTGAAACCACGGTCTGCGGAGCCGAATTCAGGCGACAGTCAAAGCGGAGAGCTTTGGCACCGTTGAGCGGAGAATCGTGCTCGCACCCAAAGCAAACGCTCGACAGCGATTGCGGTTCAATTTTGAAGAGCCGCACCTTGCGAGGCGTGTTCGGCGAGCGCCTTTTCGATCCAGCTGGTAACTTCCTCCGACGCTGGCGCTAATCGCGTCGAAAGCGACCGCAGCAATCGCCCATCGCGTCCAATCAAATACTTATGGAAATTCCAGTTCGGCAGGCCCTTGGGGCCTATCGCATCGGCGGCCCATTTGTAGAAGGGGTGCGCCTCTGATCCAATCACCACCTGCTTCGACGTCAGAGGAAAGGTGACGCCGAATGCACCCTGACAGAACGATTTTATTTCGCCTTCGGATTTCGGTTCCTGGCCACCGAAATCGTTCGATGGCACGCCGATCACAACGAGCCCGGCCTTCTCGTAGCGCGTCCACAGTTCTTGCAGTCCGGCGTACTGCTTGGTGTAGCCGCAGAACGATGCCGTGTTAACGACGAGCAGAACCTTGCCCCGCCAGTCGGCCAGCTGCAGCGGCTTACCGTCTATCCCTGAGAACGCGAAATCGTAAGCCGTACCCGTCACGACTTTTGATGGCCCAACACTAGGCGCTCCCGTCCACATCGCGATAAGACCTGCCACCGTCGCCCAGAGTTTTGTCATTTCCACCCCACCGCATTTCGCATAGTCTATATCGATATTGAGCGCGCCACTTTTAAGTACCGCGGCCGGCGACTGATGTGAGGTTCTCACGCTGCGGCATATATTGAAATGACGTCCGTGAAGCACCTCAATTTCTTCCGCACCGACACCCCTGTTCCAACGGGAACAGCGGCCAAGCACGGCTGTCGCTAAATCTGCCTCCATCGAAATAAACCCGGGCCGCCGGCCCACCTAAGGAGGACCCATAAATGACAACTCTCAGCAACACGTTGGCAATCGCCATTGCTTTCTCGACGATTGCCGGTGCGGCGCTTTTCAACGGCTCGCCTGCCGAAGCTCGTGGGGGCAAAGAAGTCTTCGTTCAAGACTATAAATTCGCCAAGCCGATGCACGGTTATTCCGGCCATTCCGGCAATTATTTCTGTGATTATCAGCGCCTGCCGGACCGCAGGTGCACGGTCAATAGCAGCGGCCGCGAGAGCTGCAAGATCGTCGGTTGGACACTCCGCGAGATGTGCCAATAGGAATTTGCAAAACGCCGTTCAGCCCATTCATCGAATATCGAAAATCTGAGGCTTCGGGAAATTCCCGAGGCCTTTTTTCTTTTTTGCCCGATGCCGTCTCCGCGTACGGACTTTTTTTTCAGCGGCCCGATGAGCTGTTCCACCGGAAACAGTCAATGAGGATTAGGATCGCTAGCGTCGCTCGTGTTGTGGGAAGGCGCAAAGGCGCCGGCTCGCGATTGAATTCTTAAGGAGGATTATGACATGAGCACTGATGAAGGCTACCGCCGTCCTAAGAGGGGATTTTTGACGAAACTTCTCCTCCTCGCGCTGGTCGTTGGGGCGGCGGCGTTCGGCGCAATCGCTATTTCGCGCAGCGATCTCGTGGGCGCAAAGTCCACTGACGAAGAAACTTTGAAAGTCGAGACGGCAGCGCCAAGAATCGACTGGATCGCCGCCGCGCCCGGTCGCGTCGAGCCGAAGTCCGGCCTCGTTCGCGTCGGCGCACAACTTCTCGGGCGCATTGCCGAAGTCACCGTAAAACTGAACGACAAGGTCGAAGAAGGCGAACTTCTGATCCGGCTCGATGACGAAGAGGCGCGCGCCCGTTTGCAAGCGGCTGAAGCCGAAGCCGCTTCGCGCAAGCGAGAGCGCGACGCGCAGTCTCTCGACAAAGGACGCGACGATCTTCGTGATGCGGAGGACAACGTGTTTTCGGCCGAGCGCGCGGTGACGAATTCCCGCTTCGTGCTCGAGTACGAACTACAAGCGAAACGCCAGGGTACCGGCAGCGCCGAACGCGTTGCAGACGCCCGCCGTAACGTCACAAAAGCCCAGGAAGATCTTAAGAAAGAGCGCGGCCGTTATGCGACTGCCTCGGCCAAGCGTAACGTCCCGGCGCCAAATCGGTTGGAATCGGCGCTTCAGGCGGCTCGCTCGGACATATCGGTCGCCGAAGCGCTGCTCGAAAAAACCCGCATTCGCGCTCCCGTCGACGGCACCGTGCTGCAGCTTCCTGCGAAGGCCGGCGAGATGATCGCCCCTTCGCCCGAGCAAGCCCTTGTCGTTCTCGGCGATATGTCGGTCGTGCGTCTCAAAGCCGAAGTCGACGAGATCGACGTTTCGAAAATCAAGGTCGGCGGCAAAGTGGTCGTCAAGAGCAATGCTTATCCGGGCCAGGAGTTCACCGGTACCGTAGCGGAACTCGCGCCGACATTGTCATCGCCGCACTTCGCTCTGCGCGGCGCACGCCGTCCGACCGACGTCGAGGTTCTTGAGGTGACGGTCGATCTCGAAGGCAATCCGCCGTTGCTGCCTGGAATGAGGGCCGACGCCTTTTTCAAGTAACGCGGACAGCAATACTCCGCTCGGAGCGTGCCCTCGGCTGATGCGGGAGGCGCAATTTCCAGCGGAGCCCCAATGGGCCAGTGGCGGCGAGCTTCCTCCTTAGCCGAGCCGCCACCGGTCCTGGTGCGGGGAGGATGCGCGGATGCGGACATGCGGCTCCGTTCCACGCTCCTCCCCGCTGCCGTTTCAGAGGCGTTGCGCGAACCTCAACCGGCATCGCAGCGCACTTTCCATTCCTCACACAATCTCCTGTGCCCATCGGAACAGCGGCTCCGCGCACCTCCGAGCATGATGCAGCGATCGAACACGGAAACGTCCTCAACCCGCTGCTTCAGGAGAGACCCATGTACGGAGAAATCAAAAAATTCCGCCGCGATCTCGGAGTCGGCGTGATCTACGCCGAGGACGGCCGCGCCTACCGTTTCGAGCAAACGGCAATCCGCAATCGCCGCGAAGATCTCGAGGGCCACGAAGTTCATTTCGAACTCGGCGGCCTCAAGGCTCGCGACATCATCGTTCTAGCCGGATCGCCATGGGCGGCGTTCGGCGGCATCGGTCTTTGATCTGAATTTCGGAGCGATGCCATGACCGTAATATTGAACCTGGCCGATGTGCCGAGGGTCGACGCCGCCGAACTCGATATACCGATGCGGCTGCTGATCGGAAAAGGTCAGGGTCTTGCCCTCCTGAAGGGCCTCACCGAGCGGGAGATCCGCGATCTCGAGAACGAGATTTGGACGGGCTTCGAAGGTTCCGACGAAGCCCGGCTCGCAGTGGCTCTACGTTTTCGGGCGCTGCTCGACGTCTTCGCGTCACGCCGCCTCAAGGGTCTGCTCCTCGAACGCGGCTTCAGGCTGATCGCGGCAGCGATCCGCGAAGCTTCGCGCCAGCCACTCAATACGCGCTTCGGCTTCAACGCACAGAGGCTGTTGACGGCTCTCGATGCAGCCACCGCCTCGCCGGCCGCCGAGCCGCTTCCCCTCAAAATCGCTGCCTAGATCGCAGCAGCATCCCAGCTCAGAAGCACCTTTTAAGCCTCTGATCGGGCGACAAATTTCTTTGTTTGGAAGAATGACATGACGAGGGATGTGGGCTTCAAGATCAGGCGCGGCAAGGTCGGCATTCTGCTGCTGCACCGGCTATGTGGAACGCCAGTCGAAATGCGCTTCGTTGCGACCGGGCTCGCAAGCAAGGGCTATACCGTTCATTGCCCGATGTTGGCCGGACACTGCGGCAGCGAAGACGCGCTTCGGGCCTCCACATGGACCGACTGGTACCACAGTGCCAGCCTGGCTCTCGATGACATCAAGAAGGATTGTGACGTCGTCATTGCCGGCGGGCTTTCGGCAGGGGCAGTGCTGGCCGTGATGCTCGCCGCCAGGAACCCGGCCAAGGTGAACGCGACCGCGTTGCTTGCGCCGACGCTTTGGCTCAACGGCTGGATGATCCCTTGGTACGCGCGGCTCTTCAAACTCATCCGCACCAAGTGGGTCGCGAACCTGTTCAGGTTTCCGCATCGTGATCCGCACGGCATCAAGGACGAACGAATTCGCGAATTCATCCAGAGGGCTCTAATGTCCAGGGGCGCCTCGCAGGCCGGACATCCCGTAACGCCGGGTGGTGCCGTTTTCGAGCACCGCCATTTGGTGAAGGCGATGCAAAAGCTGGTGCCCTACGTGCGCCAGCCGACGGTGATCGTGCATCCAATCGACGACGACTACGCGGCCATGAACAACGCGACGTATCTGCGCGACAACCTGAGAGGCCCTGTCCAACTGACCGTGCTCGATGACTGCTACCACATCGTGACCGTCGATCGGCAGCGCCACCTCGTCGTCGAGGCGATCGATGCGTTCGTCGAAAATTTCATTGCAAATATTGCCAGCGATGCTGCTGCAGATCGCCTTCCGTTCCGGAATTCAGCAGCGTGATGCACGCCATAACATGCTGATAAACATAATTAAAATTAAACGCCGCTGAAATGAATCGTGTGTTCCGGCCGGAACAGCGGGCCAACGACGGTTGCGGCATTGTCCAGTCATAGCCGGAGAGAACCGGCACCGAGATTGAAACAAGACCGCAACAGAAAGCCCGAGGAGGCTCCAATGACCAAAACCACTCTCGCACTCGCCGCTGCACTGCTGGCCGGCACCACGCTGACGAGCGCCGCGAATGCCGGGGGCGTCCGGGTCGGATTTGGCTTCCCGCTCGGCTCGTTCATTGCCCACTCGAACCAGAGTTATTCAGGCGAAGGCTACGGCAGCGGCCGCAATTGCCATAAGCCGCGCTACGCAGCTCGCCGCCAGTACGAGGCCGCCGCTGCTCCAGTTCGCAAGATCAAGCGCGCTCCGAAGGCTGCCGTCGCTTACAAGGTCAGCAAGCCCGAAGTGCAGACAGCAAAGCTCGAGGACAAACTGATTACGAACGACGAGACGACGACCGAGATCGCGAAAACGCCGGCTGCGGATGTCAGCGGAACGCAGTCGACAGCGAGCACAAGCACGACGACCACTGCAGTGCTCGACAAGGAAACTGACAAAGCCGCCACCACGACAACGCCGGCGATGGCGAAGGTCGAAGCACCCAAGGTCGAGAAGGTCGCCACGGTCGAGAAGACCGAGACGAGCGGAAAGGCCGAACAGAAGACGATCTCGGTACCTGCCGCCAAGCGCGTATGCCGCCGGTTCTCGGCTGCCATCGCCGGCCTGGTCGACGTGCCCTGCCAGTAAGGTCAACAGGTTAACCCCAAGGCAGACTGCAGCGTCTGCCCTGGGAAACGTTTCGCCGAACAGTTATCGTCCGTGAAGCCGGCCAACGCCTCGAGGAGGGGGAAAGGTCATGGAACTCGCAGTCAAAGCTCCGGTCGGGGTCAAATCTCAAATCGCGCACACGAAGCGGCCGAGGTCGCCGAGGCGCAACATCCCGATGGTAGCGAAACTCGCCTACCGCAACCTTTTCCATGACCGTCTGAGCTTCTTCGTCACGATCGTCGGCATCGTGTTCTCGGTTGTCCTCGTCGCGGTTCAATCAGGAATCTATCTCGGCTCGGAAAAGAAAATCGCCGCCATCATCGATGCGGCGCCCGCCGACCTCTGGATCGTGCCGCTCGGAACCAAGAGCTACGACGATCCGTCGTTCCTGTCGGGCCGTGAGCGGTACATGGCCCTTTCGGCTCCGGGCGTGCAGGACTCCGAGGACATGGTCGTTTCCTTCGCACGCTGGCGCAAGCCCGAGGGCGGCACCAACACGGTCCTCCTAATCGGCACCGCGGGCGATAGCCCGAAGGCGCTTCCTTGGAACATCGTCGAAGGCAGCCGCCAAGCGCTCGAGGCGCCCGACAGCGTCGCCATTGACCAGAGCTATTTTGCGGATTTGGGCGTGTCGCACATTGGCGATCAAGGCGAGATGAACGGCGTCTCGGTCAGGCTCGCTGCGATTACCAAACGCATTCGCTCGTTCACGACGCTTCCCTTCGTGTTCACGTCGATCGAGGAGGCGCGCAGGCTGTCGGGCGCCGAGCAAAACCAGGCTTCCTATCAGCGCGTGACGCTTATGCCGAACGCCGATCTCGAGACGGTGCGAGCCGAACTCGAGCGGCGCCTGCCGGATACCGACATCCTGACGCAAGACGAATTCCGCAAGCGCAGCCAACACTATTGGCTGTTCCAGACGGGCGCCGGTGCGGCGCTCATTGCGGGCGCGCTTCTTGGCCTCATTGTCGGCATCGTGATTGTCGCGCAGACCCTCTATTCGAGCACGAAGGATCACATCAATGAGTTCGCGACCCTTCGTGCCCTGGGGGCGGGCGCTGGCTACATCGTTAAAGTCATTCTGATGCAGGCCGTCCTTTCCGGTCTCATCGGCTACGTGCTCGGCATGGCCTTATCGATGCTCGCAATCCAAGCCGCGCAGGATACCAAGCTTACGATATTGATGACGCCGCAGCTCGCAGGCGGGTTATTCGCGGTCACCATCGGAATGTGCATATTCGCGGCGATCAGCGCCATCATCAAAGTGGTTCGGATTGATCCGGCCGTCGTGTTCAGTCGCTAGCGGAATTCTGGAGACCACAATGTCCGAGCCAACGAACAGCAAAGTCATCCTAGAAGCCGAAGGCATCGTGAAGGTGCTCGGCACGGCACCGAACGAGGTCAAGGTGCTGAAGGGTATTGACCTGCAACTGCATACCGGCGAGCTAACCCTGCTGATGGGCCCGTCGGGCTCCGGCAAGACGACGCTGCTCTCAATTCTCGGTTGCATCCTGACACCGACGGAAGGCAAGCTGTCGCTCGCGGGGTTTCGGACGCAAAACATGAGCAAGGAGCAATTGGCCAACCTGCGGCGCCAACACGTCGGCTTCGTGTTCCAGTCCTACAACCTCGTGCCGACATTGACGGCGGTAGAGAACGTCATGCTGGCGTTGGACCTCAGAGACTTGAGCGGACCCGACGCCTACGACAACGCCGCCGACGCGCTCGAAGCAGTGGGACTCGGGCATCGCATCAACGCCATGCCGTCGAAGATGTCGGGCGGCGAAAAGCAACGCGTCTCCATTGCGCGGGCTCTTGCAGGCTCGCCGTCCGTCATTCTGGCGGACGAGCCGACGGCGGCGCTCGATGCCAAAAACGGCATGGCCGTGATGGAACTCTTGGCCAAGGTTGCGCAGGACACCAGGCGCGCGGTCCTCGCCGTTACCCATGATCACCGTACGTTGCAATTTGCCGACCGCATCATCACGATCGATGACGGCCGGATCGCCGGCTCGGAACGGCCGAAATTGGAGACCGCCGCCGAAATGCAGGTTCCGGCCCAGTAGGGATGCTGGCTACCCTGATCTTCACCTTACTGAATCGTATTCTGCCCGGATGGCCTTAAGCATCAGCACCGGGCAATGGGCCGCGCATCCGAATCCTGAGGCTATCTGGACCGCCAAACCCATTTGTGTAGGATGCGGCAACTTACTAATCAAAAATCACAAATCGGAATAAGCAAGGAATTCGAGCCCATGCCCGGGTCTGAGGCGAACTCGTCCGTTATCACCGGTTCATTGATGGCCGGCAAACGCGGGCTGATTATGGGAGTCGCCAACAATCGATCGATTGCCTGGGGTATCGCCAAGGCGTGCGCGGCACAGGGCGCGGAGATTGCGCTTACCTATCAGGGCGACGCCCTGAAAAAGCGGGTCGAGCCGTTGGCCGCCGAACTCGGCACAACGCTCGTTCTCCCCTGCGATGTGACCGATGCGGCGTCGATGGATGCCGTGTTCGACACACTCGCCAAGACATGGGGGCGCCTCGACTTCGTCGTCCACGCAATCGCATTTTCCGACAAGAACGAGCTCGACGGCCGTTACGTCGATACGACGGAAAAGAACTTCACGCAGAGCATGCTCATCTCCTGCTATTCGTTTACGGCGCTCGCCAAACGCGCCGAAAAGCTGATGACCGATGGTGGCGCACTTCTGACCCTCACCTACTACGGCGCCGAAAAGGTCATGCCGCATTACAACGTCATGGGCATCGCCAAGGCGGCATTGGAAGCGAGCGTCCGTTATCTCGCTGCCGACCTCGGCAAAAACGGCATTCGCGTCAACGCGATTTCGGCCGGCCCGATCAAGACGCTCGCAGCGGCAGGCATCGCTGACTTCCGCTACATCCTGCGTTGGAACGAGTACAACTCTGCGCTGCGCCGCAACGTGACGATCGATGATGTCGGCGGGGCGGGCCTTTATCTGCTGTCCGAACTTTCTCGCGGCGTGACCGGCGAGATCCATCACGTTGATAGCGGCTATCACGTCCAAGGTATGAAGAACGAAGATGCTCCCGACATTTCGGTTGTGAAAAGCGACGACAGTTGAAAAGCGAGCCTGTGCGCCCGACGCTTTTGAAGCCCGGGATCACGCTGTATCTTATCCGTCATGGGGAAACAGACTGGAACCGGGACGCCCGCTACCAGGGCCAGCGCGATGTTCCTCTCAACGCAACAGGCCGTGCCCAGGCGCAGCGCCACGGCGACGTGTTGATGCCTCTGATGCCGGCTCTCGCCGATTTCGATTTCGTGTCGAGCCCGCTTGGGCGCGCCGTCGAGACGATGCGGCTGATCCGTACCGCGCTCGGACTCGATGCAGAACACTTCCGCACCGATCCGCAAATTGTTGAGCTGAGCTATGGCCATTGGGAGGGCCGGCTCGCGGCCGAGCTGCCCCAGACAGACCCTGCGGGCCTTGCGCAAAAAGCGTCCGATCCTTTCGGGTGGCGCCCATCGCACGGCGAGAGCTATCGCGATTTACAACAGCGCGTTTCGGCGTGGCTCACCACGCTTGAGAAGGATACCGTCGCCGTCACCCACGGTGGCGTCAGCCGGGTGGCGCGCGGGGCGATTTTGGGCATCGAGGATGCACTGGTGCCCTTCCTGGACGTGCCCCAGGACAAGGTCTTGAAGCTTCGCGACGCGACGATGTCGTGGCTCTGATCGACTGGCCCGGTTTTAACCTTAGCCGTTGACAGAAATCCAAAGAATCAAAAGAGCCGGGGAAGCGGCTCCCCGGCTCTTCGTCACCCATTGGGTGCATAATGAAAGACCATTCGACCGCGGACGCTCAAATCCCGGCGGAACAGTCTTTTGGCTGGTCGACGGCTTTTCTGCCGTCAGCCTTTGCACAGCCCTTGAAAACAGCACTCCTCAATCCTTGCGGAAGAGGACCGATTCCGACCTTGTCCGGTACATGCGATCCTTCGATGCGACGCGGGCTGCGTTCAGGCAGCAATCGCGTGCTCGGCCGAGTTGCCGGTCAAATACGGATACGGTTACGATGCTGTCGTCGTATCTGTCCGCAAGTCTGACGGAACCATCGACGTACGCAAACTGCAGCCGAGTAAATCTGCGTCGCCGCGACTTGTCACGCGCTTTGCCTGCCGAGCGGGCTTGCCGCCTTTTACCGCCGCACCTAAGAAGGATGGTGACGCAGCCCGGCAACACATTCGTTGCACCACCACCCATACGATTTCGACGGGCAGCCCTCTCAAACGATCAGCCAGGCGATGTCCCACAACACCTTCGGCCATCTTTTCCGCGTGACAACCTGGGGCGAAAGCCACGGCCCAGCGATCGGCGCCATCGTCGACGGTTGCCCGCCCGGCATCGCCCTCGATGAGGCGGACATCCAAGGCTACCTCGACAAGCGGAAGCCGGGCCAATCCCGCTTCACGACCCAGCGCCAGGAAGCCGACGCGGTGACGATCCTCTCCGGCGTCTTTGCCGACGCTTCGGGCAAGCGCGTGACGACCGGCACGCCGATCGCACTCGAAATTCAGAACACCGACCAGCGTTCGAAGGACTACGGCGACATCAAAGACAAGTATCGGCCTGGGCACGCCGATTTCACCTACGACGCCAAGTACGGCATCCGCGATTATCGCGGTGGCGGGCGATCCTCGGCGCGCGAAACCGCATCACGGGTCGCGGCAGGCGCCGTGGCGCGCAAGGTCATTCCTGCGGTTACGATTCGCGGCGCGCTCGTCCAGATCGGCCCGCATCACATCGATCGAGCGAACTGGAATTGGGACGAGGTCGCAAACAACCCGTTCTTCTCGCCGGATAAGCTAGCCGCCGAATTCTGGGCCGGTTACCTCGACAAGGTGCGTAAGGCCGGGTCGTCGATCGGTGCCGTGATAGAAGTCGTTGCCGAAGGCGTCCCGGCCGGCTGGGGAGCGCCGCTCTATGCCAAGCTCGATCAGGATCTCGCCAGCGCCATGATGTCGATCAACGCCGTCAAGGGCGTCGAGATCGGCGCGGGAATGGCGGCCGCGGCATTGACGGGCGAAGAAAACGCCGACGAAATTCGCATCGGTACCGACGGCAAGGCGCACTTTCTTTCAAACAACGCAGGCGGAATCCTCGGCGGTATTTCGACAGGGCAGCCGATCGTCTGCCGCTTCGCCGTGAAGCCTACGTCGTCGATCCTGACGCCGAGGCGAACGATCGACGCGCACGGCAAGGAAACCGAAATTAGTACGAAAGGCCGGCACGATCCCTGCGTCGGCATCCGCGCGGTTCCCGTCGGCGAAGCGATGATGGCGATCGTACTTGCCGATCATTTTCTGCGCCATCGCGGCCAGTGTGGGGACTAAACTGCACTCCATGGCCGGGTCGAGCCCGGCCATGACGTAAAGGAAGAGCGTCGTGGGTGAATGAAGCTTAGCGCCGAAAAACGGCGACGACTTCGACGTGCGCCGAGTAGACGAACTGATCGACCGGCGTTACCGATTCCAACTTGTAGCCGCCATCAATCAGATACCGCGCATCACGCGTTAGCGTCGCCGGATTGCACGAGACCGCGACGATCGTCTTTACCTTCGATCGCGCAAGCTTTTTGGCCTGTGCTTCGGCGCCGACGCGCGGAGGATCGAACACGACCGCGTCATGTTCATTGAGTTCGAGCGGCGATAGCGGTTCACGGAAAAGATCGCGCACGCGTGCCGTAATCGGCTTCAGACCTGTCGCCTTTCTTGCGGCCGCCTCGAGCGTGGCAATCGCTTCGCGGTCACCATCGAACGCCGACACACGGGCTTTCGCGGCGAGTGGAAATGTGAAAGCTCCCATACCGCAGAAGAGATCAGCGACGGATTTGGCCTTGCCGATTGCCGTAATGATAAGGCCGGCGATCTCCCGTTCGGCCTCGGCGACGGCTTGAACAAAGGCGCCGGAGTGCGGTGCCACGTCGACCGTGCCAAACGTCAAAAGTGGAGTTAGCGTCTGACACACGACATCGTCGCCGATCGTAAGACGCGCGAGCCGCAGCGCATTTGCTCCGGAAGCAAGGCGGGTGCGAACGTCAGACGTCAGCTGGCGCGCGGTCCCGTCGATCCGCACGTCGAGACCGGCGTTCGTCAGTAATACCGTCAGTCGCGCTTCGCCGCGTTTTGAAATCAGCGGGGCGAGAAGCTCGGTGAGCGCGGGTAGCGCAGCGACGATGTTCGGGTCCAGCACCGGACATTCTTCGATTGAAACAAGAGCGTGCGACGCGGCCTCGTGAAAGCCGACGACGAGTCCGCTTTCCGTTCGCTCAACTGTAAAAACTGCGCGACGGCGTTTGCCGCCCGGGGCGATCAACGGCGCGACCTCGACATCGAGGCCGCGGGTGCGAAAGGCTGCAACGACGGCCTCACGTTTCCAAGCGAGATAGGCATCGGACGCCATATGCTGCACCGAGCAGCCGCCACACACTCCAAAGTGCCGGCAGACCGGTTTGACGCGTTCTCCGCTGGGCTCCAGCACTTCGAGCAGCCGCGCTCGTTCACCAGAAACATCAACGGCGACCCGCTCGCCCGTCAAGGTGAATGGCACGAAGATCGCCGCACCGCCATCGTCAGCGACACCATCGCCTTGGGCGCCGACGCGCGTAATGCGCAGTTCGCGCAGTTCATTCATACCGCCGTGCTCCGATCAGGTATTCGGCGTTGCCGGAGCCGCCGAGGATTGGCGATGTCATTTCGCCGGCAATTTTCCAGCCGGATTGCGCGCTGAGCCACGCGACAACATCTTTAACGGCGCGTTGGCGCGCGGCTTCGTCGCGGACAATACCGCCGCTGCCGACGTTCTCACGCCCGACCTCGAACTGCGGTTTCACGAGCACGACAAGCCACGCGTCGCCGGCCGACAGCGATAGCACCGATCCGAGAACTTTGGTTGCGGAAATGAAACTGACATCGACAACGGTGGCGCCAACCGGTTCCGGAACCAGCTCGCGCGACAGAGCGCGTGCGTCGCAATTTTCAAGCGCCACGACACGCGGATCGCCCTTCAGCTTCGGATGCAGTTGTGCGCTACCGACATCAACGGCGTAGACCCTGTGCGCGCCGCGTTCGAGGAGAATTTCGGTAAATCCGCCAGTTGATGCTCCGATGTCCAGCGCCACCGTACCCGCAGGATCGAAGGCAAAATGATCGAGCGCGGCGATGAGTTTCTCGGCGCCTCGCGAAACGAAGCCCGGCGCGTCGGCCGCCAATTCGATATTTGGAGCGCCCTTAACGTCGAAAGCCGGCTTGTCGCAAACAACCCCCGCGACTCGCACGAACCCGCGCCGGATCAAATCCTGGGCGCGAGCGCGCGACGGCACGAGGCCGCGCGCCACAAGCGTTTGATCAAGCCGCACCATGACTACGCAATGATTTGACGCCTAATCGGGCTTGATCGCGTAACGGCCCGAGCCATTCGCGAACAACAAAAGCAAGCCGCCGGCCATTGCGACGTTCTTCATGAAATTCGTCATCTGCATCTGGTCGGCAAAATTGTTGTGAAAGAGCGCTGCCGCGACCAATGTGAAAAGCGCGAGAGCAAGCCCGGCGTAACGCGACCAAAGCCCGAAGAGAATTGCAAGGCCTCCGAGAAGTTCGACCGCGATCACGGCCGGCAGCAGCATGCCGGGCACGCCGTTTTGCTGCATGTAGGCTTCGGTACCCGCGTAGCCAATGATCTTGCCATATCCTGAAAATATGAAGATCGCCGACAGCAGAATGCGCGCGACGAGGCTCACGAGTGGATGCATTTTTGGCTCTCCCACGAAAAAAACTCGATCACGCTAGGCAGGTGACTTTACTCAGGCGCGCTCGCCGATGACGTCGGCGCGGCCAAGCGCGCTGAATACCGTTGCGACGATGCCCGAGGCATTGAGGCCAGCCGCCTCATACATCGCTTCGGGCTTGCCGTGGTCGATAAAGACGTCAGGCAGAACCTTCGCGCGGACGTGCAGGCCGCGACTGAGCAAGCCCTGCTCGGCCAGGAACTGCAGAACGTGGCTTCCGAAGCCGCCGATCGCCCCCTCCTCGACGGTGATCAACACTTCATGATTGGTGGCG
>Ga0134122_10000831_pt1 | contig 21662 bp, 20 predicted proteins | sample KB302_FD_96461 | JGI IMG/M metagenome (GOLD analysis project Ga0134122, IMG submission 96461) | Terrestrial soil microbial communities without Nitrogen fertilizer from Kellogg Biological Station, Michigan, USA - KB3-0-2 | ecosystem: Environmental > Terrestrial > Soil > Unclassified ... | reverse complement strand
CGCCTCGTCGGGATCCTGCACGGCTGCCTGCGCCACCAAACCCACTACGACGAACACAAAGCCTGGGCACACCGTCAAGCCGCCGCGGCGGCTTGACAACCTACGCCCCTGGGATGTCTAACCGGCCGCGCGGCGTAACCGCTCGGCCAGCGATCCGACCGCCCGCACCACTTCAGGCGGATCCAGCACCTTGAACTCGCACCCCGGCAGCGCGAGATAGAACACCATGCGCTCGGGGTCGTCGGCCCCGGCGGTGACGATGCAGGCGTCGGGGCCGTCGGCATCGATGGTCACCGATGCCGGGGAGAAATGCTGTGCCACAACGTGTTCCGGCGCCTGGTAGCGCACCCGGGCGACGTAGCGGTAGGGCGACGTGCTGATCGAGCGTCGCACGTACTCCGCCGCGTCAGGCGCCTCCCGAGGTATGAACGTGCTGCCGAGGGCGCGCACATCGGCCATCCGATCCAGCCGAAGGCTGCGCCAGTCCTGGCGATCGCGGTCGTATGCCAACAGATACCAGCGCCGGCCGGTCGTCACCAACTGATAGGGCTCCAGTCGCCGCTCCGTGGCGCTACCGGCGCGGTCGACGTAGCCGCTCGTGACGTGCTCGCGGTCGCGGCACGCCCGCGCCAGCGTCATCAACACCTCGGGTTCGACGGGTGAGTCCGAGTAGTTCGACGGCAGCGTGACCGTCGCGTCGTGCACGGCGGCCACCTGCGACCGCAGCCGGGCCGGCATCACCTGGTCGAGCTTGCTCAGTGCGCGCAGCGCCGATTCGCCGACGCCTGCCACGCTGCCGCCCGCGGCCAGCCGCAGGCACACCGCCATCGCGACCGCCTCGTCGGGATCGAGCAACAGCGGCGGCAACGCCGCGCCGGCACCCAGTTGATAGCCGCCGCCATGGCCCTTGCTGGCGTGCACCGGATAGCCGAGATCGCGCAGCCGTTCCACGTCGCGGCGCACGCTCCGCGTCGTCACTTCCAGCCGCCTGGCCAGCTCCTCACCAGTCCACACCCGGCGTGACTGCAGCAACCCGAGCAGCTGCAGCACCCGGCTTGTCGTTTCGGACACACAACCACCCTGTCACAGTCATAGGACAGTAACTGTCCTATATAGCTGTCAGGATGGTGTCATGAGCGACTTGACCACCCAACTGGCCGATCAACTCGACTACCACTGGACGAATCAGCTGCGCCCTCGCCTGGATGACCTGACCGATGAGGAGTACTTCTGGCAGCCGGTGTCGGACTGCTGGACGGTTCACCCCGATGGCTCGATCGACTTCACGTTCCCGGAGCCGCAGCCCGTGCCGTTCACAACCATCGCGTGGCGGCTCGCCCACGTCATCGTCGGCGTGTTCGCGATGCGCAACCACAGCCACTTCGGCGGGCCGCCTGCCGACTACCAGTCCTGGAATTACGCGACCGACGCGAAGACGGCACTGCAGCAGCTCGATGACGCGTACGCGAACTGGATCACCGGAGTGCGCGCCCTTGACGCGCAGGCGTTGGCGCGGCCGATCGGGCCGAAGGAAGGCCCGTGGGCGGATCACCCCATGGCAGAACTCATCCTGCACATCAACCGGGAGGCCATCCACCACGGCGCCGAAATCGCTTGCATCCGAGATCTTTACGTACACACCACCAACAGAGAGGGACGCTAGCTATGCCAGGAATGCCCCCGCCCGCCTCCGACGAGCGCCAGTCGTTGCTCGAGTTCCTGCGGTTCAACCAGAACGCGTTCTTCGCGGTGGCCTACGGCCTGAGCGACGAGCAGGCCCGGTCGACGCCGTCGGTCAGCACGCTGTCCATCGGCGGGCTCATCAAGCACGCCGCGGGTGTTCAGAAAGGCTGGGCGCAACGGGCCGCGTCCGCGCCAGATTTTCCTCCGAGGGACGAGCGTCCGATGGCAGAGATCATGGCGGCGTACGCGGACCAGTACGTAATGCGTGACGACGAAACCCTCGAGCAGCTCCTCGACGAGCTGAAAAAGCAAAACGAGGAGACCCTGCGGGTCATCGCCGAGGCCGATCTCGACACAGCGGTGCCGGTTCCGCACGACGTGCCGTGGTTCCCGCAGGACATCGACCACTGGTCGGTGCGCTGGGTGGCGCTGCATCTGATCGAAGAGCTGACGCGGCACGCCGGCCACGCCGACATCATCCGCGAATCCAGCGACGGCGCAACGATGTATGAGCTGATGGCCGCCAACGAGGAATGGCCGGAAACCGACTGGATCAAGCGCTGGAAGCCGGCCGTTACCAGCTGACAATCAAGATCGCGTCCCAAACCTTCTGCCGCGCAAACACATTGCAGAAACGGGCAGGTCTGACCCGAGTATGTGATGTACATCACGGAATGCCGATTGAGCGATGACGGTTCCTCGATCGCTTCTAGTGAGTATGAGCACAGCAATCGACGCCATCACAGTCCCGACACGCGAGGAGCTTGTTTCCAGAGCCCGCGCCTTGCAACCGCTGCTGCGCGAGCACGCGGCGATGGCCGATGCCGAACGGAAGGCCCCGGACCCGGTCATCGACGCTGTGACCGCAGCCGGGTTCTACCGCCTGCTGTCGCCACGGCAATTCGGCGGCTACGAAGCCGAGGTCCGCACCGTCCTCGAAATCAGCGAGTCGCTGGGCCAGGCCGATGGTTCTGTCGCGTGGCTCGTCGGCCTCGGGGCCACCGCTGCGTGGATGGCGTCACACTTCTCCGACCGCGCGCGATCAGAGGTGTTCGCCGACAATGGCGACGCACGCATCGCGGGAGCCGCGACCCCGGGTCCCGCCCGCCGCGTCGACGGAGGACTGCGGGTGAGCGGCCGCTGGGCCTATGCCTCAGGATGTCCGCACGCTACGTGGGCCGGGATTGTTGCGATCGTCGCGGACGATTCCGGGCAGCCTGCCGACGCTTACTGGTGCCTGGTGCCCGCCTCAGACCTACGCATCGAAGACACCTGGCGGACAACGGGTATGCGCGGCACCGGCAGCAACACCTGGGTCGGCGAGGACGTCTTCGTGCCCGACTACCGAACCATCCCCATGGACATCTCCGCGAAGGAGGCGCTCCCAGCGCCCACGGACGCACCGATGTATCGCCTGCCGTTCCCAACTCTCGGCACTCTCGCGTTGCTCGGCCCCATCCTTGGGATCACCGGCGCGGCGCTGACATACATCATCGAGAAGGCGCCGACAAAGGCGATGCACCACACGATCTTCACCAAGCAGAGCGAGTCGGTTGGCGTCCAGGTCCAGATCGCAGAGGCGGCCCTGAAGCTCGAGACCGCCCGCCTGCATATATACGCAATCGCCGATCAGCTGGATCGGGCCGCCGCCGACGACAGACACATTGACTACGACGAACGCGCGAAAGCCCGCGCCCAGGGCGGTTTCGCGGCCCAGCAGATGCTCGACGCGATCAACATCCTGGTCAACGTGCACGGCGCGGGTAGCTTCGCCGAATCCAACCCGCTGCAACGGTATTGGCGCGACGCCAACACGGCTGCGCGACATGCGGGTCTCTATCCCGTCGTAGGTTACGAAGTCTTCGGGAAGTCGCTGCTCGGCGTCGACGAACACATCAGCCCCATGGTGTGACACAGGCAAATCCCTGCCGGCAGTTGAGGAGCGGATCAGCCCGCTAGTGTGAGGCTGCTATGCAAACCCGAAGCGGAACCGCGGTCTGCGGGGACATCGAGCTCTTCTACGAAGACCTCGGCGATCCTGCGGATCCGCCGGTCCTGCTCATCATGGGGGTCGGCGCGCAGCTGCCGATGTGGCCCGACGGTTTCTGCGCCCAGCTGGTCGAGTGCGGATATCGCGTGATCCGGTTCGATCACCGCGACACCGGCCTGTCGACGAAGTTGCACGGCCATCGCGCCAACGGCTCGGTCTATCCGCGAGTGCTGAGGTACATCGTCGGCCGGACCAGCCCGGTGCCCTACACCTTGATCGACCTGGCCGACGATGTCGAAGGTCTGCTCGACCATCTCGACATCGAGCGTGCGCACGTCGTCGGCGCGTCGATGGGCGGAATGATCGCTCAGGTGCTGGCCGGCCGCCGCCCGGACCGGGTCCGGTCGCTGGGCCTGATCATGACGAGTTCCGGCAGTCCGATGTCGTCGATCCCGAAGTGGCAAGTGATCAAGCTGGCCTTCGATGCGCCCGCCAAGGATGCGCCCGCCGAGGACAGGATGGCGATCGAGGTGCGCAACATCTCGGTGATCAATGGCCCGAATTTCCTTCCACCACTTGACCAATTACGCCGTCGCGTCGAGGAGCTGACCGCCCGCAGCGATTACCCGCAGGGCATGCTGCGCCAGTTCGACGCCATCCTGGGCACCGGCAGCCTGATGGGATACACCCGGCGCATCACGGCGCCGACCGTCGTCATCCACGGTTCGAAAGATCCGATGGTGCGCCCACGAAACGGACGCAACGTCGCCCGCGCTATCGAGGGCGCACGCTACGTCGTCGTCGACGGCATGGGGCATGACCTGCCCGAGCCGGTATGGCGCCCCGTCGTCGAGACGCTGACGGAGAACTTCACCGTGGCGAACTGACGCTATGCGTGCGGGCCCTGCCGGCCCGTCGCCTCAGTCTGCGCCGGGTTCGTCAAGCATGCTGAGGCGCGGGTCGACGACGATGCGATGCTGGTTGCCGCCTGCCCTTCGCGCCTCGAACATCGTGGCGCTGGCATGGTCGAGTAGTTCGTCGAGTACATCCGACGGCGGATGCGACACCAAGGGCCGCAGCCGAGTGACCACCGTGCCGACGCTGCAGGTCAAGCGCAATGGAGGAGCTGCCAGCGCGCCGCGGACTCGCTCGATCAGCACCGACGGATCCGGTGAGGCGAACACGTCAGCGATCAAGAACTCCGCCTCACCAGAATGCGCGAGAATCGCTTCGCGCCGCATCGTTTCCCTCAGCCTCTGAGCCGCCATCACTTGGACGCGGATTCCGGCCGCGGCGCCTGTCAGGCTCACTAACGCCGAGTAGTTCTCGAGGTTGACTACGGCAACGGCCAAGTATCGGTCGTCACCGCGGTTGCGCGCTCCGATGAGCGTCGCGGTCTCCTCGTAGAAGGCGGCGCGGTTGAGCAGGCCGGTGAGTGGTTCCAGATCGTGGCGACGCTTCTCGATGTCGGTCAGCCGCATAACTATCCGGCCGATCATCACCGCGAAGCCATTCAGCAGAACGACCAGGAGCACACCGGCCGCGGCCATGGCAGCGTCGATCTCGCTCAACCGCACACCAAGCACGATCAGAGTCGCTGCGCCTACCACCTCGACAAGTGTCAGCAGACGCGACGAATGGAAGAACGCGGTGTATGCGGCCACGATCGCGAAGACGGTCGATCCGAGCAGACCGAATACCGGGTTCGGCTGGATGAGACACGCCACCGCAATGCATATCGACCCGACGGCCACGCACAGCTGCGACTGCAGCCGGCTCGGCCAGCGCGGCCGCAGCCACAGGCCAGCCATCGCCAAACAGCACACGGTGATTGAGACCGAGATGAGCGTCAGTGACCCGCCGTACCGGCCGCGCGGGTTGGCGAGCAGGAGCGTGGGCATGAGACCGGTGGTCGCGATGAACGCGGCGTTCAACAGGCGGGGCAAAGTCTGTGCTTGGCGCTCAGCGAGAAACCCGGTCAACCAATAGTAGTGATCATCGCGCCGAGTCCAGCGGCGGCCAAATGCGCTCATCGCGCCCGTATCCCGTGTAGTGGTGCGCGGAGCACGGTTGCCAGCATCGACAAGACGCTACCTTGACACTGCAAGGAATCTTGCGTGTATGGCGACGGATATCGGCGCGCATCGGGAGATGTCGCTATCGCGCGGCTCCTCGCGCCGAGCATCAGCCGCCCCCGCCGGCCGGCACGCACCCCGCCCCATCCCGCGAACGTTCCGTACCGCTCGACAATTTGTCGAAATTTGAAGCGGTACGGAACGTTCGCTCGACCCCCTCAGCCCTTGCGAGGCCGCTCATGGTTGGGGACGCCCGGGTCCGTCGGCGGCCTCGGCTGCACGGGGCCGCGCCGTCGGCGCCGTCCGCTGGCCGGTCTGGACAGGGGGGCTGTGCGGGTCGGCCCGCTCCTCCGCCATGTGCTGCCGCTTCATCTGGTCAGGCGTGGCGGTGCTCGCGTTGGCGCCTGCGGCGAACCCCAGCGCGCCACCGCCGAGGATGCCCACCGTCGCGATGGAGGACGCGGCGAAACGGATGAAGCCCTTGGTGTTCATTTGATTTCTCCTCTGTGTCGTTGCTTGGTATTGGGTGGAGAGACGATCACTGGCGTTGCAGCGCAACACCTTTCGTCTCCGGCAGTGCGACGGTGCACACGAGGCTGACCAGCACGACGGTCGCCATCATGACGCCGATGGCGGGTACGCCCCAGCTCGCCAGTAACGGTGCGGCGACGATCGTCGGGACCGCCCCGCCGACCAATCCCGCGAGATTGAGTGCCAGGCCCGCACCGCTGTAGCGATACCGAGTGGCGAAGATTTCCGGAATGAACGCCGCCATCGGGCCGTAGGCGGTCGCCGAGACGGCGTAGGTGCCTGCGATCGCCAGCGTGAACATCACCGCACTGCCGGTGTCCAACAGCGGAAGCACGACGAAGGACCAGGGAACACCGACTGCGAACGCCGTGATGATGACACGGCGGCGCCCAAAGGTGTCGCTCAACACGGCCCCAAGCAGGCTGAACACCAACGCCACCACACCGCCCAGTAGACCCACCGACAGGATCAGCTTCGGCGAAAAGCCGACGTGGGTATGGGCGTAACTCATGAAGTAGGCGTTGGCCATGTAGCCCAACGTGAAGAACCCGACCATGCTGCCCGTGGCCAGCACCACCGTCCGCCGCTGCTTCTTGAATAAGGCCGCAAGCGGCATCACCGTGGCGGTGTCGTTCGCCTGCTGATCGGCGAACACCGGTGTCTCGGCGACATTCAGCCGGACGTACAAGGCGATGGCGATCAGCACCGCGCTGAACAAAAACGGGATCCGCCAACCCCAATCGAGGAACGCCTGGCTGGACTCCCCGATCGTCTGGTTCACCACCAGGAACAGCAGGCTACTCATGACGAGCCCACTGCCGACGCCCATCTGGGTGAACATTCCGTAGCGGCCGCGTGCCTCGGCGGGCGCGTATTCGGCGGACAGCAGCGCGGAGCCTGCCCATTCGCCGCCGACCGCGAACCCCTGCACGAGGCGAAGCGTCAGCAGGATCAGCGGCGCTGCCATGCCGATCGTCACCGCACCGGGAACCAGACCCACCGTCAGGGTGGACAGGCCCATGATCAGCAAGGTGGCGATCAGGGTCGACTTGCGGCCAAGCCGGTCACCGAAGTGCCCGAAGAACGCCGCGCCCAGCGGACGCGAAAGGAACGCCGCGGCGAAGGTGGCCATCGAGGCGAGGGTCGCCATCGTCATACCCAGGTGGGGGAAGAACACCTTCGGGAACACCAGCGCCGCCGCGGTGCCGTAGATGTAGAAGTCGTAATACTCGATGGCGGACCCGACGTAGCTGGCCGCCGCGACGCGCTTCATCGAGGCACCATGCGGTTCGATCGACAGCGTGGCCATTTTCGCTCCTCAGACGGTTGTTCGCGTCTGACGCTATGGATCGGCGGTGGCGCTGGCGCGCTTGTGCTCACTAGCCGGGTAACTGGCGATCTTGAGGTTGTGCGCATTGTGCTCAACCGCGGAATCGAATTCCGGGACACTGTGATCGGCTACACAGGTTTTTACGGGTCACCGCGGATTTTGAGAGACTGCAACCATGAGTACGACTAAGCACCGCGAGGTAGCGAAGCTGGACCGAGTGCCACTGCCGGTCGAGGCTGCCCGCATTGGCGCGACGGGTTGGCAGATAACCCGCACCGGCGCGCGGGTCGTCACCAAGCTCGCAGGCCGCGGCTCGTTGCAGCACAAGATCATCAAGCAAATCCCGAAGACGTTCGCCGATCTGGGGCCGACCTACGTCAAGTTCGGCCAGATCATCGCGTCCAGCCCTGGTGCCTTCGGCGAGCCATTGAGCAGCGAGTTCCGCAGCCTGCTCGACGCGGTCCCGCCCGCCGACAACGACGAAGTCCACAAGCTCGTCAAGGAGGAGCTCGGCGACGAGCCGAGCAACCTCTTCAAGACCTTCGATGAGGAGCCGTTCGCGTCAGCCTCGATCGCGCAGGTGCACTACGCGACACTGCACACCGGCGAGGAAGTCGTGGTCAAGATCCAACGGCCCGGCATCCGTCGCCGCGTCGCGGCCGACCTGCAGATCCTCAAGCGCGGGGCGCAGATCGTCGAGCTGGCCAAGCTCGGCCGTCGACTTTCGGCGCAGGACGTTGTCGCCGATTTCGCCGACAACCTCGCCGAGGAGCTCGACTTCCGGCTCGAGGCGCAGTCGATGGACGCGTGGGTGTCGCATATGCATGCTTCGCCGCTGGGCAAGAACATCCGGGTGCCGCAGGTCTATTGGGATCTGACCAGCGAACGGGTGCTGACGATGGAGCGCATCCAGGGCATCCGCATCGACGACGCCGCCGCCATCCGCAAGGCCGGCTTCGACGGCACGGAGCTGGTCAAGGCGCTGCTGTTCAGCGTCTTCGAGGGCGGCCTCCGGCACGGCCTGTTCCACGGCGACCTGCACGCGGGCAATCTGTACGTCGACCCCGACGGCAAGATCGTGTTCTTCGACTTCGGCATCATGGGCCGCATCGACCCCCGCACCCGGTGGCTCCTGCGGGAGCTGGTGTACGCGCTGTTGGTCACGAAGGACCACGCCGCAGCGGGCAAGATCGTCGTACTGATGGGTGCGGTCGGGACGGTCAAGCCCGAAGCAGAGGCCGCGAAGGACCTGGAGAAGTTCGCGACCCCGCTGACCATGACGTCGCTTGGCGACATGAGCTATGCCGAGATCGGCAAGCAGCTGTCCACGCTGGCCGATGCCTACGACGTGAAGCTGCCGCGGGAGCTGGTGCTGATCGGCAAGCAGTTCCTCTATGTCGAGCGCTACATGAAGCTGCTGGCGCCTAAGTGGCAGATGATGTCCGACCCGCAGCTGACGGGATACTTCGCCAACTTCATGGTCGAGGTCAGCCGCGAGCATTCCGAAGAGGTCGAGGCGTAGATGCAGATACGCACCGGCACCGCCCGCTCAGGCGATCTGGACATCTACTACGAGGACATGGGCGATCCCAACGATCCCGCCGTCCTGCTCATCATGGGACTCGGCGCGCAATTGTTGTTGTGGCGCACGGAGTTCTGCGAGAAGCTCGTCGACCAGGGCCTGCGCGTCATCCGCTACGACAACCGCGATGTCGGGCTGTCGACGAAGGTGACCGGCCGCCACACCGGCGCCCCGCTGGCGCCGCGGATGGTCCGGTCGTTCCTCGGGCTGCGCAGCCAGGCGGTCTACACGCTGGAAGATGTCGCCGACGACGCCGCCGCGCTGCTGGACCACCTGAAGATCGACACGGCGCACATCGTCGGAGCTTCGATGGGCGGCATGATTGCGCAGGTGTTCGCCGCCCGGCACAAGGTACGCACCAAGACCCTCGCGATCATCTTCTCCAGCAACAATCAGCCACTGCTGCCGCCACCGGGCCCCAGACAACTGCTGGCCATCCTGCAGAAACCCAAGGACGCGACACGCGAGGCCATCATCGACAACGCCGTCCGAGTATCGAGAATCACCGGCAGCCCCGGTTATCCGGCAGCGGAGGAGCGCATCCGTGCCGAGGCGATCGAGGGCTACGACAGGTCGTACTACCCCGCTGGCGTCGGCCGCCATTTCGCGGCGGTCCTCGGCAGCGGGAGCCTACTTCGCTACGACCGGCTGGTCAGCGTCCCCACCGTTGTGATCCACGGCAAGGCCGACAAACTGATGCGGCCGTTCGGTGGACGCGCCATCGCCCGCGCCATCAAGGGCGCCCGGCTGGTGCTGTTCGACGGTATGGGGCATGACCTGCCCCGCGAGCTGTGGGACGACATTGTAGGCGAGCTGAAGACCACCTTCGCAACGGCTGGGTGACACCTGGGAGGCCGCCCAATTCGGCCGAGGACCATTTCGCGCGTACCCTTTGAGGGTCCAGTGCTTCAGGGCTTGCATGCCGTCGTCAGCGACGCCGCAGGGGTTCTGAACCGCCAGAAAGGCACGGAAGACTATGGCTCGCGCCAAACTGCAGCCTCATTTCGACAATGTCCAGGCCCATTACGACCTGTCGGACGAATTCTTCCGGCTGTGGCTGGATCCCAGTCAGACCTACAGCTGCGCGTATTTCGAACGCGACGACATGACGCTGGAAGAGGCCCAGCTCGCGAAGATCGACCTGGCGCTGGGCAAGCTCGGACTCCAGCCTGGAATGACGCTGCTCGACGTCGGTTGCGGTTGGGGTTCGACGATGATGCGGGCGATCGAGCGCTACGACGTCAATGTCGTGGGGCTAACGCTCAGCGAGAACCAAAAGGCCCATGTCGAAAGGGTTTTCGCGAAGTCTGACAGTCCGCGCAGCAAGCGGGTGCTGCTGGAGGGCTGGGAGCAGTTCGACGAGCCGGTGGACCGGATCGTGTCGATCGGCGCGTTCGAGCACTTCGGTTTCGACCGCTACGACGACTTCTTCAAGTTGGCTCACGCCCTGCTGCCCGATGACGGTGTCATGCTGCTACATACGATCTCCGCGCTGACGCTGCCGCAAATGGCCGACCGGAAGATTCCGCTGACCTTCGAGGTGGCACGGTTCGTGAAGTTCATCCTCACGGAGATCTTCCCTGGCGGCCGGCTCCCGTCGATCGAGAAGGTCGAGGAGCACTCGACCAAGGCCGGCTTCGAGCTCACCCGCCGCCAGTCCCTGCAACTGCACTATGCCCGGACCTTGGACTGCTGGGCGGAGGCGCTCCAGGCGCACAAGGACGAGGCGATCGCCGTGCAGTCGGAAGAGGTCTACAACCGCTACATGCGCTACCTCACCGGCTGCGCGAAGGGCTTCCGCGTCGGTTACATCGACGTCAACCAGTTCACCCTGCAGAAGTAGCACCGAATTGGAGTCCGCCCCCCGCTAAACGCTAGGGTTTACGGCTTGAGACGCGTGTACGCACGTCGACGGGCCGTTCCAGAGGTACGGTCGCAGCACAACCCGTACTGAATCGGCTGCTGGTCGCAGCCCGCCGGGTCACATGGAAAGGCCAAGCAGGGGAAATATGTCTGACAACGCATCCGGCACCAAGGACTTGACGCCGCATTTCGAGGACATTCAGGCTCACTACGACCTGTCAGACGACTTCTTCGGGGTGTTCCAGGACCCGACCCGCAAGTACAGCTGCGCGTACTTCACCGGGCCCAATGTCACGTTGTCTGAAGCGCAGGTCGCCGATGTCGACCTGAACCTCGACAAACTCGACCTCAAACCGGGCATGACGCTGCTGGAAATCGGCTGCGGCTGGGGCCTGACATTGCAGCGGGCGATAGAGAAGTACGACGTCAACGTCATCGGCCTGACGCTGTCGAAGAACCAGAAGGCGTATTGCGATCAGCTATTGACCAAGGTCGACACCGACCGCACGTTCGACGTCCGACTGGAGGGCTGGGAGCAGTTCCACAACCCTGTCGACCGGATCGTGTCGATCGAAGCGTTCGAGCACTTCGGTTTCGAGCGTTATGACGATTACTTCAAGAACTGCTTCGACATCCTGCCCGACGACGGCCGGATGACCATCCAGAGCAGCGTCGGCTACCACCCGTACGACCTGAACGCCCGCGGCAAGAAGCTGACCTTCGAACTGGCGCGGTTCATCAAATTCATGATCACCGAGATCTTCCCCGGCGGGCGGATCCCGACCACCCTGATGATGGTGGAGCACGGCGAGAAGGCCGGCTTCGTGGTGCCGGAGACCATGTCCCTGCGCAACCACTACATCAAGACGCTCGGCATCTGGGCCGACCGGCTGGAGGCGAACAAGGACGCGGCCATCGCCGCGACTGATGAGGAGAACTACCACCGCTACATGCGGTACCTGAAGGGCTGCCAGTACTACTTCATCGACGAAAGCATCGACGTCAGCCTTGTCACGTACCTGAAGCCAGGCGCGGCCGCGTAGTTCGGATAACGACAAGAAGTCGGACGCCGATAAGAAGGATGCCGATTCGGCCTAGGCCGCGGCCTGACCGAATACGCAATCCCCCGTCACATCAGGCAGTGGCGGGGGATTTCCTTTTGGGAAGCTGCTTCCGCAATGTTCGCTGTGTGTGTCGGATTCGCGCGGTCCCGTTCGTCGGAGGGGTAGAGAGTGGACCACAAGGGTTCTGCTCACTGCCGGAAGGTGACCACGATGTACTACTTCGCCCTGTTGCTCGGCCCGGAGTCCACCTCAGCGCCCGACCCCGACGAAGCGGCCGCTGAGATGGCGGCGTACCAGGCCTTCCACGCCAAGGCGGCGACGGCGATCAGGGCCGGAGACGCGCTAACGCCGTCGACGACCGGCGCGCGGATCACCGGTGGACCCGACGCGCCGACGATCACAGACGGCCCGTTCGCGGAAAGCGCCGAAGTGGCGGGCGGCTACTACGTGTTCGAAGCCGAAAACCTCGATGAGGCACTGGCATTGGCGCGTGACATCCCCGCCGCCAAGCGCGGCGCTGTCGAGATCTGGCCAATCGTCGAGTACTTCCCGCCGAGCAAGCCTGTGGGCAACGCATGGCTGGCCCTGCTCCTCGAGCCCGCGGACAAGGCCGTAGCCCCCGGTACACCGGAGTGGGAGGCCGGCATCGCTGCGCATCAGAAGTTCGGCGCGGCCGCGGGCGACCGCACCAACGGCGGCGCGCCATTGCATCCGCCGTCGACGGCAACGACGGTTCGGGTGCGCGACGGCGAGGTGCTACTCACCGACGGGCCCTACGTCGAGGGCGCCGAGGTGGCGAACGGCTACTACATCATCGACGTCGGCGATCGCGACGAGGCCGTCAAAGTCGCGTCGATGATTCCGTCGACGACGGTGGAACTCCGGCAACTCATGGGCGTCTCCGGGCTGTAGCCGCGTCGATGACCAACCTGGACGGCGTGTTTCGGCGCGAATGGGGCCCGGCCGTCGCGGCGCTTGCCCGCTGGTCCGGTGACTTCACCGTCGCCGAAGACGCCGTCCAGGAGGCCTTCACCGAGGCGTTACGAGCGTGGCCGCGCGACGGCGTGCCCCACAACGCGGGCGGCTGGATCGTGGCGGTTGCCCGGAACCGGGCACTGGATCGACTGCGACGCGAATCCGTCCGCCCCGGAAAGGAACTCGCAGCCGTGGTCGACGATATCCGAGCCCGCACCGATCGGGTGGACGTGCATCCCGTTCGCGACGACGAACTGCGGATGATGTTCACCTGCGCGCACCCCGCGCTCGACCCGACCTCACAGCTGGCCCTGACACTGCGGCTGATCTCCGGCCTCACCGTCGCCGAGATCGCGCGCGCACTGTTGCAGACCGAGGCGGCTGTCGGCCAGCGGATCACTCGGGCCAAGAACAAGATCCGGCACGCGAACATCCCGCTACGGGTCCCTCCTGCCGAACTGCTACCGGAGCGCACACCGCACGTGCTCGCCTGTATCTATTCGGTGTTCACCGAGGGCTACTGGTCGACCGCGGGACCGTCCGCGATCCGCGACGAGTTGTGCGACGAGGGTGTGCGCCTGGCCGGTGAACTGTGCTCGTTGATGCCCGACGAGCGCGATGCGCACGCGCTGGCTGCCCTCGTTCTGCTGCACGATTCGCGACGGGAGACTCGCGTGGACGCCGACGGAGCGCTGGTCCCTCTCGACGAGCAGGATCGCACCCGCTGGGACCGCGGCCGAATCACGCGCGGGCTGAACCGGCTTCAGCTGGCCGCAGGGGCGCGAGGTCCCTATCTGCCACAGGCTGTGATCGCGGCATTACACGCGACGGCGCCGAGCTGGCAACAGACCGATTGGGCGGCGATCTGCCTGGCCTACGACCGGCTGATCGAGGACACCAACTCGCCCGTGGCGAGGGCCAACCGGGCGCTGGCGATCGGTTTCCGCGATGGGTTCACCGCCGGCTTGGCGGCGCTCGACGAGGTGGCCGACGATCCCAGACTGACCCGGTCGAACACCGTGGCCTCGATCCGCGCAGATCTGCTGCGGCGGGCGGGCAGGCGTGACGAGGCTCTCCGGTGGTACCGCATCGCGCTGGACCACAACGGCTCGGGTCCGGCGAGAGAGTTCCTGCATCGGCGCCTCGCGGAGTGCGCCGGACAAGGTTGAGGCGCACAGTTCGTCCCTGTGACATCGGGCCGGTGAATAGGGAAACACCTGATTCGCCGAAGCTGGATGATCGCTACCGTTCTGCTGTATGGACGCCGCCGGGGAGTCGGCGTATCACCTGGCCGAGTGGTACCTGCCCGAGCTGACGGAGCAATCGGTCGACGATGTGGTCGCGCGCCTGGACGCCGCGGCGGCGGTGCTCACTGATGAAGGCACGCCGGTGCGGCTCCTTCTCACCCTCTCGGTGCCGGGAGACGAGGTTCTCTACGGCGTGTTCAGTGCCGACTCGTTGGACCTCGTCTCCAGGACCTGTGACCAGGCCGGCCTGCCACACCAGCGGCTTTCCGGCGATGTTGGGACGCGAATAAGACAAAGCCCGGTCGTAGACCCGTGCAGCGCCGAGGCCACAACACCCGAGCCCACCGCCCTCTGAAGTTGCCAGCAACTCTGTAGCCTTTCCGACTTGTGTCGGAGAAACTCTCGTCTACCTGGCCAGTGAGGCACGCCAAATATTGCTCACCGGGCACCTGGTCGGTAAATTCGGGATTTGCTGAGACGATTGGGGAATCGTGAGTTCCGGCGTGGTGAGCCGTCCGCAGGAGTTCAGGGCCGTGGCCGAGTTCCTGCAGTCTGCAGCCGCGCGCCTCGGGACTGGTCATCGAGGGTGAAGCCGGCATCGGGAAGACCACGCTCTGGCTGGCGGCGGTGGCGCAGGCTCGCGAGCGGGGTTTCGCCGTCGTATCGGCGCGGGTTGGCCAGGCCGAGTCGGTGCTGGCGTGTGCCGCCGTCGCCGATTCTCGGCAACGTGGATCCCGCATTGTTCGCGGAGCTTCCCGACGTCCAGCAAGTGGCCGTCGACCGGGTGCTCTTGCGGTCCAGCAGCGAAGGGCCTCAGACCGATCACCGTGTGGTCGCGGCGGCCCTGGCGTCATCGGTCGAACGGCTCGCGGTGCGCACTCCCGTGTTGATCGCGATCGACGACGTGCAATGGCTCGACCCGTCCAGCCAGGCCGTCATCTCGTTCGCGGCCTGCCGGTTCGACGGCCGCGTCGGCATCCTCGTCACCGAACGGTGCGATGCCGACAGTGGGACCTCGGCCTTGTGGCTGCACCTCGGCAGGCCGGATGGCCTCGACCGCCTTACCGTCAGCGCGCTGAGTCTCGGCGGGCTTCACGCGCTGATCTCGGCGCGACTCGGCCGAACATTCGCGCGTCCGACCATGGTGCGGATTGCCGAGATCTCCGGAGGAAACCCCTCTATGCGCTCGAACTGGCGCGTGCCATCGACATGGGATCCGCCAACGCCCACTCGAGACTGCCCGGAACACTTGCCGAGCTGATGCGCATGCGCATCGGCCGGCTCGATCCCGGCGTCAAGGACCTCCTCCTGGTTGCGGCATCCGTCGCGACTCCGACCATGGAACTGCTCGCGCAAGTCGCCGGCACCACGTCCGAGCGAGCTGCAGAGCTGCTTTCGGAGGCACAAGCCAAGGGCATCCTCGCGATTGACGGCAACACGGTGCGGTTCCCTCATCCGCTGCTGGCGCGCAGCGTCTACACAGATGCCAGTCCCGCCGAGCGCCGGGCTACGCACCGGCTCCTGGCCGAATCCGTGATCCTGCCCGAGCTGAAGGCCAGGCACATGGCTCTGGCGGCGTCGAGCGCAGACCCCGAAACGCTCAAAGCGCTCGACACCGCCGACGACGTCGCGCGCGCTCGCGGCGCCCCCGCGGCCGCGGCCGAATTGGTCGAACTGGCCATCGGGCTCGGCGGGGACAAGCGGTCGCGCCGAATCCGCGCGGCCGAGCACCATTTTCAAGGCCGGCGACGCCGCCCGCGCCCGCACACTGCTCGAGTCGACCATCGATCAACTGCAGCCCGGGCTGCTGCGCGGTATCGCGCTCAACCTGATGGCGGGAATCCGCATCTACGACGACACCTTCGTCGACGCCGCCGCGCTCCTCGAGCGCGCACTCGTCGACGCGGAGCACAACCCTCCCCTTCTCGTGCAAACCCTGATGTCGTTGGCGTTCGCGCAGGGGATGGCCGGCCAGTTCGAAGCGTCGTTACGCAATGCCCGCGACGCCGTGACACACGCCGAGGCGATGCGCTATCCGCCGCTGGTCAGTCGTGCACTCGCGATGTTGGTCAACACGACGTTCCTGTACGGACACGGCATCGAACGAGGCTAGCTTGCAGCGCGCGCTGGCGCTGGAGGATCCCGACGTCGACGTGCCAATTCCGTTCTGCGCCAGCGCTGTCAACGCCTTGGTACTGGCCTGGACCGGACAGCTCGACGAGGCACGTAGCGGGGATGGACGCCGTTCGCTCGCGTTGTATCGAGCGCGGTGCCGAGAACGACATGATGGCAGTCACCGGGTACTGCACCCTGATCGAGATCTGGCGGGGCAATTTCGCCGAGGCCGCGGTGCTGGCCGAAGACACCATGGAACGCGCCGAGGAGGTCGGTGGGTCCCGCACGATCGCGCTGACGGTGCGCGCCGCGGTGCACACCTATGCCGTGCGCGAACCACAAGCCCGCGCCGACGCCGCCGCCGCTCTTGCCATCGCGCACGAGTGCGAGTCACCGCGATTGGCCGAATGGCCGACGATGAGCCTTGGCTTACTTGAGGTTTCGCTCGGCAGGTACGCCGAGGCGCTCACCGCACTGCAGCCGATGCTGGATGTTTTCGACGACCTTCCCGGCGCCGAGATCATGACTGCCACGTTCATTCCCGACGCGGTCGAGGCCATGGTCGCACTCGGCCGCCACACTGAAGCGGAGCCTCTCATCGAAGTACTCGAGCACGACGGTCGCCGTCTCGACCGCTCGTGGATGCTCGCCGTCGGTGCGCGGTGTCGCAGCATGTGGCTGGCCGCTCGAGGCGACGTCGTGGCGGCCATGCGGATTGCGGAGCACGCGATGGTCGTGCACGCTCGGCTTCCGATGCCCTTCGAACGTGCCCGCACCCAGCTCTTGCTGGGCCAGCTGCAACGCCGCCAACGTCAAAAGGACGCCTCCAGCAACACATTTCGGGAGGCCCTGCGGGCGTTCGACGCGATGGGCGCGGCGCTATGGGTCGACCGGACTCGGGCCGAACTCGCCAGGGCAAAGGTCGCGCGGCGCCGGGACGTCGTCGGACTCACGCCGTCCGAGCAGCGCGTGGCCGAGCTGGCGGCATCCGGCATGACCAACCGCGATGTGGCCGCCGCGTTGTTCATCAGCCCAAAAACGGTCGAGGCCAACCTGGCCCGGATCTACCGCAAACTCGGTATCAAGTCGCGCGCCGAGCTGGGCCGCGTCATCGGCGACCTGTAAACCGCGGCGCGGCCATGGTGCACATAGGGAAACACCCGATTCCAGGACGATGGGCAGCCGCTAACGTTCGGCATCATGGACGTCGCTGGCGACCTGGCCTACTACCTCGCCGAGTGGTATTTGCCTGAGATGACGACGACGTCGGTCGACGAAATGGTCGCCAAGCTCGACGCCGCCGCCGCGAGCGTCAGCAGTGCGGGCACGCCGGTCCGGTTGGTCGTCACGCTTTCCGTCCCGACTGATGAAGTGCTCTATGTGGTGTTCGGCGCGCCCTCATCCGACATCGTGTCGACGACCTGCCTTCAGGCAGGCGTGCCTTACCAGCGGCTTTCCGGTGATGTGGGCGCACGGATTCAGCAACCGCCCGTCGTGACGTTGCCGATGGCAACCCAATGCGAATGACCTTTGACCGCCCGAACAAGATGATCTAGCTGCCCACGGTCATGGCGTAACGCTGCACGTCAACCCTGCACCCGACGTATCCTCGGTTTGCTATTTGAGTTTTGTGGGGGTTGTGAATGCCAGCGGTGGTGAGCCGCCCGCTGGAGTTTCGTGCAGTAACGGAGTTCCTGCGGTCGGCGTCACAGCAGCCGTCCGGACTGGTCATCGAGGGCGAGCCCGGCATCGGCAAGACCACGCTGTGGCTGTCCGCCCTCGAGGAGGCGCGCGGCCGCGGCTATCAGGTGTTCTCCGCGCGGGTCGGGCAGGCGGAGTCGGTGCTCGCCTATGCAGCGGTCGCGGACCTCCTCCGCGACATTGACGACTCCGTCCTCGCCGAGCTGTCTGACATGCAGCGCGTCGCGGTCGACCGGGTACTGCTGAGAGCCAGCAGCGAGGATCACACGACCGATCAGCACGTCGTGGCGGCGGCCTTCGCGGCGGTATTCGACCGCCTCGCCACGGACTCGCCGGTACTGATCGCGATCGACGACCTGCAGTGGCTGGATCGGTCGAGCAAGGACGTTTTGGCGTTCGCCGCCCGGCGGTTCAAGGGCGGCATCGGGTTGCTCGTCACCGAGCGGTCGGATGCTGAGGGCGGCAGTTCGGTGACGTGGCTTCACCTGTCGAGACCCGACCGCATCGAGCGGGTGCGTATCGGCCCGCTGAGCATCGGCGGCCTGCACATGTTGATTTCCTCGCGCCTGGGGCGGTCCCTGCCGCGGCCGACGATGGTGCGAATCGCCGAAACCTCCGGCGGGAACCCGTTTTTCGCACTCGAATTGGCGCGGGCGATCGATATCGAGTCCTCGCAGGTGAAGTCCAAGCTCCCGAGCTCGCTGTCGGAACTGATGAGACTGCGCATCGGACAGCTGGACCGCGACGCACGAAAACTCCTGCTGGCCGCCGCCTCGGTTGCCGACCCGACGGTGGAGTTACTCGCTCAGGTCACCGGCGCTCCCGTCGAGTCGCTTGGCGACGCAGAAGCCAAGGGCATCATCGGGATCGAAGGCAATCAGGTGCGATTCGCCCACCCGCTGCTGGCCCAGAGCGTCTATACCGACGCGACCGCGGCCGAGCGCCGTGCCATGCATCGGTCGTTGGCGCAGACCGTAAGGGTGCCTGAACTGAGGGCGAGGCATATGGCGCTCGCGGCCTCCAGCGCGGACCCTGAGACGCTGAACGCTCTTGACATCGCGGCAGAAGCCGCGGCGGCCAGGGGGGCACCCGCCGCGGCGGCGGAGTTGGCCGAACTCGCGATCCACCTCGGCGGTGACCACCCCGAACGCCTTATCCATGCGGCGCAGCACCATTTCAACGCCGGCGACCCGCAACGAGCCCGCGCGTTGCTCGAAGAGACAGTGCACAGGCTGCCATCCGGTCCGCTGCGAGGAAGCGCGCTCAACTTGTTGGCCGGGGTACATCTCTACGACGACAACTGGACTGAAGCCGTCGCTGTTCTCGAGCGCGCGCTGGACGACGCCGAGGACAGTCCGGCCTTGCTGGTGCAGACCCTGATCGTGCTGGCATTCGGCCAACGCATGATCTCGAAGTTCGACGACTCGTTGGCCAGCGCGCAGAAGGCGGTGACCAACGCCGAACAACTCGGCGATCAGGCTCTCATCAGCAGAGCGCTCGCGATGTCAGTCCAGCTGAACTTCATGTACGGGAACGGGGTTGACGAACTCAGTCTGCGACGCGCAGTCGATTTGGAGGATCCCGACATCGACGGGCACACCGCGTTCAGCGCCAGCATGGTCGAGGGTTTGGTACTGGCGTGGACCGGCCGACTGGACGAGGCCGGCGCCAGAATGCAGGCGCTGCACCGCAGGTGCACCGAGCGCGGCGCCGAGAACGATTTCACCGCCGTGGCGAGCTGCGCTGCGTTGGTCGAGATCTGGCGAGGAAATTTTGCCGAGGCCGCACGACGGGCGGACGAAGCCAACGAACGTGCCGAGCAAGGCGGCGGTTCCTTGGCGATCGCCCTTTCGATGCGGTCCATGGTGGCCGCTTACCTTGGGCGAGAAGATGATTCGCGGTCCGACGCCCGGGCCGTCCTGGATACCGCGGACAGAACGGCGTCGCCGCGTCTCGCGGAGTGGCCGGTCATGACGTTGGGATTTCTCGAGGTCTCGATCGGCAACCACGCCGAGGCGCTCGCAGTAATGCAGCCGATGCAGCGCACGTTCGAGTCGATCCCCGGCACGGAGATCATGACTGCGACGTTCATCCCGGACGCCGTCGAGGCCATGATCGCGCTGGGCCGCGGCGGCGAGGCCGAGCCGTTGATCGCGGCCCTGGAACGCAACGGCCGCCGCCTCGATCGACCATGGATGCTGGCCACCGGAGCCCGCTGCCGAAGTATGCTGTTGGCCGCCAAGGGCGATGTGGAGGCGGCGGCCCGCAAGGCGCAGGAGGCGATGGCCGAACACGAGCGGCTGCCGATGCCGTTCGAACGGGCCCGCACCCAACTGTTGGTGGGCCAGCTGCAACGTCGTCAACGCCAGAAAGAGCGTTCCCGCGCCACTCTGCGCGAGGCGCTGCAGTCCTTCGAAGCGATGGGCGCACAGTTGTGGGCTGGCCGCGTCCGATCCGAACTCGCCCGCGCCGAGGTCGTCCCCACCCGCGATCTCGCGCTCACCCCGTCCGAACGGCGAGTGGCCGAACTGGCGGCGTCGGGCATGACGAACAAGGACGTCGCGGCCGCGTTGTTCATCAGCCCGAAAACGGTGGAAGCAAACCTCGGGCGGATCTATCGCAAGCTCGGGATCAATTCACGCGCCGAACTCGGCCGCATCATCGGCGACGGCTGACTCCCGGGCACCGCCCTCGAATTGACTGATCGGTCCGTAGAGGACATCGTCGCTGGGCTCGCGGCCGCCGCTACGACCCTCAATGACGGTGGCGCACCGGTGTATCTGCTCCTGACACTCGCGGTTCCCACCGACGAAGTTCTTTATGGTGTCTTCGAAGCCCAGTCGCCGGAGATTGTCTCCCAGCTATGCGCCCCAAGCCCGCCTCCCGGCCGAACGCGTATTGCTGGAATCGGTCGGTCAGTTACGCCTCTTTCTGAATGACAGGGCCGCTTGGTCTTATTCACCAGACGCGGCGCGGGACAGACGGTCACCTCGCGGGACAGGCGCGTGTGATGTTGACGACGACGGCCTTGCGCTGGAATACCCCAAGACCATAAAGGCGCTGCCGGTGTCGCGATGTCTTGCCGATAGCGGACATCCGCCACAGAGTGGCTAGTCGGCCCGGCACCAGTAGTCGGCAAGCGTCTCGGCCGGCTTAGTCAGCAGAGCCAATGGACACAGTTGACCGAGCAGACGTTCGTCGAACGTCGGCTGGATCTCTGTCACGGCACTTCGCAGGATCGCCAGCCGACCGCGGTAGCCGTCAAGCACAGCCTTCATGATCTCTGGGGGCTGCTGCTGGTGGAGTTTGACGTGAAGCAAGACAAGTCCGGTCGTATGGTGGTCGGTGATCTCCGGGACGATGATCACCGGCCTCCCGTCGCTGCGCCCAACGGCGACGAGCGCTTGGCGCTGTTCGGCGACAAGGAGTTTCGTACCCAGCAATCGGTGGTCCCATTCGGTACGCGACGGCAGTGCTTGCGCAATGCCGCTGCGGCCGGTGACGGT
>Ga0134122_10000830_pt1 | contig 21666 bp, 18 predicted proteins | sample KB302_FD_96461 | JGI IMG/M metagenome (GOLD analysis project Ga0134122, IMG submission 96461) | Terrestrial soil microbial communities without Nitrogen fertilizer from Kellogg Biological Station, Michigan, USA - KB3-0-2 | ecosystem: Environmental > Terrestrial > Soil > Unclassified ... | reverse complement strand
GAGCGCAGGGACGGCAGAATGCCGGCAAGGATGCCGGCGCTCCCAGGAAGGCACACCTGGGAGCGCCGGCATCCTTGCCGGCATTTTCTATCTGAAGACTGTGCGAGACTTTGAGGCATGACGCGTAGCCCCCTCGCCGCCGCCGGCTGGGCCGTCCTGGCTCTGCTGCTGCTGGCCACCCTGATCGGCGCCCTGCGGCTCGATCGCGCGAAGCTGCCGCTGCTGGGAGACGAGGCCACCTACGCCATGCAGGCGGCGAGCCTCGCCTGGGACTTCGATCTCGCCTACAGCCGCAAGGACTACGACCGCTTCGTTGCCCATTGGGGCGTGCCCCCCGAGGGCCTCATCCTTCAGAGCCGGCCGGGAAGCGAACGGTTGGTCTACGGCAAGCCGCCGCTCTACGCGCTGGTGATCGCCCCGTTCGTGCGCGCGGCGCCGGTGCGCGGACCGCTGGTGGCGAACGCTCTGCTGCTGGCGGCGGCGGCCCTGCTCGCCGCGCGCTCGCTCCGCAACCGCATCGGTCCAGCGGCGCCGCTCTGGATGGCGGCCTTCGTCTTCGCCTCAGTGGCCTTCGCCTCCGTCTTCTGGGGAGATTCGGATCTCTTCCTGATGGCCGCGGTGGCGGCCGGGTATGCCCTGGTCTATCAGGGTGAGCGGCGTTACGCCGGGGGCGAAGCTCCGCCTCCCCAGATCTACGAGGGGGAGGAGACCGGGAGCGGGCGTTGGTTCCTGGCCCGCTGGCTCGGCGCCGGGGCGTTGCTCGGCTCAGCGGTGATCTACCGGCCTGTCTATCTCACCCTCCTCGTGCCGGCGCTGCTCGCGGCGCGCGAATCGCCGCGGCACCGGCGCGTCCCGGCGGTGGCCGGCCTGGCGCTGGGAGCCCTCGCCGTCTTGCTCGTCTCCATGGGGTTGCAATGGCTCGCGGGAGGCGATCCCACGGGCTACGGCGGCCAGCGGCAGGGGATCTACGCTCGCGAGCTCTACCCGGAGGTTGAATACCCCGCCTCGCGGTGGGCCGACCGGGTGGCGCGGGAGGGCAACGCCTCGTGGCTGCAGCCGGCGGCGGTGAGGCCCGAGCTCAACCCGAAGCTCGCGGGCTGGAACGCCGCCTATTTCCTCGCCGGCCGGAACGTCGGCGTGCTGCCGTATTTCCTGCCCCTCCTGCTCGGCTTCGTGGCCTTCCGGGGAGACCGGGGACGCTGGGCGATCCCCCTCGCCGTCGCGGCCGCGGCCGTCGCTTTTCTTTTCCTCCGGCCGTTCAACTTCTACGGCGGCGGGGTGCTCGGCAACCGCTATTTTCTTCCCCTCTATCCGGCGCTCTGGTTCATGGCGGCGCGGCCGGCCCGCACCGTCTGGGCGCTCGCGGTCGCCGTGCTGGCCTCGCCGTTTCTCGGGCCGCTCTGGGCGCATCCCACCGCCTATCCGCTCGGCGAGAACGGCCAATACCGGCACGTCTCCAACATCGCTCAGCGGTGGCTTCCCTACGAGACCACCCAGGACAGCGCGCCCGGCCAGCAGGTTTCGGTGGGCGGCGGCCTGTGGGTGAAGCTGCTGAGCCACAGCGTCTGGTCCGCCGGACGGGACGGCCGTCTGCGGATCGCGGGCGGCTCTCAGGCCGAGCTGCTGGTGGGGAGCCCGCAGCCGCTGAGCGCCTTGCACGTCGAATTCGACGAGCGGGCGCCCACCCGGCTGATCATGGGCGGCAGCGAGCTGCGGCCCCTTCTGCTCAAGGCCAACGGCTACGTCCTCTTCGAGGTCCCCCTGAGCCGGGAGCGGGCGGTGCATCCTCTCGTGTGGAGCCCCTACGATTACCATCTTTACACCCTGGACTTCCGCCTCCCCGGCGCGCCGGCCGCGCCCATCGGCTTCCGTATCCTGCCGTCCCGCGATCTGATCCGCGACATGATCCGCCGTCACGGAGTGGGGTGATGGAGGGCCCGCGCCAGAGCTGGATCCTGGCCTTGAGGGAACGCCTGGTCTCGCCGCCACCACGGCGGCTGCCGCCGAGAGACTTGCGGCAGGCCTCGGTGCTGGTGCCGCTCTATGTGGAAGCCGGCGAGCTGTGGACGGTGCTCACCAAGCGCACGGACACGCTACCGAGCCATCGCAGCCAGATCGCCTTTCCAGGCGGCGGCCGCGAGCTCAAGGAGGACCCCTGGGCCGCGGCCCTGCGCGAGACGGAGGAGGAGATCGGTCTCGAACGTCGCGTCGTGCTCAAGCTGGGAGAGCTGGACGAGGTGGAGAGCCCCGCTGGCTTCCGGGTGATTCCCTGCGTGGGCGCGATTCCGTATCCCTACAAGGTCGAGGCGAACGCGGCGGAGATCGCGGAGGTCTTCAGCCTGCCGCTCGCCGCTTTCGCCAATCCGCGCCTGGTGGAGGAGCGTGAGGTCCGCATCAACGGCATGAAGCGGAGCATCCTCATCTACCACATCGGCAGCCGCCAGATCTGGGGCCTGACGGCGCGCATCCTGCAGAACCTGCTGGTCAGGCTGGGGATGGAATCGGAAGAGGCGAATTGAGGGGCCCGGCGGCGCGGACAGCGTTGGGGGGATCGAAGAGGGCGGGATCGGATTCCCGCCCTGAAGCCGTCCAGCTAGAGCTCTTCACCCATCGCTTCGCCGCCATCGCGCGGCAGATGGGGGAGCGGCTCCAGCGCACCGCCGTCTCCACCAACGTCAAGGAGCGGCTCGACTTCTCGTGCGCCCTGCTCGACGCCGCGGGCGAGCTGGTGGTCAACGCGCCTCACATTCCCGTCCATCTGGGTGCCCTGGGCCTCTGCGTGCGGAGCCTGCGCGCGGCGACCGCCATGGAGCCGGGCGACGTGATCGTGACCAACCATCCGGCGTTCGGCGGCTCCCATCTGCCGGACGTGACGGTGGTGACGCCCGTCTTCGCGGAGGACGGCGGGCCTCTGCTCGGCTACGTCGCCAGCCGCGCCCATCACGCCGAGATCGGCGGTAGCCGGCCGGGATCGATGCCGCCCGGCGCGCGGACGCTGGTCGAGGAGGGTGTGGTGATCCCGCCGATGCATCTGGTGAGGAGGGGTGAGCCGCAGTGGCGGGAGATGCGGTCCTTGCTGCTCGAAGCTCCGTATCCGACGCGTGCGGTCGAAGAGAATCTGGCCGATCTGCGCGCGGCCGTGGCGGCGAATCATCGCGGCGCCGAGGCGTTGTGGGGCCTGGTCCGCGAGCACGGCCGGGAGACCGTCGCCTCGTACATGGCGGCTCTCAAAACGCGGGCGGGAGAGCGTCTGCGGGCGGCCCTGGCCCGCATTCCAGTCGGGAGCTATGAGGCCGTCGAGCGGCTGGACGACGGCTCGCCGATCGCCGTGCGCATCGAGATCGCGGGACCGGGCGCGGATCCGATCGCCACGGTCGACTTCGCCGGCTCGGCGGGAGTCCACCCCGGCAACCTCAACGCCCCTCCCGCCGTGGTGCGGAGCGCCATCCTCTACGTCCTCCGCCTGCTGATCGCCGAGCCTCTGCCGCTGAATGAAGGGATCTTGCAGGCGGTGGAGATCCGCATTCCGTCCGGCATGCTGAACCCGCCGTTCCCCGCAGATCCCGCCGAGGCTCCCGCCGTCGTGGGGGGCAACGTCGAGACGAGCCAGCGCCTGGTCGACACCCTCGTGAAGGCGCTGGGGCTCGCCGCCTGCAGCCAGGGGACGATGAACAACCTCCTCTTCGGCACGGAGCGCTTCGGCTTCTACGAGACCGTCTGCGGCGGCGCCGGCGCCGGCCCCGGATTCAACGGCGCGAGCGCCGTCCACACCCACATGACCAACACCCGCATCACCGATCCCGAAGTGCTGGAGCACCGCTACCCGGTACGCCTGGAGCGGTTCGCGATCCGCGCCGGCTCGGGAGGAGAGGGACGATACCGGGGAGGCGACGGCGCCGTTCGCGAGCTGACCTTCCTCGAGCCCATGTCCCTGTCGGTCCTCAGCCAGCACCGCGTCGAGGCGCCGTACGGCATGGACGGAGGCGGGCCCGGCCGACGCGGGCGCCAGCGCCTCCTGCGCGCCTCGGGGGAAACGGAAGAGCTGGCCTCGGTGGACGGACGCGAAGTGAGGCCTGGGGATCGGCTGATCCTGGAGACCCCGGGCGGGGGTGGATGGGGACGGGCGGACGAGGAGAAGGCTTTCGGAGGGTCGCCGCTACGACCCGTCGCGGATTGATTCTTCCCGCCGCTGGCGCAGGACCTCGAAGACCGCCAGCGCCACCGCGGTCGACAGATTGAGCGAGCGCACCTCCGGGTCCGCCACGGGAATCCGCACCAGCCGGTCCCGATGGCGCTCCCGGATCTCCGGCGCGAGCCCCACGCTCTCCTTGCCGAAGATCAGCACCGTCCGCGCGGGATAGGCGACGCTCCAGTAGTCGCGATCCGCCTCGGCGCTGAAGAGGAACGGCTCGCCCAGGTCCGGGAGCTCCGCCTCGAGCGCGCTCCAGGAAGGCCAGATGCGCGGCGCGACGCGCGGCCAGTAGTCCAGCCCGGCGCGGCGCACCTGGCGCTGGGTGAGGAAGAAGCCCAGCGGCCGGACGAGGTGCAGCCGCGCCCCGGCGGCCAGGCACGTGCGGCCGGCGTTGCCGGTGTTCCAGTGGATCTCCGGCTCGACGAGGACGACGTGGAGGGCGGTGGGGATTGGATCCATACGGAAGTCGCGGACGGAGCGCTCTTCCCCCGGAACCGCCTTTCCACTCCGTCAGTCTAAACTACCGCCATGGAGCTGATCGAGGTCCTTATCTCTTTCGTCTGTCTCGTGAGCCTGATCGTCATCCTGCTCGAAGCACAGCAGTTCGGTGGCTTCCGGAGGAAATGGCCGATCGCCGTTTGGGCGGGAACCCTCACGGCGCTGTCGCTGCTGGCTCTGCTGCGGGTCTTCGTCAATCTCGACGACTGGAGCGACGCCCGGATCCTGATGGGCGTCCTCGGCGCCGCCAACTTCCTCTTCGGCGCGGCGCTGCTCGTCCGCTGGCTGTTCTGGAGCCGCCCCTCCCCCGGCGGCCGGTGACCTATTTCAACGTCACGTCGATCTCGCCCACTCCGCAGTTGACGGACACGCTGGCGCGCCCTGTCCCCTTGTCCCAGCGCAACTCGCGGGCGATCAACCCCGAGCTCTCGTAATGCCGGCCGGCGGCGACGAGGCTCGCTTCGCCCACTCCGGTATCCAGGTCGACCGAACCGATCGCCTCCTTGGGAAGCGTGACGTTGACCTGACCCACGCCGAGGTCCACGGTCAGATTGTTCGCGGTCCCCTCGACGGTGAGCTCGCCCACTCCCAGCTCCGCACGCAACGGCAGATCGCGGGGCACCTTGATATGGGCGAGGACATGCATGCCTTTGGTTCCTCCGAACTTCGGCCAGTTCTTCATCTGCACGCGCAGGCGGTCGCCGGAGGCGTCGTATACCAGCCGCAGGCCCTCGGCGGCTTCCGCACAACGGCTCGACCTGTGGTTGCAGGCGATCTTGACGTCGAGCCCCACCTGCGGGCTCTCCCATGCCTCCACGGTCACTTCGCCGACCGGGAAGTCCAGGGAGATCTCGTCGGAGCCTCCCACCGGGATCTGCTGCCGGAATGAACGGACGATTTCCTCCGCGCCAGCCGACGTCGCCCACAGCATCGTCGCGGCGGCAAAGAACAGAGCGGTCTTCTTCATAGGTTTCTCCTCGTCGTGGGCGGCCCTCGCAGGCTGCCTCGAAGAGCACTACGGGGAAAGGCGTGCCAAGGTTCCAGACCGGGCGGCACCGATCTTGCCAGAGGAACGTTTCGCCATGGATCCGCAGCCGCTTGCGTTTCAGGAAGCCCACTTGGGAGACCGGCCCATTCGCGATCTCGGTCTCACCATCGGCGGCACCGAGCTCGAGCCGGTGATCGCCGAGCTCGAGGGCGAGCTCGCGGCGGCCGGCATCCGCCGGGTGCGCCCGCGGTTCTATCTCTCGACGGAATGGGGCGTGCCTTTCGGAACGGTGGCGATCGCCATCCCCTTCTACCTCGCCCGGGCGGAGCTGACGGCGCTGCACGCCGAGCGGACGGGCCACGTCGAGGGCGCCGGCCACCGCGAGCTGCTGCGATATCTCCGGCACGAGATGGGACACGTCGTCAACTACGCCTACCGGCTCTACGAGCGGGAGAAGTGGGTGGAGCGCTTCGGTCCGATCACCCGGCCCTATCGCGAGGAGTACCGGCCGAAACCGTTCAGCCGCCGCTACGTCCGCCACCTGCCCGGCTGGTACGCCCAGAAGCATCCTGACGAGGACTGGGCCGAGACCTTCGCGGTGTGGATGACTCCCGGGCTCGACTGGCGCGTCGAGTATGCCGGCTCGTCCGAGGCGCTCGCCAAGCTCGAGTACTGCGACGAGCTGATGCGCGAGCTGGGCGAGACCGATCCGCTGGTGACGGCGGAGGAGCTGGACGAGGACGTGGCGGAGATCCCCTATACGCTCGACCAGTACTACCGCTCCCGGGAGGACGGCGACGGCGAATTTCCGCCGGGGTTGAACGGAGCGCTGCGGTCCATCTTCGAGGAACCGGGCCGGCCCGAGGACTCCGCCGCGCACGCCCCGCGCCGTCCCGCCTCCGAGCTCATCCGCCGGCTCGCCCGCGACCTGCCGGCCGACGTCTATCGCTGGACCGGCCATTTCCCCGAGCGCACCCGCCTCCTCCTGCGCCATCTCGCCGAGCGGGCCGACGTCCTCGGCCAGGTCTACGCCGAGGACCGGGAGACTCCGGCCGTCATCGCCCTGACCACCTTTGTCACGGCGCTGGCGATGAACTACGTCTACCGGGGGAGTTACATGCCTTGATGCGGAGAGCTCGCCGCCAAGGGATAGCCAAAAAACGACAGGCCTAACCGTACCGCTCCACCGCCAGCTCCACGATCCGCTGCACCAGCTCGGAAAACTCGATCCCCGCCGCCTTCGCCGCCATGGCGAACTCGCTGCTCTCCTCGAGATAGCAGCTCGCGTTGACCTCGATGACGTAGATCTCTCCCGTCTCCGTCAGCCGCAGGTCCACCCGGCCATAATCGCGCACGCGGAGGGCGCGATAGGCGTCGAGGGCGGCCTTCTGAAGCTTCGCCCGCAGCTCGTCCGGGATCTCGGCCAGAACGGACTGCGTCCCTTTGTACTCGACGCTGCTCTTCTTCCACTTGGCTCTGGAGCCGAGGACGTGCGGCATCCCGTCGGGCATGCCGGAGAAGTCCATCTCGATCGGCGGAAAGGCGGCCGGCTCCCGATTGCCGAGGACGCCCACGTAGAACTCCCGTCCCTCGATGTACTCCTCCACCAGAGCGCTGTCCCCCACCTTTTGATGGATGGCGAGCACGCGCTCCATCAGCGAGGTCGTGTCCCGCACCAGGGAGTCGCCGTCGATGCCGATCGAGGCGTCCGCCGTGAGCGGTTTGACGAAGAGCGGCATGCGGAGCTTGCCTGCCATCTCGAAGTCGGCGTTCTGCGAGAAGACGGCGAAGTGGGGGTAGAGGATGTTCTCGAAGGCGAAGACCTTCTTGGCGAGCCCCTTGTCCTGCCGCAGATACAGCTCTCCCGGCCCGCCGCCCGTATAGCGAAGCCGGAGGAGATCCAGGACTCCGGCCACCGCGACGTCGCCTCCGGTGTCGTTCCCGAAGCACTCGAGGAGATTGAAGACGAGGTCCGGCTTGCGCCGCGCGAGGCCGGCGACCAGCTTCCGCACGTTGCCGTAGACGCCGAGGATCGACGTCCGGTGCTTCTTCTTGCGCAGGGCGGTGGCGACCTGACCGACCACGACGTCGTAGGGTTTCTGGCCCTCCCGCTCGAGATCCGTCAGGACGGTGACGTTCATCGGACCGTGCTACATGCAAGGGCTGCGCCTCAGGGCACTCATCTTGCAAGCGGCAGGTAGTCGAAGCCGGCGAGCCCGGCATGGTTTGCGCTTTGAAGGAGGTTCCCAATGCAACGGCTGAATTCATCATGGAAGCGGGCTGCGGCTCCGGCCTGGCTCGCCCTTCTGCTCGTATTTCTAGGCTGCTCGACGAACCCGGCCACCGGCAAGCGCCAGCTCGCGCTGATCTCGGAGGATCAGGAGCTCGCGATGGGCCTCGAGGCCGATCAGCAGGTCCAGCAGCAGCTCGGCCTCTATCCCGACCAGGATCTCCAGGCCTACGTCAACCGCGTCGGCCAGAAGCTCGCGGCGGCTTCCGAGCGGCCCAACCTGAAATGGACCTTCCGGGTGGTGGACGATCCGGTGGTGAACGCCTTCGCCCTTCCCGGCGGGCACATCTACGTGACGCGAGGCCTCCTGACCCATCTGACCTCGGAGGCCGAGCTGGCCTCGGTCATGGGCCACGAGATCGGCCACGTCACCGCCCGCCACAGCGTGGAGCAGATGAGCAAGGCGCAGCTCGCCCAGATCGGGCTCATCGCGGGCGTGCTCGTCAAGCCCGAGCTCGCCAACTACTCGAACCTGGCCCAGCAGGGCCTCCAGATCCTGTTCCTCAAGTACAGCCGCGACGACGAGCGCCAGGCCGACGACCTCGGGCTGCGCTACATGTACCAGCAGAACTACGATCCCCGCGAGATGCCGCAGGTCTTCGAGACGCTGCGTCGGGTGAGCGCGCAGCAGGCGAACGGCAGGATCCCCGGCTGGCTCTCGACCCACCCGACGGAGGAGGAGCGCATCCGGACCATCAGCAGCAAGGTCGCCAAGCTCGACGTGTCGTCCTCGAACCGCGTCGTCAACCGCGAGGGATACCTCCGCCAGCTCGACAACGTCGTCTTCGGCCCCAACCCGCGCGAGGGGTATTTCGTGGGCAGCACCTTCATCCAGCCGGACCTCGGCGTCCAGATCCGCTTCCCCCAGGGGTGGAAGACCAGCAACGAGAAACAGGCCGTGGGAGCCGTCAGCCCCAACCAGGACGCCATCGTCGTGGTAACCCTCTCGGATCAGCGCTCGGCGCAGGCGGCGGCGCAGCAATTCTTCTCGCAGCAGGGCATTCAGGAAGGCCAGACGATGCGCTCGGACCTCGGCGGCCTGCCAGCGGTGGCGCGGTCCTTCGGCGCCCAAACGCAGTCAGGCGATCTCCGGGGGATCGTCGCCTTCGCGGAGAAGGACGGCAAGGTGTTCCGCGTCCTGGGCTATACCACGGCGCAGAATTTCAGGCGCTATGACGACGTGCTCTCCAACTCCATCGGCAGCTTCGGCCGGGTGACGGACCGCAACGCCCTCAACGTGGAGCCGAAGCGGGTGGACGTGGTCTCGCTGCCGTCCTCCATGACCCTGGAGGAGTTCGCGCGGCGCTACCCCTCGACGGTGGACCTGCAGACGCTCGCCATCATCAATCACGCGGACGCGAGCACCCGCTTCCCGGCGGGCGCCGAGGTCAAAAGAGTGGTGGGCGGCGAGCTGCCGGCGGAGCGGGGGCGGTAGGGCCGCGCTCCCGGTCTCCGGCTCCGATGGGGCGATCCACGAGCGACGCGAGCCCGTCCGCGAGCGCCGCCGCCACCCGCGTCCAATCGTAGCGCTCCACCGCCACGCGCCTGAGGTCCTCCTGGTGCCTCGCCCCGATTTCCAGGGCCCGGGCGCCCTTGGCGGCGAGGTCCGCCACCCGCTCGTCGGCCTGCGCGGCGAGCCGCATCACCTCCACCACCTCCGCCGGCAGGTCTCCCGCTACCGCGTCGAGGCTCGAGGCCAGGCCGCCGAAGTCCGCGGCCAGCGGGAGGACGCCGCAGGCGAGGGCTTCGAGGAAGACGAGGGGAGCCGCCTCGCGCACCGTCGAGGTGAGGAGCACCAGGTCGCAGCAGGGCAGGAGGAACCGCAGGAGCGGGTGGCGCAGATAACCGGTGAAGAGCACCGGGCTCGCCGGGTCGGGCGGCGGCGGAGAGAGGTGGCGGCGGGCTCTCGCCAGCCAGGCATCGAGCTCGCCGCGGCGGTCCAGGCGCGCCAAAAAGCGCCCGACCTCGGTGAAGTCGGGAGGCCCGGTTCCCGGAAGGGGCAGCTGCCAGCCGGCGAGGCCCTCGACCGCGGCGCGGTCGCCCCGGGCCAGCGCCTGGACGAAGGCCTCCAGGATCTCGCGCACCGGCCCTTCTCCCACCAACAGCAGGCGCGTCGCCGGCCGCGCCTCGAGGAGGTCCGGCAGGGCCGCCAGGATCGACTGCGGCCCCTTGCCCCAGACCAGACGGCCGAGGAAGAGCAGCACCGCCTCCCGCTCCCAGTCAACGGCCCGGAGCTTCGCCTCGAGGTCGGAGTCCGGACGGTCCGCCCGGTACTCGGCGGCGGTCAGGGCGGCGGCGGCCGGCGCGAGGTCGCCGCCCCAGTCCACCGCCTCCAGACGCCGGGCCATCTCCCGGGTCTGCTCCGGCCGCTTGCCGCGCGGAGCTCCGGCGAGGGCGGCGAGCAGCTCGGCGATGCGCCCCGGCCGTTCGCCGCGGCCGGCGGGACGGAAGAGGCGGGTGTCGACGCCGACGTCGAGGCGCACCAGCTTGTCCGCGAGCCCCGGTACGTCGGCGAACACTTCGCAGACGCGGCTGCGCATCTCCTCGGCGATCAGGTAGATCCTCGCCGCAGCCGCGAAGGCGCGGCAGGCCATCCGCCGGAAGCGCTCGTCCCGGCGCACGACGTACTCGATGGCGCTGCCGTGCGGCACGATCGCGAAGGGCACCCGCCCCACCCGTTCCGCCACCACCGGCATGAAGACCGCGTGGTTGGCGAGGAGCACCGTCACTCGATGCTCCCGCACCACCCGGTCGACGCACCCCACGTTGCGCGTCAGGTAGTCCTCGATCACCGCGTCGGGCAGCTCCACCGCGCGGATCCGCCGGGGCCTGGCGTCCTCGGTGTTGACCACGTAGACCGGGAGGACCTCCCCCAGCTCCGGCCGGTGGAGGATGCAGCGGCCGGCGTAGGGGACGTCCCGCGAGAGCACTCGCTCGCTCCCCTCCTCGCGATGCTCCCAGACCTCGGCGACGAAGTCGTGCTCCTCCGGGTGCGGCTCCTGGCAGACCAGGTGGACCGTCTCGCCGAGGCGCGCCAGGGCCCGCACCACCTCCCGCGTCCAGAGGTTGGAGCCGGAGCCCTCGAGCTCATAGCCGTGGAGGATCCCGATCATCGGAGGCGGCGAGGTGCAAGAACGCTGCCCCCCGAGCCTCCAGACGCTCTACGACACCCTCCGCAGGCTACGGAGACGGCGGGGCGTCTCCGAAGCGGCGAGATCGCTCCGGGCTGCGGCAACAACATCGTCCTCCACGGCGCTGACGAGCTCGTCGTGCACCGATCGCAGGACCCTCGCGTTGTCATCATCGAATACGATGTCCAGGGTAAAATTGTCGCGACCGGGTCCTCATACGACAACCGGTTCATCTCGATCGTTACCATCGAGGGCCGAAAGATCGTGCAATGGCGGGACTATATGGACTCGCTGGCAGCCATGACTGCGCTTACGGCCGCATAGGATCACAGGCCGCGAGCCTGCGCACGACATATTGGAGGGCCGATGAAGGCAGCCACAATCGCGCGTTATGGATCACCCGGCGTGATCGAGGTACGCGACGTCCCCACGCCGGTGCCCGGACCGGACGAGGTGCTGGTCCGGGTCCATGCCGCGACGGTCAACAGGACCGATTGCGGCGAGCTCCTTCACCCGACACTCATACGGCTGCTGACCGGCGGGCGATCGCGACGAAACATCCTCGGCATGGATTTCGCCGGAACCGTCGAAGCCGTTGGCGCGGCGGCCAGCCTGTTCAAGCCCGGAGACCGCGTTTTCGGAATGTGCCCGGCCAGGAATGAGGGCGCCCAGGCGGAATACTTCTGCATGCCCGAAACCGGGGCGATCGCGCACATGCCCTCGAATCTGCGCTTCGATCAGGCTGTCGTCTGCGAAGGCGCCTTTTACGCAAATCCGACCATCGAGCATTTCGCCCTGAAACCCGGCCACAGGATCCTGATCTACGGCGCATCCGGCGCGATCGGCACGGCAGCGCTTCAACTCGCCAAAGATCGCGGCGCCGAGGTTACCGCGGTCGTGGCTGGCCGCCACCTCGAACTGGCCCGATCGCTGGGAGCCGACCTGGCGGTCGACTACACCACCGACGCATTCGACCAGCTTGGCCGCAGCTTCGACTTCGTGCTGGACGCGGTGGGAAAGCTCGGCATCCGCCGATGGCGGCGATGGCTCAAGCCCGGGGGCGTCTTCGCGGCGACGGATCGCGGCCCCTGGTCGCAGAATCTGCTGTTCCTGCTCTGGTCGAAGGTCACGGGAAACGGGCGAGTCGTGGTTCCCTTGCCGAAGCGGGGAAGCGGGCAGGCGTTCGTGACCGGACTGAGGGAGAAGCTCGAAGCGGGCCGATTCATTCCCGTCATCGATCGCAGATATCCTCTTGCCGCGATCGCCGACGCCTATCGTTACGTCCAGACCGGAGAGAAGGCTGGCGTGGTCGTCATCGACGTCGTCACGGAAAGTCGGCCGGCCCTCCAATAGGGTGGGCTTCCTCCGCTCCGGCGGGGTGGGTCGGTAGGCGCTAGCGCGCATCGCCAGACTTGCGAAGCGATGACGCGACTTCGCGACAAACGAGGCGACTTCGCGGCAAGATCCGGCGCATTGCGACAGATGAGCGGATAGGATGAGGAAGCCGGATCGCCTGATAGCGGCGGCCGAAAGTTACACGGCAAGCGACGACTGCCGATAGGATCAGGAGTCAGGCTCTTGAAATTCGGCGGTACTTATCCATGGGGGTGGTTACACATGAGAAGAGAGCAGTCGTTACGGTGCGTGGCATTTGCGCTCGTGGTTTCACTACCTTGGGCTTCCGCGCGAGCGCAGACTACGAGGAGCGTAGACCTCGTCGGCACTCTCAAGGATGGCGTTTGCTCGGCTCAGGAAGGCGCCGTGAGTGCGGCCGTCAAGGTCGACAAGCCCTTACCGAACTTCCCGCTGCGCTACCGCGGGGCCGGCCGGTTCCGGCACACCGAGATTCCGTCGTTCCAGCTCGTCGCCCGCTACACCTTCGACACGGAGGCAGGCGTCAACCGCGAGGTGGCGACGTTCATCGATCACGAGATCGAGATCTTCAACGTCTACGACATGGACCCGAGCGACGGCGTCGATCCCGATCGCGAGTATTTCATCGAGCGCGATCAGCAGACTGGCGAGCTGCACTGCACGCTGAACGAGCCCCCTCTCCCCAACGTGTTCAGCCGCGACTGGTGGCTGAGCAACAACATGGTGTACGTCGGCACCGAGATGGTGAGCGGCTTCGAGGCCGACTGCTGGACCGGCGCTGTCCCGGGCCTGGGTCTTCCGGTCAAGCTGTGTAGCCGCGCCGACAAGTATCCTGAGCTGTCGCTGCTCCTGAAGAAGCTCGGTCCCTTCGAGTTCTACGACCATTTTGGCGTGTCGCTCGAAGACGAGAACGCGCCGCCGCCGGCGTATTTCAAGTTGCCTCAGATCTGCAAGCACCTCTGACGCGACTCACTCGCTACGCCGCCGAAGGCGGATTCGCCGGAGCGGTGCGGACTTGGGCAAGGCTTCTTGGCCGGCTGTAGTAGACTTCCGCGTCTGCCGGAGAGGCAATGCCGCCGTTGAAGCTCTCGAAAATTTCCTCAGTCCTTTTCGTCCTTCTGGTCTTCGTCGCCTGCCGCCGTGCGACGGAGGAGGAGAAGACGCCAGCCTCCACCCACGCCGGCCTCCACCCGCCGCGCCGCGTCTTCCTGATCACCGTCGACACCCTGCGCGCGGATCACATGAGCCTCTATGGCTATCCGCGCGCCACCACGCCGGACCTCGGCCGGCTGGCGGCGACGGGCGTGACCTTCGACCACGCCATCTGTCAGTGGCCGAAGACCGGCAGCTCGTTCGCCTCGATGTTCACCGGCCTCTATCCGCACACCACGGGCCTCACCCACAAGGCGGCCCTGCGCATCCCGGACTCCTATCTGACGCTCCCGGAGCTGTTCAAGGAGAGCGGCTACGAGACCTTCGGCGTCGTCTCGAACGCCGTGCTCGCCGCCCGGTTCAGCTGGAACACCGGTTTCGACGACTTCGCGGAGACCTGGGGCGGCGGCGAATTTCCCGCCGATGCCAAGCAGTTCCGGCCCCTCGCGAGCGCGCCCAAGGTGAACGATCTAGCCGTGCCGCTGCTCCGCAAACACGCCAGGGCGGACCGGCTCTTCGCCTGGATTCACTATTCGGACCCGCACGCGCCGTACATCCTGCCGGACGGGGAGGCGAACCCGTTTGTCGGCGATGCCGTCTTCAATGGACCCGGTGACCGCCCGATCCCGAAGCGGCTCGTCAACAAGGGCTACGTCCTGAAGGAGCAAACCGATCTCAAGTTCTACGTCGCCCAGTACGATGGCAACGTGCTGCTGGCCGACCGCTACATCCGGAAGCTGCTGGACGAGATGCGCTCGCTCGGCCTGCTGGAGGACAGCCTCGTCATCTTCGCCGCCGACCATGGCGAGAGCCTCGGCGAGCACAACTCCTGGTTCGAGCACGGACCGCTGCCTTACAACACCACGGCCCACGTGCCGCTGTTCTTCGTCATGGACGGCCTGGCGGCGGGACGCCGCGTGGACCGGCCGGTGGAGCTGGTGGATCTCTATCCGACGCTGCGCGAGCTGATCGCGCCGGACCGGCAGGTTCCCGGCCTCGAAGGGCACAGCCTCTGGCCTCTGCTGCGCGGTGGTGAGCCCCATGGCCACCAGGCCGCCCCCTTCCGTCAGGCCTTTTCCGAAGCCGGCCGGCGACCGAACCTCTATAACAGCGTGCAGGATTCCACCTGGAAGCTGGTCTTCAACTCCGGCGGCAAGCGCTCGCGCGCCGCCGGCTCGAAGACCGGCGGTTTCGAGCTCTACGACCTCACGCGGGATCCTCTGGAGGCCCGCAATCTGGCCGCCGCCAAGCCGGAGGAGGTGCGCCGCCTGCGGCGCGATCTCGTCGCCTGGATGCGGCAGGCGCGCGCGCTGGGTGATGAGGAGGAAGGGGACGCCGAGACCGAGCGGGCGCTGCGGGCGCTGGGGTATTTGAATTAAGAGGTGGTGCTGGTCCGCCCGAAGTTCGACGCCAGCACCGCCAGATCCAGGCCGTCCACGTGGCCGTCGGCGTTGAAGTCGGCGTCCGCGTTCCAGTTCGTTTCCCCGCGCTGCGAGCCGAAGCTGCGTCCGAAGATCACCAGGTCGGTGCCGTCCACGCGGCCGTCGGCGTTGAGGTCGCCCTGGAGGAGGCCGGCGCCGCGGATGATGAAGTGGGCGATTTCGCGGTCGATGGTGTTCGCCGGCACGGCGAGGTCGCGCGAGCGCAGTCCGATGCGGACGGTGCCGCTGAGCGGCGCCGGCGGCTGATAGGTCAACGTGGCCTGGCGCGCGGTCCCCGCCGGCACGGCCGAGACGGACTGGCCGTTGACGACCAGGAAGGTGTTCGCGAGGTCGATGCCGGCGCCGAAGTCCCACACCGGCACTTCGATCGCGGTGCTCGCCGGCACGTCACGCGAGCCGGTGACGGGCCTGACGATGCCCGGAACCGGCGACACCCTGTCGATCCCCTGGATCACGTTGAAGAAGACGCTGGCGAGGATGTCGTAGCCGGCGGCATTGGGATGTCCGACGGGATCCGGTCTCACCGTGCTGTAGAAGCCGGCGAAGAGATTGGGTGTCTTGCGGAAGATCTCGTTGGGATCGGCCAGCCGCCGCTGGCGGACGCCGGCGACGTTGCGGACGCGGCCGTTGAGCTCGTCGGTGAGCAGGTTGTCCGCATCCACCTTGGCTTCCGGATAACGGGGGATGACGGTGGCGTGGATCACACCGATGTTGAGCGCCTCGGCCCGGCGGGCCATTTCCTCCAGGGCGTTGATGGTGGTCTCGACGGAGATCTCCCGCGAGATGTCGTTCGTGCCCTCCATGAGGATGAGCACGTCGCCCGGCGAGCCCTGGGCGAGGACTCCGTCGATTCGCGACAGGCCTGCGGGAGCCTGCTCTCCTCCATTTCCCGCGTTCACCACCGTGGCGCTCACGCCGGCTTGCTGAAGGAGAGTCTGCAGGCGCGGGGGATAGCCCTTCAGCGGCCGCGCGGGATCGTCCCCGGTGCCCTCGGTGATGCTGTCGCCGAAGGCGAGGTACTTCCGCGGCACCGTCTGCGCGGCGGCGAGCGGAGCGAGCAGTCCCAGCCAAAGGAGGACGGCGGCGAAGCGGCGGACGAGGATCAAGGGACTCTTTCCAATCGCGCCGCGGCGGCGGCCTTCCGGCCGGGCCAGCGCATCCGGACCTCATCGCCTTCGAACGAGACCACGGGCCGGTCCAATAGAGAGGAGACGGACGCCTTGGCCCGCAGCCGGCCGGCCGCATCGAGATCGAGGACCGACCAGGCGCGGGGATAGGCATCCATATAGAGCAGGCGGGGATGATCGGGCTCGCCGAGGAAGACGGGGAAGAGCGAGCCGGAGGGGCCCGCGGCACGCTCGCCCTGCCACTCGCCGTGCTCGAGGCGCGCGAGCCGCAGTTGGTAGCCGTGGCCGTCGTAGCGGCTCCAGGCGAGCAGCGCGCCGCCGCCGGCGGTGGCAGTCACGGCTGGAACGATGTCCGGCACGGCGTTGCGCTCCGAGACTCGGCGCACCGGCAGCCACTCTCCGCCGAGGCGGCGGCTCCAGACGATCTCGTCGGCGGTGCCGTCGAAGGCGCTCCAGGCGAGGAGCCAGGAGCCGTCGTCCAGCACGGCGCCGGAGAGCGCGAGCTGGCTTCCCGGTCCCGGGTGGGAGACCTGCTGTACAGGCTGCCAGCGCCGGCCCGTCCAGGCCGTGGAGCGCACGGAGAGGGCGGTGCCGGTGTCGCCTTCGAGCCAGGCGAGACCGGCGAGGCGGCCGCCGTCCACCAGGAGCACCGGTCCCCGGCGCTGGGAGCCTTCCTGGCCGGAGGGCTCGGCCAAGGGCCGCGCGCTCTTGTCGTCTCCTCGCAGGAGGAAGAGGCGGCTGCCGCCGGTGACGGCGTCAGGGAAGCTGCCGGCGGCGATCCAGCCGGAATCGAGGGCGGCGAAGGAATGGACCGTCGCGCGCTCCGGCAGGGTCACCCGCAGCGTCCGGCCGCCGGGAAGCTCGACGCGCGCCGAATCCCCCGCGGGAACGAACGTCAGCGTCTCGCCGTGCCGGGATGCCTGAAGCGGCTCCTCCTGGGCGGAAGCGGCGGTGGCGCCGTATAAGAGTACGAGAACAAGGCACAAAGCCCTGCCCAGCGGCCGAAGGAGCGATCCGCGCACGTGGGATATCCTACCGCAGATCCGCGGCCGCCGCCCCTACACGAAACCGAATGTCCATCACGCTCAAGAAACGCTGCAATCGCTGTCTGTTGAGGCTCATCGCGCTCGCCCTCTGCGCGCTCGTCCCTGGCTGCAGGTCCGAGAAGGCCGCGCCAGTCCACCGCGGCCCCATCGTGCTGATCACCATCGACGCCCTGCGCGCCGACGTGGTGGGCGCGCTCGGCGGTCCGCCGAAGCTCATGCCGGCGCTCTCCGGCCTCGCCCGTCAGGCCGACTGGGCCGGCCGGGCGGTCTCGCCTTCGAGCTGGACGGTGCCCTCGATGGCGGCGATCTTCACCGGCTTCCAGCCCTGGCGGGCGCGGAGCTGGTCGAACGACCGTGCCGTGCTCGACGAGCGGCTCGTCACCCTGCCGGAGGCGCTGAAGGCCGCCGGCTACCGCACCGCCGGCTTCCGCTCCAACCACTGGCTGCAGGCGGAGTACGGCTATGGACAGGGGTTCGACACCTTCCGCTATCTGAAGGAGGGGCGGCGGGCTCAGGGTTACCTGGCGAAGCTCCAGGGCGGCGCCGATTTCGTCTGGATCCACATCCTGCCGCCCCACGCGCCGTACGTCCGGCGCGATCCGCTCCTCGCGCGGCTCGACGAGATCCCGCCGGACCTGCCGCGGCAGGTGAAGCCTCTCGACCTCGAGCCGTACATGGACCCGGCGGTGAACCTGCCGGCGGAGAAAGAGCGCGTCTTCCGGGCGATGTACGAGCTCAACGCCGCCTGGGCCGACCAGATGCTCGCCCGCATGCTGGAGGCGCTCAAGCGCAGCGGCCAGTGGGAGAAGACGCTCCTCGTCGTCACCGCGGACCACGGCGAGGAGTTCGGCGAGCACGGCCAGATCGCCCATGGCGGCAACCTCGGGCACGTGCTCGTCGAGGTGCCGCTCGTCATCAAGCTGCCGGCGGGCTTCCGGCGCAAGCTGGCGATCGAGCCCGGCCGCCGGGTGGCCAACGTGCGGGTGGCCCCGACGCTGATCGAGGCGGCGGGGGGCAAGCCAGAGCTGGGAGCGGCGCCCAGCTTGTTCCAGCCGTTCGAGAAGGGGGCTCTCTCCGAGCTGTACCTGGGCAACGGCGTCAACCGCTTCTCGCTGGTGAGCGGCGATCTCCAGCTCCTCTGGGAGAGCCGGTTCGGCACGCCGGAGCCGGACTATTACCGCGCCCGCTACGAGGGGATCGGCGGCAAACCCGAGCCGCCGCTCGGCGAGCCCGCCAAGGCCATCTTCGGCCGGCTGGAGCGGGAGTTCGCAGCCGTCCTGCCGCTGACCGGCCGGCGCGGCGATCGGCCGCAAGTGAGCCTGTGGCGCTGGACCGCGACCGGCATCGCGCGGCTGGAGGATCCCGGCCAGATCCAGCGCATGGCCCGCCAGCTCAAGAACGCCTGGCTGGCCGCCAACGGTTCTGAAGCGCCTCCCGGCCGCTCGCTCGGCCGGCAGCCTCACCTCACGCCGAAAGAGGAGGAGGAGCTGCGGGCGCTGGGGTACGTGGCGGGCGGGAACTAGGGGGGAAGGGAGGGGGCGGGAGAGGGGCCAGGGGTGAGGGCCCGCCACCGATAGATCTCCAGGCCGAACCCTCTGGGACGGTCCCCCGGCGCCGAAGGGATGCGCACCCGCAGCTCCTGGCCGGTGAGCTGAAAGCGCGGGCTCATGCGGAAGAAGCGGTTCAACCGCCGGCCTGTGTCGGCGAGCGGCACGGCGCGGCCGCCCGGATCGAGCCGCAGCTCCCGGACCTTGCGCTCGGCGGACTCGCGGGGGACCCAGAGCGCGATCGAGACCAGGACGCCCGGTTTGGCCAGCCCCTCGGGGAGACGTGCCGTCAGGTAAGGCGCTTCCTCCGGCCGCCGGAATCGCAGCTCCAGAGGCTCGCCGTCCAGCGTCCAGAGGTGCCGCAGCATCACGGCCGGCTCGCCGCGGCTGCGGAACGGGCGGCTCTTCACGACCTCGACGTGAGCCTCCGGGATGCGGACGACACGGCCGCGGTAAAGCTCGGCTTCAGGTCCGGCCAGCCGGTTGCCGGGGAAGATCTCGACGTCCGTCCGGTCCAGCACGACCGGATCGAGGGCCGTCAGGCGGTCTACCCGGCTCACCAGCGGCCGTCGAGGCTTGCCGCCGGACTGGAAGGCGCCCATTCCCTGCTCGTAGACGATATGGCGCAGGCCGAGACGCTCCAGGCCGGTGAGCAGGGTCTCGTTCGCCACCTCGAAGTTGGTGGGTACGACGCGGTAGTAGACGATCGTCCCCTGCTGAGCGAGGAGCGCGGCGCCGACCGCGAGCCAGACCGGAGCGGCGATCTGCCACTCCGTCAGCCAGCCGGCGCGGCGCACCAGCGCCCGCCACAGCTCGACCATGGCCCAGGCGGCGGCGAGCGAGGAGAAAGGCACGACCGGCAGGTAGTTCTGGCCGCGGAACAGGGTCATGCCGAGGCCGTGGAGGACGGAGTAGCCCAGCAGCAGGCTCAGCACCAGCAACGAGCCGAGCCGGTGCTGCGAGGTGTCCTCCGGCGCCGGCCGCGCGATGCGCCAGAGCATGCCGGCGACGCCGAGGGCCACGAACGCCGCCACGATCGGGCCGTGGTGCTCGATGAGGAACGCGATCTGGCGCGCGAAGACCACCCAGTGATTGCTTTGCTCCTCGACGCCTTTGGCGGCGTAGCCGTTGACCAGCTTGGGGATGAACCGGAAGACGACGCCGAGAAACGGGTTGAGGGCGATGAAGGTGGCGACCGAGGTCAGGCCCGCCAGCAGCAGCCAGACCCACTGCCGCCGGTCGCGCCGGCCGTTGACGAGGACGGCCGCGGTGATCGGAATCGCCGCTGCGATCCCCGTGTACTTCGTCGACACGGCGAGCCCGACGCCGAAACCCACGAGGAGGAAGCGGGCCAGGCCCGGCCGGAAAGCCGCGCCGAGCGTCCAGTAGAAGGTCAGCGTCACCAGCAGGATCACCAGGATGTCCGGCTTGAACTCGACCGAGCTCAGAACGTGGCGGGGGAAGGCCGCCAGGACCGCCGCGGCGAGCAGGCCTACCTCGGGCGAGTGGATGCGCCGGCCGATCAAGAAGAGCAGCAGGAGGCTCAGCACGCCATAGAGGACGTTGACCATCCGGCACAGCCAGTAGGCGGTGGGGGAGTAGCCGTCGCTGGTCTTGCCGTAGATCGAGAACGGCGGATAGCGGGTGGCACGATAGAGCGAATTGCTGGCGGCCAGCACCGCCGCCTGCGGCAGATACGACAGGCTGAGATAGAAGGCGTGGCGGGGCCGGAGGTCGCCGTGCTTGAGGAGCGCCGAGACGTTCTTCAGCGTGAAACGCTCGTCGAAGTAGCGGTTGGCGTTCAGGCCCTGGCTGGCGTCCCACGTCCGCAGGGCGAAGCTCACGATCAGCAGCGCCGTCAGGGCGATTCCGATCCAGCGCTTCGGCTCGGCGGCGGATTCGGGATGAGCCATTGGCGTCGGGGCGCTCGGAGCGGGAGGGGTTGGAATGGTAATACCTGAAGGGTTTGCGGTTGCCGGGGATTCCGGGCGGATGGTAGCATGCGCCGTCCCTCCGGCGGTCAGCGCAGGCTTCCCCATGCGGCAATCTCTTACCCTGCAGAGCGATCGAGACGGCAAGCTGAAGATCCTGATCTGCCTGCTCTATTACCTGCCGCACCGCACCGGGCTGACGCTCTATGTGCAGCAACTGGCGGAGCGGCTGGCGGCGCGCGGCCACCGGGTCACCGTGCTCTGCGCCCGCCATTCGCCGGAGACCCCGCTTGGCGAGGCGATGGAGAACGGCGTCCGGGTGGTGCGCCTCTGGCCGCTGCCGCTGGCCATCAGCCGCGGCATGGTGATGCCCGGCTATCCCCGCGCGATCCTTCGCCTGCTGCGGGAGCATGACGTGGTGAGCGTGCACACGCCGATGCTCGAGACCGCCCTCGTCAGCCTTGCCGCGCGGCTGAAGGGTCGGCGGATCGTCGTCACCCACCACGGCGACCTGGTGCTGCCGGCCGGAGCGCTCAACCGCTTCATTACGGCCACCATGTTCGCCCTCTACCGCTCCCTGGCGAACGCGGCGGCGGCGCTCGTCTGCCACACGTTGGACTACGCCCGCCACTCCTACTATCTCGCGCCCTGGCTGCACAAGGTGGCGGTGATCCCGCCGTTCGTCGACGTGCCGCAGCCGAGTCCGGAGAGGGTGCGCGAGCTGCGGCGGACATGGTCGCCGGCCGGCGGACCGATCATCGGCTTCGCCGGCCGCTTTGTCGAAGAGAAGCGTCCGGACCTGTTGATTCGTTCTCTGGAGGTGGTCAACCGCACCTTCCCCGACGCGCGAATCGTCTTCGCCGGCCAGCACCAGATTCCCTACGAGTCCTACTGGCCGCGGCACAAGCCACTGGTGGACCGGTACCAGGACCAGCTCGTGTTTCTGGG
>Ga0134122_10000829_pt1 | contig 21672 bp, 19 predicted proteins | sample KB302_FD_96461 | JGI IMG/M metagenome (GOLD analysis project Ga0134122, IMG submission 96461) | Terrestrial soil microbial communities without Nitrogen fertilizer from Kellogg Biological Station, Michigan, USA - KB3-0-2 | ecosystem: Environmental > Terrestrial > Soil > Unclassified ... | reverse complement strand
TCGTAAATTCGTCAATTCGCCACTTTCCGTCCAACGATCGTCATGCCCGCTTCGTCCGCAGAGGCGAGGATCGCCTCGCCATCGATCATGAGCGTCTTGCCCGCGTCCACCGACAGCGCGTTCGCGCCCGCGACGCGCATCGCCTGGATCGTCGCCACGCCGACGACCGGGACGTCGAAGCGCATGTCCTGTTTCGGCTTCGCCACCTTGATGATGCGGACGCCGGGTCCGGCGAGATGCCCGGCGCGCCCGATCACTTCGTCGGTCCCTTCCATCGCCTCGACGGCGACGACCGCCTGGTGCTTCACGGCGATCGTCTGCCCGATGTCGAGCCCCGCAATCGCGTCGGCCATCCGGTAGCCGAACTCGAAGTCCTTCTGCTCGTCCTCCGTCGGCGCGCGCCGCGTCAATACGCCGGGACGCGCGAGCAGCGGCTGCAGCAGCGCCGTCGAGTCGAGCAATTCGATGCCGCGACCGTGCAGGACGCTGGCCACGGCGCCAATCAACCCGTCCGTGTTCTTCGACGTGAGCTGCCTGAGGACGCTGAGGAAGGTGAGGTCCGGCACGATGCCGCCGGAGAAGATCTTCGTGTGCTTGACCTGGCCGGCCATGACGGCGTGCGTCACCCCCGCCTCCTTCAGCACCGAGATGCACTTGCCGAGCTGGCCGAGCGAAATCCAGTGGATCGCCGCGCCGTGCCGCCGCGCCGCATCGTTCAGCTCCGGAAACGTCTCTTCCTTCGCCGCCACAATCGTGACGTCGTGCCCCTGCGCGCGCGCCGCGTCGAGCACGAGAAACGGGAACCGCCCGTTCCCGGCGATGAGTCCCAGCTTCATTCGTCGGCGACAAGCTCCTCGGTGCGCCGCGTGGGGCGGCGGAGAATGACGCCGCGCTGCGATGCGCGGATGAAGTCCACGAGGTAGCGCACCTCCGGCGAGGTCAGCGTCGGGTCCGCCTCGATCTGCTCCACCGCGTGCGTGGTGTTGGCCTGCAGCAGGTAACGGTAGGCGCGTTTGAGCTGGTTGATGGTGTCGGAGCTGAAGCCGCGCCGCGCCAGCCCGATGCTGTTGACGCCGAAGATGCGCGCCGGGCGGCCGCCGATCGTCCGCCCGAACGGCAGCGCGTCCTTCGTCACCACCGAGTAGCCGCCGATGAACCCGTGCTTGCCGACGCGGCAGAACTGGTGGACCGCGGAACCCGCGCTGATGTTGGAGAAGTCCTCGACGGTCACGTGGCCGCCGAGCGTCGCGTGCGGCCCGAAAATCGTGTGGCTGCCGACGTGACAGTCGTGCGCGACGTGCACGTACGCCATCAGCAGGTTGTGGTCGCCGATGCTCGTGTGGCCGCCGCCGCCGGCGGTGCCGCGGTTGATCGTCGCGAACTCGCGAATGGTGTTGCGCCGGCCGATGGTCAGCCGCGTACGCTCGCCCTGGTACTTCAGGTCCTGCGGCGCGAGGCCGATCGAGGCCATCGGGAAGATGCGCGTCTCGTCGCCGATCTCGGTCCAGCCGTCGACGACGACCGAGGCGTCGATGCGGCAGCGGCGCCCGATGGTGACCTCGGGCCCGATCGAGCAGTTGGCGCCGACGATGGTCCCCTCGCCCAGCCGCGCCGAGGGATGCACGGCGGCCGTGGGATCGACGTACGCCGCGCCGGCCTCGACGGCGAGCAGCAGCTCGGCCTCCGCAACCCGCTGGCCTTCGACGTAGGCGACCGCCCCGATCTTCGCCAGCCTCGACCGCCGCCGCACCATGGAGACCTCGAGCGTCAACCGATCGCCGGGCAGCACCTGGCGCCGGAACTTGGCCTGGTTGACTCCGCGCAGCGACACGCGCGCCGTCGGCGAGACGCCGGGCTGCTCGAGGACGAGCACTCCCGCCAGCTGCGTGAGCGCCTCGATCGTCAGGACCGCGGGCATCACGGGCGCGCCGGGAAAATGTCCGGGGAAGAAGTCTTCGTTGATCGTGAGGTTCTTGAACGCCGTGAGCCGGCTGCCTGGCTCGTGCTCCCCGACCGCGTCGATCAGGAACGACGGGTAACGGTAATGAACGCGGTCGAGGAGCGACGGGAGATCGAGGGACACCTACCTACTTTTTCGGCGCCGGCGCCGGAGCCGCGGGGCGTGGCGCCGCCGGGGCCGCGGGCCTCGGGGGCGCGGCCGCGGTGGGAGCCGCCGGTCGCGGAGCCGCGGGCGCGACCGCCGCGGCGGGATTCGCCGCGTCGAAGCGCCGGATGACTTCCGCCGTCAGGTCGAGGCCGGGATCGGCGATCAGCACGCCGGCGTCGGTGGCGCTGAAGAGGATCTCGAGCTTCTTCTCGTTGAAGACCGCCTGGACGATCGGCCCGAGCTTCTGCTGGAACTCGAGCTGCAGCTCGTTCTGCAGTTCCTGCACGTCCTTCTGTGCGTCGTCGGTGAAGCGCTGGATGTCGGTCTGCTGGCGGTCGATGTCCTTCTCCAGCTGGCCACGCGCGGTGTCGCTGAGCACGCTGGCGCCGGAGTCGAGCTTCTGTTGCGCCGCCTGCAGCGCCGAGTTCTTCGCGTTCAGCTCGGCGACCTTCTGGTTGTTGAGGGCCTGTACGCGCGAGCTGAGCGCCTTGCCCTGCTGCGATTCCGCGGCAATGCGCTGGATGTTGACGAACGCGTACTTCGCGCCGGCGGGAAACGGCGCCTCGGGCGCGGGCGCTGCCTGGGCCGCGGGCGGCGGCGCCGGCGTCGCGGCCGGTGCCTGAGCGAAGGTTGGAGCGGCAGCCAGCGTGAGGCTGAGGGCCGCGGCAACGACAAAAGCTCTCATTACAGTCAATCCTTTCCTGTCGAACGGAACAGGCGATTTTAACGTACGCGGACCCGGCTCAATAGTGATCGATCAACAGCTCGTAATTCGCCGAACCGGGGACGAAGCCGACGTCGTAGACCCGCACGCAGAGGTTGCCTGCCGCCGTGGCCCGGCCGCTGATGCTCGAGCCCTGCGACACGTTGTCGTTGGCAATCACGATGGCGCAGCTGGTGCCGTTCCAGGTTCCGAGGCTGACGCCGAGCGACACCGTGTTATCGGGCTGCGCGGCGTCGGTGCTCCGGGTGAGGAACACCGAGACGTCCCCGGCGTCGCCCACGACGAATGGATGCGTGAACGCCGCGTTCTTGGTCAGCGTGCCCGAAAACGTTTCGGTCTGCACGGTGGGAGGCGTGGTCGGCCCGGTCGGAAGGAAGGGATCCTTCTGGCCGCACGCCGCCGCGAGCCCCAGCAGCGGAACGAGCAGCGCGCGGCGAAACCATTGTCGCATCGAGGAGGCGCTCCTAGAAGGTGGAACCGACAGCGAACTTGAACGTGAAGGCCTTCGCCGGCAGCAGCGTGTTGTTCAGCACGCCGCCGCGCTGCGGGTTCGCGGCGAAGATCAGCCGGAACGGGACGTTCAGCACCGGCATGAAGAACCGGACCTCGGCGCCCGTGGACGTCTTGAACGCGCTCGTCTGCCCGATGACCTCGGTGTGCGGTCCCGGCGCGTTCGGGTCCTCGAGGCCGCCGAACGACAAGCCCGAGAACGGATCGATGAGCAGCGGCGGAGTCGGGAACACCTGCCTCGTCAGGTCCTCCTTCCAGCTGAACGCCTGCCCGAAGTCGCGCACCTGGCCCGCGTCGTAGAAGAGGACCAGGCGCACCGGCCCGGCGACGGTGATGATGTATTCGCCGTTGAACAACAGGCTCTTGTTGCCGCCGAGGACGATCTGCGAGCCCGGCACGGTCGGCCCGATCGAGCGGATGTCGTAGCCGCGGACGCTGTACTCGCCGCCGAGGAACAACCGCTCGAACACCGGCAGGCTCGTGGTGCCGCGGTACGGCTCGATGTATTCGAACTGCACGCGGCCGCCGAACGAGCTGCGCGACGTGTGCGGGTGATACCAGATGGCCTCGAGCGTCGGCTTGTAAAAGCTCGTGTTGCCGCCGAGCCCGCCGAGGTCGATCGCCGCCGTGAGCCGCTTGCCGTTGGCCGGGAAAATCGGGTTGTCGATGGTGTTGAACACGTAGCTCGGTTGCACCTTGCTGATGGCGCGGTTGCCCTTCGAGCCGATGAGGAACGAGTCGAACAGGAACGGGTTGCGGCGCAGCGATTCGAGCGCCGTCGGGCTGATGTTCGACAGGTCGGTCACGTTGATCGTGCTGCAGCCGGTCGAGGACACGATGCAGGCCGGGTCGAGCAGCGCTTCGTTCAGGTCGGCCACGCCGACCGACTCGTACGAGTAGTTGATGAACATCCGCGCGAAGTCCTGCACGGGGAACCCGAACGTCAGGTTGCCGCCCGTGGACTTCTGCGTGTAGTAGCCGATGTACTGCAGCGAGCGCTTGTAGACGTCGACGCCGCCCGTGAGGTTGCGGTCGAAGAGGAACGGCTCGGTGAAGGCGAGCTGGTAGTTCTGCGACCGCGAGCCCGCCTGCGCCGACGCGGTCAGGCTTTCACCGCGCCCGAGGAAGTTCGCCGTCTGGAACGAGAGCTGGCCGAAGAACCCTTCGTACTGCGAGACGCCGGCGCCGAAGGTGACCTGGTTGCGGTTCTGCTCTTCGACCCGCAGGGTGACGTCGACCGCGTTGTCGCGGCCCGTCACCTTGTCCACCTTCATGTCCTTGTCGTTGCCTTCGAGCTGCTTGAAGTAGCCGAGCTGATTCAGCCGGCGGATGCTGTACTTCAGCGACTCGGTGTTGAACACCGAGCCCTCGACCAGGCGCATCTCGCGCCGGATGACGTTGTCGCGCGTCGTCGAGTTGCCGATGAACGAGATGCGGTTGACGAAGAACTGCTTGCCTTCCGACAGCCGCATCGTCACGTCGACGGTCGGCTTGATCTCGCCGCCGTCGGTCGGCGGCGGTGCGGGCGCCGGTGTGGCCGCAGCGGCGGCGCCGTCGGTCTGCACGGGCGCGAGGCCGTCGTTCTTCGGATTGAGGTCCGGGTAGCCGGTGAATTCCATGTAGCCGCCGGCGCCGTACGCCTCCTGCGCCTTCTTCAGCCCGTCACGCACCTTCTTCTCGCTGTACCACTCGCCCTCTTTCATCTTGAACATCGGGCGCAGGTTCTCGCTCTTGACGACCGTGTTGCCGGCGAAGTCGAGGGTGCCGACGCGGTAGCGCGGGCCCTCGGTGACGGGGATGCGCAGCTCGATCCAGCGCGTCTTGCCGTCCTTCTCGTCCTCGAGCGTCTTCACCTCGGGGTTGCCGACGCGCGCGCGCACGTAGCCCTGCTCGCGGTAGTAGGCGGCCACCTTCTCGGCGTCCTCTTCGTACTTGTCTTCCTTGTAGGTGGCGCTGCGGAAGAGCGTCATGAAGATCAGGCCCTTCTTGGCCTTGTTGTCCTTCATCTTCCGCGAGAGCTTGCCGTCGCCGAACGCCTGGTTGCCGACGAACTCGATGTCGCGGATGCGCAGCTTGGGGCCGTCGGCGATGGTGAACGCCACGTTCACCAGCTTCGTCCCGCCCTCGATCGGCGCCGTCTTGTGCGACACCACCGCGTTGGTGAAGCCCTTCTCCGCCATCATCTCCTTCAGCACGCTGTCGACGCGGTGAAGGACGTTGTCGTCGAGGAACGAGTCGAGGCGCAGCTCGATCCCCTTTTCCTTGAGCTGCTCGGTGATCTTCGTGCGGTCGATGTTCTTCGTCCCCTCGTAGGTGACGTTCTTGACGCGCTCCCGCTCCTCCATGTCGTAAATCACGATCTTGCCGACGACGCCGTTCGAGAAGGTGTAGTCCTGCGTCTCGATGGAGAGGTCGTCGAGGAAGTTCGTGGCCCAGAGGCGGCCGAAGTCGTCTTTCGCGGTCTGCTCGGTCGCTTCGTTCCAGGGGGTCCACATGGCCTGCGACGGGCGGCTGACGAGCGGCACGAGCCGCATGTAATAGAGGTAGGTCTCGGGCTCGATCACCGGCGACCCGCCCTGCTTGGCGAAGCACGGCACGATCTGGAACAGGACCGGCGGGGAATCGGCCGGTGGCAGCGCCGCGGGGGCGGGAATCGGGAGCCCGCACGCGGTCGACGGGTTGGTGGTTGCGGCGGCAGGAGTGCCGGCCGGGGCCGCAGGGCTGCCGGCCTGGGCGAACGCCGGCGACGTTGCGGCCGCGGCCAGAAGCCCCACCAAAGCGAGCGTTCGAGCCAACTGCTTCTGCATCAGAGGATTCCGGAACACCTTAGTTTACTGGATTCTCTGCGGAATTCAGACGTCCGGGGAGGCCCGCTGGCCGGAAAACGGCCAACGGCCAGCGATTGAGCGGCCGACGGAGATCAGGTAAGGCGGCGGCCCGCGGTGAGCTCCCCGGCCGGCCGGTAGGCCAGCTGGCCACCGTCGAGGTAGACCTCGATGTCGCCGTCGCGGAGGTTGCCCCGAATCAGCTCCTCCGAGAGGGGGTCCTCGACGTAGCGCTGGATGGCCCGGCGGAGCGGGCGCGCGCCGTACGAGCGGTCCTTGCACGTCAGGTCGATGATCCAGTCGACGACGTCGGGCGCGAGGATGACCCGCATCCGGCGGTCGGCCAGGTTCAGGTTCAGCTGCTCGACGAGCAGCGCCATGATGCGGCGCAGGTCTTCGTCGGTCAGCGCCTCGAACACGATGATCTCGTCGATGCGGTTGATGAACTCGGGGTTGAAGGTGCGCTTCACCTCGCCGAGCACCATCTCGTTGACGTTCTTGTCGATGGTGCCCGCGTCGTTGCTCTGGAACCCGAGCGACGCCTTCTTCTGGATGAAGCGGGCGCCGATGTTCGACGTCATGATGATGATCGTGTTCTTGAAGTTCACCCGGTTGCCGAGGCCGTCGGTGAGGTGGCCGTCCTCGAACACCTGCAGCAGGATGTTGAAGATGTCCGGGTGCGCCTTCTCGATCTCGTCGAGCAGCACGACGGAGTAGGGATTCCGCTTCACCTTCTCGGTGAGCTGTCCGCCCTCTTCGTGGCCGACGTATCCGGGCGGCGAGCCAATCAGCTTGCTGACCGAGTGCTTCTCCATGTACTCGGACATGTCGAAGCGGATGAGCGCGTGGTCGCTGCCGAACAGGAAGTTGGCGAGCGCGCGCGCGAGCTCGGTCTTGCCGACACCGGTCGGCCCGAGGAAGATGAAACTGCCGGTCGGCCGGTTCGGGTTCTTCAGCCCGGCGCGCGAGCGGCGGATGGCGCGCGACAGCGCGGAGATCGCCGTCTCCTGGCTGACCACGCGCTTGTGGAGGTCGGCCTCCATGCGCAGCAGCTTGTCGCCCTCGTCCTGGTTGATCGAGGCAATCGGCACGCCGGTCCACTTCGAGACGACCTCGTCGATGTCGCCCTTGGCGACAATGACCTTGCGCGCGCTCGACTTGACGTCGAACTTCTCGCGTACGAACTGCAGGTTCTCGCGCGCCGACACTTCCTGCTCGCGGTAGAACTGCGCCTTCTCGAAATCCTTCTGCGAGACCGCGTTCTCCATCTGCTCGACGGCGACGCGGATGCTCTTGTTGATCTCGCCGAACTCCTCGCTGTAGCCGGCTTCCTTCAGCTTGGCGCGCGCGCCGGCCTCGTCCACGAGATCGATCGCCTTGTCGGGCAGGAAGCGGTCGGTGATGTAGCGGCTCGACTGGTAGACCGCCGCCTCGATCGCTTCGCGCGTGTACTCGACGTGATGAAACTGCTCGTAGCGGTCCTTCACGCCCATCAGGATCTCGATCGTTTCCTTCTCGGCGGGCGGATCGACCTTGATGGCCTGGAAGCGGCGCTCGAGCGAACGATCCTTCTCGATGTACTTGCGGTACTCCGCCGGGGTCGTGGCGCCGATGCAGCGGATTTCGCCGCGGCTCAGCGCCGGCTTCAGGATGTTGGCCGCATCGAGCGAGCCTTCCGCGGAGCCCGCCCCGACCAGCGTGTGCAGCTCGTCGATGAACACGATGATGTTCGGGTTCTCGGTGAGCTCCTTCATGATCGCCTTGAGGCGCTCTTCGAACTGGCCGCGGTACTTCGTGCCGGCGACGATGAGCGAGATGTCGAGCGCGAGGATGCGCTTGTCGGCCAGGAAGTGCGGCACGTCTCCATAGACGATCTTCTGCGCCAGCCCTTCGACGATGGCCGTCTTGCCGACGCCCGGCTCGCCGATGAGCACCGCGTTGTTCTTCGTGCGGCGGCAGAGCACCTGCTGCACGCGCTCGAGCTCGTAGTCGCGGCCGACGAGCGGGTCGAGGACGTTCTTCATCGCCGCTTCCGTCAGGTCGCGGCTGAACTCGGCGAGCAGCGGCGTCTCCTTCACCCGCGTCAGCGTCGTCTTCTCGTTGAGGAGCTGGACGATGTCTTCGCGCACGGTGTGGAGGCGCATCCCCTTTTCCATCAGGATGGATGCGGCAACCGATCGCTCTTCGCGCAGGATGCCGAGCAGGAGGTGCTCGGTGCCGATGTAGTTGTGCAGCAGGCGGTCGGCTTCTTCCGCGGCGAACTGCAGCACGCGCTTGGTTTCCGCGCTGAACGGGATCTCGACCGAGGTCGAGACCTTCTCGCGGAAGACGGTGCGGCCTTCGATTTCCTTGCGGATGTTTTCGAGCGAGAGATGCGAGCGCGCGAAGATGCGGCTCGTCAGCCCCTTGCCTTCGCGGATCAGTCCGAGAAGGAGATGCTCGGTCTCAATCGAGATGCTGCCGAGCTGGCTGGCCTCGTAACGGGCGAAGAAGAGAACCCGCCGCGCCCTTTCTGTATAGCGTTCGAACATCCGGCCTGCCTAAGGTTTATCGGTTGATCGCGAGAAGACCTTCTCTCTGTGGGCATTATAAGGCATAGCTTGCGTGGGGCAGATGCCCGGGGCACCACTGGTCTGGCTGGCTCCTTCGGATGGCGGCACCCCCAGGTACGTGGGACGGGTTCCGCGGAGCATCGGATCCCACGCGGACGCGGTCCCGTCGTCTGCCGGGTTGGCACACGACGCGTGCCAGCGCGGCGCGGAGCCGCTGCACGATCAACCCTTCACATTGATGCCCGTCAGCTTCGTCGGTTCGCGCGTCAGGATCGCGCGATCGCCGACTTCCTTGAACGCGAGAAAGTGCGCAGAGGCGCGGTGATCGACCCAGTCCTGCTCCTTTTCGTACACCTCGTAGAGGACCCATCTGGTTGGATCGTCTTCCTGCTGCAGGACATCGAAGCGGACGCAGCCGGGCTCGCGTTGCACCGACAATTCCGCGTTCTTGAGAATCGCCGTCCTGAATTCCGCGACGAGCTCCGGCCGCACCTGCATCTTCACGAGCGCGATGAACATGGCCCCGGCACTATACTCCGCGCATGCCTGAGACGATCGGCTTTATCGGCCTGGGACTCATGGGTCGCCCGATGGCGACGAACCTGATCAAGGCGGGGCACGCGCTCGTCGTGCACAGCCGCAGCCCGCAGCCGGTGGACGCGCTCGTCGCGCTCGGCGCGAAACGCGCGGAGACGCCCGCCGACATCGCGCGGCAGGTCACGCGCATCATCACGATGGTCCCCGACTCGCCCGACGTCGAGCAGGTGCTCGAGGGTGACACGGGCGTCTTCGGTGCGCTGCAGCGCGGCACCATCATCATCGACAACAGCAGCATCGCGCCCGGCATCGCGCGCCGGCTGGCGGCGAAGGCGAAGTCGCTCGGCGCGCAGATGCTCGACGCGCCGGTCAGCGGCGGCGAGATTGGCGCCGTCAGCGGCACGCTGTCGATCATGGTCGGCGGCGACGCGGACGCGTTCGAGACGGTGAAGCCGATTCTCGACGTGATGGGCAATCCCGAAAAGGTCGTGCGCATCGGCGAGGCCGGCGCCGGTCAGCTCTGCAAGGTCTGCAACCAGATGGTCATCGCCGGCACGCTCGGCGTCGTCGCCGAGGCGTTCGCGCTGGCGAAGAAGTCGGGCATCGACGCGGAGCGGATGCGCGAGGCGCTGCTCGGCGGGTTCGCGGCGAGCCGCGTGCTCGAGGTGCACGGCGAGCGCATCCTCAAGGGCAACTTCAAGCCTGGCTTCAAGACGAAGCTGTTCGCGAAGGACCTGAAGATTGCGTCGGCGACGGTCGGCGAATACCAGGTCGCGGCGCCGATCCTCGCGGTCGCGCAGCAGGAGATCACCGCGCGCATGGCCGCGGGCGCGGCGGAAGAAGACTATTCGGGCATGGCGAAGGTGGTACTGGAACTGGCGCGGCTCGACTAGCGGTATGTAGGGCGAGTCCCGCGACGCGTCCACAATCCAGCGCATCGCGGACCCGCCGGTCTGCCGGCGCCTTCGGCTGGCTCCAGACCTCGGCGGGACCCGGCCTACGTACGTGGGGCGGGTCCCGCGAGCGGCCCGATGCCATCGCGTAGCGGACCCGCCGGAGCGGGATGAAGGTAGGGCGGGTTCCGCGATGCGTACACAATCCATCGCATCGCGGACGCGCCATCAGGAACCGGCCTGCGGCTTGCGATCCATCGGAATCCGATGTCGCGCCCGCCTCGCATCGAAGGATTCAGTTACGTCGGTCCTTACCGCTATTTCGTAACGTTCTGCACGTTCGATCGCGGCGCACCATTCAGCGACGTCGCGCTCGGACGATCTGTCGTGCGTCAATTTCTGCGTACATCCCGCCGCTGGAAGTTTGTAATCCTGGCGTACTGCCTGATGCCCGATCACGCGCATCTGCTCGTCGAAGGAACGGCCGACAGCTCCGACCTTCGAAGACTGATCAAGAGCGCGAAACAAAGTTCCGGTCAGAGACATGCGGCCACGCGACAACGGCCGTTGTGGCAGGAGGGCTTCCACGATCGCGTCCTGCGGCCCGATGACGACGTGAAGAGGATCGCGCGCTACATCGTCGAGAACCCGGTCCGCGCTGGGTTGGTTCGCTCAGCTCTCGACTACCCGCTCAGCGGATCGGACGTCTGGACGATGGAGGAGCTGATCGACAGTTTCTGGTGAATGCCGGGTCCGTCGCGCGGCGGATCCAGTTCGCACGACGGAACCCGGCCTACGTAAGTGGGGCGGGTCCCGCGATGCGTCCGAGATCCATCGCATTGCGGACCCGCCGGAGCGGGATGAAGGTGGGGCGGGTCCCGCGAGCGGCCCGATGCCATCGCGTAGCGGACCCGCCGGTCCGCCGGGTCCGTCGCGCGGTGGATCCAGTTCGCGCGACGGAACCCGGCCTACACCGGGACCAACTGACCCAGTTCCAACCGAAGGATTCGATCGCAGGCGGCGGCAAGCCGCGGGTTGTGGGTCGCGATGACGGAGGTCAAGCCGTACTCCGCGTGCATGTCGCGCAGCAGCGCGTGCAATGAGTCGGCGGTGGTCTCGTCGAGGTCGCCCGTCGGCTCGTCGGCCAGCAGCAGCGCCGGTTTCATCACCAGCGCCCGCGCGACCGCGACGCGCTGCTGCTCGCCGCCCGACAGCATCCCGGGGCGATGCTCGAGCCGCTCGCCCAGGCCGACGCGCGTCAGCAGCCCCGTGGCGCGGCTGCTCGCCTCGCGCACGGGCTCGCGCGCGATGCGCATCGGCATCTCGACGTTCTCGAGCGCGTCGAACTCCGGCAGCAGGTGATGGAACTGGAAGACGAACCCGACGTGGTGATTGCGGAACGCCACGAGCGCGGCGTCGCTCATCGACGCCAGTTGCTGGTCCTCGATGCGGATCGAGCCACTGTCCACGCGGTCGAGGCCCCCGAGCGCGTGCAGCAGCGTGCTCTTGCCGACGCCCGACGCGCCGACGATCGCCAGCATCTCGCCCTTCTCGACCGACAGGTCCAGGTCGCGAAGGACGTGAATGCGCTGCGTGCCGACCTGGTAATACTTGTTGAGCCGCTCGACCGTGAGGAACGGCACCGGTCAACCCCCAACGGCCAACTTCCAACTCCCAGGGCCACTGGACGGGCAGTCGAAAGTCATTCGAAGCGCAGCGCCTGCACGGGATCGAGCGCCGCCGCGCGGCGTGATGGATAGATCGTCGCCACGAAGCAGATGACCACCGCCGAGATGATGACGATGGTGAAGTCGCGCGGCAGGACGACGAACGGCACGTACGCGACCTGGTAGACGTCGGCCGGAATCTTGATCAGCCGGTACTTGTCCAGGACATGGCAGAGCGCCAGCCCGCCCAGGCCACCGACGACGGTGCCGGTGACACCGATGATCAGCCCCTGCAGCATGAAGATCGTCATCACCCGCTTCGGCGCCGTCCCCATCGTCTTGAGGATCGCGATGTCGCGGCTCTTCTCCATCACCAGCAGGATGAGCGACGCGACGATGTTCAGCGCGGCGACGATGACGATGAGGCCGATGGTAATCGAGATGGCCATCTTCTCGATGCCGAGCGCGGAGAAGAGCGACTGGTTCAGGTCCGACCAGTCCTGCGCGACGTAGGCGGTGCCGAGGCGCTTCGGGATGTCGTCGGCAATCCGCGGCGCGTCGTAGACGTCGGTGACGCGCAGCTGGATCAACTCGACCATGGTCGTGCCCGTCAGCCGCTCGCCGAACGGCAGCGACACGAACCCCTGGGCGGAGTCGAACTCGTAGAGCCCGAGGCTGTAGACGCCGCCGACGCGCGCGCGGCGCGTGCGCGGCAGCATCCCCATCGGCGAGAGCGTCCCCTGCGGGGTGATGAGCGTCACCAGGTCCCCGACCTTCACGCCGAGCTGGCGGGCCAGGTCCTGGCCGATGAGGATCGACGGCGGCTCGTCCTCGCTCTCGTGCGCGAGCGAGTCGAGGCTGCCTTCCTTCATCGCGTCGCCGATCGCGGTGACCGCCGGCTCGAGCGCCGGGTCGATCGCCTTCACGCTGATGAAGGCCTGCGAGTCGCCGGCCGTGATCAGCGCCTTGCCGAAGATCGTCGGCGCGGCGCCGACGACGCCGGGCACCTGGCGCAGCTTCGCCACCTCGGGCGCGTAGTCCGTGATGCCGCCGGTCTTCCAGACGTAGATGTGCGCCTGCGACGACAGGATCTTGTCGCGCAGCTCGCCCTGCAGGCCGGTCATCAGCGCGAGCGCGATGACGAGCGCCATCACGCCGACGCAGACGCCGATCATGGAGATGAGCGAGATGAGGGAGATGAACGCCTGCTTGCGGCGCGCGAAGAGGTAGCGGAGGGCGATGAAGAGTTCGAATGACATATCAGGTGGCAGAGGGCAGGAGGCAGGGGGCAGTAGGGGGCAGGGCGCAGCGGGCAGGAAGGGACGGGTAGTTGCAACCTGCTCCCATTCGCAATCTGCCACCTCCTGCCACCTGCCACCTGCCTCCTGCCCCCTATTTTGGCCTCATCAGCGGGAACAGAATCACGTCACGAATCGATGGGCTGCCGGTCAGCAGCATGACCAGCCGATCGATGCCGACCCCTTCCCCCCCGGCCGGCGGCATGCCGAATTCGAGCGCGCGGATGTAGTCCTCGTCCATCGCGTGCGCCTCCTCGTCGCCCCCGGCGCGGCTCTTCAGCTGGTCCTCGAACCGCCGGCGCTGTTCGACGGGATCGTTCAGCTCGCTGAAGGCGTTGGCCAGCTCGAACCCGCCGGCGTAGAGCTCGAACCGCTCGACGGTGTCGGGATCGTCGGGCTTCTGCTTCGACAGCGGCGAGACCTCGGTCGGGAAGTCGTAGACGAACGTCGGCTGGATCAAATCCTCTTCGCACAACGCTTCGAAGATCTCCGCCGCGATCTTCCCGGCGCCCATGCCCGGCGCAATCGGCACACCGAGCTGTGCGGCGAGCGCCGCGGCCGCGTCGCGCGAGCGCAGCGCATCGGCGGGCACGTCGACACCCAGCCGCTTCGATGCCGCCGCGCGCGCACCGTCGCGCAGCGAGAGCCGCCGAAATGGGGGCGTGAACGAAATCGAGTGCCCGTTGAACGTCAGCACGTCCGGCGCACCCGCCTTGCGGGCGACGAACGGCAGCATCTCCTCGGTCAGCGCCATCAGGTCGTTGTAGTCCGCGTACGCCCAGTAGAACTCGAGCATCGTGAACTCGGGATTGTGCTGCGTCGAGATCCCCTCGTTCCGGAAGTTGCGGTTGATCTCGAACACCCGCTCGATGCCGCCGACCGTCAGCCGCTTCAGGTACAGCTCCGGGGCGATGCGCATGAAGAGCCGCATGTCGAGCGCGTTGTGATGCGTGGCGAAGGGACGCGCCAGCGCGCCGCCGGCAATCGGCTGCATCATCGGCGTCTCGACCTCGAGGAAGCCGCGGCCGATCAGGAACTCGCGCAGCGCCGTGATGACGCGGCTCCGCACCTCGAACACTTGTCGTGACTCCGGGTTGACGATCAGGTCGAGATACCGCTGGCGGTACCGGATCTCGACGTCCTGCAGCCCGTGCCACTTCTCCGGGAGCGGCAGCAGGCACTTCGAGAGGAACTCCAGCCTCGACGCCCAGATCGTCAGCTCGTTGGTCCGCGTGCGGAACAGGCGCCCCTCGACGCCGACCCAGTCGCCGAAGTCGAGCAGCTTGAAGATGCGGAAGTCGCGCTCGGGGAGCGAATCCTGCCTGATGTAGACCTGGATTCGCGCCCGTCCGTCGGAGATCACCAGGAAACTCGCCTTGCCGAAGCTGCGGATGCTGAGGATGCGTCCGGCGGTCCGCGCCTGCGGCTTCGAGGTCTCGAGCTCCTCCGCGGTGCGGCCGCCGTACTGCGCGACGATCGCGTCAACCGTGGCGTCGGTCTCGAAGCGCCGCGGGTACGGATCCACGCCGAGCTTCTTCAGCTCCTCGAGGTTGGCGCGCCGCTGGACGACCTGATCGGATTCGGTGGACGTGTTCATTCGCGTGCCAGCGTGCGCCGGACGGCGTCGAGTATGCCGTTGATGAACCGCACCGAGTCGTCCGTGCTGAACGTCCGCGCCAGCTCCAGCGCCTCGTTGATGACGACCTTGGCCGGCGTGCCAGGCTCGTGGAGGAATTCGTAGATGGCGAGCCGGAGGATCAGGCGGTCGAGCACGTTCATCCGCTCGATGCGCCAGTTCTCGGCCGCTTCCACGATCATCGGATCGAGGTCCGCGACGGTACCGGCCACTCCGGTCGCGAGCCTGGTCGCGAACGCGCGCAGCTCCTCGCCGGGCGGTGCCGGCGCCGCGGGGCCGCTCCAGAACGTCTGCGCGACCTCGGAGATCGGCACGCGCCCCACTTCCCACTGGTAAAGCATCTGCACCGCGGCCTCACGCGCGCGATGCCTCGATTCCCGGTCGGGATGGTCGGCCGATCGCCGTTCGGGGGTCACCGTCATCCGCCGATTGCCTCGTCGAGCGTACGGAACAATTTCGCCATCTCGACGGCAGCAGCCGCCGCCTCGCGCCCCTTGTTGTCCGCACCCGCTCTCGAACGCTCCATCGCCTGCTCCTCCGTCAGCGTCGTCAGCACGCCGAAGGCCATCGGCACGCCGGTCGCGGAGGCGGCCTGCTGGATGCCGTGCGCGGCCGCCTCGGCGATGTACTCGAAATGCATCGTGTCACCCTTGATGAGGCAGCCGAGACAGACGATGGCGTCGTAGTCGCCGTTCTCGCCGAGCCGCTGGGCCATCATCGGAATCTCGAACGCACCTGGCACGCGGAAGACGGTCACCGCCTCCGCGGGGATCGATGCTTCGGCGAAATACTCGCGGGCCCCGCGCAGCAAGCCCTCGGTAATCTCCTCGTTGAAGCGTGACACGACTATGGCAAAGCGAAAGCCGGCCATCACCCTTCCCGCGCTGCCCGCTGCACGCGCCCTATTCGCCCTTGAACTGCGCCTTCCGCTTTTCCAGGAACGCGCGCGTCCCCTCGCGCATGTCGGCCGTGGACGCGACGAGGCCGAAGAGCGTCGCTTCGTGGACCTGTGCCTTGTCGAAGGGGATCTCGAGGCCGCGGTTCACCGCTTCGATGATGTACTGCACGGCGATCGGCGCCTTGCCGGCGAGCTCCGCGGCGAGCTCCTTCGCCGCCGTCATGAGCTGCGCCGCCGGGACCACCTTGTTGACGAGACCGATCGCGAGCGCTTCGTCGGCCTTCACCTGCCGCCCTGTCAGCAGCAGCTCGAGCGCGATGCCCTTCCCCACCAGGCGCGGCAGCCGCTGCGAGCCGGCGTAGCCGGGCACGATCCCCAGGTTGATTTCGGGCTGGCCGATGCGCGCGGTGTCGGCGGCGATGCGCAGCGTGCACGCCATGGCGAGCTCGCAGCCGCCGCCGAGGCAGAAGCCGTTGATCGCGGCAATCACCGGCTTGCCCATGTTCTCGATCAGATCGAACACGTGCTGCCCGCGCTGCGCGTGCTCCTTGCCCTGGGCCGGCTTCAATGCGGCGAGCTCGTTGATGTCGGCGCCCGCGATGAACGCCTTCTCACCGGCTCCCGTGACGATGACGGCGCGGACCGTCGCATCGTGCCGGAAGTCGAGCACCGCGCGGCGCAGCTCGTCGGTGGTCGGCGTGTTCAGCGCGTTGAGGACCGCCGGGCGGTTGATGGTGAGGATCGCGACGGGCCCGTCGCGCTCGAGGAGCAGGTTGTCAAAAGCCATGGCGTCTCAGAGCGGAAAGAAATAGAGGATCCAGCCGAGCGCGACGCCGCCGACGACGAACGCGGTGAAGAGCTGGGCGCCGAACCGCAGCTGCTCTTTCGGCTCGTCGCGCATGAGCGTGCCGAAGACCACCGACACGAACAGCGCGAAGACGATCATGAGCCCGAGGTGCGACGCCCTCATTTGCGCCCCTGCGCGGTGTCGAACGCGTCGAGCACGACGAGCATGTTCATCAGGCCCGCGACGATGAGGAAGGCGTTGCCGTACTCGTAGGTGAGCGCGACGACACGGCCGGCGCCCGCGCCCGCGCCGCGCGCGATGAAGAACGCGATGCCGATGCCCATGTCCGCGAGCGCCGCCAGCGCCACGAGCGGCTGGGTGATTTCAACCGGAAACAGGCGGCCGTCGAGCCACAGCCCGAAGGCGAACATCAGCGTCAGCGCGATCAGGAACGTCAGGCCCTTCTGGATGCGCCCGAGAAGCAGATGACCGGCGCCCGGAATGGCCCACGCGGCAAGACAGATCAAATAGGTGTAGGTGGCCGATTGCTCGCGATCGGCCGTCGTGGCGCGCATCCGCCGTAGTGTAGCGTAGCGCGGCTCCGCGCGAGACGCCCCCGACCTATTTGTTCAGCGAGAGCTGCGTCTTCGCGACCTGGTAGCCCGAGCGCGTGCGCGTCCGGACGTTCGGCTCGTCCACCCGCACGAGGATGCGGCGGAAGGCGCCGTCCCGCTTCGGGTTGTTGGACGTATAGCCCAGGGCGTACTGGTTGGACAGTTCGTCGGTGATCATGCCGTAGACGCCCGCCAGCTGCGTGATGTCGCTCGGGAAGAACGCGCGAGCGCCCGTTTCCTGCGCCAGCGCCTTCATCGCGAACTCCGATTCGGAGAAGTACTTCTGGCTGGTCAACGCGATGGTGGGATACGGCGACTTGAGCGCGATCGTGTAGATCGCGATCCCGGCCTGCTTGGCCAGCACCAGCAAATCGTCGAACGTCACGAGGCTCGTCGTGTCGTCGCCATCGGTGAGCACCGTGATCGCCTGCCGGCGCACGTCCCCTTCGGCGGCGTGCACCTTCTGCAGCTGCTTGATGGTGGTGTACAAGGCGTTATACAGCGCGGTGCCGCCGCTCGCCGTAGTGCGGCGGATGGCGTCGCAGGCGCCCTTCACGTCGCCATCCAGCTCGTGCAGCGTCCGCGCGGTGTCGCGGATGCCGACGATGCTGACGCGATCGCCCTGCCGCAGGTGCGACGCAAAGCCGACGGCCGCCTCCTGCACCGTCGCCATCTTGTCGCTCATGCTCGACGACATGTCGAGCAGGATGGCCATGTCGAGCGGCACGTTGGCGGACGCGAAGAACGACAGGTCCTGCTGGATGCCGTCTTCGAAGACGGCGAAGCTCTTCTCTGTAAGTCCCGTGACGAACTTGTCCTTCGGGTCGGTGACGATGACATTCAGCGACACGAGATCGACGCCGCTCCGGAACGTCCCCTGAGTACCCTGCGCGCGCACCTCGCCACAGCACAGCAGGCACGTCAACGCCACATATAGCACCCTCATGGGACCCTCCGTCGAGTTCCGCCCGTCTTCGACGGGCTAAACCGCGCCTCGATGCGCGTGACGGGGCGGGGTGCAAAGCATGTTCCTGCTAGACTGCGCATGAAATGACGGAAAAGATCGCTGTCGGCGAGCACGCGGCTGGACGCGTGGCTGCTGGCGGCATCGCGGCCGTATCGGCCGCGCTCCTCATGACCGAGCTGGCGCTGACGCGCATCTTCTCGGTGACGATGTATTACCACTTCGCGTTCCTCGCGATCTCGATCGCGCTCTTCGGCCTGAGCGCGAGCGGCGTGGCGGTCTATCTCGCGCGTCGACGCCTCGCGCGCATCGGGCCCGGCCTGCTGCTGTCGTTCGCGTCGCTGACTCATGCGTTGGCGACTCTGCTCGCGCTTTCGTGCCTTGTTCGCATACGCGTCGGCCTGAATTACTCGCCTGCCAACCTGTGGTTGATGCTCACGATCTACGGTCTGGCCGCGCTGCCGTTCTTCACCGGCGGCAGCGTGATGTCGCTCGCGTTCTCGCGCATGGCCAACCGCATCAACGTGCTCTATGCCGCAGACCTGATCGGCGCCGCCACGGGCTGCCTCGTCCTGATTCCACTGTTGAACTGGCTCGGCGCCCCAGGCGTCGTCATGACCGCGGCGGTGCTCTCCGCCGGCGCGGCCGTCGCGTTTGCGCCCGCCGCACGGCGGCGCCATTTCGCCGCGGCCGCTGTCGTTCTTATCGGCAGCTCATCCGCGGCACTGTTGGCCGGCGCCGCGCCTTTCGACGTCGTCGACACGAAGGGACACGTCGGCGATCGCATCCTGTTCAGCAAGTGGAACTCGTTCTCGCGCGTCGCGGTCTACGATCGGCCGCATGGCGACTGGTCGCTGAGCCCGACGTTCACCGGCACGCGCGCACCATCGCTCTTCATGGACATCGACTCGGCCGCGTCCACGCCGATTCTCAAGGGGAGCGGTGACGCCGGTGACGCCCGCTACCTGCGCTACGAGCTCACCGCCGTCGGCTATCACCTGGCGGAGCGCCCGGGCGGCTTCACCGCGCTCGTCATCGGACCGGGCGGCGGGCGCGATCTGCTGTCTGCTCTGGTATTTGGCGCCTCGCACGTCGACGGCGTCGAGATCAACCCGATCATCGCGCGCGACGTGATGCTCGATCGCTTCCGCGAGTACTCGGGCGGGGTCTACGCCAACCCTCGCGTCTCGATTTACGTGGACGACGGTCGGAACTTCGTCCGGCGGAGCGCGGCGAAGTACGACGTCATCCAGGCTTCGCTCGTGGACACGTGGGCGGCGACGGCGGCCGGCGCCTACACTCTGACGGAGAACTCGCTCTACACGAAGGAAGCGTTCGGCGAATACGTCGATCACCTCACCGACAACGGCCTGCTGACCATCACGCGATGGGTGTTCGACGGCCTGCGGCTCGTGTCGCTGGCCCAGGACGCGTGCGCCGAGCGGGGGCTGGACGCCGCGGCGCGGCTCGCCATCGTCCGCTACGACCGCGTCGCGACGTTTCTCCTGAAAAGGCAGGCGTTTACGCCGATGGAAGTGGCGCGGCTGCGCGACGTCAGCGCGCGACTGGGGTTCGAGATCCTCTACGCACCAGGCCTGCCGGCGGCACACGCCGCCGAGGATCCGGTCGAAATGCAACGCACCGGCACGAGCGCCGCCGACTACCGCCGTCTCATCCTTGCCGGCGACCGGCGGCAGTTTCTCTCGTCCTACCCGCTGGACGAGACCTCCACGACCGACGACCGCCCGTTCTTCTTCCACACGACGCGGCTGCGCGACCAGATGCAGGTCGCCTTCGGCCGCAGCATGCTGTTCGGCAACGGGCTGAGCGCGCTGATGACGCTGATGGCGATCTCGGCGATGCTGGTGGCGCTGTTCGTCATCTTCCCGCTGCTGGCCGGCGGTGAACGGCCCGGCGCCGGATGGGGCGCGTGGCTGACGTACTTCGGCGCGCTCGGCGCCGGCTTCATGCTGCTCGAGGTGGCACTGCTGCAGCGGTTCGTGCTGCTGCTCGGCCACCCGGTCTACTCGCTGACGGTGACGCTATTCTCGCTGCTCCTGGGCACGGGCATCGGCGCGTTCATCAGCCGCAGGATCGAGCACGCGCGCGTGCGCGACGTGACGGTGCGCGCGCTCGCCGGCGTCGCGCTGGTGGCGGTCGCGGCGGCGCTGGGCCTGGCACGGGCGATCGACGTCGGCATCCCGTGGCCGCTGCCGGCGCGCATCGTGTTTGCCGTGGCGCTCGTGGCGCCGGTGGGGATCCTGCTCGGCATGCCGCTGCCGGGAGGCATGCGGCTCGTCGCCGCCGGCCGCACCGAGATCATTCCGTGGGGCTGGGGCATCAACGGCGCCTTCTCGGTCGTCGGCGCGACCCTCGCGGTGTTCATCGCGATGAACTGGGGATTTTCCGTGACGCTCCTCAGCGCAGCGGCCGTGTACATGCTGGCGGCGCTGACCCTTCGGAGCGTTCGAGATTGAGGAATTTACGAATTTACGAATTGACGAGTATTGTCGAATTCGAATCCACAATAAATTCGTAGATTCGTAGATTCGTAAATTCGTCAATGCCATCACTGATTGATCTCGTCCGCGGTTCCACCTTCGACGACTTCCTCTTCACCCCGCAATACAGCGTCGTCGAGCGGCGCGATCCGTCCGCCGTCGATCTCACCTCCCGGTTCTCCACCGGCCTCGTGCTCAAGCGGCCGATCGTCTCCGCGAACATGGACACCGTGACGCGATCCGCGATGGCGATCGCGGTGGCGGAAGAGGGTGGGCTCGGCATCATCGACCGCGGGTTCCGCAGCGGCGAAATCGACCCGCAGGTCCGCGAGGTGGAGATCGTCAAGCGGAAACAGCACGGCATCATCGCGGATCCCTACACGATTGCCGCGGAGGCGAGCCTCGCCGAGGCCGCCGGGCGGATGCGCGCCACCGGCGTCGGCACGCTCGTCGTCGTCGACGGCCGCGGACGCCTGCAGGGGCTGCTCACCAGCCGCGACCTGCGGTTCGTCGATCGGTCGCAGGGGACGGTCACCTCGCGCATGACGCCGCGGGAGCGGCTCGTCGTCCAGCGCGGCACGCCGGACCTCGGCGCCGCCGAGGAGGTGATGCGGGCGCAGAAGATCAAGAAGCTGCCGCTCGTCGACAAGGACGACATGCTGCTCGGCCTGATCACGGCAAAGGACCTCGTGCAGCAGCGCCAGCTGCCGTTCGCGACACGCGACGAGCAGGGGCGGCTTCGCGTCGGCGCGGCGATTGGCGCGAAGGGCGATTACCTCGAGCGCGCCGCCGAACTGGTGCGCGCCGGGGTGGACGTCATCGTCATCGACATCGCGCACGGCCATTCGGTCGTGATGGCACGCGCGATCGAGGCGTTCCGCGCGCGCTTCGACGGCGTCGAGCTGGTGGCCGGCAACGTCGCGACGGCGCAGGGGACGCGCTTCCTGCTCGAGCGCGGCGTCAACGGCATCAAGGTCGGGATCGGGCCGGGTGGCGGCTGCACGACGCGGCTGAACACGAACTTCGGCGTGCCGCAGGTGCAGGCGCTCGTCGAATGCCGCGCCGCGTCGGACGGCCGCGTGCCGCTGATTGCGGACGGAGGGGTGAGACGCGACGGCGCGCTCGTGCAGGCGCTGCTGTTCGGCGGCGACACCGTCAT
>Ga0134122_10000828_pt1 | contig 21686 bp, 19 predicted proteins | sample KB302_FD_96461 | JGI IMG/M metagenome (GOLD analysis project Ga0134122, IMG submission 96461) | Terrestrial soil microbial communities without Nitrogen fertilizer from Kellogg Biological Station, Michigan, USA - KB3-0-2 | ecosystem: Environmental > Terrestrial > Soil > Unclassified ... | reverse complement strand
GAATACGAAATCCATCGACGCGATTGCCAACGCCGTGCTTTACGAGGGGTACATGCTCTATCGCTATCGCCCCTCATCGGTAAAGAACCGCCAGCGATTTAATTTCGGAGTGCTCTATCCGCGGGCCTACAGCGAAGCGCAAGCCGGTTCGGGTGCCTGGAGCAATCAGACGGAGTGCCTGGTTGAAGGTTCTTTGCTGACCGCTATTGAGATCAAAGTCAGGTTTCTAAAGTTGGTGGCACGCGCCACTGAATCGAAAACGAATGGAAACGGCCAAGCGTGCGCCTCGTGGCAAGAAGCGATCGAATGTGACGTGACGGTTCCTATCACCACGCTCAGTACCCTGCTATCGAAATCGAACTTCTGGACCTTCAATTTTCCTGCCCGGCAGGATGTCGAAGACTTGCCGGGGAGAGGCAGCCAGCCAGCGGGACAGATCGTCCGTAGACAGGACTCTGTTCAGGGAGCGGTCCGTATCACGGTCGAGCTAGTCCGGGACGAAGTATTCAAGCTCACGGTCCTGGTCGAAAACCTGGCCCCGATCGAGGGCCTCGAAGAATCGCGCGATCAGGCCCTTATGAGATCGTTGGTGTCGGCTCATATTCTTTTAAGCGTGACGGATGGCCGATTTGTGTCTTTGCTCGACCCGCCAGGCGAATTTGCGGAACTCGCCGGAAGCTGCCGGAATATTGGAACCTGGCCCGTATTGGTCGGTGCTGAGGGCGATCGCGACACTATGCTCTCCTCTCCCATCATTCTCTACGACTACCCTCAAATTGCACCGGAAAGCCCGGGCGACTTGTTCGATGGGACCGAGATTGATGAAATTCTTGCGCTCCGCATCATGACCATGACTGATGCCGAGAAGCTCGAGATGCGTCACGCCGATGAGCGCGCCCGCAAAATGCTTGAGCGAACGGAAACCCTGCCGATGGAGCATCTGATGAAGCTCCACGGCACGCTGCGCGAACTGCGTCCGATAGAAGGGGAGACGCCATGAAGAAATGGGAGTGGCAGCTCCTCGAAGATAAGAAGCCGGTAGCCGACTTGTGTATTGACGGAACCAGCGTCAAGCAGGGAAGTCGCGTGCGCCTGCGGCCGAAGCCACGCGGCGACATCATGGACATTGCCCTGGCGGGGAAAACCGCGGTCATCGAGGGGATCGAGCAAGATTACGAGGGCAACGTTCACGTTTGTGTCGTTGTGGATGACGATCCGGGACGCGATATCGGCCTGATGCGGCAACCGGGGCATCGTTTCTTTTTTGATGCGGAAGAGGTCGAGCCTCTGGGCGAAAAGTTTGACGATAGAGTCAGCCAGACAGCGAGGCCGCGGATACTGGTCGCAGGAATCGGTAACATTTTCCTGGGTGACGACGCATTCGGTGTGGAAGTCGCGCGCCGCTTGTCGGGCCGCGCGTTGCCGCCGGGGGTTCGCGTGACTGACTTCGGCATCCGGGGCTATGACCTGGTTTACGCCTTGCTGGATGGATATGACACTACGATTCTGGTTGACGCCTGTCCGCGCGGTGAGCCCGCGGGTACGCTGTATGTGATTGAGCCGGACCTGGAGAATCTGGGCGGACCGGAAGAAGGCGCGGTGGAAGCTCACAGCATGAATCCGTTGAATGTGCTGCGCCTGGCTCAATCCATGGGTGGTCCGTTGAAGCGAGTGCTGTTGGTCGGATGCGAACCGGGGACGCTGGGTCCGGAGGAAGGCCAGATGGGGCTGAGCGAGCCGATTGAGGATGCAGTAGACGAAGCGGTGAGATTGGTCGAGGCACTGGTCGGAAAGATACTGAGCGGGAAGGAAGATAGTTCCACAATCAACGACTTAAAGTGAGAGGAGCCTGCCATGGCCATGGAATTCTCTGAAAGCGCAAACAACTCCGGAACTGACAAGGACACGCTGTACATGCTCGGAGGAGCAGCCTTGATCATGTTTGGCACAGGACTGATCCTCTCCAACCCCATGGTGAGACGCTACCTAGGACAACTCGGAGTTGGCAATCTCATGCAGGCGGCTTTGCCTGACGTTGATCGCTATCTCAAATTGCGGAACATGTAAGGCCCTGGACGAACGAATGGGATCAACCACGGAAACAACTGTTCATTACGTCGCGGACAGGAGGGCGAGCCAGTTCACGGTGCAGGTGTTCTCCGGGGGGATACTGTCGGCTCTTGGTCATAGTCCGACCATAATCATCCGCGACTTCACAGCGGAAGCTGACGTGAACCCCGACAATCTGGAGCAGGCTTCTCTCAAAGTGGTTATCCAGGCGGCGTCGCTGTCGGTTAAGGATGATATTTCCGAAAAGGACAGGCGCGAGATCGAGCGCATGATGCAACAGGAGATCCTGGAGACTTCATCCTACCCGGAGATCGTTTATGAGGCTTCGGGCATCGCCGCCACGAAGGCCGGTGAGGGCCAGTATTCGATTACACTCAATGGCGATTTGAGCATGCACAGCGTGACCCGCCCTCAGACGGTACCTGCGAGAGTCGCGTTGACCGCGGATTCGTTCCGTGTTTTTGGTAACTTTACGCTGCGACAAACGGACTATGATCTGAAACTCGCTTCCGTCGCTGGAGGTGCGTTGAAAGTGAAAGACGAGCTGAAATTCTCGTTCAACATCCTGGCTCGAAAGAAAGTGTGAGGGCATGTGCCTAGCTATACCCGGGCAAATTGTTGAGATCTTCTGCGAGGGGTCTGACCAGAGGAAGACTGCGCTCATTGATGTGGTCGGAGTGCGCCGCAAAGTTGATCTCGGGTTGCTGCAGGACGACATGCCCACGCCTGGAGAGTGGGTGCTCATTCATGTTGGCTTTGCCATGAGCAAGATCAGCGAGGAAGACGCCGTGGACCAGATGCGGACGCTCAGGGCATTAGGCGAGGCCGAATCGGCCATGCAAGAGGTCCAGGGTTACGGACTGGAGAATGCCGACAGCAAAAGGGTATCTTGAAGTCGCGTAAGCCGCAGAGGATCTGATGCCATGAAATTTGTGGACGAGTTTCGCGAGCCTGAGGTCATTACCAGGACGGCGGAAGAGATCCGCCGGCTCGCCGATCCCGAACGTCACTACCGCATCATGGAAGTATGCGGCGGACACACTCATGCCATTTATCGCTTCGGATTGAAAGATCTGCTTCCGTCGAACATTGAATTGATCCACGGACCGGGTTGCCCGGTGTGTGTGCTTCCCATGGGCCGGATTGACGATGGACTGGCCATCGCTCAGCGCCCCGATGTGATCTTCGCCGCCTTCGGCGACATGATGCGGGTTCCGGGAACGCAGGGAAGTCCGCTCGAACACAAGGCCCGCGGCGTGGACGTTCGCATCGTGTACTCGCCTTCCGACGCGCTCAAGCTGGCACGGGTGAATCCCGACAAGCATGTGATGTTCTTCGCCATCGGGTTCGAGACTACCGCTCCATCTACAGCGTTAACGTTGGTGCGAGCCAAGGCCGAGGGCGTCCACAATTTTTCAGTGTTTTGCAATCACGTTACGATTATCCCCGCGATTAGGGCCATCCTGGATTCTCCGGACATGCGTATTGACGCATTTATCGGCCCCGGCCATGTTTCGACGGTGATTGGCTGCCGTCCATATGAGTGGATTGCCAAGGATGAAAACAAGCCCGTCGCCGTCTCAGGTTTCGAGCCCCTGGACATCCTGCAGTCCATAGTGATGGTCCTGCGTCAACTAAGAGCGTACCAAGCCAAAATTGAGAACCAATACAAACGCGTGGTCCCGTGGGAGGGAAACAGCGCGGCGCTCAAAGCGATGGCGGCGGTATTTGAATTGCGTCCCTATTTTGAGTGGAGAGGCCTTGGCTTCATCTCTCAGTCGGCGCTGCGCATCAAGGACAGTTACGCGGAGTGGGATTCAGAGCGGCGTTTCGATGTTCCCGGCGTGCGCGTGACCGATCCCAAGGCGGCGCAGTGCGGGGAAGTGTTGAAAGGTGTGCTCAAACCCCAGCAATGCAAGCTCTTTGGGAAAGAGTGCACCCCGGAACATCCAGTTGGCGCACTTATGGTTTCATCCGAGGGATCATGCGCAGCATACTTCAACTACGAACACCGCAAAACAGCAATGGTGACCAGCATCGCGTCAGTGGCCTAGATGTTGGCACGGCTGAGAGCCCGGCTGTCAATAGTTCGCCCAAGGTCCGCTTCCGCGAACCTCAAATCGAGATGGCCCACGGGGCCGGAGGCAAGGCCAGCCGCAGGCTCGTGGAGGGTCTGTTTGCCCCCCTTCTTTTGGCTTCCACTTCCGAACCGCTGGGCGACGCCGCCCATCTCGATTTTAACGGCACGCGCATGGCAATCACCACCGACAGTTTTGTGGTCAAGCCTCTGAGCTTCCCGGGGGGTTCCATCGGAGAGCTGGCCGTGAACGGAACCGTGAATGATCTGGCGGTTTCGGGCGCGAAGGCGGAAGCCATGGTCGTCACCTACGTGATCGAGGCGGGTCTGCCGACGCCGGTGCTGGAGGCGGAAGTCCGCGCCATGGGGAATGCGGCGCGCAATGCTGGAGTAAAGATTGCGGGCGGCGACACCAAAGTGGTCGAACACGGCAAAGCCGATTCCATGTACATCACCAGCACCGGAATTGGGCGGCCGCTGCGTGGCGTGACGCTTGATCCAAGGTCGGCTCGTCCCGGAGACAAGATTCTTCTTTCTGGCCCCATCGGCGACCATGGCATCACAATTCTTCTGGCGCGCGGCGAGCTTGACCTTGAGGCGGATCTTTCTTCCGACACGCGCTCGCTTCTTCCGCTGGTCGAGGCGCTGGTGAAGGCGGCTGGGCCCGGAGTGCGCTGGATGCGCGATCCCACCCGCGGCGGCGTCGCTACCTCACTCAACGAGCTGGCCCGCGATTGCAGATTGGGAATTACGATTATCGAAGAACAACTGCCGGTGCGCGATGCCGTGCGCGGGGCGTGCGAGCTGCTGGGCCTGGACCCGCTGCATATCGCCAATGAAGGCCAGTTTCTTGCTGTTGTGGCCCCAGAATATGCGGATGCGGCGCTCAATGCTCTGAACCTTTCTTCGGGTGGCGAACAGGCGCGGGTGATTGGCGAAGTGCGCCAGCAGCCAGCCGCGAGCGTCCTGGTGACCACTCTTTATGGTGGCAGCCGCATTGTGGACATGCTCGTCGGCGATCCGCTGCCAAGAATTTGCTAGAACATTTCAGGAATGAGCACATGGCGACGGTCTGTGGGCTGGAAACACAAGTCGGGGAGCGGTTGCTGGCGCGTAATCAACTGGTCGAGAGCTTTTTCGCGCGCGAGGCGTCCCGCCTGGCTGAAGCTTGTCGCTCGATGGCGGAGCGCTTTCTTGCGGGAGGCCGTCTGCTTGCTTTTGGGCGTGGGCCGTATGCCACCGATGCGCAACACGTTTCTGTAGAGTTTGTTCATCCCGTCATCGTGGGCAAGCGGGCGCTGCCAGCGCTCGATCTCTCCATCATGTTCCGGCCGTGGCTGGAAACCATTCTTCATCCGGAAGACATCGTGATGGGCTTTGGGCCGCCGCAAGGGGACGATGAGGTGCGTTCCGCCCTCGATTTTGCCCATGCCCGCAACGCCCTGACCTTCGCACTGCCTGGAAGGGATGGCTCCTATGCGGCCGAAGCTTTTACTAACGACCCATTCATCCACCAGGAGATGATTGAAATCCTCTACCACACCCTGTGGGAGAGTGTTCACGTCTTTCTTGAGCACAGCGAGTTGGGCCACGATGTTGGTGCAGCCGGATTTCTCTATCCTTTTCTGGGCCAGGAAAAACAGGACACCGGGGACTTATTGTCCCAGGTGACAGCTTCCATCCAGATGAAAGTGCGGGACGACTCCGTGCTGCGCACCCAAGTGGCGCGCGAACAAGCTGAACAGATCAGTAAGACCACCGTCGCCATGAACGAACGGCTGGCCCGGGGAGGAAAATTGATCCTGTTTGGCAACGGCGGCTCGGCTACGGACTGCAACGACTGGGCCCTTGATTGTGTGATGCCGCCGGCGGGGTATCGTCCCATTCCAGCCGTATCGCTCGCGCTTGAACCGGCGAACATAAGTGCGATTGCCAACGATGTCGGTACGGAAGTAGTTTTCCTTCGCCAGCTCATCGCGCAAACACGCCCCGAAGACATTGCAGTCGGAATTTCTACCAGCGGTGGATCGCGAAACATCATTATGGCGCTCGAAGAAGCCCGCAAGCGGAACCTTTTGACGGTCGCATTGTTGGGGTACGACGGCGGAGAGATCAAGCGGCGTGGACTGGCCGACTTTCCTATCGTCGTACAGTGCGACTACATCCCGCGCATTCAGGAAGTGCAGGCCTCGATCTACCACATCATTCGCGAAATGCTGGAGGTATTGAGACATGGCCAAGCTTGAGCTCTTTGGCGCAGCCCGCTGTCCTCATACCCAGGATATGCGGGAGTGGCTGGAGTGGAACGGATCAGAGTTTGTCGAATACGACGTCGAGGCCGATCCGGTCGCGCGTCATCGCATGAGCGATCTGGCTCCGGGACAACGCAGCGTACCCGTGCTGGTGAAAGACGGAAGAGTCATTCAAATTGGATGGCAAGGCCACGGTTGCACTGTAGGAGCGGAATAAACATGGCCAAGGCCTGCTCCATTCGAGTGCGTGGAGTGGTGCAAGGCGTCGGCTTCCGTCCTTACGTGTATCATCTGGCGCGCGCCAACACGCTCGCGGGTTGGGTGTTGAACGGCGAAGAGGGAGTTGAAATTTATCTCGAAGGCGCCGAGCGGGGGCTGCAGGCGTTTGTTCAGGACTTGAAAACGCAGCCACCTCCCGCGGCCAGTATCGCGGAGATCGAGATCGAGAGCACCGTCCCGGTCGGACTGAATGACTTCACGATTCGAGACAGCCAACATCTAAATCAGCCGACGGTTCGCATTTCTCCCGACCTTCCTGTCTGCGATGACTGCCTGAAAGAACTTTTTGATCGAGGAGCCCGACGCTACTGGTATCCCTACATCAACTGTACGAACTGTGGCCCGCGTTACACGGTCGTGCTGGGACTTCCTTATGATCGGCCAAACACGACCATGCAGCGTTGGCCGCTCGACGTGTACTGTGATGCGGAGTATCAGGATCCCGGGAACCGCCGATTCCATGCGCAACCCGTGGCTTGCCCGATCTGTGGACCCGGCTATTACTTACACTCCGACGATGGTGATAACCGTGGAAGCGAAGCTGGCATCCGCAAAGCGGCGCAATTGCTCCGCCAGGGAAGCATCCTCGCGGTAAAGGGGCTCGGTGGATACCACCTGGCGTGCGACGCCATGAATCCCGTGGTGGTGGCGGCGTTGCGCGAACGCAAGTACCGAAAGGAAAAACCTTTTGCCCTCATCGCGAGGGACATCGACGTAGTCCGCAGTTTGGTCGAGCTTTCTGAAGAAGCTGCGCGTTTGCTCATGTCTATTGCACGACCAATTGTGATTGCGCCTGCGAAAGTTAATCTCGCCGGCGTTGCCCCGGACAACAGTGAACTCGGAGTAATGCTGCCTTACACGCCATTGCATCACCTGCTTTTCGCGGCGGGTGCACCTGAAGTGCTGGTGATGACCAGCGCCAATCGATCGAGTGAGCCGATTGCCTACGAAGATCACGAAGCGATAGATCGTCTCACCGGAATTGCCGACGCATTTCTAATCGGCGAACGTCCCATTGCACGGCGGGTTGACGATTCCGTCGTCCGAGTTGGGGCACTTGGCTCGACTGTCTTGCGCCGGTCCCGGGGCTATGCTCCCGGAGCAGTCGCGACGTTTCCAATCAAACGTCCCGTTTTGGCGGTTGGTGCCGATCTGAAAAATACGATCACGCTGGTTGTGGACGGCCAGGCGTTCGTCAGCCAGCACATCGGCGATTTGGGGGAGTACCAGTCGTTGCGCGCATTTCAGGAGACTGTTCAAGACCTGATCTCGATGTACGAAGTGCGAGTAGAGGAATTGCTGGTGGTGCACGACTCTCATCCCCAATATCTGTCCACTGCCCATGCCATGGCGCTTGACGTCCCGCAATTGGGCGCGGTGCAGCATCATCGCGCACATATTGCTTCGGTGCTGGCGGAGCGGGGCGAGTGGGAGGTACGAGTTGCAGGCGTCAGCTTTGACGGCACCGGGTACGGCGATGATGGCAGCATTTGGGGTGGAGAGATCTTTGTAGGCAGTATCCGCGAGGGATTTGAACGCGTCGCTCACCTTCGCAGCGCGTCGTTGGCGGGCGGTGACGCTGCAGCGCAGCATCCAGGCCAGGCAGCGGCTGGTTTCCTGACGCAGATCGATGGACTCCCAGACCTGACGGCACCGCCCTTCGATTTTCCTGAGCGATATAACAGCGCTTTGGAGCTAATTCACAAAGGTGTACGGACCTTCAATACGACTTCGGTCGGGCGGCTTTTCGATGCAGCCGCTGCGCTTCTGGGCTTTACCCGGGAGGTGACATTTGAGGGGCAGGCAGCGATGTGGCTGGAACAACTTGCTCGCACGGTCGCCGACGTAACGCCTTATGAGTTTCCATTCACGAATGGCGAATTAGATTTTCGGCCGTTGCTGCACTCGATTGTGGTCGATCGGCTCCGTGGACGAGTTCCACGGGAGATTGCTCGTGCATTTCAGCGCGGCTTGGCCGAAGGTGTATGCGAGGCTCTCGTAGCCACATGCGGGATCCACGACCTGCACGTCGTGGTTCTTTCCGGCGGGGTTTTTCAAAACGAATTGCTTCTGGAAGATCTCAAGGGCTTGCTAGAGAACGAGGACTTACAGATTTGGACGAACCATGCCGTCCCGTCGAATGACGGCGGAATCAGCCTGGGGCAGGCTTCCCTGGCGGCATTTGGGCAGTTTGACCGTGATCCACGAGGCGAACTATGCACGAACTCTCTATCGCAATGAGCATTGTCGAACTGGCGGAAGAAGAAATCGAACGCCGGGGTAACGTTCAAATCACGGCTGTCCACCTCAAGTTGGGGGCTCTCTCGGGAGTTGTGAAGGAGTCCTTGCTGGCGTCCTATGCGATGGCGTGCGAAGGCACATCACTCGCCGGATCACGCCTGGTCGTCCAAGACGTTCCCGTCGTCGTCTTTTGTGCAAGCTGCCAGGCGCAGCGTCCGCTCAGTTCCATTCAGCTGTTTTGTTGTGCCGAATGCGGCACTCCCACGTCGGAGACTGTGCAAGGCAAAGAAATCGAAGTTGTTGCATTGGAGCTTGAAGAATGGGCAGCGAACCGCGCTTAGTAGAAGTCAGGAAGAACGTCCTTAAGCAGAATGATCTGACAGCCTGCGCGCTGCGCGAGCAGTTTCGTGCCGTGGGAGTGTTCGTGGTGAGCCTGGTGTCGAGCCCGGGCACGGGCAAGACAATGTTTCTGGAGAAGACGCTCTCGCTACTCGGTGAAAATTACCGAGTTGCGGCCTTGGTTGGGGATCTTGCTACGGAAAACGATGCCATCCGGTTAGCGCGCAGCGGTGCCCCGGTCAAGCAGATTACCACCGGCACGCTGTGTCACCTGGAGGCTGCCATGGTCCAGAATTCTCTGGAGGAATGGGACCTCAATAAACTGGATTTTCTCTTCATCGAGAATGTTGGAAACCTGGTTTGCCCGTCGTCCTATGACCTGGGAGAGAATCTTCGCCTGGTGCTGATCTCGGTCACTGAAGGTGAGGACAAACCGCTGAAGTACCCGACAATCTTTAACAGCGCCGATGTTGCTGTGGTTACGAAGATGGACTTAGCCTCTGCAGTTGAATTTGACTGGCACTCGGTGTACGGCAACATCCAGGCGGTGCGGCCGGGGATGCGGGTTTTCAAGCTGTCCGCGAAAAGTGGCGATGGGATGGGGGAGTATCTGGATTTCCTCGCCGCCCGTCGGAATGAGTTACGCGCCGCAACGGCCGTCTGATCCAAATCCGGTCTTGCCAGCATGGTCTCAATTCAAAATGGACTTCATCGCGGGATATAGTCGGCGATAGCTCGCGTAGGCTTTTTCCATGACCCGCGAATCCTCAGAGTTCGGACTCACGCTTCCGGCAACGCGCACTACGGCATCGCAAGCAGCGTCAACCGACGGCCACGCTTTGACTCCGACTCCAGCTAGAATTGCCGCGCCGTAGGCGGCTCCTTCGTCTGCCTCGACAATCTCGACCCGCTGTCCGTAAATGTCTGCCTGAATTTGCCGCCAAAGCTCCGATCTCGCGCCACCGCCGCCGAGGCGAACCGTCTCCACCGGGACTTCGATCTCCTTAAAGATCGTGAACGTATCGCGCAGACTGAAAGCGACGCCTTCCAGGATCGCGCGAATTACATGATCTCGGGTGTGAGATGCGGTCAAGCCCACCAACATTCCGCGTGCTTTCGGGTCAAGATAAGGAGTGCGCTCGCCCATAAGGTAGGGAGCCCAAAGCAGGCCGTCGGATCCGGGCGGGACGTTCGCCGCTCCAGCAGTGAGTTGCTCATAGGAATCGATGTTGCCGTTGGTAGCACATGCGAACTGGTCCCGGAACCAACGAAGAGAAAGCCCCGCAGCCTGGGTCACACCCATGACAAACCATCGCCCCGGAAGTGCGTGGCAAAACGTGTGCAGGCGTCCCTTGGGATCGAGCGCTGGACGGGCAGTGGCCGCAAAGACGACGCCCGATGTCCCGACGGTTGCGCTCACCTTGCCGGATGAAACAATTCCCATCCCAATCGCGCCCGCGGCCTGATCTCCTGCGCCGGCCACGACTGGTGTTCCGACTTGCAGGCCGGTAGCGGCGGCGCCGGCTGCCGATATCCGCCCACAGACGTCTGGCGCCTCGTACAGCTCGCACAGAAGCGACTCTTCCATTTGCACCGCCTGCAAAATCTCTTTCGACCAGCGGCGGTGCGCCACGTCGAGCAGCAGCGTGCCCGAGGCGTCAGCCATGTCGGTTGCCCTTTCACCCGTCAACTGGAGCCGGACATAATCTTTGGGCAGCATGATCGAGCGGACCCTCTTCCAGAGATCGGGTTCGTTTTCCCGGACCCACAAACATTTGGTCAACGTGAAGTTGGTGAGCGCGGGGTTGGACGTGAGCTCGATTAATCGAGCGGCGCCAATTGTCGCGGTTAGGTCACGGCTCTGCTTTTCAGTCCTGACGTCGCACCAGATCAGCGCAGGCCGCACGACCTGAGAGCGCTGGTCCAGAAGGACGGCCCCGTGCATTTGTCCGGACAAACCTACGCAGGCGATGTGGTCACCGCGCAGTTGAGCCTGGGCCAGCACCTTGCGCACGGCCACGCCGCAGGCGCGCCACCAGTCGCCGGGATCCTGTTCCGCCCAGCCGATTTGCGGTGATGCGAAGACCCGGTGCTCCTCGGTCGCAGAGGCGATGACACGTCCTGCTTCGTCAATGACGAGCGCGCGTGTTCCTCCAGTACCTACATCAATTCCCAGGAATGACATTGCGGGTTGCAATCCTGGCCCTGCCGAGCAGGGCAGGCGCGGGCGAACGGTTCGGAAACGTTTACGCCGGCGCGATGTGCATATTAACATCTCTTGCGGAACGAGGTGCACTGCTAGGGCATGGATGCGTTCCTGGTTAACCAGTAAGGAGTTGCGGTCGGTGCTGGGCTGCGCAGAATAGGCTATGCTGACCGGGCGTTAAGATTTCTAGACTCGCAGGCGAAGGCGAAGGGACCCGGAATGGCTCTGGCGGCAGTATCCAACTCGCGCCGTTGGGGAATCGTTGGCCTTCTTTTTACTGCATCGTTAATCAACTATCTCGATCGGGCGGCCATTTCGTTCGCGCTGCCGCTGATTTCCAAAGATTTTCATCTCACCCCGGAAACCAAGGGATTGCTGCTCTCTTCCTTCTTCTGGTCGTATGCGCTCATGCAGGTTCCCATTGGCTGGTGCGCGGACCGCCTTAATTTACGCTGGCTCTATGCCGGGGCCTTTGCTCTCTGGTCGCTGGCCCAGGGGCTTACCGGACTGGCGGGAAGCCTCGAAGTCTTGATCGGGTTCCGTATTCTTCTCGGGGTTGGAGAATCCATCTACTTGCCGGGCGGGGTCAAGATCATCAGCGTTCTGTTCAGCGGGAAGGATCGCGGTTTGCCTTCGGGACTTTTCGACTTCGGAACTCGAACTGGACTGATCCTCGAAGGCCTGCTGGTCCCGTGGCTGCTGACCCGCTACGGCTGGCGCCACACGTTCCTCATTTTAGGTTTTACAGCCATGATCTGGATGGTTCCCTGGCTGCTGGTGTTTCCTGGCCACGTCCGAGCCGCAAAACAGACTGGGGCTGCCTCGCTAAGCGAGAGGCTCCCCTTTCGTTGGAATGCCCTGTTCAACCGCAATCTGGTGGGCATCTGCATCGGATTTTTCTGCTTTGACTACTACTGGTACGTATTGGTTACGTGGCTGCCTGATTATCTCGTGACGGTCCGGCATCTCAGCATTGTGCAGACGGGGTTCTACGGTTCGCTCGTGTTCTTCACCTTCGGGGTCTCAGAACCGATGGGAGGATGGATCGCCGACAGCCTGATTCGCCGGGGCTGGGATGAAACGCGGACCCGGAAGGGAATCGTCACCTTCGCTTTTTTTATGGGCCTGTTCCTGATCGCGGCGATGCGAGCTTCTGATACGGGGACGGCGATTTGGTTGTTGATCCTGGCCTCGCTAGTCGGTCTCGCCACCGGCAATCTGCTCGTAATTCTTCAGTGCTGTGCGCCCTTTGAGAAAGTCGGGATCTGGACCGGGGCGGAAAATTTCGCCGGCAATCTCGCCGGAATTGTGGCTCCGCTTGCCGTGGGACTGCTGATCAAGCGGAGCGGTTCCTACGTTCCGGGTTTTGAGCTTGGCGCTTTCGTTCTTCTTATGGGGCTTCTCGCCTACTGGTTCGTGGTCGGCGAGTTGAAACCGAAGACAGCCTAGACCCACTGCTCCCACCGTGTTTCACCGCAGCTCTGTATTTACAGTGAATCGGCGATGACTTTCTGCTCCTGTTGCCCGAGGCCCGATATGCCTAGCTTGATGCGATTGCCGGCACGCAGGTAAACCGGCGGTTTTTGGCCGTTGCCGACGCCGGGAGGTGTTCCGGTCGAGATAATGTCACCTGTCCTCAAGCTCATGAACTGGCTTATGTAGCTGATCAGGTGGGCCACGCCGAAGACCATGGTTTTGGTGGAGCCGTTCTGATAGCGGTGGCCGTCGATTTCGAGCCACATATCCAGATTCTGCGGGTCCGGAACCTCATCGGTTGTGACCAGCCAGGGCCCGATGGGACCGAATGTGTCTGCGCTTTTGCCTTTGGTCCATTGCCCGGTGCTTTCGAGTTGGAAAGCGCGTTCGGATAGATCATTGACCACACAATATCCGGCAACGTGGGAGAGCGCTTCGGCCTGGCTCACATACTTTGCCGGCTTGCCGATGACGACGCCGAGCTCGACTTCCCAATCAGACTTTTTGGAGCCACGCGGAATGACCACGTCATCGTCGGGGCCGCAGATTGCGGACGTGGCTTTCATGAAAAGTACTGGCTCGGCGGGCACGGCCATCCCCGACTCTGCGGCGTGATCGGAATAGTTCAGGCCAATGCAAATGAATTTGCCTACACCGCTCACACAGGGACCGAGCCGGGGCTTGCCCTCAACGCGAGGTAAGCGCGAGATCTCACTCTGGCGCAGTTTTCCGATTGAATCGGGGAGCAACGACGGCCCGGACAGATCGGGAATAAGGTTAGAAAGATCGCGGATTGTGCCGTCTGAAGCGAGACCCCCGGGTTTTTCCTGGCCTGGTAAACCGTAACGCAGTAGTTTCATTTTCTCTCCATGAGTTGTTGGCCTGCAAACAATTAGATCTCGATCAATGGTGCGGGTATGGGACGCGGAATGCTCAAGTTTCTCATAAGTACGCTTTTTACGGGCGACCGGGAAACGCAGTCCTGTTACGGGTTCAGGGGGCAACTTTATTCGACGGGTCGGACTGATTCGCCTTACGTGCCAGGATCGCTTGCCAATTAAGGATCGCATTCCAAAGCATGCGCTGATCGCCGCGGTTCAGGTCGCGATGCATCGGATTGAAGTTGAATGCCACCACGTGGCCGCGGCCTGCGGGCATGTCGAGGATGGCCGGACGTCCGATGAGTCGGGCCTCGCCCCAAGCCTGGCCGCTTACTACGAATGGCTCTCCGCTTCGATCGCCCCACTCCATGACGATGGGGCTGCGGTCCTCAGGGCCATCGAGGCAGGTGGTGCAGTAGGCCATGCGCAGCCAGTGGCGCGGCACATCGTACAGCGGGAAGTTTTGGCGGAATACATATGTCTGCGCCGGGTAGCCGTAGGCCAGCGGATGATCGGGTTGATCGAAAGTCACGCGCACGTGTGCGCCCGGAGTTCGCGTGGCCGCCTGCTGCGCTGCCGCTGCCGAATCGGGTCCACCGCCCTGCGTGCTGCGCGGCACACCGCCCGAAGACCGCCGAACACCGCGCACCATGCCGCCTTCCAGCGGAAGCATGGACCCGCTGCCCAGGGTCACGAGCAATCCGCCCTCCTCGACGAAGCGTTGCAACTGTGCCAGACCTTCCCAGCCGATGCCGCCGGTGATGTCGTCGGACTCCGCGGGGGTGCCGAAGCTCGGCGTCTGCGGAGTTTTCTTAAAGGGCATTGGGCCCCATGCCTTTGGCAATCCCTGGACCTGCTCGGCCAGTTCGAGGTCTACGTGCCCGTAGAGCACGACGTCCACACGATCGCGCAACCCTCCGGCGCGGATATCTTCATCGCGAAGATAGGTGTACGGGATCCTACGCTGATCGAGCGAGTAGCGCAGCCAGCCGATGGAGTCTGTATCGGCCCACGGCACCCATACGCCGATGCGCGCGGCTTTCTCCGGATGCCGCGGCACGTCAGGGACGGCCGCTGCACTCACGAAATCGAGACCTAAATCGTTGGCAGTGAAACGGACCGCATTGATCAGTCCGCTTTGAGCAGGAAGGACCCACGAGCCGGCAGGGAATTCGATTCCGCCTGCCCGGAAAGCGTGATCGGCAACTTCGATGTTGAAACCAGCGAGCCGGTATCGCGCCGTGAGGAGTTCTTCCTGACCTGTGTCTCTCATCAAGAAGACCGGGCCACCGCCGGCCACGTCGCCTGCCGGATGAGGTTGCTCAGCCAATGGAGTGAGCGTGGCCGAGCGCACCGCCGGATCGGCCGTCGGAATCGCTTGCAGATGATAGTGTGCGGGCAACTCCCAGGAGACGTCGTCGTAGGGCTCGCTGCCGTCCTTGGGATAACGCTGCGGCGTGAGCAGGTCTACGGCGTAGTTTCTGTAGGGTTGGTCCAGACGCACGACGTAAGTGCCAGGGGGATAGTCGCCATCTTTCAGTTTCAATTCCTGCTGTGAAAGTCCTACTTCGATGTGTTGACCAATCAACCGGCCTACCATCTGCGCGACGCGCGTGCGGTCGCCCTGGCCGTCTGGAATCAGAAACGCATATGGCGGCTCATTCAAGCCCTTCTGCCAGGAGTCCCATCCCTTCTTGTAAAAATTGCGGAGCATCGCCTTGGCGCTGCCCGCGCTGTAGTCAAGCGCGGCGAGCGCGGCGGTCTCCTGATAGTTGAGATTGTCGCGGGCCGACCAGTCGACCTCTCCCGCCGGAGGCGGCAGCGGCCGATACCACTCCATGCTGGCCTCGGCGGGAGGAACTACGCGGCGCAGCGTCTCGGCCGTGCCGTTGCCCCAGGTTTCGTACCCGCGGCCGATGCTGTTGTGATTCATGGCGACAGAATCAAGATACAGGTGGGCGAAGGCTTCGCCGAAATTCCAAGTCGAGACGCCGGGCATACCCATCGCAGTCAGAGTCTGGACTTCATGAAAGCTCAATTCCAGAAACTCGGTGTAGGTGATGGGATCAATATTCGGGTTGTACGGCCCGGTGCCGTTCCATGTCATCAGGAAAGGCGAACCTTCGTGCAGATCGTGCACGACCGTGGGGTGCCATTCGTGAAACATGCGGTGTACGGCTTTCGTGGTCTCGTGAGTCTGCTGGTGCGTGTCGCGATTGATGTCGACGAATGCATATTTCGACCAGTAGGGAGGCGACTGGCGAGGCAGAGTGTTTCGGTCGGTTTTGCCCTTGAGATAGCGGTAGAACCACTCCACCACCTTGTCGCGCCCGTCGGGATTGGAGACCGGGTTGATCAAGACCACAAGCTGCTGGCGGATGCGCTGGATCATCGGCTGTTGCGAGACCGCGAGGCGATAGGCCATTTCTAGCATGGCTTCGGTAGATCCGGTTTCGTCAGAGTGCAAGGCCGCGTTGAAGTAGTAGACAGGCCGGGCATTCGCAATGATGCGTTCGGCGGCTGCGGGATCGGTGCGCCGCGGGTCGGCGAGGGTGGCGGTCGCGTTCTTCAGGCGATCGAGGTCGCGGATTCCATTCTCATCTGCAATGGCGAGCATCAGGATCTCGCGGCCTTCTTCGCTGTGGCCGATGGTGAAAACACGTACTCGCGGAGAAGCAGCGGCAAGGGCGCGGCAGTAAGCATAGGCCTTGGCGGAGTCTACCAACTCGCCCGGCGCGCCCGCGATTCTGCCGAGAAAGTTTAGCGGGGAAGGCACGGTCGCCGAATGCGGCAGGTATGACACCCAGGGCGAGAGGAAATGTTTGTCGCCGGTGGCTGCGGCGATGGCCTCAACTGAGCCCGCCTCGGGAGTGTCGGGGGCCGAACTGGTTTGTGCCGCCGATAACCACGAACCAGCTTGTAGCAAGGACAGCACAAGAATGATCCCACGGACCATGCCAGCCTCCACCCGCGGACTTACTGTTTACGGGATTGCTTCTCTCCGGGAAACTGGTTGCGATTCTCCAAGCTGCCTGGCAGGAGCGTGTGAGATATCTTGCCTGCGCCGAGATCCGAATTCAGTTCTTCCAGCAGCTTGATATTGTTGGACAGCGCGCGTTGAAGAATTGCTGCTTGCTGACGAGCCGTCGTCCAGTCTCTCGCCTCGGTGGCCTCAGTCAAGCCGGGCAGTTCCAGGTGAGCGTAGGTATAACGCGCGCCGTAGAGAATGTGCTTGAACCATGGCCGACCGGGGATGCCGTCGGGATTCAACCAGTTGCGCTCGACTTGCATTAGGCCGCGATTGAGCGTTGCAACCAGTTGGGGATCGGCAGTGCCGGTCGCTAACGCCGTCGCGATGGACTCATTGAGTTTTTTGCCTGCTGTCTCGAACTCATCGATCTCTGCTGCAACCGCTTTGAGATCGAGCTGGCCCATGTCTTTGTTGTTCGACATATCAGCAAGGAATTGACGAATATTTCGGGCATAGCTGGCGAAGTCGAAGGGCAGGATATCGGCGTTGGCCAGGCGCAGTGCCAGCACTCCCCACAATTGCGACATCAGGGTGTGATAGCGATAGCCCGGGTCGCCAAAATGGTTCATCCAGTAGAAGTCGTCGTACATGGAATGATAGACGCCGTAATCGCCGTCGAAGCCGAGTTCCATGACGGGCAATCCCACGAAGTCCAGGAATACGGTATGGTCCGAGCCGCTGCCGATGCGAGTGTTGGGCAGATTGGCGTCGGTGACTGCTTCAGTCTTTTTCGCCTCCTGCCGCTTTCGAGTCTCAGATATTTTCCATGCGTCGTACAGAGATTTGCCTGATGGGTCGTGAAGCGAATGGCTGGTCTCAACCAGCATCGGCACCAGCGACGCGACCGCACTGCCGTCGAGATTTGGTCCCGAGGTCGAGGAATCAACGTTGAGGTAGGCGACAGCTTTCTTCCGCAACTCGTCGGCGAACTGCTCACCCCACTCTGTGGAACCGGTGAGCCCGATCTCTTCGCCGTCCCAACTGCACACTACCAGCGTGCGGCGCGGACGCATGCCCTGCTTCGCGAGTTGGCCGAGCGCACGGGTCATCTCCATCATGGTGGCAGTGCCGCTGCTGGGATCGACGCCACCGTAGACCCAGGCATCGCGGTGATTGCCGAGCACCACCCACTCGTCGGGTAGTTCGGAACCGCGAATGCGGCCTTCCACCACGTAATAAGGTTTGGTGGAATTGTCTACTTCGATCTTCAAATGCACGCGAGCTTCGCCGCCGAGGTGATACGAGAAGGGAAGGCCGCCCTGCCAGTCATCGGGCGCCTTCGGGCCGCCCATATTCTCGAGCAGAGGTCTTGCATCATGCCACGATAGAGGCAGTGACATTATTTGGGGCAATGACACTGCCTCGGCCACCGGGATGCGCCGGGCTCCCGGCACGGAAGCCCATCCCGGGGTGAGCGGATCACCCGGCACCATGAAGTCGTAGGTGATGGCGCCGTGCTGGATGTGGTTTTCCGGTCCCCACGGTCCAGCGGGAAAGACCTTTCCTTTTTTGTATCCGTCTTCGGCGGGGTCGCTATAGATCAGTATCGCCGCCGCGCCTTCCTTTTGGGCGGTGAGCGCCTTAAAGCCGCGATAGCTGTACGGGTTCGAGTACCGGACCAGAACGATCTTGCCTTTCACGTCAATCCCGTTCTTGCGCAGCAGTTCATAATCGGCAGGGTTGCCGCTGTGCGCGTAGACGACGGGCGCGGTGATCTCGCCCGACAGAGACATCCCCATCCAGGCCAAACTGACGGCCGAGTCCTTCGTGTCGGGGTCTTCGGGATAAGACTGCTCATGCAGAGTCGCCTGGTAGTGAACAGCAGATACCATTTCCAGAAAAGAGCTTTTCGGCTCAGTGCTGTATACGTCGTAGCGGCGCAGGACGACGCTTTCCAATCCTTGTTTCCGCCATTCGTCGGCGATGTAGCGCGCCAGCTCGTTGTTGCGTTCAGAGCCTGCGAGATGCGGAGCGGAGGTGAAGATCCGGTGCTGCCGGCGTTCTTCGTCGGGAGTGGGAATGGCCTTGAACTTCTGCTCAACCGCGACCTGTCTTGCAACTCCGGCGGGGGTGAATCCCAGGATTGCGTCCTGGGACTCGGCGGGTACGACGAGAATGACGATGATGACGAGGGCGGAGAGAGGCACAAGAGGCCTGATCGATTCCATGGGTCGGCAGTCGCTTTCGGAAGGCAACGCGGAATTATATCAGCCAGAGATCGCGTCAAAGATGGGGCGTGGCGTTACATCTGTGACGATCCGACCAGACTGAAAATGAGGATGGCAAGCACGATCACCGTGAAGATCACGTACATGCGGTCGCGTTCGGCAGCAAATCCCCAAATCGAAAAAATCACCCGCGCAACCGGGGTGGCGATCAGGAATAATAAACCCAACTGGATGATGCTGCGGCCGCTCAAGTCCAGGGCGTCACGCACAACGCCGGGCACACTGCGAAGTTCCGAAGGCTCGCCCCGGAACACACGATAATCGGCGGGCGCGCGCCCGTGCCGCACAAGATACACTGACCCGCCACAGAGCACCATGACTGCGGAGAAGACCACGCCGGCACGCAGCAGGTTTCCCAAAATATTTTCAATCCGTTTGTCAGTCCAGGCGTGCTCGACAAGCATGTCAGATCCTCCCTGAAAGCCCTTTGTAGAGCATTTCGATTCCCAGAAGCACGATTACCGTGCTGAAGACCAAGCGCAGCCATTTCGTTTCCGCCTTCACCAGAATGCCAGCGCCCACCATTGAGCCGCCAAGGACTCCAAGCATTACGGGCATCGAAAGTCCGGGATCGATGTATCCGCGGTGTAGATAAACGCCGGCGCTGGCGGCGGCGGTAACGCCAATCATGAAGTTGCTGGTGGTGGTGGAGACCTTGAAGGGAATCCGCATCGCCTGGTCCATGGCAAGCACCTTCATGGCACCGGAGCCGATGCCGAGCAGTCCTGACAAGGCACCCGCACCGAACATGATCGCAAAGCCCGCGGGCACACGCTGGACGTTATAGCTGCGCGGACCTTCCAGGTCTGGGAAGCTCCCGTTGAGACGCAGTCGAGTGGCCAGCGGATCCGGCGGAGCGTTACGTTCAGCAGGGGTGCGGGGCTTCCGCGAAAGAAAAGCGGAGATCAAAAGCACCACGCCAAAAATGATCGCAATCCCCTTAGTTGGCATCCACACCGCCAGGAACGCGCCTGATAAGGCACCGAGGGTAGTAGCAATTTCCAGGAACATACCGATCCTGATGTTGGAAAATCCTTCTTTCACGTAAGAGGCGGCCGCGCCTGAGGACGTGGCGATCACGGAAACCAGCGATGCGCCAATCGCGTAACGGATGTCCACTTTGAAGAACAGGGTCAGCAGGGGAACGAGAACGACACCACCGCCGAGTCCGGTCAACGATCCCAGGAGGCCCGCAATGAGGGAGCCAACAAAGACCAGGGCGGTGAATTCCAAAATATTCATCTAGTCTTCGCGGGAAAGAGACAGCCTAGTGCCCGTAGCCCCCGCCATCGAGGGTTACTTTGCCTCGGAACATGCGATAGATGACGACAAAATAGACGGCAGCCAGGGCCATGCCAACACCCCACCAGATCAGACCCACTTTCAGTGCGTAAGGTCCGGAAATCGAGTTCTGCACGGTGAGGTCGTGGCCCAGATAGCCACTGGAGGAAAGCAGTCGAGGGTATTGCGAGACCGCCGCACCCACCATCATGGTTATAAGATAGGCGCACGAGGAGGCGAAGGCCTTGCGGTCTGCATGGCGGCGACAGAAATACAATATGCCACCCAGTGAGGCAAGGACCGCCACCGGAATCACGAAGGCCACGGGATACGAATAGTAGTTGGTCAGAGTGTCGGAGCGAACCGCTATGGTCGCGACCAGGCTGATTACGGTGATTCCGAAGAGCACAATCCAGGACCGGTGGACAAAATTCCTGGCGCGCGCCTGCAACTCGCCCTCTGTCTTCACGGCCAGGTAGAGCGCGCCGTGGATCGCGAGAGCCACCAGAGCCACTACTCCGCCGATGACGGTGTACCAGTCCAGAATGCCGGGTTCAGGTCCAACCCGCCAGTTGGTCCAAAGCGGAAGGAAGAAATAGCCATCCGCGCGCAGAGGTACGCCACGAATCACATTGGCCAGAGCAGCGCCGAAGAAAATCGCCAGGAGCAAGCTCGAGATAAAGAACAAAGCATCAAAGAATGAACGCCAGAGCCGATCATCAATATGCATGCGCAACTCGATACTGGCGCCGCGCAGGATGATCAACCACAGCACAATCATCAGGGCCAGATAGAATCCGCTAAACGCGGATGCGTACAGGACAGGGAACGCGAAGTACAGAGTACCGCCTCCGGCGAGCAGCCAAACTTCGTTGCCGTCCCACACCGGACCGATGCTCCTGAGCATAATCTGCCGATCCTGTTCGGTCTGCGCGAGTATGGGATGCAGGATGCCCACGCCCAGGTCGAAACCGTCGAGCACGACGTAGGCGGTCAGCATCACGGCGACGATCCAGAACCAGACGAATCCCATCGTCTTTACCTTACGCCACGGTCAGCGGCGTTGCGTTTGTCCCCAGAGGTCGATCGCCCGTCGACGGGCCTTCGCCCACGGTGCGATATACCAGGACGATGAACAAAATCGAGAGCACGGTGTACATCCCCATGAAGCCCAGAAGAGTAAACAGAGTGTTGCTCGCCGAAACGTTTTTAGAATATCCGTCGGAGGTGCGGATGAGTCCGTAGACCAGCCAGGGTTGACGGCCAATTTCCGCGGTCATCCAGCCCGCCGGGTTGGCAATGTAGGGCAGGGGGAAGCTCAAGAG
>Ga0134122_10000827_pt1 | contig 21688 bp, 14 predicted proteins | sample KB302_FD_96461 | JGI IMG/M metagenome (GOLD analysis project Ga0134122, IMG submission 96461) | Terrestrial soil microbial communities without Nitrogen fertilizer from Kellogg Biological Station, Michigan, USA - KB3-0-2 | ecosystem: Environmental > Terrestrial > Soil > Unclassified ... | reverse complement strand
TCCTTGCTGGCCCTGCTGGCCTTGCTGTCCTTGCTGGCCCTGCTGACCTTGCTGACCCTGCTGTCCTTGCTGTCCTTGCTGGCCCTGCTGACCTTGCTGGCCCTGCTGGCCCTGCTGGCCCTGCTGGCCCTGCTGGCCTTGCTGGCCTTGCTGGTTCTGCTGTTCCAACTGGCTCCGCTGTATCGAATTCAACTGGCGGTTCGCATCGGCAATTGCGTTCAGCCCTGCCTGCAGTGTGCGCTGCTGCGAATTATCCGCAGCAGCGGCCGCCTGACTGAGTTGTTGCGCGACTTGACCGAGGTAGTCCGCTGCCTCGGTCTCGCGCTGAATGGCATAGTTATATTCGCCCTGCTGGGTGAAATCCGCAGACACTTGCATCCGAAGCGGGACCTGATCGTTCTGCAGGGAATTCGCTGCAGCCCGCGCGGCGCTGGATGCCTTCGGATCCTGCGTATTTCTGGCGGCATTCTGAGCGTCTTGAATACTCCGATTCACCTGGTCCCTCAGTGTCTGTTCGCGCTGAGACAAGTCCTGCTGCCGCTGCCTCTCTTGTTGCGGCGTAGGATTCTGATCGCGCAGTTTCCTGGTTTCATCGACAATTTGATTCTGTGCAGTCTGCGCGTTCCGCAGATTCTGCTGCAATTGACCCAGATTATTGCCCGCGGGATTGTTACCGGCAGTTTGGTTTGGTGTTTGTCCCAGCGCATTCCTGGCATTGTTGATTGCAGTTGCAGCCTGCTGCGCCGCCTGCTGCTGTTGCTGGGGCGTGCCGCCGGCTTGTGCCTGTTGCATATTTCGGACTGCTTGATCCACTTGCCTGCGAGCTTCCGCAACCTCCGGTCTCTGCGTATCGCGCGTCAATTTCTCCAATTGACGTTGGAGTTCCTGAGCTTCGCGCAACAGATCCCTTTGCGCGGCCGCATCGGCTGCGCCACCGCCGCCATTTCCCGCCTGCGCGGCGCGTTGCCGCGCCGCAGCTTCCTGGCGTTTGGCAAGATCCGCAAGCTTTTTCGCCAGCTCATCGATTTCCTGCTGTGCCTGCTGGTCCTGCTGACCGCCGGAGGCCTGACCGCGTTGAACCGTCTCGTACTGGTTCTTGCTCGTATCCAGCTCCAGCGAGAACAGATCGTTCAAATCCTGCGCACTGCGGGACTGCTGGCCGCCACCTCCTCCGCCACCTCCCCCGCCGCCACCCTGTTGAACCTGAATCTGCGTATAGAGCGCTGCTGCGGCCGCTAGATATTGCCTGGCCGTGCTTTCGAACTCTCTGGCTGCATCGGGCATTTCCTTATTCAGCTGAGCCGCGGCCGGAGTCATCTGTTCGATGGCTTTCTTGAAGTAGTCGGTGATGTCCTTGACCTGCTTGTCGTCGGTCAACTGACGTCTTTCCAAACGTTGAATGACGTTATCGACATCGACTGCCAGCTTGGCCTGTCCTTCCGCGATGGTATGGAGATTATCGACAAATTCCTTCGGTTGAAATTTGTCCTTGTCCCGGCTCACATTGAACGTCGCAGTTAAAATGTCGGTCTGCCGCTTCACGAGCGCCTGTGCGGAATCGTCCTGCTGGCCTCTCTGGCCGCCGCCTCCGCCTCCGCCTCCGCCGCCACCCCGCTGTTGCTGTTGCTGGCTCTGAGTAAATTCACGGCTGAACGTGCGGACGTCGACAAAGTAAATGTCGCTGGTTGCAACGTTCGCCGGATCCTTGGTGTCGGTGGCCTTCGCATAATAGGAAACGAAGTCGCCCGGCTTCACGCCGAAATCTTCCATAAAGAAGGTATGCCCCTCCGTATGATCCTTGGGCGCAGCCCCGCCAACTCCGTTGTTCTTGAACAGCTCAATCTTCTTTTCAGCCTTGCCGTTCACCGAGTAAAACAGCTCAACAGTGTTGACGCCGAAATCATCTTCGGCGCGGACTTCGGTAAACACTTCTTCAATACTCGTCGCCGCGGTATCCCGCCCGGGCTTTGTAAATTTAAGAATGGGCTTCTGGTCTTCCAACGCTTCCATGATGAATTCATCGAGCCCTCTGTACGGCTGTTTGCTGGCATCGGTGAGTTCGATCTTAAACTTCGTCTTACGATCGATCGTCACCGTCGCCATCACCTCTTTTGGATTCGTCGGAGAGAGCTTGAGCGGAATGTTTTTACCATCGGCAAACACAATCTGGCCGCCGGATAGTGGCTTGCTGCCGGTGGCGACAACTTCCACGATCGTCCCTTTCAGGGCGATCATGTCGTACGCGTTCGGCTCCTTCTTGTCCGGCATGCCGGTGTAGGACGGAAAATGATAGGTGTAGTCCATCTTTTCCAGTTTCGGAAGATCGGCAACCCGGATTGAGAACTCATCGGATTTACGGCCGCCGGCGGTCACATAGTAGCGGACCGGATCCTGAATATTGAATATCCGGAACCGGTAGGTCGGCTGTTTGTCGGGAACCACCTGCATGGATGAGGGCTCCCAATTGGAGCTGTTCTCGTAACGGACATAGATGTCCGCGCGTTCCGGATCGAAACCGGAGAGAATGGCGTCGATGGTAACGTCCTCCCCCTTCGGGACCGTCACACTTCCTGGCTTCACTTCAATCCTCAGCGCATCCACGTTGGGAGCTTTCAGAACGCTCCCCGTCAGGAACGCCATCGAGTTGGGCAAATACAGCGTTGCCAGATACAACCCGACGACAAGAAGGGCGACCAAAGCGCCGCTGGAAACCGCAAACGTGTGGATCCGCCTCTTGTTGATCTGCTCGCCGAAGCGAACGTTTTGCGTCCGATCCAATGCGTCTTTCACAATCAGATAGCCGAACATTCCGTGTTCGGGTTTCGGCTTGTGAATGGCTTCAACCGCGCTCACCAGCCGGTCTTCAAGCCCAGGATTTTTCTCCTGAACGAAACGCGCCAGCTGTTCGTCGGTTGGGACGCGCCGGAGCGGCATTACCAGAGTTCGCACGACGGCCGTCACCAACGCGGCGACGCCTGCAAACTTCAGAACATTGAGAAGCCAGAATGGAACCCTGGGAGTACTGGCGACGTAAAGTCCCACGGCAATCGATGCCACGAGAACTCCCAGAACCCAGGCCAAACCACGCACCCAGAGGAGCGTTTTCCACTTTGTCCGAACCTGTCCGATTTTTTGGAGTAATTCTTCGTTTGGTTTCATCCGTTCCTCCCAATGCCGAAAAGACTGGAACCGGGACCTTTCCCAGGTACTGTAGCCCCGGACTGTGGTCTAAAGCTTTTGTTTGCTACGTAAATCTCTGCGATGGCCGCAAGTATAGCAACTACTAATAGGTACCACCACGAAAGTTGCCGCCTCGCCTGATCCAATTGATCGTCGGTTGTAAACAGACCGGCCTGCTGTGCTTCAGCCGCCGTGCTCTGAACGCTGTCGACAAGTTCACCTGGCGGTATGATATCCAGGTTGCCTTCGTTTGAGGGTGGATTGACGGCGATGACGTGGACGTCCCGTCCCACACGGATCTCGTGAAAGCCAGGAGCCGCTGGGGTGTAGAAGCGTTGTTGACCCGATGCAAGCTCCCCAAGCGATACCCGCTCGCCGCTGGGAGTAATCACAGCGGCCGCTCCACCCACCAGGCTTCCCACAACCGGAATGCCTTCGCCCAGGGCATACCACTCACGAACCTCGTCGGAATGCGAAAGATAGCGCGACACTTGAATGAACATGGGAGTGAATGACCCACTCAGCGGAAAGTTGTTCCATCCGGTCGAAACCGCATTGTCCACGGTCGATGCAAACACGACCAACCCGCGGTCCGGGCCGGAAAACTCCGCCATTGCCGGAGACCCGTCTTCGAACTTAACCAGCGACGTGGCGCCCGGTTTCAGTTCCATCTGCGTGTAGGCGAAAACCTGTGAGGTACTGAGTGTAAAATTCGCGCTGCCCTGGAACTTCTTGAAGATGCCGTGATTCCTGTCGAAGCTCGTCATCGCGACCGAAGGCTTGCCCAGGTTTCGATTGGCCGTAATCTTCTGGATCGGTTTGACCGGCAATCCAGGGTAGTTGCTCCACCAGGACAGATTCGAGCTTTCGCCAAGGATCACAAACTGCCCCTGCTGACCCGTCTTGCGCAGTTCCACCAGGCGATCCCGGACGCCGTCGCTGAGCATGGGAACGTCATTGATCAGTACAACGCTGTACATGGGCAGGTCTTCCGCGTGGACGCTGCCTGCATTGGCAACGGTGACCTCCATGGGAAGGTCCGTGGACGCTGCAAATGCCCGCTGCAGATAAAAGCTCTGGCGGGGCTTGCTCACATCCAGTATCAAGACCTTCAATTTCTCGCGGCGTTCCATCGAAAAGAGGAATTCATTGTCCACCGGAAGAGGGTCGTCGGTCTCGATTCGTATCTTCCCCTTGGTCGGCCCGATCGGCAAATCGAAGCCCGTAAAATCTGCCAGCGCGGAATCGTTCGGTGGAATCGTTTTGCTTTGCCGCACGCCAAATTCCTTATCATTGATTCTCAGCGACACAGAAACGGTGACCGGCTGGTCCTTGCGGTAGTTGTGAATTCTGGCGGACACGTGTCCGCCAAAAGTCCGCGTAAAGCTCGTCGCATCGACGCTCACGTTATCGATACCCACATTGGTGGAATTCTCGACGCCAAGATTCACCCAGTCCACCTTGACGTCCTTGCCAATGACATTTTCGCGGCTCGAACGTTTCCAGCCGGCTCTTTGGAAGTCCGAAATGACGGTCAACTGCCTGCGCTGACCGTTGTACTGTTGCAGCACCCTGTCAGCCGCGGTGAAGGCCTCGTAGTACCTTGTCCCTCCGAACGACGGCTCAATGGTCGATACTGCCGCCTTCAACTGGTTCTTGTCGGAGGTCGGCCGCGCCAGAACCGTCGCGTTATCATTAAAGACAACCAGAGACATTCGATCGTTCGATCCCATCGCGTCGATTCGTCTGGCGGCTTCAGCCTTCATCTTGTCGAAGTTCGTGCCATAACGCATGCTGTAGGAATTATCCAACAATAAAACGGTACCCTGCGTCTGGCCCGCCGTTACCGCCGGCGTTTTACTATCGGAAAGATAAGGACGCATGAATGCAGCAACGAGCAATGCCAGAATCAATACCCTGAGAAGCATCAGCAACAGGTTCTTGAGTATCTGCTGACGAACGGACCGCTTCGGCACCTTGAGCAAAAACATCAATGAACTGAACTGGATCACTTCGGACTTTTCCCGGCGCACCAGATGAATCAGCACCGGCACTGCCAGAACCACGGAACCAATCAAGAAAAGTGGATTCAAAAAAGCCATATATAAATCGATTTCAAACGCTGGTTGCCCGCGCTGCCAGATACGCAAACAAGCCCGCATCCAGGGGCTGTGACGTATTCATTAACGTGTAGTCAATCTGGGCGCCGTTCAGCCCCTTCTTCAGTTCGGCCATGTGCTGGCCAAGAATCTTCAGATACTGGTTTCTCAGATATTCCGGAATCACATGCAGTTTTTTCTGCGTCTCCAGATCCTCGAACTGGGCCATGTCTTCAAATGGAAACGTCAATTCGTAATCATCCAGGATCTGGAACGCCATGATGTCGTTTCCCTTGGATTTGAGCGCCTTCAAGCCTGCAATGATATTGGCCGGATCGTCGTAAAAATCCGAAATCACGACGATGATCCCGCGGCGATTCAGAACCTCTGCCAGATACCGCAGCGGTTTCTTGAACGCCGTTTCCTTGGCCGCTTCCGAACGATCGATCTCTTTCAGGATGTTCGAAAGCTGGCCGGTACGCCGGGCCGCCGGAATATGCGCGCGAATTTCCGTGTCGAAGGTCACCAGGCCGACACCATCGCGCTGGTGATAGGCAAAGTATGAAAGACACGCGGCGAGAATCTTGCCGTAATCGATCTTGCGAACTTCCGCAGAACCATACGACATCGACCCACTCATATCGAGCAGGATCAATACCCGCGTGTTCGTCTCCCCTTCATACAGCTTGATGTAGAGCTTGTCGGAGCGCGCGTACACGTTCCAGTCGATGCGTTTGAGTTCATCGCCCGGCTGGTACACGCGATACTCGGCAAAATCCACGCTGAATCCGAGATATGGAGATTTGTGCAATCCGGAAACGAAACCATCCACGACGGTGCGCGCCGTCAGCTCCAGGTTCTGAATACGCATCAGCACCTTGGGATCGATGAATCGATTTTTCGGGCCTTCGACGATTGGAGTGCTCAATTTCTTGCCTTCTCGTTTTTCTAAGCTTTAACGCCCGATTTCGGAACCGGAACGGTATCCAGCAACTTCTTGATGATGGTTTCCGAGGTGATGCCTTCGGACTCCGCATGGAAGTTCGTCAGGATGCGATGGCGAAACACCGGATACGCCAGCGTCTGGATGTCCTCAACCGCGACATTGTAACGGCCCTTCATCAACGCGCAGGCCTTTGCGCCGAGAATCAGGAATTGCGAGGCGCGCAAGCTGGCGCCATAGTTCACATACTGTTTGATGAAATCCGGCGGGTTATCGCCGGTCGGACGGCTTGTACGCGCAAGCTGCACGGCATACCGGGTTACCGACTCCGCAACAGGCATTCTTCGAACCAGCTTCTGGAATTCGATGATCTCGGGCCCGCCAATCGTTTTTTGAAACTCCACACGCCGCATGGCCGTTGTCTGATTAACGACCTGGATTTCTTCATCCTCGGAAAGGTATCCAATAATGATATTGAACATGAACCGGTCGAGCTGCGCTTCCGGCAGAGGATAAGTTCCTTCCAGCTCGATGGGATTCTGTGTTGCCAGAACGTAAAATGGCGGTTCGAGCGGATAGGTATGACCTTCAATCGTCACCGATCGCTCCTGCATCGCTTCCAGCAGCGCGGACTGCGTCTTCGGTGGAGTTCGGTTGATTTCGTCGGCAAGCACGATATTGGAAAAAATTGGCCCCTTGATGAAGACGCGTTCACGTTTACCGGTTGTCTTGTTATCTTCGATCATTTCCGTGCCCGTAATATCCGCGGGCATCAAATCCGGCGTGAACTGAATGCGCTTGAAATCCAAATGCAGCACCTGGGCGATCGTTGAAATCAGCAGAGTCTTGGCCAGTCCCGGCACTCCGGTAATAATGGAGTTTCCACCGCTGAGCATCGACATCATCACTTGATCGACAACACTGTTTTGCCCGACGATAATTTTGCGAATTTCGGTATCGATCCGTTTGATTTCGACATGAAAACGTTCAACGGTCTCGAGATCTTTCTGTTGCTCTACGGTTAGTTCCACGATTACCTCACTTTTGCGTTTTTAATAGAAGTGCCAGGGCTGGCTCGTATGACGGTGCGATCTTCAGGGATTCAAATACGTTCTTTCGTGCTTCGGCCAGATTTCCGGCTGCGAAATCCGCTTCGGCCAGATGAAAGTAGGCGCCGGCGCGGTCGGTGGTGTTCAATGCCAGCAACGTCTCATACTCGCGCGCTGCCGCCGGATACTGTTTGAGGCCGAGGAGCAATACGCCGAGCTTTTCATGTCCGGAGAGTTCCATGGGCCGCACATACATGGCGCCCTCCAGGGATTTCGCGGCGCCGGCAAGGTCTCCGGCCTCTTCCAGCAGTTGGCTGCGCTGGACATAGGCGGGATAGCTCGTCTCGTTCCAGGTCAGGAACTTGTTCAATGTATCGATGGCGGCGGGTTTGTCGCCTTTCTTGATGTAGGCCGCGATCAGCGGCTCGTAGGCATTGGCGTCATCCGAATATTCCGGGTAGATCGCGATGGCGCTTTTCAAGGGCTGAATGGCCTTGTCGGTGTCTCCATCATCCAGCGCCTGAGAGCCTTCGATGTAAAGCTTATGATACTGCTCGGGGCTGATCGCATCCGCTTTGGCATTGATCCACTTCAGGAACTCCGTATCAAATGCCTCGAGGCTGAGATTGAGCGCGCCTTTGAATACGTCGGCAGTTCCCTTTCCATCCTTGTAGAGCTGGAGCATTTTTCGGATCGCCGGGAATCCCCATTTCCCTTCAATGTAGTCCGCGACCATGGATGCCTGGTAGTAGGACACCAGAATCCGGCCGTCGAAGAATCCTTTGTTGAGATCTGCAATCGGGATGAGCTTTCTGCCCTTGATTGCCTGAAGGTACTCCAGCTTCATGTCGTCTCCCCAACCGGGAAACGCTTTGCGCTCCTCGTAAACAGACAGGCCTTCAGAAAACCATCTTGGGATCTTGTGCGCGGTCATCTGCAACGTAATGACGTGCGTGAATTCGTGCCATAGCGTGCTTCCCCAGTTGAACTCATCCGGTTTGCGCGCCGACGGAGAGTCCATCACGACCAGCTTTCCGAAGCACACGCCCAGCGCTCCGAGGCCCGGCAATCCGAGCGTACGGACAGCGAAGTCGTCATGGTTGGGATACATCTCGAATCCGATCGGACCTTCCGGTACGAATTCGTATTTAGCGCTGAGCGTTTTGTAGGCCCTCTCGAGAAGATCCGTCACATACGGACGAAGCGCTCCGCTTTCCTTCTTGTTCAGCTTGATGCGGAAATGATCCGTCGCGATGACGTCAAAATCCTTCCAGGTGTCGGTCAACCGGAGCGAGTTTACAGTCGGAACATCATACGGGTCTCCGGCATAGACGCGCTCGAGCATCGCCCTTCCCGCATCTTCTTCTCCAATGCGCAAAAGGTTGACTCCCAGCACACTCATCGACTGCCAATCGCGCGGATTCAAATCCACCGCCTTGCGCGCGAACGTCACGGCCTCCTTATAGAGGCGCAACGAGACGCAACTGCTGGCAATTGTGTAATACAGGCCGCTGGCCTGGGGATTGATCGCCAGAACCTTTTGCTCCGTCTTGTTGAATTCATCGGTTTCGCTGCGCACGTAATGAACCGTCGCCACCAGGCTAAGTGCAGCCACGGACTGTGGATTGATCGCCAGTACCTTATCGATGGAAGCAAGCGCCTTGACGTAATCTTCGGCATCCAGTTCCTGTGCGGCTTCCAGGAGATGGCCCTCAATGGAATTGGGATTCACTTCGAGCGCGCGCTTGAATGCCTTTTCCGCGTCGGAGCTATCCGCATCGTCCGAGACATTCCGAGCCATGCCCAGCAGAGCCTCCGGCATGTTGGGATCGACCTTTAGGGCATCTTCGTAACTGAGAACGGCATCGGCTTCATTCGTGCTGTATGCAAGCAGATCGCCCCAGGCCACCATCGCTTCGGCATTCTGCGGATCGGTTCTGGCAATCAACTTGAATGTCTCGTTAGCATCGAAGAAATTTCCGGTTGCCCAATGCGCTTTGGCGACAAAGAGCTGATCCTGTTTCCGGTTCAGGAGTCCTTTTTGATAAGAGTCGATCACCCCCTTATAGATGACCTCGGCTTCTTCACGCTTTCCAGTGTCGACAAGGACTTCGGCTTTTTCATTTCGGGCGGCGAGTCCGACGTCGGCATTGGTTTGAATGCCATTGGCATTCAGGTGGGTCAATGCAGCGGCATAGTTTCCAGTCCACCGATTCGCACGGGCTGCCGCAAGACGAATGGGCGCGGCATTGGGATTCGTTTTCGCCCATGCCTCAAATCGATCGCGCGCCTTCACGTACTCACCTTGCCGAATCCAGGAATAATACAGACTTTCCACCACCGCCGAAGTGACATTCCCCGCATTCACTGCACGCTCGAGCGCCGTTGACGCGGTCGCGTAATCTCCCTTGCGCGCCATGGCAACGGCATCCGCCGCGCTGGTTTGCTGCCCGAAAGCGCCATCATTGATCAGCAGAAGGGGGAGGATGGCGAGAATCAGTTTGAGCCGACTCTTCTTCATCATTTTTTCTCCTGCTCCTTGATTTGCTGGGCCTTGAGAGCGAGCTGGAGGATCAGATCTTCGATTTGTCTGTTGAAATCTTCGGCCAACATCGCGGCTTTGTTGATCTGGAGCGTTTCGATTTTCTGCTGGATTTCCTTCTGCTGATCCAGCAATGCCTGCAGCTTGCTGTCGGCGACCGTCACTGGACGGTCCACATTAAAGGAAGTCAGACTTGCCAGAACCGGCACTTGTGGAACGACTCCCACCATCGGGGCGGCATTGTCCGAAATCTGCGGATGCTCGGTGGCAATTCTGCCCGCATCCTTATAGAAACGTTCCGTTCGATCGACCGCGAACTTGAACGCTTCCCATACTGAAACCTTGTGATCCTTATTCTCATCCGCGGCGGCTTTCTGAAGTCCGTCGAGGAAGTATTCGTAGAAAACCGTATCGTTGCCCTCAAAACCGGTCTTCGTTGCCGAGACAATCATGCGGTTCTTGCCGGCCATCTTATCGGTTGCCCCGCCGCTGTTGCTGGTACTGTTCACGACGACGATCCGGCTTGCATTCAAGGTCAACAGGAGTCCGCTGAGGTCCGTCCCCGTCAGATCCGGCCCTGCGTTATTGAATTTGTATTCCAGCCCGTCGTAACTGCCGTGGCCGATGAGAAAGAGAAAGAATGTATCCGCCGGCTTAACTTGGTCCTTGAGCTGTGCGAAGGCGTTCTTGATTTCCCCCTGGGTGGACTTTTCGTTGGCGAGCACCATCACACGGGTTGGAAGAAACCCCATTTCGCCAACAAGGAGCATCCGCGTTGTTTCCGTCCACATCGTGTATGTCTTGGAGTGTGCTTCGTCGCCAGGAACACCGCTGATGATCAAAGCACTCGACTCGGCATGGGCAAGGATCGGAAATAGAAGGATGGCGATGAGCATTCGAAGTTTCATGCCAGCCCCTTCTTCTTTCTCAGGAGCCACTCGCCGCCGAGCGCCGCACACAGAATCATGAACAGGGCCGGCACGTCCCACAGCTCTTTCTGCTCGACGAACGACGACTCGCCTTCGACATAAATCGCGTCATCGGGAACATCGCCCATTTTTGAAAGAGGGTAGTAGCGGCCGCCGGTTTGTCCTGCAATCGACTTCAGGGCGTTGGAATCCAAATACGCGTTGTAGTACTCGACGGGGCGATTCTTCACCTGAAACGCCGTCTTATTGGTGCCGAGATCCTGTTCGCCTTGCGCTGCGTTGATCTGAACCTGATACACGCCTTCTATTCCGGCATGGACCTGAGCACGGAATGTGCCATCTTCCGAACCGCTCCAGTCCATGGGAAGACTTTGAACGACACCCATGGGGTCGGTCACTTTAACAACGGCACGCGCATTGTTCTTGCGATCGAAAGTCTTATCGGCCACATCCGCGGTGAGATTGATGGTCTCGCCAGGCAGATACGTATCTTTGTCGGAGCTGATCATGACCTGGTCAGGCGTCGAATTCACCATCCACCGCAGAACCTGCTTCCAGAACATTTCATGGGTCTGATCGGCGTGATCCAATTCCATCTGCCAATGCCAGCTCGTTCCACTCATGAAAGCCATGGAGCGGCCGCGGCCATAACGCTGGTACGCCAGCAGAATCGGATTCACTCCGCCTTCGGCCTGGCCTGTCAGCAGAGTAACCGCGCCAGCTTTAGCAGAGAGCGTTTTATTGAAATCGCCCAGAGCCGGCAATTCCGACCAGGTTTTGGTATTCAGTGCCGCGTCGGGAGAAAGTTTTGTCAGAGTATTGGTCTTGCCAATATCCGTCAGCATGACTTTGAGGATCTGAAAAATGTTCAGTTTGTCGGACGTCAGGTCTACGGGAAGGATGCTCGCAATCCCACTGGACTGATAAAAGCCTCCGGAGAACGAGTTCTTGCCGCCCAGCATCAGGAAGCCGCCGCCGCGATTGAAGACGAAGTCGACGATCATGTCCTGCTGTTCCTGCTTGAAAAACGGCGCCTCGATGCTCCCGATAATCAGGCCCTTGTACTGATAGAGATCCTCTTTTTTCATGGGGAATCCACCCATCAGCACTTTATCGTTTTCGTCCTTGCCCTCTGTTAACCACTTATTCTGGGATTCGCGCAGCATGGTCACCAGCTGGAGATTCTTGTCGTCTTCGATGGCGCGTTTCAGGAACTTGAATTCCCAGCGCGGCTCGCCCTCGATGTAGAGAATCTTGGGATGGTCGTTACGAACGGTGATCAATGCATCCAGGGCGTTGTTTTCGGCAATCCGGTCGTCCTTTACTTCAATGGAAAAGGTGAACACCCGCGCGCCTTCCGTCTTGACCGGCAAGTCGACCGATTTTTCGGCGATCTCGCCGTCGGCTGCGAATGTGATGTCGTCTGTCTTGACGAGGGCCCCACCGTTTTCTCTCACCTTCAAGGTGCCCTTTTGACCGGCAAAACCATGACTGCGGAAGGATACCGTCACGACTGCGGTCGATTCCTTCAACATCTCGCGCGGCGCGGCAATCTTCAAAACCTCCGCATCCTTATCGATGCGATCCGTACCGACGCCAACGTTATAGAACGGTATCTTGCGGCTCTCCAGCCGTGCGAGGGATTCGGAAAACTCCTGCGAACCATTGTCCGCCCCGTCGGTAATCAGAACGACGCCGGAGAGTGGTACCGTGCCCAGTTCCTCACGCAGCAGATTGGTGACCGATTCCATCCGGGTATGCTTGCCGTTGAAAGTCAGCCGCTCCAGCGTATCGATGCGTTCAGCTTCGTTGGAGAACCGGTAGATGCGAACCTTGAATTTCTCCGAGAGCCTCTTGATCAGGCTCGTCTCCTTCATCTGCTTCGCAAGTTCGTCCGCACGCCGGGTTTTTCCATCGTCCTTAATCGTCATGCTCTCGGAATCGTCGATGACGACCGCGAGGTAACTATCCTGAGGCAGTACCGTCGAGATATTCAGTACCGGCCTCAGAAACATGAAGAGGAGAACAGCCAGCGTCGCGGCGCGCAAGACGATCAGCCATGGAGACCGTTTCTCGCCGGTGACTGCCCGGTAGAAGACGAACGCCGCCGCAACCGCAATCGCGGCCGCCGGCAAGAACCACCATTTTGATCCCAAAAGCTGGAAGGCCAGTCTGCCCTTCTCATAGACGATTGGCTTGTATTTGAAAAAGAACTCAAAAATGCTCATTAAACTTCTGATCAGCTGCCTCGGAGGACAGCAATAATTCCTTCAATTTCTAATTTCCGCGACATTCTACCTGAGAAAAATCCATGCGGATACACCGAAAGATCCGATATTGGACGATGCTCGAATTTAACCAGGCTACTAGTACGTCTTGACACGGTTTAGGTTTCAACCATGTAAAAGAATGTAAAACGGTCATGTAAAAGTTCCGTGCACCTCCACTCCATTCGAACGAAGAGCCTCGACCAGCAGCGGCACATTTGTGAACTGGTGGGCCCGAATGCCAATTTCTTCGGCGGCCCGAATGTTTTCTTCGCGGTCGTCGGTGAAGAAAAGCGCTTCCGGAGGTTGCCCTGCCGCGGCGATCGCCGCCTCATAGATTAGTCGATCCGGTTTCAGCGAGCCGACGACGTGAGAAAAGATCTTCACATCGAAATATCGCAAAATGTTGTAATGCCGCGCGATGTAATCCGCATGAGACTCGTTGGTATTGGAGACCAGTATCAATGGATAGCGCTCACCAAGATCCGCGAGAAGCGCTTCAGGAACCAGCAGATCCGGCAGGAATACCGCAGACCAGGATTCATGGAAGTCGGCCAGTTCCATCCTCAACCCTCCGGCTTCGCAAAGGTAGCGATGATAGTCCTCGGTTGAAATCTCGCCACGTTCGTAGGGCCGGATCCACTCCTTGTTGAATACTACCTCCTTGAATTGCTCGATTGGCAATCCACAGCTGCCCACGAGCCGTTCCATGCCAAGCTCGAAATTGAAGTCGATGACGACCTTGCCGAGGTCGAAAAGCAGCGCTTCGATTTTCACTTGTTAATCTTAGCATCCTCAGTATCCAGCGAGACGCTTGCCTCGCCCGTTCAATTTCCCCATACTCAGGATCATGGTTACACGAACACCGAACGAGTTCGCCAGCCGCCGCGATCGCTGGCAGGCCGCACCGGAAACGACGTTCCGGGAGACCGAATACATCGACAAACTTTCGAAAAACAAAACCCCGGTTGTTGTGAAGTTGATTGATGGCGAAGAAATCCGCGGCTGGATTGAGTATTATGACAAGGACATCATCCGCATCACTCGCAACGTCCAGCCCAATTTATTCATCTATAAGAGCCGCGTGAAATATCTCTACGAAGATCCTGAAGGCACCCGGAAAGCCCGGAGCTGAAACTCCCCAACAAAAGTGCCGACCTTATCTCTGCCTGTAGGCGCGGGCGGACCGCGCACAATATTCCGGTACTCAACCCAGAAGGATTCGAGCGCACAAATCGTGCGCGGTCCGCCCGCGCCTATAGGCAGACGGGGAGAAGTCCTACCATTCCCTTCGAGAAATTGCCATGTATGGAAATTTTTGATTCACCAGGTCCAGACTGGCTGAGCCAGGGTTGTCCAGTTGAAGACGATTGCCGCCTCCGTTGAAATCGACATCGACCTCGCCGCGCGACGGAAGGATGGTGCCGAGTTCGTTGGTCGGACTCCGATCGTCCGCCCGCGTGCGCGCAACAAGCACGCCTCCGGATATCACGCCAATGCCGGCGCCGGCCCAACCGATCGTTCCCTGTCCAATGACAACGATCAGGCCATTCCAGTGAAAACTGCCACGCGTCCTGAGATTGCCACGCACCAGGAGCAAACCGTAGCCAACGCCGGTGTCCAATTCACAGTCGCCATTGACGACAACGACCCGATAATCGCTGCTGCTTCCCATATCCCCGAGCACGGCCGTACCGTTCCAACCCGGACTCCTCAAATCCGTCGCTATTGCAACGATGCTCTCCACGATCCGTTCCATTCCCTCTGGCGTACGTAGCCTGCGATCGAGCGCAGTATCAATCAACCCAACGTCCGCCGGCGGCGGATTCCGCACCGCGATGCCAGGATATTGAATCTCATCCAGGTCCGGAATACTGTCCAGAACGGTCATTCGATCTCCTTCTGTTAGGACACCCACGGCATTCTTATCTCCTCCGTTCGCGCTGGCATCAACGCCGCTAATTCCAGCACTCGGACTTGAAGGCGAAAACATCAAAGGCGATCCATTGAGAACCAACGACGCCGGCAACTGTGGAAATCTCCATTTCATGACGGTCACTTCCAGCACTTTCCTGGAATTGCCCATGACCGCCACAGTCAACAAGGTGAGGACTTGATTGGTATCGGTGAGGCTGGCCATCCCTTCCGCGGAATCATTCCGAAGAAATACGAAGTAACGTCCTGCCGGCTGCCCGGAGGTGTCGAGCCGGACCTTGCCGGTCGAACGATTGCCGCCGCTCAGCAGTGGAATATCGTCCGTACCATTCAAGAGCGTATCGAGATCCCGTGATGTGGAGAGGACCCCGTCGGCGGCTGCAGCGTCGGTCAGAAGCTGGGACGGAGTCTCCGGCGAATTTTGAAGCAGAACACGCGCTTCCTCGATGCCCGCCTCCGCGAGGTAAAGAAGCTGCGTTTCCGAACGGTAGTTTTCACCGATCGCGACGTCGAGCGTGACCGATGTGAGCAGAGCGCTTCCCAGGACCATCAGGAAAATCAGCAGCAGGAGCGCCAGTATCAAGGCCGAACCGCGTTGTGTATGCATCGGCGATTCTTATGCACGAATCCAACCAATGCTTGACTACCGTACGAGTGTTCGGTATAACGTCCGGCATGCTTACTGAAAAACAACAGGCCATCCTGGATTTCATTCAGAAATATCTGGAAGAGCACCAATACCCGCCGTCGGTTCGCGAAATCGGCAGACACTTCGGGATTTATCCGGCGACTGTGCAGGACCATTTGTCCGCACTTGAGCGAAAAGGTTGTCTGCAAAAACAGCGATTTCAGTCGCGGACCATCTCGGTTACCGAATCGGCCCGCAGGGGCGGCATCCCGCTTATCGGAAGTGTGGCAGCCGGCCAACCGATACTGGCGCAGGAGAATATCGAAGACGTTCTGCAAATGCCCGAGAAGTGGGCCGTGCCTGGAGCGTTTCTGCTGCGCGTCAAAGGAGACAGCATGGTGGGGGCTCACATCCTGGATGGCGATTACGTGCTGGTTCACCCGCAACCCACCGCCGTCGAAGGCGAAATTGTAGTTGCATTGATCGGCGAAGAAGCCACGGTCAAACGATTTCACAAAACGGAACGGGGAATCACGCTGAAAGCGGAAAACCCGGATTTCAGTCCGATCGTGATCTCCCGGAAGGACTCCGAAAACTTCCGCATCGCCGGCCGCGTGGCCGGAGTCATGCGCCTTGTAGGAACTGACAGGAAAGGTGAAAAATCCAAATGATGACTGAAACCATATCGGGGCAATTCCGGGTTTGTATTACAAACCGTGCAATTCAGGATGCCGCGCTTGAACTGAGCGGCAAGCTGACAGAAGAGGGCGAACCGCTTCTTATTGTGGACGCCATCGGCTGCTTTGAGCCGTCTCGGATCAGCCGGTGCGCACCCCATTCGGCGAGCCTGCTCCATGTTCTTAGAGCCTCCACGTCTCAGCCAATAGCCGAGATCTGGGAAAGGTTTCATGGCATTCAACGGGATCTGCAGTCGCGTCAGATTCTCGTCGTTGGACTGCTCGATCGTCTGTACGATCCGGGAATACTCACGCGCGATGCTGCACGGACTCTGGGAGCAATCAAATCGAAACTGGAACACCTGGCAGAAGACGGATTCGACATCACCGTTCTTTGCGAAAATCAGACCGGTAGTCTGGGTACTCGTTCGCATTTTCTGTCATCGCTGTGCGCAGCGGCGGACCAGGTGTCGCCATTCGTCGGGCACTGATTTCGATCCCCAAAATGATGTCAAATGTGCGATGTACGGACATCGCACATTTGACATTTTGGGGATCCCGTCCGGCGGCGCGCCGCAATATCAGCGGAACTTGTTGGTGATCGGCATCCGGCGGTCGCGTCCGAAGGCTCTCGGAGTAATCTTCACACCCGGCGCGGCTTGGCGCCGCTTGTATTCGTTGATGTCGACCAATTGCACAATCCGCTTCACGATTGCAGCGTCAAACCCGAGGTCCAGCATTTCGAGGTAGCTGCGATCCTCCTCGACATAGGCCTTGAGTATCGGATCCAGAACTTCATACGGTGGTAACGAATCGACATCCAATTGGTTCGGACGCAACTCTGCCGACGGCGGTTTATCGATCACGGCGCGTGGGATGCGAGACCGGCACGCTGCTCGATTGCAGTACTCCGAAAGTCGATAGACGGTGGTTTTCATCACGTCCTTGAGCACGGCAAAGCCCCCGGCCATGTCGCCATACAACGTGCAGTAGCCCGTGCTGATCTCGCTCTTATTGCCGGTGCTCAATACCAGCCATCCAAACTTGTTGGAAAGGGACATCAGGAAATTGCCGCGGATCCTGGCCTGGAGATTTTCTTCCGCAACGTCCGGCTTTGCGCCCTTGAAAGCGCTTCGAAGCGAATTCTTATACGACTCGAAGACTTCTGTAATGGGTATCGTCAACAGATCCATGCCGAGATTCCTTCCCAGTTCTTCCGAATCGGCAATACTTCCCGGAGAAGAAAACTCCGAAGGCATCAAGACGCCGGTTACGTTTTCCGCGCCAAGCGCATCGACGGCGATCACCGCGGTGAGTGCCGAATCGATACCGCCACTCAATCCCAGGACCACTTTCCCAAATCCGTTCTTCCGAACATAGTCCCGGGTGCCGAGGACCAGGGCTTGGTAGATCTCCGCATCGTCGGCCAGGGGTTCCGTATCCGAACGCGCCGGCATGGGATCGAGCTTCCGCACTTTCCGGGAAAGCGGTATTTCCGGCACCTGCATTGCGGTAGTCGATTCCTGCTGCCGCCGGCGCGGATCGTGCAATCGCGCACGGAACACCGACTCCATATCGAGATCGGCAATCACCATGTCTTCCTCGAACTGCCGGCCGCGCGCAATAATTTCTCCGTGCTGGTCAAACACCAGGCTATCGCCGTCAAAGACGAGTTCATCCTGACCGCCCACCAGATTGTTGTACGCGACGATGACGGTGTTGTCTCCCGCCCGGGCGCCGAGCATGCGCTCGCGCCATTTTCTTTTTCCAGCGTGGTATGGAGACGAAGAAATGTTGATCAGCACCTCGGCACCGCCGGATAGCGCCTGCTGGACGAACGGTCCATCGGGGTACCAGATGTCCTCGCAAATGCTGACCCCGACCGTGGCATCGCCGATTCGGAAAACCGGACAGTCGCGGCCAGCCTGGAAATACCGGAACTCATCGAAGACACCGTAATTGGGAAGAAACATCTTGTGGTAGACATTCACCAGCTCGCCGTCTCGGGCAACAGCAGCCGCATTGTAGATATCATCGGTCTTGTTCACGAAACCGATGATTGCCGTGATGCCGTGCGTGCGCTCAACGAGTTTCCCGATCGCGGCCATATTGGCGTCAATGAATTGCGGCTTGAGCAGGAGATCCTCCGGCGGGTAGCCCGTCAGCGCGAGCTCTGGAAAGGTGACGACATCGGCCTGAAATTCGATTGCGCGGTCCGTCCACTCTGCGATTTTTCTGGCGTTGCCTTCAATGTCTCCGACAATCACATTGATCTGCGCCATCGCAAGCCGCAATGTCTTTTTCATGAAAAATATCGTAACAGATGGGAGATGGCGTCGAACTATTTACAAAACTATTACAGTGTGTTCAAATTCGAAACCTTCAAGACACGGAGGATTTCATTTCATGGCGCGTTTACCCAAAGACGTCCTCATCACGACCCAGCCTGTCCGCGTTTTTCCAAACGAAGATTATCTTTACGTGGAGATTTCGCGCGCGAACGTTCACTACGATTGCCGCATGAAGATGGCGCGCCAGGGCGATCCTTCAAGATCCCTCGACGTTGCCAGGGCCCAGGGTAAAACCATGCGCGAAGCCGAAGACAAGTGCTATCAGCGGGCCATCGAACGGTTTCCCCGGCTTCCACACCCTCCATATAGTAAGAAAGGTTCGGGAGCATCTCGAACGTTGCTCAAGTCGAGCGCGACGTAGTGGCGTTTCGCACGGGTCCAAGCGGCGAGGATTACCGGATTGTGCTCAGTTTCATCAGTTGTTGGGAGGACTCCTCGACGCGCACCGCTTTCCCCTGCGTCTCGGCCTGGCCGATCAAACTGGGATCGAAGAACGCAAAGGGTTCAATATCTTCCCAGGCCGCGAGTGTGTAATCGCCCGGAGTAATGTTGGTTATCGCGAAGTGACCGGCGGAGTCGGAAGTGACAGGGCGGAACAACTCCGTCCGCTCACGATTGCGCGCCGGAATCAGCACGACCTGGGCTCCCGCCTCGGTGTCGCCTTCGATAGCGCCGACATTTGGGCTGAGCACAATCTCAAGTCCGGCAGCCTCACCGCCGACATACCGCAACGATTCACGAAGTACGTCCGTGTCGCCGACATGCGCGCCCTTGAGATAAAAGCCGTCCGGCATTCCAGCGATGACGACACGGTAATCGCCGGGGCGAACATTTTCCACGCGGAACGTGCCGTCGGAACCGACCGTCCGGGAGTTCGGTCCGCCTTCGAGAATACTCGTCGGTATATTGTTCTTGAATAGGACGCGCACGAAATCGAGAGAAGGTGTTGCGGCCCCTTCGACGCGGATACGCCCCGACACTGTGCCATTGAGTCCCATTAAGAGAACGACACCGTCGAGATCCGAGTTCACGGTCAGCGGCAAACTCGCCTTTGGACGCAGGAGTTCCTCGGCCTGCTGCGCACGGAAGTATTCGTTCCGTTCTGCGGGCGACATGTTGTCGAAGTTGATGGGCCCGTTGTTCGGTCTTGGAATGCTTGCCGAGAGGACATACGCTCCGGCGCTAACGTTCTGCAGTTCGAACGATCCATCCGCGGTCTTGTAATTCGTGTTGCCAACGCCAGAAGAGATAAAGCCGTTGGGATCGAGATTCTGCAGGACCATTGAAATGCTCACCTGCGGCGGCGGCAGTCCTGTCCGGGAATCGATGACTCGTCCGCGAATCTTGTAGGTTTGCTGAGGACCCACAATGAGATCGATACCGTGCAGGTCCGCACCCGGCGGTACTTCAACGGGCGTGGCATCGCTTTCGCGTGAAACACCCGGGTAGTACGAAATGGCGTATCTCTGTGGGATGCGATTGGACGTCGTGAACCCACCGCCAAACGGGTAATTGTCGGGGACGTTTGAATTCGCCCCAGACGATGTTCCGGCGCTGACATAGTAGCGGCCCGGCGTAAGGTAGTACATGCGGTAGTCGCCGAGATCGTTCGTTGCGGTGGACGCCACGCTTTGCATGGTTCGTTTGCCGGTTTGGTCGTAAACGAAGCGGAAAAGGCGCACGGGGACACCCGAAGCGGGCTGCCCTGAGTTATCGCGAATGCGGCCGGAGACCGCGCTCACAGGCATCATGCGCATGACCACGTCCGTCTTGGACTGTCCGGGCGAGAGCGTTATCGGAACTCCGCCGCCGGTACTCGTACGTTGTCCGTAATCCTGCTTCGCATATCCAACGCCCGAAAACGCCAAACGGTAAGTGCCGGGATCGACGCTGAATGAAAATCGGCCGCGCTCATCTGTCTGAACCGGCGGCGTCGACTTATAGACCACCGACATCGAACCGGTGGGCGTCATCGTAATCTCCTGGATGTCCTCCACGGAAACCGACCGGAATGCTTCGATCTGTTTACGATCTTCCGGAGGGATGTCCCCATTTGCAATCTCCCCCTCTATCTCCGCGGCCAGGGCCGCCAGGGCTTCGGCGGAGATTGTGGTTTCCCTTGAAGGGTGATCCCCCAGCGCGAATTGAGTGAGTGCGCCAAGATTCACACCCAGCTTCCCCAGAGTCACACGAATATTCGGAATGGGCTCACCGTTGCTGTTGACGACGATTCCCGTGACCTTCGCCTGGGGTTGTTGGGGAGGAGCTGGAGTCACCGCGGTCTGCAGGGCAAGTGCAAGCAAAGCAATCTTCAGCGCGATCATCGCTGGACCTCCGCGGGAATAATCTGAACGCTGACATTCTGAGTCGTCGATTCGGAGATGTGCACGCTATGGGCCCGTCCTTCGGCGCGCGCAAGCAGATCCGGATCAAACCACGAATTGTCCTCCACGGATTCCCACGCAAAGATTTTGTAGTCTTCGGGAGCGAGCGACGTAAAAACGAAGTGCCCGTTTTGTTCGATCGACACGGACCTATAGAGGTCCGTTCGGAAACGGTTGCGGTCCGGCACCGCCACGATTCGTCCCCCAGCAACCGGCTGCGAACGGTTATCCGTCACCGTACCTTCCACGCGGCCGCTGCCGAAGGCCAGAACAAGTTCGAGTCCGTTGTTTACCGAACCGGAGAAACGCAGTGGTGCATTCATCACATCGATGCCGTCGAAGCGCGCCTCTTTCAAATAAGCGTTTGCCGTCTGCATCGACCCGTAGTATTGCGTGCCTCCCTGAGCGCTGATGTTCACAGGGAATCCGCTGAATTCGATTCGGTATTCTCCCTGAACGATATTGGCCAGGCGGAACGTGCCGTCCGAGGCGACACTCGCCTGGGAGTTTTGATAGAGAACGTTTGACAGTAAATCCGGCAGGGACGCCTGCGAGCCGGCGCTTGCGCCTGCCGGCACCAATTGAACGCGCAGCCGGTCGAGCGACATTTGCGCGGGCAATTGTCCGTCGATGCGCAGACGGCCGGGGATCGTGACAGCGGGAATAACCGAGATCGCAACATTGTCGAGGTCGGCTGAGCCGAT
>Ga0134122_10000826_pt1 | contig 21691 bp, 18 predicted proteins | sample KB302_FD_96461 | JGI IMG/M metagenome (GOLD analysis project Ga0134122, IMG submission 96461) | Terrestrial soil microbial communities without Nitrogen fertilizer from Kellogg Biological Station, Michigan, USA - KB3-0-2 | ecosystem: Environmental > Terrestrial > Soil > Unclassified ... | reverse complement strand
TGCGGCGCGTTCCCGACGCACTTGCGCCAGCGCTTTTGCCAGGATTGTCGACCGTCATTGCCACCCTCCAAAACTACAAATTAACGTTCAATTATAGGGCTGTATGAGTACCATCGTGACCATAGTGAGGCAAGGGAATTCAAGGATTCGCGCGGACTTGCCGCATCTCAAGTAGCGGAATGGTAAGCGATGATGCTTTAGATTTCGCAAAACAGATCGAAATTTGGTTAATTGCACCAAGCTTATAGTAAACTCATGATTGCGCGCTGCGAGTTTTGTCCCGCTTCACTATGCCGAGTTGTGGCAGATGCGGCTGTTTGAACCATCGGCATTGCCGAAAACACTTCCGCCGACGCGCCGAGTCGCATTCCAGAATCGGTGGGTTCGTTGACTGCTCTACCGGAAGGCCGAATCACTTACGCCCTCGCGGGGCTGCGGATCATGTCGGAAGTTCCGCTCCCGGCGAGCCTGCGCCTAGCCGGTCGCAAAACTTCTGATGATGAGATTTGCGTTCGGTATGGACGTGTACCGCAGAAATTGCCTGGTGCAGCCGTTTATCCCGACGCACAGGTCAGCGGGGATACGCTCCTGCTTGACATCCCGGACATCGCGCGTTTTCTCGTTCGCGGCGGCAAGGAGATCCTGGTCGATGCGGTGGAGACAGCCGACGTCGGCGACGTGGGAGCTTGGCTGCTGGGAACGGTGTTCGCTGGACTGTGTCATCAACGCGGGATCGTACCCTTGCACGGCTCAGCGATCGATATTCCCGGCGGTTGTGCGGTGTTCCTCGGCGCCTCGGGCGCCGGCAAGTCGACCTTGGCCGCGGCGCTGGCGACACGAGGTCACCAAGTGATTTCCGACGATGTCTGTTTCCTGCGCCGCGATGACGCCGGCAACATCAGAGTGTGGCCCGGTATCGGACGGATCAGACTATGGCCGGACACACTCGAGGCACTAGGCTATGACAGCAATATCATCGAGCGGGAGCTCAGGGGACTGAACAAGTTCCTGGTTCCGGTTCGATCGGCGGACAAGCTTTTGGTGCCTCGCAAACTGTGCAGAGTGTACCAACTCGAATCGGCTTCCGCCGGAGATGGACTCAGCATACAGCGACTGAACGGTGCCGCGACGATCGAATTGCTGATGCCTAACGTATATCGATTGACGCTCGCCGAATATATGGGCGGCAAGGCCGCCATATTCGGCTTCTGTACGGCAATCGCCAATGACGTGCCGGTGTACCGCTTCCGGCGCCGTGTGAGCTTCGACGCATTGAGCGCTACTCTTGATCGGTTGGAAGCCCATCTCCGCGATGCAAGCTGAACCCCGGTCACCTTCGCAAGAGTTCCTGCTCGTCGCGGCTTTCTGTGCCTCGCCACACGATAAAAGCCGGATAACAGCGATCATACGAGCCGCGGCGGGCGGATTCGATTGGCATAAATTCCTTCGACTAGCAGCACTGCATCGCGTCGAAGGCCTGGTGGATCAGGCGCTCCATGAAGCGAGTGTTGAAGTCCCGGCAGAAGTCAAAACCGAACTGCACAAACGCGCAGCTGAGGTTGTCCGCGAAAATCTTGAGCTGACCGCCGAAGCCGTGCGGCTTCAGCGTGAATTCGCCAGCGCCGGCATAACCGTCCGATTTCTAAAGGGCATCACGCTGGCGATGTTGGCTTATGGAAATATCGGGGTGCGCCACGGTAAGGATATCGACCTGTTGGTTGCTCCCGAGCGAGCAAGCGATGCGGCAAAGTTACTCGAACGTTGCAGTTACAGCCGTCACGACCCACCTCCGGCGCTCGACGATTCCATCGTCCAATCGCTAAGGCGAATCCGCAAGGATGCGAGCTTCTTTCATGAGACGCGCTCCTTCGAGGTCGAGTTGCATTGGCGACTCCTCGACAATCGCCACATGATGGGGGCGGTATCGACAACCACAGCAGCGCAGGCGGTGACCGTCGGCAGTGGTATCAAGCTCGCCACATTGGGTGAGAAGGATCTCTTCGCCTATTTGTGCGCCCATGGAGCCAATCATTGCTGGTACCGGCTCAAATGGCTTGCAGATATTGCGGCCCTATTGGGCAAGGCAAGGCCGGAAAAGATCGAGGACCTGTATGCGGCAGCTGTCTCCCGCGGCGCAGGACCCGCAGCCGCCCAAGCGTTATTGCTATGCGCCCGCTTGTTCGAGACACCGCTTCCAGGTGGGCTGTATGTTCGCTTGAGGCACAATTTCCGTGCTCGCTGGCTTGAGCGCATTGGCCTTTGGGCGCTTACCACAGGCAACGAAGAAGCGGTTCCGCCCGACCTTCCCTTCGGAGCAACAAAGATCACGCTGTCGCGCTATCTTCTACGCTCGAGTGTGCCCTATTGGCTGACGGAACTGAGAATTCAGCTCACCAGCACACGTGACATGCTGATGCTGCCTCTGCCGAAGGCGCTGCTATTTGTCTATCCCGCGCTGCATGTGCCGCTGTGGCTGTGCCGGCGCATGATGGGCCGCGCGCACTAAAGGGGCTGGTTTACTCAAATGCCACGTTGCGGGTCGGCGCGGATTGAGCGGCACCGAGCGCCAAGATCACCGCATACGTCAAGGCGACCGCGGGAATCTGCAGACTAAAATCAAAGAACGAATGAAACGCCACCAAAGCTGTGGCGGCCACGGCAAGCAAGGAAAACTGCCGATTGCGGCGGCGGACAAAAACGCCGCGAATGGACAGCGCGGTGAGCCACGCGATGGCAGCCCACCATGCGATGGCGGCGGGAATCCCGAGACCGGCTGCAAACTCGAGATAGTCGTTGTGGACCCTGTCCATGATGAACGGAAGCGCTTGGTCGGCATACATCGGATAGGCGGGTTCGAAGGTGCCTAGGCCAAGGCCCAGCAAAGGCGCATCTCCAATCATGCGCAATGCCGACTGCCACAACAGCAGGCGTGTTTGATCGAACGATCCTGCCTCGACCAATGCGTCAATGCGGGTTTGGAGATTATCGCCGGTGAGAAGAAACAACCCAACCATGACCGTACCGACAGCCAGAACACAGGCCGCCGCCCAGGCCCTGGTCAAGCGGTGTCCGGCAATCACACCGCCAAACGCCATCAAGACCAAGATGCCGACGAGGCAAGCCATGGATCCTGCCCGCGAGCCGGTGGCCATCAGCATGGCAAAGCTCAGCAGAAAGCATGCACCCGGCAGCGCACCGACGCCGAAGAAAAAGTAGATCGCGCTGACGGTGAACTGACGCGTTCCACGGCCGACAATCAGCGTGCTTCCGCCGAGATCGAACAGACGAACGCTTGCGCAAAGCACGGCGAGTCCAGCATACGTGGCAAAATTGTTATGCGAGACGAACGGGCCCGCGACACCCGCACCGGTCGGCGGAGTCGAATAGAAGATGTTCTCTTGAACCAACCCGGCAAGGGAGAGACCCAAGGCATAGACGGCATAGAACGCCCCGATCAACATGATCGCATCCATCATGCGCTGCGCCCGCTCGGACCTTTGGGCCATCATGAAAGCGAGCACGCCGGCCGCAAGATAGGTTGCCAATTTCATGACTTCGGTGAGCGTCCGCCAACGATCCATCGAGATCGAGCCTTGAACGGGCCGCTGGAGCAAATCCGCGCCCAACTGCCATACCGGATGTACCCACGCGGAAGGTACGAAGGTCGATGCCTGGATGAGCGCCCAAGCAAGGGTCAGCAATGAAAGCACAAGGGGCACGAACAGACGGCGCAATGGCCGCAGCTTTTGAGGCGCACCCCATACGGACAGGACCCAGATGCTCCAGTTAATGGACACCAGCGCCGCAAGGAGACTCCACGACCATTGGCGGTTGCTGCCGAGAGGAAACGGCGCCCAGGCAACGATGGCAATCAGCATCCAGAACGCGAGACCTTCGCAAACGGCTGCGACGCCGGTCGTTGAGGGCGCGCCGCTCGAGGTTCGCCCAGAGGCGTGAGCGCGCGTGTGCGCAACGCTCAAGGGCGCCGCTCCAGGGATTCGCGAGCGCGCTCGCGCCGCTCCTGCGCGAGCCAGCGGTTCAGCGCGCGCAATTGCTCGGGGTCATCGCGAAATGCCCGCCCCATCATCTCTCTGCCGGCCTGGGTGGAAAGAAGCAGTGTCATCTCCGGGCGCAGCGCTATTTCCGTCCACAAGAGACGCGCCTGTGGAAGCATGGCGGCCTGCGCATCCGGGGACAACTGATCCCAAACGGCTGCGGCAACGCGCGCGCGCTTGCCGGCGACGAAGTATTCGTAACGTCCGAGTAGCAGCGAATGTTCAAGCGCGGTCGCTGCAGCCTTTCCGTCCTGGTCTACCAGACGCTCCGCCAACAAAGTCCAGCCGCGCACCGATGCCGGCGTCTCGGTCAGGCCTGTGCGCAGCATCTCCATGACGCCGGTGGGAGAATCTCCGCTCAGCGATGCTGCTTCGGCGTGTTCGAGCACTGCCCGGCCGTCTCTGCCGCTCGCGTTGGCAAGAGCGTCAGCGGCCGCGCGATATGAATTTGCCGGAAGCGGTACGTTCAGGACCATATAGGCCGGGACAGGGAACGCCGCGTCGACAGCCAAGCCGGATTCGAACCGCGGGATTGCCACTGCCAGCAGCAGCACGGCGGGCAGCAATAGAAGAACGCGGCCAGTCCAGAGGAAGACGTTACGCCCCACTCACATCCTCACGATCGCCGACGTGCCAGTGGAAGAATCTCAGCAATCAGCTCGTGTAGTACTTGTTGTAGGAATAGTAGCTCTGATAGCCGTAGCTGTAATATTGGAAGCGCTTGGTGTTGGCGCGCGTCAGAATGATTCCCGCCAACGGCGCATGGATGTCAGCGAGAATGCGCGCCGCGTTGCGCGCGGCTTCACGCGGCGTTTTCTCCCAGCGGACCACAAACACGGTTGCGTCCACGAGCCGCGCAAGGATCCTCGTGTCGTGAACCGGCAGCAAAGGTGCTGAGTCAAGAATGACGAGGTCGTAATTCGCGCGCAGCGTCGCGACCAATTTTTCCATGGCCTGGGAGCCGAGCAAGTCGGGGGGATTTCCGCTTTTTAATTTGACCGGAAGGACCTTCAGCTCCGAGCGGGGATCCTTCTGCAGGCACTGCTCCAGACTTTTTTCACCGGTCAGCACCTCGACCATGCCATGATCGAATTTCGTTATGCCGAGGGCTTTGCCGGTGGCCGGACGCCTGAGGTCGCAATCGATGACAATGGCCTTCTTGCCGTTGCGCGCGGCAAGCCTAGCGATGCTGACGGCAACCGTCGTCTTGCCTTCGCCGGGCACCGCAGAAGTCAACAACACGACCTTTGGCGGCTTGTCGACGTTCGAGAGGAACAGGCTCATTTGGAGCCCGCGTATCGCCTCGGCAAACGAAGACATCGGTTTGTCGATCACGCGATCCGTTGCCGCTTCAACCGTTCTCCGCCCCCAGGCGATTTCCGGAATGGTTCCGAGCACCGGCAAGCCAAGCGTTTTTTCGACGTGCGAAGCGGTACGGAAACCCGAATCCAGCCGCTCGACAAGCAACGCCAACAAGAAGCCCAGAAAGACGCCGCCTGCAAAGGCCAGCTCAATCGCCAGTTTCTTGTTTGGCCCACTAGGCGCGGTGGGCAGCACCGCATGCGAAATGATGCGGGAGTCCGACGCCTGAATGCCTTCCTGGCCCTGCGTTTCCTTGAAGCGGGCGAGGAAAGCATCGTGGAGGGCGTGGGTCGATTGAGCGTTGGCTTCCAGTTCTCTGAGCCTGATCCTTGCGCGGTTGTCGCCGGTCGAACGCCCGGTCGCCTGCTGTAGGCTCGCCTCGAGCGAGGTGACGCGTGCACGGGCGACCGCGAGGTCGTTCGCAACCGTTTCGATGACGCGTTTCACCTCTTCGTCGATCTTGATCAAAAGGTTTCGCTTCTCGGACGCGAGATCGAGCATGCGGGGATGCCGCGGTCCATAGCGCGAGGAGAAATCCGCTTCTCTTTTGAGAAGCTCGTTTTCCTGCGCCCGTAAAGCAGCGACGAGCGGCGAGGCCACCACTTGGGAGACATCCTCCGAACGACCAGCCTTCTGCAATTCAGTGACGCGGGAATATTTCGCTTCCTGTTCGGCGAGATCCGAGCGAGCCACAATCAGCTGGCCATTGAGCGCGGAAAGCTGCTGGTCGGCAACGGAACTGCCGTTCGTCTCGGTCAGATTGTTTTCAGCCTTATATTGCTGCACCGCAACATCGGCGTTGCGCACCTGGTCCGCCAAGGTCTGGATGCGGTCGGACAGCCACTGCGTGGCTTTCTGGGAAGCATCATATTTGGCGTTGAGCTGATCCTCGACATAGGCATCGGCCATTGCGTTGGCGAGTTGCGCCGCACGCACGGGATCGGGGTCGACATAACTAATCTCAATCGCCGTGGAACGGCCACGCTGCTTGGCGTCGACGCCGCCAAGCAAACGATTGATGAGGGAGTCACGGTCATTGGCGATGCGCTGCTGATCGGTGAGCACCGAAACAGGCGCCTGCGGCGGCTCCAGCCACTGACGCGGGTCGATGCGTTTCAACAGATCAAAGAAGGTGTTCCGCGTGGACGCAGCATCGACGTCTTCGACGGCTGGCGGCGGATTGAATTTTGGATCCTTGTCGAGTTGGAGCTTGTCGATCACTCGCGATGCGAGAACGCGCGAATAAAGTATCTGAACCTGATTTTCGATCAGCGCCGGCTCATAGAAATAGTCGGGCGTATCGCGAGAGGCGAGTGCGGTCGACGTCACCATTTGGTTCTGGTGGGCGTCGAGCATGACAAGCGCGCGCGCGGTGTAAACGGGGGTCAAGCGATAGACGCTGAGTGCGGCGAGGGCAACCACCAGCAACGTCGTGCCGAAGACGATGTGCCAGCGCATGCGCAACAGGCGCAAGACGTTGCGCATATCGAAGAGTGTTTCCAACGCCGGTGGAAGACCCATCCCGGCATCTTCAATCGGAAGCCCTTCTTCGGTCGGAATTCGCCTTTGCAGAGTCATGACTGCGTTCGCCATCCTACTCTAAAGTCACCCACACCAACGCCACACCAAATCTCGACTGACAATTCGGCTACCCGCGACTAAAGCTGGAAGCCGAGCCCGACCCTGAAGATGCTGTCTTCATAGTCCTGGCCGGGAATGTTGGAGTCGCGATTCTGGTACGTATATCTGAAGTTTGCGTTCATATAGTTGTTAATCAGATATGTAGCCCCAAGCGACGCAAGGCCGATGTCGTCCTCGCGGCCGGCACCGGTAAAGGTGTCGTGCAAATAGGCAACGTCGCCATGCAAGATGATGTTGCGGCGGAACGAATAGTCGATGCCCGCGGCAACGCGTTGCTCGTTGCTGTCGGTTGCAACGCCGTCGATGGATGAAACCACGGTTTCGTTAATAAGATGCGAAGCGCTGATACGGACGGTAACCAGCGGTGAAGGAAGCCAGGTGATCTCGGCGCCATAATTGAAACCGCTGTCGCGCCCCAGGGGAGCCTTATAGGTCTGCTCAAGATAGCCGGCGTAGAACTCGCCGGTCAGGAGCCGGGTCAGCTCCATGGCCACGCCGACATTGGCACGATAGCCGTGGGAGTCGCGGTCCACGCCGTTGCGATCCGGGTGAATTTCAAAGGTCCGCTCATTGTAGGCCACGTGAGCGAAGGCGGAATAACCCGGCGAAAACTCGTACTGCATACGCGTGAAGAAGTCCCACTGGGTGTAATCGCGATCCTTGTTAGAGGACTCGACGATCGTCGGGAACGGGCTAAAGGTCTTGGTCGGGTCGTATTGGTAATGGTCGTAATTGACGCCGGCGGTCACACCAAGACGGTTAGGCATGACCTGGATCCGCGCATCGGCATGGGCGACGTTAAAGGGCGTCGGCTCGGCCGCGCTCGTCAGCTGATCCGGAGAGGACCGTGGTTCGAAGGTGTGCCGATACGACGCGCCACCATAGATCGCAGTACCCTGACTGACATCGATGCGTCCTTCGCCATCGACGTCCCAATCAACGCGATTTTCGCTGGTGTACTTGTTGTACTGATAGTCCGTTGCGCCGCCGCGCAGGGTCACGTAGTGGCGCGACCACTGGGACTGCAAAGCCAGGCGGGGCGTGATTTCGAAAAACGTGTCCCCCTTCGCGCCATTGTTCACGCGAAAGACGTTGTCGTCGCTGTCGAGAGCCAGCTCCAGGGTCGGGAAAAGCCGAAATGCTCCCAACGGCAGGCCCTTAGGAGCGTATTCGGGATACGCCGGCGGCGTCGGGGTAACTCCGCTTGTGGGAATACCCTGCGCCCAACTGGATCCCATGGAACCAAGCGCGTAAGCGGTCGCGCACGTCGCAAAAAGAACAGCCCTACTCCTGGAACTTCTCAACACCGCCCCCTCCTGGGTTCAAAAAAGGCGCGTTGCCCAGTGAAGGGCAACGCGACAACTCATCCTACTCAGAAAATTTCAAACGCTGTAATGCGGCAATTAGCTCTCGGAGACGGCCAACACGGGAGTGATCGTCGGAGGGCCTTGCGGGGGACCCGGAGGTGCAGTCGGGGGTGCGCCCACAACCGGGGGCTCAGTCACTACTGCTGCGAGAACTGGATCAGCCAGAGCAAAACAATTGTCGATGTCGGCGGTCCCCTCAGCAGCGAGATCCTGAGCGATCAAGATCGCAGCAGCGTTGTTGGAGATCGCGATCTGGTTGGCAGCGCGCCCAAGACCGGTACCGATTGCGGACGGCGGTACGTTGGCTGCGGTGGCTGTCGCGAGGATGATCGACGTGACGTCTCCAGCGGCCGCAGGACCGTACACTCCGATCAGGTTCACGGTAACTGTGGCTATCGCTTGTGCCAGAGCCGCAAGTCTGCCGGGATTATCGCACTGCATGGTGGCCACTTGATCGGGCGTCGGCTTTGTGCAGTTGCACAGTTGGAACGCCGCAGGATCCACCACCATGTTGTTGAATTGCTGCATGTTGGCAGCGGTGATTGCAGCCGTGACCTGCTGCTGAATGTCCGCGACTTGCGCGGGTGTCAAAAACACCGGTTGAGCTTGAGCGAGCGCCCTATCGAAGGTCGTCGCCACCAAGCCCACGGAAAGCATCAGTATCGCCAAGAGCAGCGACGTCAGTTTTCCACGAATACAAACTAGAAATTGCCCCAAACTACGCATTGTCTCACCCCACTCCAAGGTTACTGGCGGCACCATTTTGTTAGAAACATATAACGGATTTTTACGGAGCGGTCACCATCGACCCATGTTGCATGGTTACCACGGCCGAGACCGGTGTAAGACAAATTGTAGTATACGTTTGAGATACTCTCGGTCTCAACGCACGAATACTGCATCTATAATTGGCAAAGTGAAGACTGAAACCCTTAGAATCTGAACCTATGGTAAAGATTTCAAAGAATCTTAGAAAAATCGTTCCGCAACGCGAATGATATCCCCGGGATTTACTTTTGTCGTTTGATCGGCCGTCAGAGTTTCCTCGCGACCGGTGCCATCCCGGCGGATGTATACTCGACGTTGATCGGCTCTCGGGGTGTAGCCGCCAGCCAGGGCAACCGCGTTCAAGACGCTCATCCCATTAACATAGGGGTATTCCCCAGGCTTGCTGATTTCCCCGATGATGTAGAAGGGACGGTAGTTAAGAACCTCCGCGCTGACCCGCGGATCTTTCAGATACCCATCCTTAAGCTTTGAAATCACTTCGTTTTCGAACTGACGCACGGTATCGCCAGCGGCGTGGATCTGACCGATCAAGGGCAGCCGGACGAAGCCGCCGCTGTCAACGACGTATTCGCCGCCCAAATCGGCCTCGCCGAAAACGATCACCCGCAGCTTGTCACCAGTGCCGAGCTTGTAATCAAGCGCGGGTGCGGCACTTTGACCCGGGGGAGCCGGCGCGGCCGCAGGAGCCGCTTGTGCGGCCACCGTAAAGCCGAGGGCTGCGAGGAGCATGATGGCGGCGCAAAGCCAGTGCCAAAAACTATGGCGCTGCAAGGTCATGGCTGATGTTTCCCATTCAAAATAAACAAGCCGAGACAGACCGCTAGGAACGAAACCAGTTTATCTCAGCGCGTTTGATGTTGCCAGAATATTGGCAAAAAAGGGTTACGGCGAACCGCTAAGCGGTCGTCCTGTAAGTAGAAAACGGCATTCGCTGCCTTCCAGCACCACGCAAGTCAGCCGGCCTGTCGCGTAGGCTCCGGTATCGATGCCGATGCGGTTGTGGCGCCTCTGCGGCTCAGGGCTTGGCGTATGGCCGTGGACGACGACCTTTCCGAAGTCGGCATTGGAGGACAGAAACTGTTCGCGGATCCACATCAGGTCGTCGGGCGATTGCCTAATCAAAGGCAAGCCGGGGCGCACTCCGGCGTGCGCGAAGAAATAGTCCCCGATTTCGAAAGACAGCTCGAGTTGGTTCAAGAATTTGAGATGCGCGGCAGGTAAAGCCTCGGCTAAAGCATCGCGCGTCGATGAAAGCTCGTCAGGCCTGTCGAAGAGCGGCGGCGCCACGCCATAGCTCGCCAGGGTCTCGCGGGCGCCATAGTCCTTCCACTGCCGGTAATGAGAGGGATCATCGAGAAATTCAAGCAGCGACTGGTCGTGATTTCCCCTGAGGTGGCGGCTTTGAAAGCCGCTCATGGGCGACAACAGGCAATCGATGACGCCTTTGGAATCGGGGCCGCGATCGATGTAGTCGCCAACATACACCAACAGACGCTCGCCCGGCGCGTTCGCGGCATCTTGCGCGATCATATGATGAATTGTGTCGAGCAGGTCCAAGCGGCCATGAATATCGCCCACAGCATAGATGCGCACGCCATCGGGCAACGACGCGGCTTTGCGCGGTTGACGAGAAAAGATTCGCTGCAAAAAATCACGCAAGAGGAATACCCGCATTAGCCCGCATGTCAGGGGTTTGTCTCTTCAGCAAAGAGAGCTCGCGCGAAATATCATCCGTCATCTTCACCAAGCAAGGGCCTCGTTAGTGAACGCCCGACGTGCGCTTGGCACGATCATACGGCTTCTGAAGGTTGATCGATAACGCTGATTATCGACCAAGCTGCAAAGGCCAAAGGTCGATAAAATTGAAAATGAATTTGCCGCAAACGAGCAACAAATCCGATCCCAGCGTCTAACTCAGCCTCAAATCGCGTCTGCCTATGGTCATCCCTCAATCCCAGAGGGTATCGGCTGTGGGCAGATTGCTTGGTCAGGTGGGTGGCGCGACGATCGCGCTCATAATGAGCGCAGGCTGTCAGACCATGCCGATGCAAACCGGGGCCGACGCACCCATGCTGTGGAACACCGGAGCTTTCAATCACGGACCGCAATTGGCGGCCTTCATGGCTGACGAGGAACCCGCCGTCGCTGCACCGTTGGGGTTCATGGCATTCTGTCTTAGAAATCCGGACCAATGCTCCGCGCCGTCGGACCAGCCGCAAACGGTGGAGTTGGACCCGCAGATTTGGCAGAAGCTTCAAGACGTCAACGAGCACATCAACGACTCGGTGACCAACGAAGACGACAAAGCGCATTTCGGACGGTACGAATATTGGACCATCGTCACTGACGGGTTCGGCGACTGCGAAGATTTTGCGTTGACGAAACGCAAGGAGCTGATCGACGCCGGCCTTCCGGAAAAGGCTTTGCGCGTTGCGATCGTCAAAACATGGCGCGACGAGCTTCATGCCGTTCTGACTGTTTCCACCAATCATGGCGACTACGTTCTTGACAGCCGCAGCACGGAAATTCTGCCGTGGAATCGAACCGAATATCGTTGGATTTCCCGCCAGGATGCGAACGACCCGCGCGGATGGATCGCACTGGGCCGCTACCCCATAAAGATTGCGGCTGCCGGAACGCACGGCCGCTGATCGCACCTCGAGCCTCTTTCAGCGCCTGAAAGTATACCGCTTATGTCCGACATAGCTGCTGATCGCCGGCACGGCGACGGCGATGACGTGGGCTATGTCCTGCGCATGCCATTGGAACTGGATCAGTGGGAACACGACACGAGCCAGCAGAACGCTGACCGAAAAGACTAGCCCCAGCGCGACGATATTCACCAGCACGAAACGGTAGCCTTCGGAAGCCACACTTCGCCCCGAGCGGCCGAACACGAGCTTCCGAAACAGGACATAGGCGGTGACCATGCCAATGGCGTAGGCAATAAGCACCGCCACCTCGAAGACGAGGAACGTGCTGAAAACAAATCGTGCGACGATATTGACGAAAGCCGCAACGCCGCCGCAAGCGAGGAAACGAAAGAATTCGACGCGCCCTTGTGCCACGTGAAGGGGGTCAACGGGACTTGCGCGACGCATCAATAATGAAGCCGGTATAAGACCCACAACCGATCTTCAACGAAGCGCCCCTTCGATTGATTGCCTGAGCGTATCGATTGCGAATAGACCGGCTCAAATCTCACCTTTTGGCCGGCCACATCCGTCGTGGCTTTGCAAAAGGCGCAGACGTAATAGTCCGCGCCGCGATACATAAGAAGCTGCTCCAACAGTTCTGTCGTATTCGGCGTTCCGTGTTCACGGCCCCACTCGAGAGTCTTGGGATCGACCAGCCCGAATATGTCCACGATGTAACGGTTGGAGTAGAAACCGAACACGCCGATCTCGGACAGTGCGATCCTGTCTCCCGGCATTGTCCTGCTGTTCACGGACTGTGAAAATTCTCGTATCGGCGCTTCTTCCGAGACGCGCGTGAATGGGAAAAAATACCAAAGCGTCAGGGCTGCCGCTGCCATTTGAAGGCTGGCCGAAGCCAGCAAGACTCGTGACATCCGCGGCGGCCTAGGAGACTTGAGGTACTCGCCCACGGAATAAAGAGCCGCGAGAAGCAAGGGGAACGACAAAGAGGTCGCATAGCGCGTCGACACCAGCGCGTGCTGGTAGACAAGATATGCGCAGACCAGCAGCACGAAGGCGAAAGTGGCCACGCACCAATGCGCCACTCTGGGCGAAACTCTCGCCAGCGCGAGGGCAACGACGGCGCTTACGGTAGACCCACTGATGATGATCAGTGACAGCGTTCTCAGAAACGGCCAATTGAGTGGTTGTTCGAGGAATATCGCTTTCGCAGATGACGTTTCAGGCACGACAAATCCCGTCGCAAGGTAACTCAAGAGCACCCCAGTTACGGCGCTGGCAAGGGCGCCGGCGGCCATATAGACCGCCTCTTTGCGTTTCGACCACATTGCTAGGCCGATGTAAGCGGCTGAAAAAAGAAGCAATTCAGGACGGATCAAAAATAGTCCACCCCAGAAAATGCCGACGGCAAAACTTGATCGCAGGCCCTCTGTTCGTGTGACGTGCAGAAGCAAGCCAAGACAGAGCACGAACGCGACCAAGCTGTTATCCATTCCTGTCGCTGACCAACGCAAAAGATGCGGTTCGAGCGCCAAAGTGGATGCGAGCAAGGCGGACACTTCCAGCCGTTTTTGGTTCTTTGACGTTGCCCAAAAGAAAATGCCAATTGCGGCCGCGTAAAAGCAGGCCGACGCCATCTTCCACACGACGAGCACATTTCCGAACAGCAGAGCAATGCCTGACATGATCAGGAAGTATGCGCCGCTCGTAATACCGTCGGACTTCTCACCCAAATTGTACTGAATCGTGCCGTCCTGCAGAAGATTTGCGGCATACCTCATGTAAATGAATACGTCGTCGCCGTGGCTAGGACCTACGTACGCTAGCGAAATAGCGAAGCTGCACGCCACAACGACGGCGCACACGGCTCGTCGCAATATCGTCAGGCTTCCGGCCTGAGGCAGAGTCGATGATGCAGAAGCTTCTCTCTGAGCCATCAATTTATCGAAGGGTTGGATTGACGGTGACCAGCGGTGGTCCGGAGAAGCGCGCGCCAGCGCGCAAGAGATTGCGACTTCGTCAGGTTGGCGTCGAGCATGGTTCGCGCATTTGCTCCTAGGCGCCGACACAGAGCGCGGTCCTCGGAGAGGGTCAGAACGATGCGGGCAAACTCTTCACCGCTGCCGGGCGGAACGCAATACCCGCATTCATGTCTGGCGACCAGTTTGGCAAGCTCGCCGTTTTCCGATCCCACGATGAGAATGGGGCGCCCGGCCGCGGCGATTCCGTAGAATTTGCTCGGCAGCAGGAGTCCGTCCAGGCCCGGCTTGAGCGAAAGCCAATGGATGTCCGCTACTCCCAGGGAACGGTCGAGTCCATCGCGCGGCTGATAGGGCTGGAAGCGGAAATTCTTCAGCGCTCGCCGCTCCACTTCCGCGGCAAGATCGCTCAGTCCCCGCCCGCCGCCAATGCAGAGGAAGACAATTTCGAGATGCTCCCGGAGGATTTCCGCCGCGCTGAGAAGCGTCTCGATATCGTGGGCCCGTCCAAGATTTCCAGAATAGGCAACGACAAACTTACCTTCCAGCGACCATGATTGCCGCAACGGATTGGATTCCGCCTCGGAAGGACGAATGGATTCGTCGTCCGCCCAATTCATCACTACGCGGAGACGTGCAGCCGAAACACCCATGCCGCGAACACGGCGGGCCATATCGTCGCCGATTGCGACATTCATGGTGGCGCAGCGCAAGGAGGCGTTGCGCAGCGCGATCAGGATGCGGCCGGTAAGACCCTTGGCGCTTGACATGCCGAGCTCGGCTGCGACTTCCGGATAGAGGTCGTGCAGCCAGTTTATCGTTCTGTATCCACGCAACGCGGAAAGAAACGAGATCAGCAAGGAGAGCATGGGCGGGTCGGTTTTGGCGACAACGACGTCGCCGCGGCCGGCAAGGCGCAGCAGCCGGAGCGCACTCGAGCCATAGAATGACAGATAATCCGCGACCCGCCCGGGGAGCGAGTGACGCCCAAAGCGGGTAGTCGCTACGCGATAGATCTCCACACCGCGGACGGAGTCGCGCGGCGGCATAGCGGCCGTCGGATCATCGTAAAGCTGTCGACTGGCGATGACGCATACTCGCTCCCCGTTGTCGGCCAAATGAAACGCGAGATCGCTGAGGATCTGGCTGGTCGCCGAATGATCCGGAAAACAGTAGCGGTTCAAGAAGACAATTCTTGGAGACGCAGGTTTCAGAATCTGACTCAGCTCCCCGTTTGGCCGCGCCGGGCAATCAACGTATCGCCCAGTACCAGAACGTCCATCTTGGTGCGCAGGAAGCATTCGAGCGCTTCCCTGGGTTCGCAGACGACCGGTTCATTTTCATTGAATGAGGTGTTGAGCACCATGGGCACACCGGTGAGCGCGCGGAAAGATTCGATCAGCCTGTAGTAGCGCGGATTGGTCTTGCGATAGACAGTCTGCAATCGTCCGGATCCATCGACATGGGTTACGGCCGGGATTGCAGTGCGCTTGTCTTCGCGTATCTGAAACACCTGCATCATGAAGGGAACCGCGTCATCTTCCTCGAACCAGTCCGAAACTGTGTTGTCGAGAACGGAGGGAGCGAAGGGACGAAAAGATTCACGCCGTTTGATCTTCGCATTCAAGATCGCCTTCATGTCCGCACGACGCGGATCGCAGACAATCGACCGGTTTCCGAGTGCGCGCGGTCCCCATTCCATGCGGCCCTGGAACCAGCCGACGACTTTGCCTTCGCTGATCGCCGTAGCGGTCCGGCGGCAGAGGTCCGCTTCGTCCTCGATGTCTTCAACGGTACAGTCGGACTGCGAAATTTCGGCCCAACGTTGATCGACCAGTCGGGCGATATCCGAGCGGGAGAATTGCGGTCCCCAATAAGCATGATCCATTGAGAACACGCGTTTGCCACCCGCTTGCTGCCACACGGCATAGGCCGCCCCGATAGCACCGCCGGCGTCCCCCGCAGCGGACTGGACATACACGCGCTTGAACCGGGTCATCCGGCGGACTTTGCCATTGGCGACGGAGTTCGCCGCGCAACCCCCGGCAAGAGAAATGTCGGTCAGCGAGCTCCTCTGCTGAAGTGGTTCGAGCAGGTGGAAGAATGCTTCCTCGTACATCGCCTGTACCGATCGGGCGATGTCGCGATGCTTGTCTTCGAGCGCCTCATCTTGCCGCCTGCGCGGGCCGAGCAAGTCTTCCAGGGCCGGCGAGAAGAGATCCCCGATCTCGGGTGAACCATTGTGCCATTGATAGGGAATTTCCTCCTGATGGTGCCGGAAATACGTCAGGTCGAGCGCGAACGCTCCATCCCCATTAAGCCGCACGATGCGGCGCATCTGGTCCAGGCAGGAAGGTTTGCCGTAAGGCGCCAAGCCCATGACCTTGTACTCGTCGCCGTAATAGGGAAAACCGAGATATTGCGTGAGCGCCTGGTAGAACACGCCCAGCGAATGAGGGAAATGAACGCGACCGTCGACGGTAATCTCGCCTCCACGACCTGTACCCCAAGCGGCGCTGGAAAAATCGCCAAAGCCATCGACCGATACGACCGCAGCCTCGGGAAACGGCGACACGTAGTAAGCAGAGAAGAGATGGCAGAGATGGTGCTCGATATTGTGCACTTCTCCTTTGAAGCTCTGCTGTGGAAACGCTCCTGCGAGCAATTCGCGTACGCCTTGTCGCTTTCGCCGATTGCGTAAACGCTGAAGAATCAGTGCCGGCTCCGGTCGCCTGCGAGCGAGATACGCAATCTTGCGCCAAAGATTGGCGCGGCTATCTTGATTCAGTGCAACGCCGTCGACATCGCCGAGCTCGATACCGGCCTCGCGGAGACAATAGGCGATTGCCTGCGAGGGAAAGCCCGCCCAATGCTTTATTCGGCGAAAACGCTCCTCTTCCGCAGCAGCAACGAGCTGACCGTCACGAACGATGCAGGCCGAACTGTCGCCGTGAAACGCGTTCAGACCGAGGATGATCATGGGCGGTATTTGACCGTTCCAGCTCTCAAGACAGGCTTAACGACGTGCGAAGATGCGGCGGTCAAGAAGCTCTAGCGCGATCATGCTCTCCGCGAGCACGCGCTGTAGGGCATAGAACCAGCCCGCCCAGCCATCCAAAAGACAGCCCTTGACGAAGAGTACGTAGGGCAGAACCAGGATAGGGGCCGGCCACCCTGCCCGCCTGATCCGGTCGATGCGGGAGAGATTTTGCTTAGGTGTTTCGAGCAAATGTTGCGCTTCCACCTGCGCATAACGCTGTTGCGATGCAAGCCAGCGCGCGAGCGGCTTGCGGTCGTCGTGGTAGATGACACCGCGCAGAGTCTGAATGGACCCTGGTACTGAGACCCTGTGACCATGGCCTTCATTTGCGTAACTTGCGCCGCGAACGCGGTAAAGCACTGTGCGCGGCGGATACAGCGTTCCACGCAGCGACCTGCCGTGAATGCGATAGACAAAAGAGGCGCGGTAGCCGGCGACATCCGGAGATTCTTTGAGCGCTGAAAGCTCCCGCAGCAACTCGTCGCTCAATTCGTAGTCCGCATCGAGCGACAAGACCCAGTCCGTTCTTACTTGGGCAAGCCCGAAATTGCACTGTGCGGCGAAATTGTCGAAGGGCCGATGGATCAACTCGGCTTGGGGAAACCGCGCCACAAGCTCGCACGTGCCGTCCAGACTGCCGCTGTCGATGACAACAATACGCTTCGCCCAGCGCAACTTTTCCAACGCTCGGACGATGTTGGGCGCCTCATTGAAGGTGATCAGCAGCGGTGTGACGCGTTCAAGCAAAGCTAATGCCGTGATTTTGTGTTCGTCGCCAAGGCCGCATTCAGCGCCACTCCTGGTGAAGGAGCTGGAGCGTTGAAGCCGAGTCCGCCCCGGCGCGGCCAAAGCACATCTCGAATGCGGATCGAAGGCCGCTCAACGAGATAATAGAAGGAAACGCCTAATGCCGTGATCAGGAGAAGGGCGAGCGGAAAGTATACCGCTCCGAGATCCGGCAGTCGCTCAACAAGTTTTAAAGCCGCGTAAATTGCCCACGCATGGGTCAAATAGACCGAATAGCTGGAAAGAGAGACAGCCGAGGCCACCCTGGCAACGCGCGTTCCCACATCATCGCGCGAAAGCAGGCAGAGCAACGCGGCAGAAAAGAAGAGTGCGACCGCTGTTCCCCACAGCGTGTATCCCAACCGCCCTCCGACGAGCGCAAGACAGAACAGCAGCGCGACTCCCGCCACCACGCCATAAGGTGCCGACGTTAGGAGGCGCCGTAAGGTCTGCGGCTCCTCTGTCGACAAGTACGACAGCCATAACCCAACGATCAAACCTTCTATGCGCAGATGGGTTGCTGTCTTGAAGTAGAGCGAATACTCGTCCCCATAGATCAGGAAGCGGCAAAGGGGCGCCAAAAGAAGGGCCAGAATGAACCATGTGGGCCTGATTTTTCTTGTACGCTGCCATGCCAATAGAAGCAGCGGGGCCAACAGGTAGAAATGCTCTTCCACGCAAAGAGACCAGCTGACGCTGAAAAATGGAACGTGCGTGTAGTAGTTTTGAACGAAGAACAGGTATCCGTAATCGAAAGGCTGGCGGCGCACCGCGTAGACGGCGAGCCATGAAACAAACAGCGCGATGAAATACGGAGGTAGCGTCCGCATCCAGCGTCGAATCCAGAACCCGAAGATATGCACGTTTCCGAACGACAGCCGCTCGCGCCAGTAGAGACCGCCGACGAGCCAACCACTGAGCACGAAAAATAGATCGACACCGTATTCGCCGTAGTTCGTCACCGGCCAAAGGAGCGGCGTCGTTTGAGCGGCGTGATAAACAACCACCATCGCGATGGCGACAGCCCGCAACAGATCGAGATTGCGGTTACGGAGGCGCTCGGCGGACACGATCGACATGTCAGTCAAGTCGAACAAAAGCAGGAGCAGTGGCTTGCCCGCGCAGCCAAGCATAAACCTGCAGCATATCGCCCGCAACGCGCGCCCATGAGAAGTCGCGCGCCACCCAGGCACGTCCTTTTGCCCCCATCGCCCTCAGTGATTCAGGAGCCAGCGCCATCGCTCGATGCAAAGACGCAGCGAGTGGTTCCTCGCCATGATCGATCCACCAGCCGCAACCTTCGCTCTCGAGCCCGCTCCAGGGAGCGCCCTTGGTCGAGATTACGGGCATGCCCTCGGCGAGCGCCTCGGTCACGGTGATACCGAAATTCTCGTCGAGCGTGGGCAAGACAAACAGTTCGGCGCCACGATAGGCGGCCCGCTTTTGCTCACCATAAACCGGCCCCTCAATCGAGACCCTGCGGACGCCGAGTTCCGATGCGAGCGCCAACAGCTCTTTGTCATGGGCGCCTTCGGCAGGCCCGACAATACGCAATTGCCAATCGATGTTTCGCGCTTCAATGCCGGCCCAAGCGCGGAGCAGCCGTTCGAGTCCTTTCTTGGGGTGGATGCGTCCAAGCGACAGCACCGTCCGCGGTGAACCAGGGATGTGGCGTGATTGGTTCGCGGGCTCGGGCAGGTCTATTCCGTTGGGGATGACTGCAACCGGATTGCCGAGACCGAACGCCCGAATGTCGTGGAATTCTGCTTCGCTAGTCGCATGCAGACAGGCTGCACGTTCGACACTGCGGCGCTGGAGGCCATACCAAAAAGCCCGCTTCTTTAAATGCGAAAAGCTTAGCGCGGCGGCACTCAACATTCCCCTCGGCGAAACAACAAACGGAACGTGCGCGCGTAAAGCTGCGCTGCCAGCGTAAACGTTGGGCATCAGCCAAAGGCCGTGATCATGAATGATATCGGCTGAAGCGGTGTTGTCGCGCAGCGCCCGTCGAAGCCCGCCCGATCTTCGCAGCGCCTTGATGAGCGGTACGCCCGCCCAATCCCAGGCAAAGCGCTGTTCGGCATAACCACCGGCGATACTGTTGCGGGGCACTTCGTTCGCTCCGGCGACGGAAAACAAACTCGTCTGTGCTCCCGCCTGCGCAAGCGCTTCACACAATCGGGGAACGCTGTAGGACGGACCGCCATGCGCGACGTCAAGTCCGGCGATCACATGGACGGCGGTACACCGGTTACTTGCCGACGGCATCACCGAAGTGCGTGCCTGGGACCGAACGGTCTTGGCATGACGGGCAACATAACGACCACTTATCGACTCGGAGATCGCCGGCTCACTGTGCCTGACTGACCGCGCCCGCCGATTTGGCTTTCGCCCGTACACCGAAAACACCGAAGTACAGGAGAGCATGGGCGGTGAGAAACGCCGTCAGGGTTCCAACGACAATTTCCAAAAGATTGCCTCCGGGCTGCAGCAGATTCAGCGCCGGCATCGCCGTCAAGAGCAGTACGCGCAAATCGCTTTCGGCAAATGCTCGGGTGATCGCGCGATCGAGCCGCATCAGGAGAAAGCCGAGGCCAAAAAATCCGACGATGACACCCGGCACACCAAAGTTTATGTAAAACTCAAGCACCTGCCCGACGCCGACACTGGTTTCCGGGCCAAACACGATACCTGTGTATTGCGCCACGACATCGCCCCCTCCGCCCACCACCGGCTTGTCAGACCAGACGGCGCGCGGGATCGGAGCCCACCAGGGGACCGTCGAACCGTAGGCGAAATCGGTTAGCCCGGATTGATGGCGCATCACGCCGGCACCGACCAAAAAATTCTGATTCAGCCGATCGTTGAGTTGCTGGCGGTGCAGCGGGGAGTTCAAATCCAGGATTTGAAACTGTGTGACGATCGTTGAGACGCGCGTCAGGCGCTCGCTAAAGGCCGCTTGTTGTTGCACGACTTGCCGGATACCGACGCGCTCTCCCATATACGTCACAAACACCGACAGGCCTAAGACAACAACGATCGGCGTCATCACGTAGAACCATACTCTCTGACGCGTTATTACGAACAAAAACGCGATGACGCTCAGCGCCCAATAGGTGCCGTAACTGATGAACCCTCCTGATACGACAGTCGCGAACGGAAGCACGGGTACCGCCGCGAGCGCTAACGCGGTGCGACGGCGGTTATTTGTCGCGCTCGCAGCATAGAGCTCGATCCAAAGACCGATAACCAGAAGCGTTCCCATCGCGACAATTGCGCCCGTCAGGGAAGGAATCGAAAATGAAAGAGGCGCAAAGACGAAATAGGCGACAAAGCCAGCCGCGACCAGACGCCATCCGATCCTGCCAAATCCCTGCCCAGCCGATTGCAAAGGACCCCGTGGGTGGGTGTTCTGCCGTTTGTGCATGCGAACGGCGACGATGGCGCCCGTGAGGAACGTAAACATTCCCAACAGGGTCAATTCAAACCCAACCGCCGTTTCTTCGGCGTATTGCAGACCTGATCCGCCGTCGAGAAAGACGAGAACGCCGGGGACATGAATCAGCGACAGGCCAAGAAAGTAGGCAAGCGTCAACATTCCGCCGCTGCGATACACGGTCAGCAAGATGACCAGCGCGGCGAGTAGGCCAAACCAAAGGACCAGCATAACTAGCATTGCTTGGATGCCTTTATCAGAAGTTTGCTAAGAAATGTCTTGCGCTGGTTGAACAACATGATCCGCCTTGTAATCCCGTATAGCCCACCGCCGCGGTGAGGTCAGCCCACACGAAGGTTCTTCGGCCGCACCTCGGCCTGAGCACCGAGGCGCCGTGTGGCGGCAACGGCGGCCACCGCTCTCTCGATCCCATCGACTGCCGCCGGCACTCCATAAGCGGCCGACTTTGCTGTTATCGCCTGATGCGTGGGCGGAAGGCGAAGGATATCTGCCAAAGAATCGCTAAGTGCGGCAATGTTTCCCATCGGATAGACACGGCCGGCACGCTCGTCCGCGGCG
>Ga0134122_10000825_pt1 | contig 21716 bp, 18 predicted proteins | sample KB302_FD_96461 | JGI IMG/M metagenome (GOLD analysis project Ga0134122, IMG submission 96461) | Terrestrial soil microbial communities without Nitrogen fertilizer from Kellogg Biological Station, Michigan, USA - KB3-0-2 | ecosystem: Environmental > Terrestrial > Soil > Unclassified ... | reverse complement strand
TGGCGTTCGGTGGCTATGGTGCGCTGGTAGAGAAAAGCGCCGATTTCCCAGCGGCATTTGCCGCAGCCCGGGCATCGGGCAAACCGTCGATCCTCCATCTCAAGATCGATCCCGAGGCGATCACGCCGACCGCGACGCTGACGGGGATCAGGGAGAAGTCGCTGACGGGGAAAAGCAATTGAAACTGTCGTCCCCGCGGAGGCGGGGACCCATAACCACCTGCGCTCGTTGATGGCAGAGTATTTCGTCTACATTCTGGCGAGTGGTCGACACGGCACCTTGTACATTGGTGTCACGAACGACTTGTCCCGCCGCCTCGGTGAGCATCGTGCGGGCACTGCCGATGCATTCACGAAGAAATACCGAGTGTACCGATTTGTTCATGTGGAAAGGTTTGACTCTGCGTATCAGGCGATTACCCGCGAAAAACATCTCAAGAAAATGGAATCGCGACTGGAAGATTCGGTTGATTGAAGAAAACAACTTGGATTGGCGGGATCGGTCCGAATTGCTTGCTTGATAGGCTGCGGCGTATGGGTCCCCGCCTTCGCGGGGACGACGGGTTGAGGTACCGGTCTAAGTTCCCAGTGAAACGCCAGGTGCTCGCCCAAATACTGGCCCTTGCCAAATTTCGGTGAATCAGCATTCAGTCATTGCATGGCCTATCGTCGCACCGAGAACGTCGTCCGCCGCCTCGCGGAGCGTGAGCAGACGATCCTTGACGCAGCACAATCGATCGCCGGCGAAGACGGCATGGGTGCCGTGCAGATTGCGGCCGTGGCGCATCGCGCCGATATCGCCGCCGGCACGGTTTACCGTTACTTTCCGTCCAAAAGCGATCTTGTCGCCGAGCTGATCGCCGGTATGGCCGAACGCGAGCTCACCGCAATGCGGAGTGCCGCCGATGCAGCGCCCGGTCCGCTGTCGGCGCTCGCCGCCAGCATCGTCACCTTCGCTGCGCGTGCGTTGCAGGAGCGCCGGCTTGCGTGGGCGATGATGGCTGAACCGGTCGATGTCGATGTCGATGCCTCGCGTTTGAACTTCCGCCGCGCTCTCGCCAACGAACTGGAAAAGCGCATCACCACCGCGATCGCGGGCCGTCACTTGCCCGATCAGGACGCTCGGGTCGCAGCGCCCGCCGTCATCGGCGCGGTGCTGGAAGGGCTCGTCGGACCGTCGGCTCCATCGGGCAGCACGACACGCGAGGCCGTGCAGATGGTGACGCTGTTCGCGCTGCGCGCGCTTGGCGTTGTTGATGCGCGTGCGCGTGGTCTCGTCGCGCAATGTGCGCTGCCCTAAATCCTGTCAGTGGGCGGTGAGCGCCGGCAGCTCGTGCAGCTCCAGCGTGACGACCTTCATGCCGTGTTCCTCGGGGTCGTCGACGATGTGGAAGCCGAGCTCGCTACACATCTGCAACATGGTCGTGTTTTCCTCCAGCACCTGCCCATGCACGGTTTCAAGCCCTTTTTCCTGCGCGAATGCGATCATCTGCTTCATCATCAACCAGCCGAGCCCGTTACCTTTGAGATGTGAGCGCACCAGGATGGCGAATTCGCCACCATCGCCATCGGGATCATCGTGCAGGCGCACCACGCCCAGCATCCGGCCGCTCGCCTCGGCAATCGCGATGAATGCCATGGCGTGCTCGGGGTCATAGTGGATGAGCTTGTCGATCAATTCGGGACGGACTTCGCGCATCGGCAGGAAAAACCGCATCCGCAGGTCGTCTGCGGTTACTTCGGCGAGGTAGTCGGGGTAAAGCGCGGCATCCTCCGGCTTGAGAGGCCGGATCAGCACTTTTTCTCCGTCGAGGAGCGTGACGTGGAGTTCGAGCATTCCTGTATTTCCCGCGGGTTCCCTCGGGAGCCGGTCCCCCGCGCAGGCGAGGACGGGAATGAGGGAAATGAAGGCCTAATGTGACATCAGTACGGGCACCGTCATCGATTCAAGCAAGCCGCGTGTAGCGCCACCAAGCACGAACTCGCGCAAACGCGAGTGCCCGTAACCGCCCATGACGATCATATCGGCGGAGGAATCCGCAGCGTAAGAGAGGATCGTGGATGGTACGTCGATGTCGGGCGATGTGATGCGCTTGACGGCCACTTTAAGACCATGGCGGGCGAGGTGCTGACCAAGATCGGCACCGGGCACTTCGTCCTGCCTGGCCGGTTTGTCGGAGATGACGACGATCTCCACCTGCTTTGCTTTTTTCAAAAGTGGCATTGAATCGGCGACGGCACGGGCGGCGGCACGACTGCCGTCCCAGCAAATCATGGCGCGATCGAGCTTCATGCCGCCCTTTTGTATGAATGGCACGAAGATGACGGGACGGCCGGATTCGAACAGCACGCCTTCGCCGACCACTTCGTCGGGCAGGGACTTCTGCCGATCCGGCTGCCCGACAACAATCAGATCGAAACGGCGGCCGATACGGCCGATCTGATCGGCGGCACCCGAAATGCTGGCGTCTATCGTGCGGCTCTCCGCCGAAATGCCGGCGCGTTTGGCCGCCTGTTCGAAACGGGTAATGGCGGTGCGTGCCTTCGTGCTGGATTCTGCGCGCTGACTTTCGATGATTTCAGGCGGAATGCCGCCCATCACGGTGCCGGGAATGACCGGCTCATATGACACAGCGATGCCAAGGACGTGCGCCTCGAAAGCCTCGCCCAAGGAAACCGCGTAATCACAGGCCGGATCATGGGCGCCCAAGCCCAGGTTGACGACAATGTCCTTGATCATGATGCAGACTCCTGACCGAACGAATGTGCCTGATGGTGTCACCCCCCTCGCGACCTTGACTAAGGTGCCTTTCGTCTCCGTTGCCGCTGTGCCCCTTTGACAATTCTACTTCTTTTGGCCGTCCGGACCGTACTGTTTAAGATAGGCCCACAGGTCGCCGGCTTCCTTTTCATTTTTGATGCCAGGGAAGATCATCTTGGTGTTCGGAATCTTGGCGCGCGGATCCTTGATGTAGTCCTTGAAGGTCTCCTCGTTCCAGGTGATGCCGGAATTCTTGTTGGCGTCGGAATAACTGAAATCGGCCACTGTCCCGGAATGACGGCCGTCAAGACCGTTAAGCACCGGACCTACCTTGTTCTTGGCGCCTTCACCGACGGAATGGCAGGGGAAGCACTTCTTGAAGGATTGTTCGCCGGCCGCCACGTCCTGAGCCTGCGCGAACTGAATCATCGCGGCCATGACCACAGCCGCCGCAAGTACCGATTTCATCATGATGCTCCCGTTATGACACTTCGTGAAGTCGCCCCCGGGCCAACGCCTTTGGGCATGGCCGGGTTTCCGGTGGGTTTTGCCAGCCCTATGTGTAACGCGTCAAATGGCTGGTATCGTGGCCGCACGAATGGGAGTTTGCGGAATGTCTGTGCGGATGCCGGAACCGGATGGCGCGGTCCTCGATCGCCGTGAACGTATCGTTGCCGTCCTCCGGACCATCGTTCCAGGCGAGGGTGTCATTGCGGCTGAGCATGAAATGCGCCCGTACGAGAGTGACGGGCTCACCGCCTACCGCCAGTTGCCCATGGTGGTGGTGCTGCCGGAAACCACCGAACAGGTCGCCGAAATCCTCCGCTATTGCCACAGCGAGGGCGTCAAGGTGGTCCCGCGAGGGGCGGGGACGTCGCTGTCCGGCGGTGCGCTGCCGCTCGCCGATGGTGTGCTGCTTGGCATGGCCAAATTCAATCGAATTCGTGAAATCGACTACGAGAATCGTGTCGTCGTGGCTGAGCCGGGCGTCACCAACCTTGCGGTCACCGGCGCCGTTGCCGATGCGGGCTTTTACTATGCTCCGGATCCATCGTCGCAGATTGCCTGCACGATCGGCGGCAATGTGGCGGAAAATTCCGGCGGCGTGCATTGCCTCAAATACGGGGTGACCACTAACAATGTTCTGGGCTGCGAAATTGTCCTGATGACCGGCGAAGTTCTGCGTCTCGGCGGCAAGCATCTCGATGCGACCGGCTACGATCTGCTCGGTATCATCAACGGGTCGGAAGGCCTGCTGGGCGTCGTCACCGAGGTGACGGTGCGTATCTTGAGAAAGCCGGAGACCGCGCGCGCGATGCTGGTCGGCTTTCCGACGTCGGAAGACGCCGGGGAATGCGTCTCACGGATTATCGGGGCCGGAATCATCCCGGGTGGCATGGAAATCATGGATGGCCCCGCGATCGCCGCGGCCGAGGAATTCGCTCACGCCGGCTATCCGCTCAATGTCGAAGCCTTGCTGATCGTTGAGCTCGACGGGCCCGCAGCCGAAGTCGAGTACCTGATCGAACGCGTTAACGTGATCGCGCGCGACTGCCGTGCGGTCTCGTGCAAGGCCTCGCGTTCTGAAGACGAGCGGGAACTGTTCTGGGCCGGACGCAAGGCGGCATTCCCGGCCGTCGGGCGCATCTCGCCCGACTATTACTGCATGGATGGAACGATCCCGCGCGCGCAGTTGCCGCTGGTGCTCAAGCGCATGAGAGAGATGTCCGTAAAATATGGGCTGCGCGTCGCGAACGTGTTTCATGCCGGCGACGGCAATCTGCACCCGCTCATTCTCTATGACGCCAATGTCCCCGGCGAGCTGGAGAAGACCGAGGAGTTTGGCGCAGAAATTCTCAAGCTCTGTGTCGAGGTCGGGGGCGTTCTGACTGGTGAGCATGGCGTCGGCGTGGAGAAGCGCGACCTGATGCCGACGATGTTCACGGAGATCGATCTCAACCAGCAGCAACGCGTGAAGTGCGCCTTTGACGCAAAGGGACTGCTCAATCCCGGCAAGGTCTTCCCGCAGCTGCACCGTTGCGCCGAACTGGGCCGCCTGCACGTGCACGCAGGCAAGCTGCCGTTCCCCGACATTCCAAGGTTTTAGTAATGCGTTTCGGTTTGTTCTGTTCACCCAAAGCCGATGTGCCAGGCTTCGGCCCCGAGACGGGGCGCGGCTTTTTTGACTACCTCGACTTTAACGTCGAAGCCGAAGCGCTCGGCTTCCACTCAAGCTTTTCGGTCGAACACCATTTCAGCGGCTGGAACCAGGTGTCCTCCACGCTGATGCTCCAGACCGCGCTGGCGATGCGTACGACGACGCTGCGGCTCGGCACGGCCGTGATCGTGCCGCCGTGGCACAATCCGGTGTTGCTGGCCGAAGAGGCGGCGACGCTCGATCTGCTTTCCCGTGGCCGCCTCGATCTCGGCATCGGCAAGGGCTACAGGCACAGCGAGTTCAAGGGATTCCAGATCGCGCCTGAAGAAGCCGAGGCGCGTTTCGAGGAAGCGGTCGACGTGATGTTGCGCGCGTGGACCACGCGCGAACGCTTCTCGCACAAGGGCCGTTTCTGGCACTTCGACGATATCGTCGTTGAGCCGCCACCGGCGCAAAGGCCGCATCCGCCGTTGTGGGTCGCCGCTGGCAACCCACATTCGATCAGGCGTGCCGCTGCCCGCGGGTTCAATCTCATTCTCGATCAGTACGCTTCGCCTGCGGCGCTCGGCGAGCGCATTGCCATCTACCGGGCCGAACGCGAAGCAAGCAGCGGCGTGTTCGATCCGATGCAGGTAACGGTCGCGCGCCAGCTCTACGTGGCGAAGGATAGTGCCGACAAGGAAGCCGCACTGGTGCGCCAGGCTGAATACACCAGACGTACCGTCAATGTTTCGCGCGATCCTTCGGCAAAAACCGGATCGCATGTGCTGGCTTACGCTGACAAAGCGGGCGGCACGGAAGAGAACGCGCTTTACGGCACGCCCGACGAGATTGTTCGCATGATCGAAGCATTGCGTGATGCCGGTGTTTCCTATCTGCTGCTCACGGTTGCCGGCGGTGTGGACCAACTGCGCCGTTTCGCGCGCGAAATCATGCCAGCCTTTGTTCGGGAGCCTACCGCGCGGGCGGCGGAATGATGTATTTGCGTAATGGCTGACACTCTGAAACCCCGTGACGCGAAAGAGGTCGGAGAGGCCGTGCGCTGGGCGCTCGGCAACGAAAAGGCGCTCGAGCTCGCCGGACAGGGGACCAAGCGTGCTGTTGGGCGGCCGAGCCAGACGGACTTCACCCTCGATCTTTCGGAACTGAGTGGCGTCACACTGTATGAGCCGGCCGAACTCGTGCTCTCGGCGCGCGCCGGCACGCCGCTCGCCGAAATCGAGGCGCTGCTTGAGAAGAACAACCAGGAACTCGCTTTCGAGCCCATCGACTACGGGCCACTGCTTGGTGGCGAGGCGAGCCGGGGCACCTTGGGCGGTACGATCGCCGGCAACCTGTCCGGTCCACGCCGGATTAAATCAGGCGCCGCACGCGATCATTTCCTGGGCGTCACCGCGGTTACTGGCCGTGGAGAAACGATCAAGTCCGGCGGGCGCGTCGTGAAAAACGTCACCGGCTACGACCTCTGCAAACTGCTGGCCGGTTCCTGGGGCACGCTCGCGGCCATGACAGACATCACCGTGAAGGTGCTGCCCAAATGCGAGACCGAGGCCACCGTGCTGATTGCGGGTCTTGACGACGCGCGCGCCTGCACCGCGATGGCTGCTGCAATGGGCTCATCGTGCGATGTTTCCGGTGCGGCGCACTTGCCCGATCACGTCGCCTCCTGGTTCGACGGTCTGCCCAGGCCGGAAGCATCGACGGTGCTGCGGCTCGAGGGTTTCGCGCCTTCGGTTGTGCATCGCAGGCACGCGCTTGCCGCACTCATGAAAAAGTTCGGGCAGGTGGAGCTTCTCGACGAACAGAAGTCGCGGGCCCTCTGGCGCAGCATCCGGAACGTCAAACCGTTTGCCATGGTTGGAGCGCGTGAGCGGCCGCTTTGGCGCATTTCAGTAGCGCCCAGCCGCGGCCACGAAATTGCTGCCGCCATCACGCCGGCGGCGCAAATGTTCTACGACTGGGCCGGCGGTCTTGTATGGGTCGCGATGCCCTTGGCAGATGAGCCCGATGCCGCCGCAATCCGCCGCGCCGTGGCCGCACTCGGCGGTCATGCCACGCTGGTACGCGCTCCGGCTGCGGTGCGAGCCGCGGTTGAGGTCTTCGCGCCGGAGGATGCCGCCACGCGCGCCTTGGGCAAGCGCGTGAAAGAAAGTTTCGATCCAACGGGCGTGCTCAATCCCGGGCGGATGTGGGCGGGTGTGTAGCTGATGCAAACTTCGTTCACTCTCGCGCAGTTGAAAGATCCGCAGGTCGCCGCCTCGGAAAAAATCCTGCGCGCCTGCGTGCATTGCGGATTCTGCACCGCAACCTGTCCGACCTACGTATTGCTTGGCGACGAGCTCGATTCGCCGCGCGGGCGCATCTACCTGATCAAGGAGATGCTGGAGCAGGACAGACCGGCCACGCGAGAGGTGGTCAAACATGTCGATCGTTGCCTGTCATGTCTCGCCTGCATGACCACGTGTCCCTCCGGTGTCCACTACATGCATCTGGTGGACCACGCGCGGGAGCACATCGAAAAGACCTACAAGCGTCCGATCGTCGATCGCGCGTTGCGCGGGCTGCTTGTGCGCGTGTTGCCCGACGTGGGCCTTTTCCGCCTTGCTGTCGTGGCCGGGCTGATCGCGCGGCCTTTCGCGCCGGTGCTTGATCTCCTGGGCTTTCGCCGGGTCGCCGCCATGTTGCGGCTCACCCCGCGCCGAAAGCCGGCGCCGCCGGTCGACCGCATCGGCAAGGTCTATCCGGCGGAAGGAACGCGTCGCGGGCGGGTGGCGCTGTTGTCCGGATGCATCAATCCGGTGCTCGCGCCTTCGACCATCGAGGCCGCCATTCGCCTGCTCAATCGTCACGGGGTTGAAGTGGTGGTCGCCGCAGGCGAAGGCTGCTGCGGCTCGCTCGTGCACCACATGGGGCGCGAGAACGAAGCGTTGTCCCAGGCTCGCAACAATATTGATGCATGGACACGCGAGCTTGAAGGGGCAGGACTCGACGCCATCCTCGTCACCGTCTCCGGTTGCGGCACAACCATCAAGGATTACGGATTCATGCTGCGCAACGACCCGGCCTACGCCGACAAGGCCGCCCGCATTTCAGCACGCGCACGCGACATCACCGAATACCTGGCGACGCTCGATATACGGGAAGTCGCCGCTCCATTGCCGCTCACCATCGCCTATCATGCCGCTTGCTCCCTGCAGCACGGTCAGAAGGTATTGCGCGAACCCAAGGAGCTGCTTGGCAAGGTCGGTTTTGTGGTCAAGGACGTGCCTGAAGGTCACCTGTGCTGCGGTTCGGCCGGCACCTACAATATCCTCCAGCCGGCGCTGGCGGAGCAATTGCGTGCACGCAAGATTGCCAACATCGAGCGTCTCACACCCGATGTGATTGCGGCGGGCAATATCGGCTGCATCACGCAACTTGCTGGCGGTACTGCAGTCCCGGTCGTGCACACAATCGAATTGCTCGACTGGGCAACCGGGGGGCCGACGCCCGAGCTACTCGCCGCGCTGGCCAGGGGCGCGGCCTCCGGCGGGTTAGAACTGGGGCGCAAGCGGCTAGTATGAGATTGGCGTTTTTATAAACCGATCGGGAGAACGATCATGGCGAAGAAGCGGAAGAAGTCGAAGGCAAAGAGAACAAAGAGAGCCAAGCGTGCCAGCCCGGCACGCAAGAAAAAAATGAAAATGAAGAAGTCTGCGAGAAAGACCAAGGCGAGGAAGACCAAGGCCAGAAAGAAGGCAACGGTGAAAAAGCCCGAGGTGACCGCTCCCCCGGTGAATGAGCCAACCGAGAGCACTCCGCCTCAGACAATGTTTGCCGGCCTGTTCGGCAACGAAAAGACTGAAAATCCGTAGCGTTTCGACATCACTCGACCCTGTCCCCGCTTTGCGCGGGGGCAGGCGCCTCCGCTCATGCCCGCGCAAGCGAGCATCCACCACTGGATCCCCGCGTTCGCGGGGATGAGCGGAATATGTTGCACGATCGCGTACCGACTCTCATCCGTCATGGCCGGGCTATGTCCCGGCCATCCACGTCTCCTTCCATACCCGGCAAGACGTGGATGCCCGGCATACATGACGCCCGGGTGGGGACGGCTTCACAACATCCGCTCATGCCCGTACAGGCTGGCATCCAGCGAAGGATGCCGCTGGCGCGGGCATGAGCGGATGTATCACCGCACCTTGGCGCAATTGACGGGGCGGCGTCCGGCCCGATTGCATCGATAGAACGGGCCGCATAGCATGCGGCCACGAGAAATTGGCCTTAAGGGCCGGAACTCTTTCGGGTTTTTACGAACAAACGATAAGGGAGGCCGCGATGTCGGCAACTTACAAAATTCTGATTATGGGCGCCTCTTATGGGTCGCTGCTTGCCTCCAAAATCCTGTACGGCGGCCATTCGGTTCATCTGGTGTGCCTGCCGGCGGAAGCGGATCTGATCAACGCCGAAGGGTTCCGCGTGCGATTGCCGGTGAAGGGGCGCAAGGACCAGGTCGAGATCGACTCGCGGAAATTGCCAGGCAAGGTCAGCGCCGGCGGCGCTGCAGGCGTCAATCCGAAAGATTACGACCTCGTCGGTCTTGCCATGCAGGAGCCGCAATATCGTTCGCCAGGCGTGCGCGAATTGCTTGATGCAGTGGCGAAATCGAAGGTGCCCTGCATGTCGATTATGAACATGCCGCCGCTTCCGTACGTGAAGCGCATTCCCGGCCTCAATTATGATGCGCTCAAGCCGGCGTATACCGACCCGAGCGTATGGGACAACTTCGATCCGGGTCTGCTGACTCTGTGCAGTCCCGATCCGCAGGCGATTCGTCCGCCCGACGAAAAGGTCAACGTGCTGCAGGTGACGCTGCCGACCAATTTCAAGGTCGCGAAGTTCGACAACGACATGTACACGGGCATTCTGCGGCAGCTCGAAAAGGATATCGATGCCGTTCGTTTCGACGCACCGGAAGGCAAGATTGAATTGCCGGTGAAGCTGCGCGTGCACGATTCGATTTTCGTACCGCTCGCGAAGTGGTCGATGCTGCTTGCCGGCAACTACCGCTGCATCACGAAGGACGGCATGCGCACCGCGCAGGAAGCAGTCCATTCGAACATCGAGGAGTCGCGCTCGGTCTACAACTTCGTGTTCGACCTCTGCGTCAAGCTTGGCGCATCGCCAGGCGACCTGGTGCCCTTCGAGAAATATGCCGCCGCGGCGCAAAGCCTGACGCGCCCCGCGTCTGCTGCGCGCGCTCTGCAGAACGGCGCGCCCAATATCGAACGCGCCGACAAGCTGGTGCAGCTGATCGCCAAGCAAAAGGGCCTCAGCCACCCCGTGATCGACGGCATCGTGGCGCTGGTCGACTCGCGGCTCGAGGCCAACCGCAAAAAGGCGGCCGCGGCCTGATCCGACACACGGGAGCTACAGAACCGCTCGCTGCTATTTGGACCGATGTGGAAAACTTTCGCGGCGAGCGGTCGATGCGGCTTTCCTTCAGCCTCAAAGATCGTCTGGCGGGATGAATTTGTGACATTCACGCAACAGGCAGCATCTTTCTGTCGATAGAGTTCAGATTCGCCTAAAAAGGCGGCAGTTGCCGCCGTTTTCGGCTTGCCGCCGTCGGCTGTCACAGGTCTAAATTTACCGCAATGCACGTCAAAACGCGCCGTATCGGGTCGTAACGGGGGACTTTTCCCGCTCCGCGCGCGAGGCAGGCAGAAGGGGATTGGTCAGGACCCTCGGACCGATCGAACTAAAAGGGGCAGATTCAATGAAGAAAGTTGTGTTCTCGGTTGTGGCGGCACTGGCGGTCTCGGCCGGGGCGCCCGCATTTGCGGCTGACATGCCGGCAAAAGCTCCCAACGTCGCTCCGGCTCCGCCGCCGAGCCCGTGGGACATCGCCTTCGGCAGCGCGTTGATGACCGATTATATTTTCCGCGGCGTGACGCAGTCTGCGCATCACCCATCGGTCGCGGCTTACATCGAGCCGCGGTACAACATCAACCCGAACTGGCAGCTCTACGTCGGCGTCGCCGGCGAGAGCATCAAGTTCGCAAACAACGCGGCCGCCGAGGTCGACTTCTACGGCGGTGTCCGCGCCACGTTCGGGCCTCTCGTGCTCGATGCTGGTCTTTGGGAATACTATTACCCGGGCGGTAACTGCTACGGCGGCGGCGTTCTTGGCCCGCCCGATCCGGCCTGTCTCGCGGCCTTGCCAAACGGAAACGTCGCCAAATCGGTTGCGAGCTTCTACGAAGTCTACGGCAAAGCGACCTACACCTGGACCGATTGGGCGTTCGGCGCCAACTTCTACTGGTCGCCGAACTTCCTCAATCTCGGCGCGGACGGCGAATATCTCTCCGGTACCATCAAGTTTACGGCGCCCGAGAAGATGGCCCTTGGCCCGTTCGGCTGGTACCTGTCGGGTGAATTCGGCCGCCAGTGGCTGGGAACCAGCGATGCCTTCTACGGCAACAATATCTATCCGAATGGCATCCCGGAGCCGAGCTACAACACCTGGAACGTTGGTCTCGGCTTCACCTGGAAGGTGTTCACGCTTGATCTGCGATACTCCGACACCGATCTGTCGAAGGCGGAGTGCAACGCTTTCACCAGCGATCCTCGGGCGCCGCTGAGCGCGTCCTTCGTCACGCCGATAAACCAAGGCCTTGGTACGTCGGCGGGTGGATCCAACTGGTGCGGCGCGCGCTTCGTCGCCAAGCTGTCGGCCGACCTCACGCTCGGCAGCCTGAAGTAAGAGCCGAGTTAACTCGATCTGTCCCGGAAGGGGCGGCGGCTGTAATCGGTCGCCGCCCCTTCTTTTTTTTGCGGGCCGTCCGAGTTTTCGCTTACGCGACCGGCTCGAGGCTCGCCTCCCGCACGGCGTAGTGGTCACCTTCGCGGTTGAACGCCAGCCGGCGTTTGTGGAACGCTGCAAGTGTTGCGCGGTGACCGATCGATACGATGGTGGCGTTGGCAAGCCTGCGATCCAGTAACTGATAGAGCGCGGCTTCGGCCGGCTCGTCGAGCGAGGCGGTCGCCTCATCCAGGAAGAGAAAGTCCGGTGCATAAAGCAGGGCGCGCGCGATGCCCAGCCGTTGTTGTTCGCCGAGCGACAGCATGCGGTTCCAATGGGCCTCTTCTTCGACTCGGCCGGCAAGTGCAGGCAGGCCGACAGCAGCGATGAGCTCCGCCACTTTGCCGGCATCGAAGGTCCCGGGCTCAGCCGGGTAAGCAACCGCGGCGGCGAGCGGTGCAATCGGGAAGTATGGCCGCTGCGGCAGGATCATCATGCGCGCATTTTTCGGCACGGTGATCGTGCCGCTGCCAAACGGCCAGACACCGGCCAGCGCACGGAACAGTGTCGACTTGCCGGCACCGGAAGGACCGCTCACCAACACGCGTTCGCCGAGCTTGATCGAAAGGCCGCTGGCCGTAACCAGCGGTGCGCTGTGTGGCAGCCGCACGGACAGGTCCTTGAAACTGACGATGCGTGCTTCGCTCGGCGCCAGCGTGATGACAGGCGGGTTGATGGCGGCTGCCTTCGCGTTGGCGATCGATTCATCGAAGCCTGCGAGCCGCTCGATCACAGCTCGCCACTCGGCGAGCGATCGATAGGCCGTGACGAAGAATGAAAGAGCACCTTGTACGCTGCCAAAGGCCGACGACGTCTGCATCAGGCCGCCGAGCTGGATCGCCCCGGCGAAGTAAGCCGGGCTCACGACGACAAACGGAAAAACTGAAGAGACCTGCCCGTAACCGGCAGTCAGAAAGGTGAGTTTCTTCTGGCGCGACATGATGGCGAGCCAGTTGCCGACGATATTGCCGAACCGGGTGAGCAACCGGTTACGTTCGGTCTGCTCGCCATCGAGCAGAGCGATCTGCTCGGAATTCTCGCGCACCCGCACCAGATTGAAGCGGAAGTCCGCTTCATAGCGCTGTTGTTGGAAATTGAGCGCGGTGAGCGCCCGGCCGACCAAATGAGTGAGCACCGTGCCGATAACGGCATAAATCAGCGCCGCCCAGAACAGATAGCCCGGAATTACCCACGTTGTACCGAACAAATGCAACGGTGCGGTTCCGGACAGGTTCCACAGGATCACCGCAAAGGAACCGAGTGTTACGACCGAGTTCAGCAGGCCGAGTCCGATCGGCAGGATACCGACTCCGGTCGTGCCGGAATCGATGAATTCCTTGACGTCCTCGGCAATGCGCTGGTCGGGGTTGTCCGCCGCGTCGCCAAGCAATTGCATTCGGTAGTGATTGGCGCTGGCCAGCCAGCGCTCGAGATAAGTCTGAGTGAGCCAGCGCCGCCAGCGGATCTGAAGCCATTGATTGAGATAGAGCTGATAAACGGCGAGCAGGATATAAATGGTCGCAAGCACACAAAAATAGCCGAGTTGATAGACGAACGCGTTCCAATCCTTGTCCTGCAGCGCGTTGTAAAAGGTGTTGTTCCAGGAATTGAGCAACACATTGATCCCGACAATCGACAACTCGATCACGATCACCGCAGCCAGCAAAATGCGGCCGGCGCGGCGATCTTCGGAATAGAAATACGGGCTGGCAATTCGCCACACGATGGCGAGCGTCGAGAATAAGCCTCTCACGGGAGGTCTCCTGTCGAACTGGAAAGCGATGGAGCTACATGGCCGGCACTATCTACTAATGGCTAGTGCCGCGTGGAATTGATCTTTTTTGCCGGATTTGCGCATAAAAAGGGCATATCGGGGGCGTTCTCACGTGCGGGCACGTTGGCACCCCAAAAGCTGCCCAATATTGCTTCCGGTCGCTACAGCCCGTACGATTAAGTTTCAAGGGTTTGCCAGATCCCCGGTCATAGGCCGGGTCATGGAATAAGACCCGGCGAAAAATGTTCACGGGGTAGTGATCCAAGGGAGGAAAAACACAATGCCCAATAATAAGCTGTCCGCGGCATCAACTCGCCGCAAATTTCTGACCGGCGCGGGTGTCGCCGGCGCGGCTGCTGTTGTCGCGCCGAGCGTCGTCAAGGCGCAGGGGCCGATTGCCATGCGGTTCCAGAGCACATGGCCGTCGAAGGATATCTTCCACGAATACGCTCAGGACTTCGGCAAGAAGGTCAACGATATGACCGGAGGCGACCTCAAGATCGAGGTGCTTCCGGCGGGCGCTGTTGTGCCGGCCTTCGGTCTGCTCGATGCCGTCTCCAAGGGCGTGCTCGACGGTGGACACGGCGTGCTCGTCTATCACTACGGCAAGAACACCGCGCTCGCGCTGTGGGGCTCGGGCCCGGGCTACGGAATGGACGCCAACATGCTGCTCGCCTGGCACAAGTACGGCGGCGGCAAGGCGCTGCTCGAAAAGATCTTCACGGGCATCGGCGCTGACGTAGTGTCATTCCCTTATGCGCCGCTCTACTCGCAGCCCCTGGGCTGGTACAAAAAGCCCATCCAGGCGGTCGATGATTTCAAAGGTCTCAAGTTCCGCACCGTCGGTATCTCGATTGACCTGTTCACGGCCATGGGCGCTGCGGTGAACGCGCTTCCAGGCGGTGAAATCGTGGCAGCCATGGACCGCGGTCTGCTCGACGCAGCCGAGTTCAACAATGCGTCGTCTGACCGCGCACTCGGCTTTGCCGACGTGTCCAAGGTCTGCATGTTGCAAAGCTACCACCAGAACGCCGAGCAGCTTGAGATCAGCTTCAACAAGACGAAGTTCAAGGCATTGTCGCCGAAACTCCAGGCGATCATTGAAGGTGCCGTCGAAGCCTGCTCTCAGGACATGCAGTGGAAAGCGATCGACCGCAACTCGCAGGACTACATCACCCTGCAAACCCAGGATAAGGTGAAGTTCTACAAGACACCTGACGCGGTTCTCAAGCGTCAGCTCGAGCTTTACGACGAGGTCGCCAAGAAGTACCTCGTGAGCAATCCGCTCTTCAAGGAAATCATCCAGTCGCAGCTTGCCTTCGCCAAGCGGGCAACCCAATGGGAACAAGACTACATCACCAACCGCAAGATGGCGCACGACCACTACTTCGGTCCAAACGCAAAATCGCCAATCTGACGGGTACTAAACCGGCAAAGCACCATTCCGCGGGGAACGGGATGGTGCTTTGTACTTGCTAAATCAGCTTCGCTTACGGGGGACTGCCATCTATGAACGTGCAAAACGTTCTTCACACCATTGACGGTATCAGCACGTGGGTGGGCAAGGCTGCGGCCTGGCTCATCATACTTCTCATGACTGTGGTCTGCATCGAGGTGTTCAAGCGCTACATTTTGAACGCCCCGACGGCATGGATTTTCGACGCCGACAACATGATGTACGGCACGTTGTTCATGCTGTGCGGCGCCTACACGCTCGCGCAAAATGCCCATGTCCGCGGCGACTTTCTCTACAGCTCGATGCGCCCGCGGACCCAGGCCGGGCTCGATCTCGTGCTGTATATCGTGTTCTTCATCCCGGGCATTGCCGCGCTGATTTACGCCGGCGCTGACTATGCGGCAGACTCCTGGCGCATCGCGGAACATTCCAATGTTACGTCGGACGGGCCGCCGGTCTACCATTTCAAGACGGTGATCCCCATCGCGGGCGCGCTCGTCATGCTGCAAGGCGTCGCCGAAATCATCCGCGCTGTCGTTTGCCTCAAGACCGGCGAATGGCCAAGCCGGCTCCACGATGTCGCCGAAACCGACGTGATCGAAGAGCAGCTTGCACATAGCGAATATGTCGACGAGGAGTCGCGCAAGATCGCCATCGAGCGCGCCAAAGCGATCGACGAAACCGCGCGTCAGCGCGGCATGGGCGGGGATCTGAACACATGAGCGACCCCGCACTCGGGCTGTTGATGCTCGCTCTCATCGTGGTTGTGATCATGATGGGATTCCCGACGGCCTTCACGCTGATGGGCCTCGGCATGTTCTTCGGTTTCATCGCCTTCTATGATCCGACCCATCTCTTCACCGACAACAAGGTCTTCGAGTTGATGGTCCAGCGCACCTACGGTGCGATGACCAATGACGTGCTGATCTCGATCCCGTTATTCGTCTTGATGGGTTACGTGATGGAGCGCGGTGCACTGGTCGACAAGATGTTCTACTCGATCCAGCTCGCGTTCCGGAAAGTGCCGGCATCACTTGCCGTCGCGACGCTCATCGTGTGTACCTTCTGGGGCATCGCGTCGGGGCTGGTGGGCGCGGTGGTCGTGCTGATGGGCGTCATCGCCTTTAATCCCATGCTCAAAGCGGGCTACGACGTCAAACTCGCTTCCGGCGTCATCACCGCGGGTGGCACGCTCGGTATTCTCATTCCACCGTCGGTGATGATTATCGTCTATGCCGCGGTCGCCGGGCAGTCCGTCGTGAAACTTTATGCGGCTGCGATGTTCCCCGGGTTCTTCCTGTCATTCCTCTATCTGGTCTACATCATCGGCTGGGCGATGATTGATCCAAAAATTGCTCCGCCGCTTCCGGAAGAGCAGCAGCGAGTGCCGGTCCCTGAGTGGATGCGCAAGTTTTCGGCGACGTATGGCAAGAATGCTTTTATAGGCACCTTGAAAGCGCTTGTGTCCCCGTCACGGGCTCTGGCGCTCGAGACCGGTAAGGGGCGTGTCTCTTACGGGATGCTGCTGACAAACTTCGCCGCGTTGTTGGTGCCTTTCCTGCTGGTCGGCGGCACGCTCTGGCTGACCTGGTGGTACGTTGTCATTCACCAGCAAGTCGGACCTGAAGCCGTGGTTACGGGCGTGCAGCAATTGGGCACGCCTGACCTTATCAAAGGCCCCGCGACCGCCGCCGAGCTCGGGCCGCCGGAGGGCTTCTACCTCTACTTCGGAATCATCGCAGTGATCTGCGCACTCTGGCAGCTCCGCTACTACTGGAGAGTGGATGCCGACCGGCTTGAAGTCATCAAGCTGCTGTCGACGTCGATCATGCCGCTCGGCATTCTCACGGTCGTCGTGCTGGCTGTCATCCTGTTCGGCATAACGACCGCGACCGAGTCGGCGGGTGTCGGCGCGGCAGGTGCGTTCCTGCTGGCCATTCAGGCGCGGACACTCGACTGGAAACGCACGAAGGAAGCGGTGTTTCTGACGGCGAAGACCACCGCCATGGTGTGCTGGCTGTTCGTCGGTTCGGCCCTGTTCTCCGGGGTGTTCGCGATCCTCGGCGGGCAGGCGCTGGTTGAGCAATGGGTGCTGTCGCTCAATATGTCACCCATTCAGTTCATGATCCTCTCGCAGGCGATCATCTTTGTGCTCGGCTGGCCACTGGAATGGACCGAAATCATCGTCATTTTCGTGCCGATCTTCCTGCCGCTGCTCAAGCACTTCAATATTGATCCGGTGCTCTGGGGCACGCTGGTGTTCGTGAACCTGCAAGCGGCGTTCCTGTCGCCGCCGGTGGCGATGTCGGCGTTCTATCTGAAGGGAGTGTCTCCCAAGCACGTCACGCTCAATCAGATTTTCGCGGGCATGATGCCGTACATGCTGATCGTGATCGTCTGCATGATCATCATGTATTTCTGGCCGGGCATGACGCTGTGGCTGCCGAACTACCTCTATGGCGTCTGACATAACTGCGCTGACAGCGGTCGAGGCTGCATCGGAAATCGCGCGCGGCGCGATTTCCGCCGAGGACTATACGCGCGCCTGCCTGGAGCGGATTGCCGCTGTCGACAGCGAAGTCCACGCTTTCGTCCATCTGGATCCGGAGCACGCGTTGGCGCAGGCGCGTGCGCTCGATCGCCGCAAGGCCGGTGGCGAGCGCACCGGGCCGCTGCACGGCATTCCGGTCGGAATCAAGGACATCTTCGACACCGTGGACTATCCGACCGAATGCGGTTCGCCGATTTTTGCCGGGCGCCGGCCAGATGCCGACAGCGCCGCCGTCCGCAAACTGCGCGAGGCGGGAGCGGTCATCATCGGCAAGACGGTGACGACGGAATTTGCCTATTTCCATCCAGGCAAGACACGCAATCCGCGCGACCTGAAACGCACGCCCGGCGGCTCGTCGTCGGGGTCGGCTGCGGCAGTGGCGGCAGGCATGGTGCCGTTGGCGATCGGATCGCAGACCAATGGCTCAATGATCCGTCCAGCCGCATTTTGCGGCGTGTTCGGCATCAAGCCCAGCCATGGCCTGATCTCGCGTGCCGGCGCGTTGACGTTATCCCGCAAGCTCGATCACGTCGGTGCCTTCGCACGCTCGGTTGACGATCTCGCACTGATTCTCGATGTCCTCGCGGGTCAGGATCCCGCCGATCCCGACTCGCGGCCCTACGCCGCGCCGAGTTTCCGCGTTGGTGCGGCCGAGGCGCCGCCGATTTCTCCGGCCTTTGCCCTGGTGCGCACTCCGATGTGGGAGAAGGCCGACGCCGATGCGTGCGCCGCGCTTGAGGATCTCGCCAGGGATCTGCGCGCGCGTGAGGTCGAGCTGCCGGACCAGTATCGCGATGCCTGGAGCGGGTTACGGGCGATCATGGCCGTCGACATGGCTCACAATCTGGGTGCCTTCGTCGACAAGGGCGGGGAGGTGAGCAAGACCTTCCGTGCTCTCATCGAGGAAGGCCGCAAAGTGACGGCAACTGAATACCTGGCGGCGCTGCGCGACGCGGAACGCTATGCCGAAGGCATGATTGGCATTTTCGAGCAGTTTGCGGACGCGGTGATTACCCTGTCGGCCAAGGGTGTCGCTCCGCTGGGCATCGAGGCGACCGGCGATCCGGTATTTTGTTCGCTCTGGACCCTTGTCGGGTTTCCATCCCTCAATCTGCCGCTTTTGGCGAACACGGATGGTCTTCCGATTGGTGTTCAGCTCGTTGGAGCGCCTGGACGCGATGAACGGCTGCTGCGGACCGCGCGCGCTCTCGTGAAGCAACTCGCCGAGGCAGAATGACGAGACGCGTTCCTGTGCGCGGCGTCGTTGCCGCGATTCTCGTGTTGTGGGCGTGTGGCACGGGCATTGCGGCCGAGCCGTTTCCATTTGATCAGGATCTCTTGCTCGATGCCGCGCCGATGCGTCCGGGAAAGCGGATGCCGCTTCTGACCGTCGAGCCGAACGGCAATGCGCGAATTGATCTGTGGTGCAGGACCGTGCCAGGTCGGATAGAGATGTCCGATACGGCCATGAAAATCGAGACCGGACCTTTGCCTGAAGGCCAGCCCGAGATGATGAGCGCCGGCCAGTGCACGCCCGAGCGCATGCAGGCGGACGAGGAATTGCTCGCGGTGCTTTCGCAGGTCAGCGGCTGGCATCTGGACGGCGAAGGCATCGTGCTGGAAGGACCGAAGACTCTTAAATTCCGCGTCAGCGATCATTGATCAGCGCAAATAAAAAGGGCGCGGCTTGTGCCGCGCCCTTCCTGTTCGATATCGGACGTTAGAAGCCCATTCCACCACCCATGCCGCCGCCGGGCGGCATTGCCGGGGCCGGCTCTTTCGGCAGTTCGGCGACCATCGCCTCAGTGGTCACAAGCAAACCAGCAACCGAGCCCGCATCCTGCAGGGCCGTACGCACGACCTTGGCCGGATCGATGATGCCGGCATCAACCATGTCGACATACTTCTCGGTCTGGGCGTCGAAGCCGTAGGTTTCCGACTTCTCTTCGGAAATCCTGCCGACGACGATAGAGCCTTCCACGCCGGCGTTCTCGGCGATCTGGCGGATCGGTGCCTCAAGGGCCTTGAGCACGATGTTGATGCCGGCCTGGACGTCCGGATTCTCATCGTGAATGCGACCCACCGCCTTTTTTGCGCGCAGCAAGGCGACGCCGCCGCCCGGTACGATGCCTTCCTCGACCGCGGCGCGGGTGGCATTGAGCGCGTCTTCGACGCGATCCTTCTTTTCCTTGACCTCAATCTCGGTGGCTCCGCCGACACGGATCACCGCAACACCGCCGGCGAGCTTTGCCAGACGCTCCTGCAGCTTCTCACGGTCGTAGTCGGAGGTGGTTTCCTCGATCTGCGCCTTGATCTGGCCGACTCGGGCTTCGATGTCGGGCTTCTTGCCGGCGCCGTGGACGATGGTGGTCTTTTCCTTCTCGATGATGACCTTCTTGGCGCGGCCAAGCATGGCGGTCGTCACGTTCTCAAGCTTGATGCCGAGGTCTTCGGAGATCAGCTGACCGCCCGTGAGGATTGCGATGTCCTCCAGCATGGCCTTGCGGCGATCGCCGAAGCCGGGAGCCTTTACCGCCGCGACCTTTAGTCCGCCGCGCAGCTTGTTGACCACCAGCGTGGCAATCGCTTCGCCCTCGACGTCCTCGGCGATGATGACGAGGGGCTTACCCGATTGCACCACCGCTTCCAGCACAGGAAGCATGGACTGCAAGCCGGAGAGCTTTTTCTCGTGCAGGAGGATGTAGGCATCCTCGAGCTCAGCCAGCATCTTCTCGGCGTTGGTGATGAAGTAGGGGGAGATATAGCCGCGGTCGAACTGCATTCCCTCGACGATTTCGACCTCGGTCTCCATCGCCTTGGCTTCCTCGACGGTGATGACACCCTCGTTGCCGACCTTTTGCATTGCCTTGGCGATCATGCTGCCGATGGTGGCGTCGCCGTTCGATGAGACGGTGCCAACCTGGGCGACTTCCGCCGAGGAGCTTACTTTCTTGGCGCGCTTCTCGATGTCCTTGACCACGGCGGTGACCGCGATATCGATGCCGCGCTTGAGATCCATCGGGTTCATGCCGGCGGCAACCGACTTGGCGCCTTCCTTCACGATCGCCTGCGCCAGCACCGTTGCAGTTGTTGTGCCGTCGCCAGCCAGATCATTGGTCTTCTGGGCGACTTCACGAACCATCTGCGCGCCCATGTTCTCGAACTTGTCTTCCAGCTCGATTTCTTTTGCGACCGTCACGCCGTCTTTGGTGATACGTGGCGCACCGAATGATTTGTCGAGCACGACGTTGCGGCCCTTCGGCCCAAGCGTCACTTTCACCGCATTGGCGAGGATGTCGACACCGCGAAGCATACGATCGCGCGCGTCGCCGGAAAATTTTACGTCTTTGGCAGCCATTTCAAACTACTCCGTTGAATTCTGATGAGATGTCAGGCGATGACGCCCATGATGTCGGACTCCTTCATGATCAGGAGTTCTTCGCCATCCAGCTTGACCTCGGTGCCCGACCACTTGCCGAACAGCACGCGGCTACCGGGTTTTACGTCGATGGGAATAAGCTTGCCGCTCTCGTCACGGCCGCCAGGTCCAACAGCGATGACCTCGCCTTCCTGCGGCTTTTCCTGAGCGGTGTCGGGAATGATGATGCCGCCTTTGGTCTTCTCTTCGGCACCGATGCGGCGCACGACCACGCGGTCGTGCAGGGGACGGAATTTAGTCTTGGCCATGGTCTTCCTCGTGCGCTAGCGCGCGTTTCGTGAAACAAAAAGTGTCGATTTTTCAGTTCTTTAGCACTCGTCAGAAAGGAGTGCCAATCGCTGCCCGGGAAATATTGCCTCTGCGCCCTGGTGTCAAGGCAAGGATCCGCCAAATCCCGACCGGCTTCCCCAAAGTGCGCTTGCACTGTCCGTTGATGCACTCCAAAGTCGTGAATCTGCCACGCTCGGGAGCCGGAATGAGCCACTCAAATCGTCCCTCATTGTCAGCTGTTTTCATTATCGGGATCTTCGCGCTTGGGCTGTCCGGCTGCGCGACCGGGCCAACACTCGAGCAGCCGGCCGCGCCGACAGGCGGACCCGCGCTGCCACCAGCTTTCCCGCCGCAGGATATCGTCGGACGCTGGGGGCTGGCCGCCTACCACAAGGACGAGGATCGTGCGCGTACGGAGGCTGCAGCCGCCGGGCAGTGCAAGCAGCCTTATGTGATCACGCTGG
>Ga0134122_10000824_pt1 | contig 21722 bp, 21 predicted proteins | sample KB302_FD_96461 | JGI IMG/M metagenome (GOLD analysis project Ga0134122, IMG submission 96461) | Terrestrial soil microbial communities without Nitrogen fertilizer from Kellogg Biological Station, Michigan, USA - KB3-0-2 | ecosystem: Environmental > Terrestrial > Soil > Unclassified ... | reverse complement strand
TCGACGAGGGTGTAAAGGGTGCGCTTTCGCTCGGCATGATACCGCCGTTATCGGGTCAATCAGAATAGTTGCCAATGACAACTATGCTGAGACGGCTCTCGCTGCGTAACGCGGCGCGAAACGTCTAAATCTCAAGCCCTGACGTCTAGCAACGGCAGGCGCGGTTTCGGAGGGCACCGGGCAACAGAAGCCCTCCACTACTCTGTTTGCCACGGCTGGCCCCGTGGCCTTTTGTTGGTGCATGACGGCTGAGCCGCATATCGACTACGAGGCACTGGCGCAGGTCGCCATGCGTTCGATGGTGCGCATGGTCCTGGCGCGCGTGGCCAAGACAGGCCTGCCGGGCGAACACCACTTCTATATCGCCTTCGACACCCAGGCGCCCGGCGTGTCGCTCTCCAAGCGGCTGCGCGAGAAATATCCCAAGGAGATGACGGTGGTGCTGCAGCACCGCTTCTGGGATTTGGGCGTCAGCGACGATCGCTTTGAGGTCAAGCTCACGTTTGACGGCATCCCAGAGCGACTGTCCGTTCCGTTCGCCGCCATCAAGGTGTTTTTCGATCCAAGCGTTCCCTACGGCCTGCAGTTTGAGGACTCCGATCTGGCCGGCGAGTCGCTCGGTTCCTCCGAGGCGGCGGCCGTGGAGGCGCAACCGGGCAAGCTCGAAAAGAAACCCCGTTCCCCGCGCAAGCCGCGCTCGGAAAAGGCCGCCGAGCCACCGCGGCCCGAACGGCCGGTTGGCAGGCCGCAACTCGTGGCTTCCAAGCCCGAGTCCGGTGATGCCAGCAATGAGAACAAGGTCGTCAGCATCGACGCCTTCCGCAAAAAGTAAGCTTGTCTCATGCCGACACCAACACCGATCGGTCTCTTCCGCGGCGAGGACGCGCTGGTGACCGGGTCGGCCTCCAATATTGGTCGAGCCATCGCGCTCGCTCTGGCGCGGGAAGGCGCGGGCGTGCGCTGCGTCGATGTGGACGCCGACCGCAACGGCTCGGTGGTCGCCGAGATCCGCCAGGCGGGTGGACGTGCCGAGGCCGTGACGGCAGATCTCAGCAACGCGCATGGCTGGCGCGCCGCCCTTCCCCCCGAGGCCAGCGCGTGCGCCATGTTCGTTCACTCCGCCTCGCCGGCGCGCAAGGAAGTCGACGGCGCGCTCGCGGTCTCGGAAGAGACCTTTGATCAGATGCTCAACACCAACGTGCGTTCGGGATTTCTGTTGGCGCGGGAGCTCGGGGGGCGCATGCGCGCGGCCGCCATCAAGGGTCGTATGCTCTTCATCACCTCGCTGCATGCCGAGACCCCGCGCAATATTCCCCATTACTCCGCCTCCAAGGCCGCACAGACCATGGTGGTCAAGGAGCTAGCCCGGGCATTGGGTCCCGCCGGCATCCGCATCAATGCGCTGGCGCCCGGTGCGGTCCCCGGCGGCGGCTTCAATGCCGCCGCCTTCGACTTCGCCGGCAAGATCCCGCTCGGGCGGCTCGGCCGCGCCGACGACATGGCCGATATGGCACTGGCGCTCCTCTCGGACCGCTTTGCCGGCTACGTAACGGGCACAACGGTGGTCGTGGACGGCGGCATCGCCCTCTACAACTGGATTCCGCTGCCGGCACCCTAGCCCGGGTTCGCGCGCCCCCAGGGCTTTTCGCTTTCCTGCCGTGACGGCCTCGATTGCGGCCGTCGTGCTCGGGCCTCGATCACGGCAGCGGCAGTCGGGGAGGCGGCGCCTCACGCGGGGCCGCCCACGGGCTTGCTGGCGGCGCGACGGCGTGGCGCACGCGCGCCGAGCCCGGTTGCGCGCCGGCGCCGCCGCCGCTATAACGCCCGCCAATTGGGGCTCACAGGCACGATGCGGGCCGGCCCCGCTTTCCATCAGGAGTTGATCGCCATGGCTCAGGCCAATGAGATCAAAGCGTCCGCGCGTGCGCGCGCTGGCAAGGGCGGAGCCCGGGCGATTCGCCGTCAAGGCAGCGTTCCCGGCGTACTTTACGGCGACAAGGCGGAGCCGCAAAACATCACGCTCGACTTTAAGGATCTCGTGCTGGCCGTGGGGCGTGGCAAGTTCTTGTCGACGGTGCACGATCTCAGCTTGGACGGTAACAAGTGCCGGGTGATCCCGCGCGAAGTTCAGCTCGATCCCATCAAGGATATGCCGGTGCACGTCGATTTCCAGCGCGTGGGACCCGGCGCGCGCATTCGTGTCAACGTGCCGGTGCGCTTCATCAATGAGGCGCTCTCCCCAGGCCTCAAGCGCGGCGGGGTGCTCAACATCGTGCGCCATGAGGTCGAGGTGACGGCGCCCGCCGATGCGATCCCGGATTTCTTCGAGTTCAATCTCGAGGGCCTGGAGATCGGTCGTTCGGTCCACATCTCGGCGACCAAGATGCCCGAAGGGGTGCAGCCGACCATCATCAACCGCGATTTCACCGTGGCCACCATCGCCGGCCACAAGATTGAAGAGGAAACCACCACGACGCCCGACGCGGCGGCGGTGGTCGAAGGCGCGGCCGCGCCGGAGGGTGGGGAGGCCGCAGCCCCCGCGGCGGCTGGCGAGCCCAAGGCCGCGGCCGCCGGCGGCAAGGCTCCCGCCGGCAAGGAGGCCGCCAAACCGGCTGCCGTCAAGCCTGCGGCGGGCAAGAAATAGTTCGGCGCCGCCGCTGGTGCGGCGCCTTTCGCTGCGGATAGCCATGACATGAAGCTGTTGGTCGGCCTCGGCAACCCGGGCAGCGCTTACGCGCGCCATCGTCACAATGTGGGCTTCATGGCCGTCGATCGAATTGCCGCGCGTCACGATCTGGGGTCCTGGAAAAAGCGCTTCCATGGCCTCACCAGCGACGGCGTCATCGGCGGCCGACGCGTCGTGCTCTTGAAACCGCAGACCTACATGAACGACAGCGGCCGCTCGGTCCAGGATGCGCAACGCTTCCTCAAGATTGCCGACGCCGACGTCTTGGTGTTCCACGACGAGCTCGATCTGGCGCCAGGCAAGGTGCGGGTGAAGACGGGCGGCGGCAATGCCGGGCACAACGGTCTTCGCTCCATCACGGCACACATTGGCAACGACTACGGCCGCGTACGGTTGGGCATCGGCCACCCCGGGGCCAAACACCTGGTGAGCGGCTATGTGCTGCACGACTTCGCCAAGGCCGACGCGGACTGGCTCGAGCCGCTGCTTGATGCGATCGCGGATGTCGCGGGTCGACTTGCCGCCGGCGACGAGCAGCGCTTTCTCGCCGACCTGGCACGCGCCACGAGCAAGCCCGGCCCCTCCAAGCCGCGCGATGGCCGCCCGGACGGCGGCAAAGGCGGCGGCGGGCGACCTCCGGCCGAACCGCCCCAGGGCGGCGAGCCGCGGGCCAAGCCGATCAGCGCCTTTGCAGAAAATCTTAAACGATGGCTGAAGGGCCGCCGGCAAACGGACTGATTCCATGGGCTTCAAATGCGGCATCGTCGGTCTGCCTAATGTCGGCAAGTCGACCCTGTTTAACGCCTTGACACAGACGGCCGCCGCGGAGGCGGCCAACTATCCATTCTGTACGATCGATCCCAATGTCGGCGAGGTTGGCGTGCCCGACCCGCGTCTCGATAGGCTTGCCGGCATCGCCAAGTCGGCCGCGGTGGTGCCGACGCGGCTTACATTCGTCGACATCGCCGGCCTCGTGCGTGGCGCCTCACAGGGCGAAGGCTTGGGGAACCAGTTTCTCTCCCACATTCGCGAAGTCGATGCGGTTGCCTACGTGCTGCGCTGTTTCGAGGATCCCGACGTCACCCACGTCGAGGGTCGCATCGATCCGATTGCCGACGCCGACACGGTCGAGACCGAGCTCATGTTGGCGGATCTGGAAAGCCTGGAACGGCGACGCGAGCCCTTGCAGAAAAAGGCCAAGTCTGGAGAGAAGGACGCCAAGGCGCAGCTCGCGCTGATCGACAAGGCGCTGGCGCTCGTGCGGGAGGGCAGGCCGGCGCGGCAGGCGCAACTCTCCCTGGAGGAGGAGCGACCCTTCCGTCAGCTGCAGCTGTTGACCGCCAAGCCGGTGCTTTATGTGTGCAATGTCGATGAGGCCTCGATTGGCGGCAACGCCCTGTCGCGCAAGGTCGGCGCGCGGGCCAGGGCCGAAGGCGCGGGCTCGGTCACAATTTGCGCCAAGATCGAGGCCGAGCTGGCGAGCCTGTCCGAACCGGACCGGCAGGACTATCTTGCGCACCTGGGCCTGGCCGAGCCGGGATTGAACCAGCTCATCCGCGAGGGCTATCGGCTGCTCGACCTGATCACCTTCTTTACCGCCGGCCCGAAGGAAGCGCGCGCCTGGACCGTGCCTGCGGGCACCAAGGCGCCACGGGCCGCGGGCGCCATCCATACCGATTTCGAGCGGGGCTTCATCCGCGCCGAAACCATTGCCTACAACGACTACGTGTCGACGGGCGGAGAACTCGGCGCCAAGGAAGCGGGCAAGATGCGGCTCGAAGGCAAAGAGTACGTCGTCAAGGACGGCGACGTCCTGCTGTTTCGCTTCGCGACCTGAACCGCGCGCTAAGGGCGGTGCGCGCCCGTCAAAGCGCCGCTTCGGTCCTGGAGTCGAAAAAGTGTAAGCGCTCGGGGTTGACCGCAAGCTGCAGCTGGTCCTGCGCCTTGGCCTGGGTGGTGGGATCGACGGCGGCCACCATGGAATCCTCGCCGACGCGGACGTCGAGCAGGATCTCGGATCCCAACTTCTCGACCACCTCGACCCGGGAATTGAAGGTGAGCCCCTTGGGATCGCCGGCGTGGGCAACGTGCAGGTCCTCGGGCCTGATCCCCAGCATCAGCTGCCGTCCCAGGTGCGCGCGCAGGCGCTCGGCCTGAGCCCCGGGGATCTCGATCTCAAGTCCGGCGTTCTTTGCGGTGATCCGACCGTTGCCGTCGGCCATGGTCACGGTGGCGAAGTTCATCGCCGGCGAGCCGATGAAGCCCGCCACAAACTTGTTGGCGGGCCGATTGTAGAGCTCGAGCGGGTCACCGACCTGTTGCACGACGCCATCCTTCATCACCACGACGCGGTCGCCCAGGGTCATGGCTTCGACCTGGTCATGCGTGACGTAGACCGCCGTGGTGCCAAGCCGCTGGTGCAGTTTCTTGAGCTCGACGCGCATCTGTACGCGCAACTTGGCGTCGAGATTGGACAGCGGCTCGTCGAACAGGAAGACCTTGGGATGGCGCACGATGGCGCGGCCGAGTGCGACGCGCTGGCGTTGCCCGCCGGAAAGTTGGCGTGGCTTGCGCGCCAGGTACTCGCCGATGCCGAGAATATCGGCCGCCGCTTTGACGCGCTGTGTGATCTCCTTCTTCTCGAACTTCCGCATTTTGAGGCCGAACGCCATATTGTCGAACACGCTCATGTGCGGGTAGAGCGCGTAGTTCTGAAACACCATGGCGATGTCGCGATCCATGGGAGCAAGTTCATTGACGACCTGGCCGTCGATCGAAATGTCGCCGGAGCTGATGGCCTCGAGCCCGGCAATCATGCGCAAGGTTGTGGTCTTGCCGCAGCCCGATGGACCAACGAAAACTACGAATTCCTTGTCGCGGATCTGCAGATTGACGTCTTTGACCGCGTGCACGGCGTCGTAGAACTTATTGATGCTCTTGAGTACGACCTGCGCCATTCGCTCCCGTCCGCCTCCACCCACTGCGCCGTTGCCGCGTTGCCGCGCAGCGCTGTTGTTGCCCGTCAGCCTTTTACCGAGCCAGTCAGTCCGGATACGTAGTGCTCCACAAAGAAGGAATAGGCGACCGCCACCGGTATCGAGCCCAGCAACGCGCCCGCCATCAGCGGTCCCCAGAAGAACACATCACCGCGGATCAGCTCGGAGGTCACGCCTACGGGCACCGTCTTTTGCGCCGGCGAGGACAGGAAGACCAAAGCATAGATGAACTCGTTCCAGGACAGGGTGAAGGCGAAGATGCCGGCCGACAGAATGCCGGGAATGGCGACCGGGATGATGATGTAGAGCATCGCCTGCCAACGCGAGGCCCCATCGATGCGGGCGCATTCTTCGAGCTCCTTCGGCACCGCCTTGAAGTAACCCATCATCAGCCAAGTGCAGAAGGGAATGAGAAACGTCGGATAGGTAAGGATCAGCGACCAGGAGGTGTCACCCAGATTGTAATTGCGAATGATTTCGGCCAGAGGGATGAAAAGCAGCGTCTGCGGCACCAGGTAGGTGATGAAGATGCCGGTACCGAGGCTGCCGGCAAATGGGAAGTTCAGACGCGACAAGGCGTAGCCGGCAAACACTCCGCACACGAGCGAGATCGCCGTTGAGACCAGGGCGATGAAGGTGGTGTTCCAAAGCCAGGCCGAGAACAGTGTTTCCTCGAACAGATAGCGGACATGCTCCAGGGTCGGCTTCGTGGTCCAGAACGGGTTGTAGTTTACCGAGTTCCAGGGCCGGTAGAGTTCACCGTCCGGCCGGAAGCTGGTGATGATCATCCAATAGAAGGGGAACAGGAGAAACAGCAGGAAGAAAGCCATGGGCAGATAGAAGTAGACCCAGGTTCTCCATTTGGCGCCTTCGATCATGGTTCAACGCGTCTCCACGCGACGGATGTAGAGGAGCTGGATAATGACGATCAAGAGGAGCACCGGGAACATGGCCAAGGAGATGGCCGCGCCTTCGCTCAGCAGGCCGGTGCCGACGCCGATCTGATAGGCGTAGGTGGCGAACAAGTGGGTGGCGTTGGCCGGCCCGCCACCGGTCATGACGTAGACAATCTGGAAGTCGGCAAGCGTCTGGATGACCGAAAACAGGACGACTACCATGGTCACCGGCAGCAGCAGCGGCCAGGTGATATGCCAGAACCGCTGCCATGGCTTGGCGCCGTCGATCGCCGCCGCTTCATTGAGCTCTGGACTGATGGTTTGCAGCCCCGCGAGCAGGCTGATGGCGAAAAATGGCACGCCGCGCCAGATGTTGACGACGATGATCGAGATCATGGCAAGGTCGGGATCGCCCAGCCAATTGATGCGCCCCGTGATGACGCCCAGATGGTAGAGCGTCCAATTGATGACGCTGAAGGTCGGGTCGAACATCCAGCGCCAGGCAAAGGTCGACAGTACGGTGGGAATGATGAAGGGCAACAAGATGAAGGCGCGGGTGAAGGCCTTGCCGCGGAAATTGCGGTTCAGCAAGATCGCCAGCCACAGCCCCAATCCTAGCTTGAAGACGGTGGTGACGGCCGTATAGAGGAAGGTGTTGTAGACGGCCGTGCGGAAGATCGAGTCGTTCCAGATTTTGTAATAGTTGGCGAAGCCCACGAAATCGCCGGCCACCCCGACGCGCGTGTTCGTAACCGACAGCAGGATGCCGCGCACGAAGGGATAAGCGATGAACAGGCCGAGCAGGATCACCGTCGGAACCAGCAGCATAAACGCAAGCCAGCGTTCGTCTTCCAGCACCCGCTGCCGCCGCGGCTGAGGCGGTGTATTGAATGTGGTGATCGCTTCGACTGCCATCGAGCCATCCTTTCGCCTGCAATTGCCTTCGCCAGAGCGCTGACCGGCGAAGGCACGTTTGCCGGAGCTTCGGCCGGGGAGCCGGCCGAAGCTGAGGGGCCTGCTAGCCGTAGACCTTTTTGAGTTCGCCCTCAGCCCATTTGACGGCTTCCTCGGCAGGCATACCCTGTACGGCCTTGGCGTACATGTCGACGATGATGTACTTCGAGAGCACCTCGCCCGCCTTCTTGCCGGAAGGACCGGCGTAGCCGGGCGTGAGGCCAAGCTTGCCGGCAACCTTGTAGGGCGCCATCACCGGGTCCTCGTCCCACACCTTGTGCTTCTCCCACTCGGGCGTGGTGGGCGTGGCAAAGCCCTTTTGCGAGACGAACCACTTCTCGTACACGGGCTTGGAATGCGCCCACTTCAGGAACTCCTTCGCCGCCTTTTGATTCTTGGAATAGCTGGGCATGACGTGCGAGTGGTAGGTGTGCATCGAGAACTGGCCCGCAGGCCCCTTGGGCAGCGGCGAATGCAGAATGTCCGTTTTCAGCTGTGCCCCCTTTTCCGAGATGTACTTGTCGGGGTTGCGCAAGGACTCGATGTAGATCGAGGCGCCGTTGAGGGTTGCTGCAATGGTCTGCGACAGGAAGGCGCGATTGTTGTTGGTGTCGTCCCAGGCAAGCCCACCCTCGTCGTGAGCTTCCTTCCAGAAGCCCGTCATGAACTTGACCGACTCCACGCTCTCCTTGCTGCTGATGGCGACGGTCTTGCCGTCGGCCTCGACTTCCTTGCCGCCCCACGACCACAGATAGGGATAGGCAAAGGTCGGTGCGTCGCCGAAGGTGTGGCCCAGCGTCTGTCCGATCGGCCGTCCCTTCGCCTTGAGCTTCTTGCCAACCTCGCGATATTGCTCCCAGGTCTCGGGAAACTTCGCGGCGCCGACCTCCTCGAACCAGGATTTGCGGTAGGCGATCATGCCGCCAATGATGGCCCAAGGCATCGATAGCCATTTGCCACCGTCGCTGGAGTTGGCTTTGACGAGTGGATAGTGCGTGCCCTCGGACTTGGCGAGCTCGCCGACCAGGTCCCCCATATCCACCACGCTTTCCGCGTAGAGCTGCGGATGGTTGTTGTTGAGCATGATGAGATCGGGCCCCGCCCCGGATTGGATGGCGGAGGTGATGCGCGGCTGCAGGTCGTTGGCGTTGACGGTCTCGAAGTTGATCTTGATGCCGAGGGCCTTCTCGCCTTCGGGTAGCAACTCCCGGCGCAGGAGTTGGTCGGAGGCCGGCACGAAATCATTCCAGCGCAGCCAGTGGACGGTGGTGGCTTGCGCGTAGGCGGGCGCCGTGCGGGTCGCAAGAATGCCGGCCATGCCGCCGGCTGTGGCGAGCGCGGTCGAGCTCTGCACGAAGCGGCGGCGAGTCAGTTTGGTCATCAGTCATTTCCTCCTTTGACGTGTCCAGTTTTTCGTCGTTGCCTAGACTGTACTATGTAAAGGCGCCGGGAACAAAGAACCCTGTTGGCGGCCGATGCAAATGTCCGCCTTGCGCTGGGACCTTTTGCCCGGCAACCAGCACACCCCCAGGCGCGCGGCCATAGCCTGGGCGCACCGCTGCGGCAAGCGGGGGCCGATGGGCAACCAAGCTGCGGTCGCGCGCCCCGCGCCCTGTCCCCAGCCTGCCCAAGACAGTGGCAATCCCCGAGAGTGGCAAAAGCAAGCGGCAAACCAGGCGCTGGCCGACGTCTGAGGCGAAGGCAAGCACTGTCGCGGCCCGTGGGTGTCCTTGGGATTGCCTTGGGCGGTGCCCTTGGTGCTGTCTTGCAAGGCAGGCGACATACGGCGCGCGCGCCATTGCAAGGCGGGGGCCGTTGCGGCCATCCAGCGCGCCGCCTTGTCGGGCTGTGGCCCGCGCGGCGGCAAATTGGCACGGGGGGGGCGGGTGGGCGCACGACTGCGGGGGCCCCCACCCTGCTCTCGGGGCGCGCGCGGTAGCGCCGCACCTGCGGTGCGTAACGCGCGCCAGCGAGCCGGCTGGGCCTCGTGCGAGGGCGACCGCTTTCGTGTGGGCGCCGGGCTCATGCGGCCTTACTCGCAAAGCGCGCAAGCGTGGCGCGATCCACCTCGATGCCCAGGCCTGGTGCTTGCGGGATCCTCACTAGGCCAGAAACGTGCTCGATCGGCGCCGTCAGGATCGCCTGGCGGAAGGGATGTTCCGAGCGATCGAATTCCAACAGGGGCTCGATCGGAGTTCGCCGCGGCGGGTTGTGCGGGAGCACGGCCAGCAACTGCAACGCGGCCGCAAGCCCGATGCCGGTGCCCCAGACGTGCGGCACGCAACGCACGCCGAATGCGACGGCCATGTCGGCGATCTTCTTGGCTTCGGAAAGTCCGCCGACCGCGCAGATATCGGGTTGGATGATGTCGACTGCGCGGGCGCTGAGCGCCTCCTTGAAATTCCAGCGCGCAAACCAGGTCTCTCCGCCCGCCACCGGTATCGGCTGGCCGCGCCGCACCTCTTGGTAGCTGGCGAGGTCCTCGGGCACCACAGGCTCCTCGAACCAACCGATTTCGCAATCGGCGATGGCGCGACCGAGCGCCACCGCCTCGATGGCGTCGTAGCCATGGTTGGCATCGAGCATCAAGCCGACCTTGGGGCCGATCGCCTCGCGGCAGGCCCGGATCAGTGCCGCATCGGCCGCGACGCCGAAGCCGATTTTGAGCTTCACGGCCGGAAATCCCTGCTGCACGTAGCCCAGCACTTCATCGACGATATAGGTCAGAGGATCGGCCGAGCCGCGGCGATAGGTGCCGGTGGCGTAGGCTTGTACCTGCCGACGCAGCGGCCCGCCCATCAGCACGTGGGCCGGCGCCTGGAAATGCTTGCCCTTGATGTCCCAGAGGGCGATGTCGAGCCCGCTCAAGGCCGTGAGCGTGAGCCCTCTTTGACCCTGGTCGCGAAACTGACTGTAAAGATGCATCCAGATCTGCTCGCTGGCGAGCGCATCCATGCCGATCAGGTGTGGGCGAAAGGCGGTAACGATGGGTGCATTGAGGCGTGCCGGACCGAAGCACTCACCCCAGCCGATCGTGCCGTCCTCGCAAATCACCTCGACCACGCAGCTGGCGCGCGTCGCCGTGCCGGTGAACGACCAAGCAAACGCTTCCGACAGCCGGGCTTCGAGTACGTGGGTTTTGAGGTCGGCAATGCGCATTGGCTCAACTTTACCCCGCGACCGCGACCAGTCGCGAGAGCCTGGTTGCACTCTCGGCATTGACGGATCCCGTCGGCGCTTGGCCGCGGGCGAGGCGCTTGACCTGTTCGACGGATTCGCGAGCCTGTCCCTCGATCGCCGCCTGCGTCAGGCCGCCGATGTGCGGCGTCGCCACCACGTCGGGACGCTCGGCCAGGCGCGGCGATGGCATTTGGTCGGGCGCGCGCCCTACGTCCATGGCGGCGCCGGCAATCCGTCCCGCCTCGAGCGCTTCGAGCAGCGCGGTCTCGTCGATCAGGTTGCCGCGCGACAGATTGACCAGGAAGGCATCGGACCGCATCCGGGAAAGCGCCTTGCGATCGATCAGGTTTTCGGTCTCGGGCGTCGCCACGGCCAGCGGCAACACGAAATCGGCGCGGCGCAGGAGGTCATCGAGGTCCACCTGTTCGATGCGATCGTGCTCGACCGTGACGTAGGGATCGCTGACCAGCACGGACATGCCGAACGCCAGCGCCAGCTCCGCCACGCAACGGCCGAGTGGTCCGTAGCCGATGATGCCGACGGTGGAGCCCGCAAGTTGCCGCCCCATGCGCGGTTCCGGCGCCTCGGCGCGTTTGTAGGCAAGGTTGGCGCGCGAGATGCCGCGCGCGGCATCGATCATGAGACCGATCACCAGTTCGCTGACCGCGGCGAGCCAGCTTCGGCCCGCATGCGTGATGAGCACCCCGTGCCTGCTGGCGGCGGCAACATCGATGTTGCGGATGTCCACGGCAACGCGGCAGACCGCGGCGAGCTGGGGCAATGCCGCGAAGGCTTCGGCCGCGCAGGCGGTGGCGCGATCGGCGATGATGATCTGGCAACCTACTGCCGCCTCGATCAATCCCGCCGTGTCGAGTGGATCTGCGCCTTCGTGCAAGGTCACTTCCCCCAAGGCGCCAAGTGAGCAAAGGGCGCGGGTGCCGAAATAGTTTTGCCGCCTGTGCGGGGTGTGGGTGAGCAGCATGCGTAGCGCGGGCATGGCGCAGGCCTCACTTCCAAACTTTGCGGCTGTCGCCGGCGAATTCCTGGGCACAGAACGTGCCGCCCTGGTAGTAGTCGCCGACCGGGTCGGCGGTGAGCTTGGCCTGCTCGGCCATGGCCTGTTCGCGAAAATCCTCAGCCCTGCCGATCGGGCGGTAACCATAGGCGTAGGCGCGACTGTTGTCCCACCAGGTGCGCTCATTGAACGAGGCGCCGTAAAAGATCTCGTACTCGAGGTCGGGATGCTCGAGGCCGATGCGGATTAGCTGCACGAGGTCCTCGGGGCTGAGCCAGATCGCCAGCCGGCGTTGGTCGAGTGGCCTGTCGCCGAGATTGCCGATCCTGAGGCACAGCACGCGCAATCCATATTTGTCGGCATAAAACGCGCCCAAGGCCTCGCCGAACGCCTTGCTCAGGCCGTAGCGCGTGTCCGGCCGCACCGTGACATCGGTGCCGATGCGCTTGACGCGTGGGTAGAAGCCGACGGCGTGGTTCGATGAGGCAAACACCACGCGTCGCACGGCCTTGCGGCGGGCGGCCTCGAACAGATTGCGGCAGCCGATGATGTTGGCGTTGAGAATGGTCTCCCAGGAGCCTTCGACCGAATGCCCGCCGAGGTGGATGATGCCTTCGCAGCCTTCGACGACCCGCTCGACCTCGGCCAAATCGCCAAGCTCGGCCGCGACAAACTCCTCCTCGCTCAGCAAATCGGCGGGCCTTTTCACGTCGCTCAAGCGTAACTGCGGGTAGATCGGTTTCAGCAGCGTGCGCAGGCGCCGGCCGATGTCGCCGGCGGCCCCCGTCAACAGAACGCGCTTCATTGCTCGCCTCCTCTCCTCGTGGTCGCCGCTTGCCAGCCTCAACTGGGCTCGCCCGCCCGCAGGGCAAGCTGGCGGTAGCGCTCAAGACTTTTTACTAGGTGCGCCCGCATGGCACGACGCGCCTCGGTGCCGTCACGGTTGCGTATGGCCTCGGCGATGCGCCGGTGCTCCTTCTGGATGCGCGCCAAATAGCTGTGCTGCTCAGCGGGCGTAGCCAGGGTCGTGCGGATGCTGTGTCGCGGGATCACGTGCTGCCCGAGGAAAGCCAGGAGTTCACCGAATTGCGGGTTCATGGTGGCGTCGGCAATGGCGCGATGAAAGGCAAAATCCTCTCTGACGGCGCTGTCGCCGCCGTCGATTGCCGCATCGACGTCGGCTAGCGCCCTCATGATGGCGGCAATCTGCCAGCCCTTGGCGCGCTCGGCGGCTAGCGCTGCCGATTCGACCTCTACGGCGACGCGCAGCTCCATCACGTTCAACACGTCGCCGATCGAACTGAGGCCGTCGGGATCGATGCGAAAAGCGCTACGGCGCGCATCGGCGGCCACGAACGCCCCGGAACCCTGGCGCGTCGTGACCAGTCCTTCGGCACGCAGGGCGGCGACGGCCTCGCGCACCACGGTGCGGCTCACCCGCATGGCGAGCATCAGCTTTTGTTCGGTCGGCAGCCTGGAGCCGGGCTCGAGCCGGCCGCTGCGGATTTCACTTGCTATCCGGTCGACGATCTCTTCAGTAAGGTTGCGGCTCGGGCGCAACGGCCGCAAGAAAGCCGGCTTGTCAGTCGGCGGCGATCGGACTAGGCTGCCAATTCGTCTGGTCATCGTACAATTGTTCTAATGCCGATCCGATGCGCAAGCAACCACGTGCAAGGCGGATTCGTGCGCTCACCAACAGCAGCAAATGGCGAACGGAGGAACCCCATGGATAGGCGGTCGGTCGTGAAGTTGGGGCTTGCGGGTCTGGCGCTGAGCGCGCTGAAAGGACCCGCGGCGCTGGCGCAAGCCAAGCAGGTCCTCAAGGCAACCGACGTACATCCGCTTGGCTATCCGACCGTGGAGGCAGTCGTGCGGATGGGCAAAAAGCTGGAGGCGGCAACCAACGGACGCCTCAGCATCCAGATGTATCCATCCATGCAGCTCGGCGGCGAAAAGGAGATGATCGAGCAGGCGCAGGTTGGCGCCTTGCAGATCGCCCGTATCAGCGTCGGTCCCATGGGCCCGATCGTACCCGAACTCAACGTCTTCAACCTGCCCTTCATGTTCCGCGACAATGCGCACATGGAAAAGGTCATCGACGGGGCGATCGGCGATGAGATGCTGAAAAAACTCTCCGATCATCCGACCGCCGGATTGATCGGCCTATGCTGGATGAACGCGGGCTCGCGCAACGTTTACAACAGCAAGCATCCCATCACCAAGGTCGAGGATTTGAAGGGTCTCAAAATCCGTATGATGGGCAATCCGGTGTTCGTCGACACCATGAATTCGCTCGGCGGCAACGGCGTCGCCATGGGTTTCGACCAGCTGGTCAACGCCATGCAGACGGGTGTGGTCGATGGTGCCGAGAACAACGAGCCCAGCTACGAGAGCGGGCAGCATTACCGCTACGCCAAGTTCTACTCCAAGACGGGTCACCTGATCATTCCGGAAATCCTGGTCTACTCGAAAAAGAGCTGGGAGACGCTATCCAAGGACGACCAGGCGCTGCTTGTGAAGCTCGGCAGGGAGGTGCAGCAGGAGCAGCGCAAGCTTTGGTACGAGCGCGAGGAAGAGTCGCTCAAGAAGATGCGCGAAGCCGGGGCGCAGGTTAACGACGTGCCGGATCGCAAGCCCTTCCAGGCCGCCGTAAAGCCCGTGTGGGACAAGTACGGTGGCCAGCACGCGGCCCTGATCCAGCGCATCCAGGACGTGCAGTGAAGCTTTGACCCGCTTGACAAGCGCTGATGCGTCTCCGCCCAGCGCTTGGCCGCCTCGCGTGCTGTCACCCAGGAAACAAGGCCATGACTGCCCTTTACATCCGCGCGATGGATGAAATTCATCGCGCCTGCCTTTTCGTCGCGGGTGTCTGCCTGGTGACGATTGTGGTCATCATTCCGTACGGAGTCTTTTGCCGCTACGTGCTCAACAGCGCCGCGTCTTGGCCCGAACCGATGGCGGTGCTGTTGCTGATCGTGCTCTCTTTTCTGTCGGCCGTCGTCTGCTACCGCGAGTATCTGCACATCGGCGTTGGCGTGCTGCCGACTTTTCTGCAGGAGCCGGCGAAGTCGTATCTCGGCTGGTTCCTCGAGATCTGCATGCTCACGACCAATATCTTCATGCTGGTGTGGGGCATCAAGCTGGTGCAAACCACGTGGCATCAGGCCATCCCCGAGTTTCCCATCGTTTGGGTGGGCCTCACCTATCTGCCGATTCCGATTGGCGGGGTGCTCACCTCGCTGTTCGTGATCGAGCGCTTCATGACACGCAAATTCTTTGCGGAGCCCGGGCCAGAGACCGTCAGCCAGCTGTCGACAGAATGATCGAATAAGAAAGGCCGGCGGCCATGGACGCCCTGATCCTCATTGGCGGCTTCGCCATCGTCTGTCTCATGGGCATGCCGGTCGCCTATGCGCTCGGCATTGCCTCTATTCTCGCGGCACTGTGGGTCGGCATCCCGCTCGAGGCGGTGATGCTGAAGGTCTCCGGTGGCATGAGCGGCTTCTCGCTGCTAGCCATCCCCTTCTTCATCCTGGCGGGCGCGATCATGGCGGTCGGCGGCATGGCCGAGCGACTAGTGAACCTCGCCAAGGTATTCGTCGGCTTTATCAGGGGCGGGATGGCATTGGTCAACATTTTGGCCTCGACCATGTTCGGCTGCATCTCCGGGTCGTCCGTGGCCGACACCGCCGCTGTCGGCTCGGTGATGATCCCGCAAATGATCAAGAACGGCTATCCCCGGCTGTTCGCCGTCAACGTGACGATTTCGGGCTCCTTGCAGCCGTTGCTCGTGCCCCCCTCGCACAACATGATCATCTATTCGATCGCTGCCGGCGGAACGATCTCGGTGGCGCATCTGTTCATGGCCGGCATCATTCCCGCGCTGTTGCTCGGCCTTTCGCTCATCATCCTTGTCCTGATCATCGCCTACCGTCAGGATTTCCCCAAAGGCGAGGTCGTACCCCTGGGCCGAGCCCTGAAAATCGCCCTCGACGCGGTGTGGGGAATGGTCACCATCGCCATTATTCTCGGGGGCATTCTTTCTGGTGTCTTTACGCCGACCGAGGCCGGCGCGGTGGCCGTCGTCTATGCCTTCTTCGTGACCATGTTCGTGTACCGCGATGTCAAGTGGAGCGAGTTGCCGAAACTGATCGCTCGCGTCGTGCGTACAGTCGGCATGGTGATGATCATGATCGGCTTCTCAATCGCGTTCGGCTACATGATGGCGATCATGCGCGTGCCGGCTATGGCCACGCAATTCTTCGTCGACGTCTCCAGCGACAAGTTCATGTTCCTGCTCTGGGTCAACGTGCTGCTCCTGGCGCTCGGCACCTTCATGGACCTGGCGCCAATGTTGCTGATCTGCACGCCCATTTTCCTGCCCGTCATCAAGACGTTCGGCATCGATCCCGTGCACTTCGGCATCATCATGATCCTCAACCTCGGCATTGGCCTGCTGACGCCGCCGGTCGGACCAACGATGGTGGTTGGGTGCGCCATCGGCCGTGTCAGCATGGAGGCGGTCTCGCGCAGCATCCTGGTGTTCTATATTCCGATGCTGATCGTGCTGGCGTTGGTGACCTACATCCCGGCACTGACGCTGTGGCTGCCCAACCTGCTGCTCGGCAAATAGCCGGCGCGCTGGGCGCCGGGCTCATGCCCGCAACTCGGCGATCGGCCACTGTTCGGGCCGACCGAGGCGCCGCTGCTCAAGGTAGGCGCGGGCCTCTTGGCGCCGGCCGGCGCGCAGAAGGCAGACGGCGAGTGTATATTCGATCAGGTCGCGCTGCGCCCGGCTGCCGCCGATGCGCTCGTGCGAGGCGATGATCGGTTGCAGGCCGGCCGACGCGTCCTCCCAGGCGCCGCGCATCAGCGCGCCGAAGGCTCGCGCCAGGCCACGCACCATGTCCGCAGCCGGGCCGCCGGCGCCGCTCTCAAGCCGCGCCAGGGCTTCGCTGTTGCCGGCAAGCGCATGTGCAAGGGCGCCGTGCACATCCGCGAAGGTGACGCCCGGTGTCGGAAAGGCCGCGCTGGCGTAGGCGCTGAGCTCGCGCCACAGCTCGCCGTTGCGTCCCTCGCCGGCCAGCTCGGCGCGAAACAGAAAGGAAGCCGAGTCGGTAAGCGTATTGATCGGCGGCCCCCACGAGGCGCCCGGTTTTAGATGGGCATGGTAGACCTCCCAGGCCTCAGCGGCTCGCCCGAGCTCTAACTCCCACAGGGCGATGTGCCAGGCCAGGTGGCAGTGCAACTGGCTCTCCTTGGGATAGGTGCTCCACCAGTCACGCAAGTAAGCCAGGCCAGCCGTGCGCTCGCCGCTCTCGTAGTAGACGTGCGCGCGAATGTGGGCGCCGTGCGCGTTGCGCGGATGTTGGGCCAGCGAGCGCTCGATATTGGCCAAGGCCTTCTCGATTTGCCCGCATTCGACCTGGGCGAAAGCATGCATGCACAGAAACCACCAGTCCTCCTCGCCATAGACCGTGGCCAACGAATCCATCAGGGCCAGCAGCTCGCCCTCGCGGCCGGCGCGTCCACTGAAGCCAATTAGGCCGAACACGCTCGTGCAGGGAGCAAGGACCATCGCATCGCGCGGATAGTCGTCGAGGTGCTGACATGCCGCCGCCAACGCCTCGGCCGCCTTGCCGTGGATGAGCAGGCCGAAGGCTTCCAGCTGTCCCCGTTCGCGGGCGGACAGGCCGGGCGCCAGCTCGAGGCCGCGGGCGATGGCCGCCTTCGCTTCTTGCGGCCGCGCTTGCATCTGCAAGGTTCGAGCGAGCCCGGCGTGCGCGACCGCGAGGCCGGGATCAGAGCCAATGGCGCGATGGAACGCCTGCTCGGCGCCGGCATTGGCCGAGAGCAGTAGATCGACGGCCGCCACATAGGCATCCCGCGCCTCGCTTGACGTAGTGGTGAGCCGGTTGCCGTATCGATCGCTCAGCATGTCATCGCCTCGTCCCTTGGGCGGCCGATCAAGACGCGCCCCACCATGGCAAGCCGCAAACGTCGAGCAGTCCTACCCGTGGCGCCAGTTTGATGACGAGCACCAAGGCGTGCAGCCGCTCAAAGGCTACGCGCCCCTGCGGCTGCTGCGCAAACACCTTGGCGTTGAAGCGGTGGCAGCCAAGCTTTGCATAGCAAGCAAGATTGTGCGCCTCGCAAAAAGCAGGCCACAGTCGGCGCCGTCGGCCCTGAACGCTGCCGCGGCATGGCGCATGGCGGCGCTGGCAAGCCGCTGGCGCCGAAAATCCGCGCGAGGCGCCACGCCGCCGACGCCGGCACGCCTAGTCGGCGCGCCGTTCTATGCGCCATTTCGCGCAAACAAACGAGCGTGGCAGGCAAGGCGCCCGGTCGGCGGCCACACCCGTCCCAACCAGGGCGGCGCGAGGCCAGCCGCCCTCTCCCGATTGGATCTCGCAGTAGGCGGTCTTCATGGCGCGCTAGGCCCGAGGCTGGGGCGAAGGTGGACGCGGCCGGCGCAATGGCCCTTGCGGTATAGCCCTTCTCCTGCAATCTAGGCTTTGGCCGCCAGCGCGATAAGAGGCATCACCATGTCAGACCAGCAGCAGCTTGCCATGCTGGAACGCCGGCGCATCGAGGCCGCGATCCTCAAACACGTGTACGATACCTTGCAGGCCAGCCACGGCAAGGACGTGGCGCAGCGGACGCTGGCCGCCGCCGTGCGGGCATCCGCCGTGGCACAGGCAGGCGAGATGGCCGAGCGGGTCAATGGCAACACTTCGATGCAAACCTTCATCGATCGCCAGGAACTGTGGACGCGCGGCGGTGCGCTCGAGCGCGATGTGATCGAGCAAAACGAGGGGCGCTATCGCTTCAACGTCACCCGCTGCAAATACGCCGAGATGTACCGTGACATGGGGTTGGGCGAGATCGGTCATCTCCTCTCCTGTCAGCGCGATGGCAGCTTCTGCGAAGGCTACGACCAGCGCCTCAAGCTCAAGCGAACCCAGACCATCATGCAAGGCGCCAGCCATTGTGATTTCGACTACACTTACGAGAAGGATGCCAAGGCGTGATCCCAGGGACGACCGAGGTCTTCGCACCCGGCGGCTATCGCTTCATTCCAGCGGTATTTCAATATTCGGGCGGTGTGGCGGCCGAAGCGGGCTTCCGCATCGAGCGCGTGCGATTCCGCAATCCGCTCCCGCTGGCGCACGGCTTTGAGCGTGTCGCCGAGATCATCACCGCGCGCGGGCGCCCTCTGAGCGCCTTTTGTGCCTGCGAGCTGCGTTCGCCCGCCCCCTTCACGGACGATGGTTTTCGCGCCTTCAATGAGGTCTACGCCGGCACCCTGGAAAAGTGGGGGATCTACGACGGCAAGAACCACATCAATCCGGTGGCGCGCAGCAACGTCTGTCCGGAAATTGCGGCCCCCGCAGAGCCCTCCTTTTACGCCTTCGCCTTCACCGAGCGTGCCGAGGCGGCTGCGTCCAGTTTTGTGATTGCCGGCAGTGGCGAGGCGCGGGAAGGCGGCGCGGTCTACCGCGAACGCACCGTGCGCTACGGCGAGACCAGCGCCGATGCCATGCGCGAAAAGGCACGCTATGTGCTGGGTGAAATGCAGCGCCGGCTCGGGCTATTGGGTTTCACGTGGGCAGATACCAGCGCCAGCCAGGTCTATACCGTGCACAATCTTTACCCATTTCTGGCCGACGAGATCGTCGCCCGCGGGGCGGCGCGCTTCGGTCTGACTTGGCACTACTGCCGTCCGCCCGTGCGCGGCCTCGAATATGAGATGGATTGCCGGGCGGTCGCGGCCGAGCATTTCGTCGAATGACGGCTTAGTTCTGGTTGACAGCCCCCACGCCAGTTCACACACTGCCGCAACTGCCTGTCAGCAAGAGGACCGCCTGCAAGGTCCCAGCATCAGCTTTGAACGGAGGAAACTCATGAGGCTTGCCCTACCGGTTGTCATTGCCGGCGGATGCTTTGCCGCTGTCCTGACGGCGACCGGCGCCGTGGCGCAGGACATCAAGATCGGCACGATCTACGACCTGACCGGTCCATTCGCCGGCGGCGGCTCCAAGCCGGCCTTCATCGGCAACAAGATCGCCATCGACATGATCAACGAAAAAGGCGGGGTCGAGGGGCATAAGATCGTCGCCATCGATGCGGACGCGCAATCCAAGGTGGATGTTGCAATCAACGAGGCCGAGCGGCTCCTGAACGAGGCGAAGGTCGACCTGCTGATGGGCGTGTACTCGAGCGCGCAGTGCGTGCCGCTCGCCGCCAAGGTCGACGCCGCCAAAAAGTTCCTCTGGATGAACGTTTGCGTGTCCTCGGCGGTGTTCAAGGACAAGAACCTCACCTACGCCTTTCGCCCGACCATCCATTCGGATCAGTACGGCGACGCCACCTGTTCGTTCATCGCCGAGAACGCCAAAGGCAAGCTCGGCAAGGAGGCGAAGGACGTCAAGGTCGCCATCATTCACGAGGATGGGCCCTATGGGGTCGGCGTCGGGGCCGCCAGCGAGGAGCGCTGCAAAGCGCTCGGGATCCAGGTCGTGCACAAGGAGGGCTATTCGGCCACCGCCACCGACCTATCCGCCCTCGTTACCAAGCTGCGTCGCGCGCAGCCGGATATCATCGTGCACGCCGGCTACAACCCCGATATCACCCTCTTTTTGCGGCAGGCCAAGGAGGCGGGCTTGAAATTCTCGGCCCTAATCGGGGAAGGCGCGGGCTACGGTCAGATCGACAAACTGCGCGAAACCTTCAAGGATGACGTCAACTATATCTACAACGTCGATCCGGTTGCCGGGCAGCTGCTCGACCCGAAGACCCTCCAGCCGGGCGTGGGCGAGATTACCGCCGAGATGGTGAAACGCTACAAAGCCGAGACGGGCGTCGGCGAAGTGCCGCCGCACGCCTCAATGGGGTTCAACCAGGCCTGGATCTTCCTCACCGACGTGCTGCCGCGGGCCATTAAAAAGTACGGCGGTTGGGATGCCGAGGCCTTGCGCAAGGCCGCGCTCGATACCGACATTCCACTCGGCGGCACCATTCAGGGCTATGGCGTAAAGTTCTATCCGGCCGGTGAGAGAATGGCGGGGCAGAACGAGCGCTCCACCCCGGTCGTGATGCAATACGTCGACGGCCATACCAAGATCGCGTGGCCCACGGCGATCCGCACCGTCGATCCGGTGTTACCGTTGCCGAAGGGGCATGCTTACGCGCGCTGAGGCACCAGTGAATTGGGGAGCCCGTGGTAAGTGGCTCCCCACCAACTTCTCAAGCACATGCGCGGGCTAAGTGGCGCTCCTCAAAGTCTCCGGCCTGACCAAGACGTTCGGTGGCTTCACCGCCGTCTCGAAGGTGTCGTTCGACGTCAACGAGGGCGAAATCCTAGGCCTCATCGGCCCGAACGGCTCGGGTAAGAGCACCACCTTCAACTGCATTGCCGGCATGTATCCGCCGACGGCCGGTTCGATCCAGCTGCAGGGCCAGGAAATCGGTGGCTTGTCGGCCAATCAGGTCTGTCACAAGGGCATCGGCCGCACCTACCAAATTCCACGGCCGTTCCGCAATCTGACCCTGATCGAGAATGTCGCGCTGTCGGCCTGGTTCGGCCAGGCGGGCAAGGTCGAGCGCGCCGCCTGCTGGGGCGAGGCTGAGGGGGCGCTCAAACTCGTGGGCCTGCCGACCGACGCTCGCACCACGACCGACGGACTTGGTGCGGCCGCCCTGAAAAAACTCGAACTGGCCCGCGCCTTGGCCACGCGGCCAAAACTTCTGCTTGCCGACGAGAGCCTCAACGGCCTCGATCATGCGGAGATGGAACAGGCGGCCGACATGCTGCGCCGCATCCGCGACCAGATGCGCATCACCATCATTTGGGTCGAGCATATCATGGGCGTGCTGATGCGGATGGTCGATCGCGTGGTTGTGCTCGACCATGGCGAGAAGATCTTCGACGGTGCGCCGAAGGTGGCGCAATCCAACCGCCGCGTGATCGAAGTGTACCTCGGACCGGATCAGGA
>Ga0134122_10000822_pt1 | contig 21746 bp, 21 predicted proteins | sample KB302_FD_96461 | JGI IMG/M metagenome (GOLD analysis project Ga0134122, IMG submission 96461) | Terrestrial soil microbial communities without Nitrogen fertilizer from Kellogg Biological Station, Michigan, USA - KB3-0-2 | ecosystem: Environmental > Terrestrial > Soil > Unclassified ... | reverse complement strand
CGCTGGCGCCGTATCACGGAAACAGCAGTAGAGCGACGCTGCGCTTCTCCATGGCTGTATTGCAGCTGTGATACAGGGGCTCTGGCTGAGTCGCGTTAGAGAATGACGCCATGAACGAGCACCGCAGTGAGCTTGGGGACGCCGCCGCGCGGATGGCGGAGCTCACGGACATGATCGTCGATCAGATTCGGAAGCTGTCCGAGCTGCACGGAGAAGGCATTCTGACCGAGGAGGAGTTCGCCTCCAAGAAGCAGGAATTGCTGTCGCGCCTGTAGCTAGCCGACGCGCGTCCAGCGCTGCTCCTTGCAGAACAGGCCGAGGACCGCGCAGCCCTTCACCACCATGGCATTGGGGCCGTCCTGGCGAACGGTCGCGGAGCCGCTGATGTTGCGCTTCGGCTCGAGCGCCCTGCCGCGGTAGAGGCCGGCGCCGAGCGGTTTCAGGTCGCTCAGCACCCGCGTTCCCGGAGTCACGCCCTTTTCTTTGTTGTGCGGCGAGGCCCAGCTGACCGTGCCGCACAGGGCATCGCCGCAGCGCGCGACGCTGACGATCACGCTGCGCTTGGGGTTGGCCCAGCGCCCTTCGAGCGCGGCTTGAGCGGCGGCGTGAACCGGCACCGCAGCAGCGATGAGCACAAGGGCGAGCTTCGTCAGAATCCGTGTCATTGTTTGGCTCTAGGGGGATTTTGTGGCCAAAATCGCACCTTGAGATTGCGCGCCGATGAACGAGCCTTAGTGGAAATCGCGGCTTTTCGGGATGATTTCGACGTCCCGTGGGTGCCGTGCGGCGGGCGCCCGCCAACTGCCGGCGCCGTCTCCCTGGCTGAGAGTCGAGGGCAAAGCCTCGTCGCTTAGCTGGCGCAGCATATGTGTATGGTCCTCGAGCCGCCGGGCGACGACGTGGATTACTCCGTCCTCCTCGTCCTTCTGGACGATGCCCTGAACCGCCATCAGCCGCGCGCCCATCACGATCTTGCGCTGTTTCTCGAACACGTCGGGCCAGACGACGAGGTTGGCGATCCCGGTCTCGTCCTCGAGGGTGATGAACACCACGCCCTTGGCGCTGCCCGGCCGCTGGCGAATCAGCACCAGCCCGGCGATCGCCAGCCGCCTGCCGTCGCGGATGTGCTTGAGCTGGTCAGCAGTGGCGAATTTCTGCCCGGCATAATGTTCGCGCAGGAAGGCCATCGGGTGCGCCTTCAGCGACAGGCGGATGGTCTGATAATCGTTCACGACATGCTCGGCGAGCGGCATCGCGGGGAGCTGCGCCGACTCGGCCTCCGAACCTTCGTCGCGGGCCTCGGCATAAGCGAACAAGGGCAGGTCGGGCGCCTGTTTCAATGCCCGCGAATCCCACAGCGCCGCGCGCCGATCCAAGCCGATCGAGCGGAACGCGTCGGCCGCCGCCAGCCGCTGGATCGCATGTACCGGCACTCCGCCCCGCGAGCGCAATTCCTCTACCGTCCGATACGGCCGCCGCGCCACCAGCCGCTCCGCTGCCTCGCGCTGCAGCCCATCGATCTGGCGCAGGCCGAGGCGGAGAGCGCCGTCCTCAAGCGTGCAATCCCAGTCGCTGTGGTTCACGTCGACCGCGCGCACCTCGACGCCATGCTCGCGCACGTCGCGGACGATCTGGGCCGGGGCGTAGAAGCCCATCGGCTGCGAATTCAGGAGCGCGCAGGCGAACGCCGCGGGATATTTCCATTTGAGCCAGCTCGACACGTAAACGAGGTGGGCGAAGCTCGCCGCATGGCTTTCGGGGAAGCCATATTCGCCGAAGCCCTTGATCTGGTCGAAGCAGCGCTGAGCGAAGGCCGGGTCGTAGCCGCGCGCGACCATCCGCCCGACCATTTTCTCCTCGAGCGGCTCGATCCGGCCCTTGGAGCGGAAGGTCGCCATCGCCTTGCGCAGCTGGTTCGCCTCCTCCGACGAGAATTTCGCGGCATCAAGCGCGATCTTCATCGCCTGCTCCTGGAAGATCGGCACGCCGAGCGTCCGCCCAAGGATCTTCTCCAGCTCGTCCGGCGGGCCTTGCTCGGGGTGCGGGCAGGGGAAGGTCACCGATTCCTTGCCGCTGCGGCGTTTCAAATAGGGGTGGACCATGTCGCCCTGGATCGGGCCCGGGCGGACGATCGCGACCTCGATCACGAGGTCGTAGAAGCAGCGCGGCTTGAGCCTCGGCAGCATGTTCATCTGCGCCCGGCTCTCGACCTGGAACACGCCGAGCGAATCCCCTTCGCACAGCATGTCGTAGACTTGCCGTTCCTCCTGCGGGACGGTCGCCAGCTCCCACCGCTCGCCGTGATGCTGGGCGATGAGGTCGAAGCATTTGCGGATGCAGGTCAGCATGCCCAATGCGAGCACGTCGATCTTGAGGATGCCGAGCTCGTCGATGTCGTCTTTGTCCCACTCGATGAAGGTGCGGTCGTCCATCGCTCCGTTGCCGATCGGCACCGTCTCGGTCAGCGGCCGCTCGGTGAGGATGAAGCCGCCGACATGCTGCGACAAATGACGCGGCATGCCGATCAATTGCTCGGCGAGCTTCATCGTCCGCCAGAGGTGCGGGTCGCTAAGGTCGAGCCCGGCGTCGTTCGCCCGCGCATCCTCGAGCTCGGGGTCCATGCTTCCCCACACGGTCGAGGCGAGCGCCCCGCAAACGTCCTCGCTCAAGCCCATCACTTTGCCGACCTCGCGGATCGCCGAGCGCGGGCGGTAGTGAATGACGGTCGCGGCGATGCCGGCGCGGTCGCGGCCATATTGTTCGTAGATGTGCTGGATCACCTCCTCGCGCCGCTCATGCTCGAAATCGACGTCGATGTCGGGCGGCTCGCGCCGCTCTTCGGAGATGAAGCGCTCGAACAACAAATCGCTGGTCGCCGGGTCGACCGCAGTGATGCCGAGGCAGTAGCAGACCGCGCTGTTGGCCGCCGAGCCGCGGCCCTGGCAAAGGATCGGCGGGTCGAGGCTTCGCGCGTAGGCGACGATGTCGTGGACGGTCAGGAAATAGCGCGCGAAGTCGAGCCGCTCGATCAGCGGCAGCTCGTAGTGGAGCTGCTCCAGCACCTTGTCGGGGATGCCGCCGGGCCAGCGCTCCGCCGCGCCGGCCCAGGTCAGCTGCTCGAGATATTGCTGCGGTGTCCGGCCCTCGGGCACCGTCTCCTTCGGATATTCGTAACGCAGCTCGTCGAGGCTGAAGTGGAGCGCGTCGGCGAAGTCGCGGGTCGCCGCGATCGCCTGCGGCCAGCGCTCGAACAGCCGCGCCATTTCGGCCGGCGATTTCAGATGCCGCTCGGCGTTGGGATTGAGCAAATAGCCGGCGGTGGCGATCGTCACTTTCTCGCGGATGCAGGTGACGACGTCCTGCAGCGGGCGTCGGTCGGGGGCATGATAATGGACGTCATTGGTGGCGAGAATCGTGCAGCCGTTACGCTTGGCGATCCGGTCTAGCCGCTCGACCCGCGCGGCGTCGCGGCCGCGGCAGAGCCACGCCGCCGCAACGTGACGCAGTGACGTCAAAGCGTCGGTGAGGCGCGGCAATTCCCCTTCGAAATCAGCGAGGTCGTCGGACGGCCAGGCGATGAAAGCGATGCCGTCAGAATGGCCGGCGACGTCGTTCAGAGTCAGCTCGCATTCGCCTTTTTCGGCGCGCCTCTTGCCGAGGCTCAAGAGCCGCGAGAGCCGGCCGTAGCCATCGCGGTCGATCGGGTAGGCGAGCAGGCTCGGTGCATCGGTCAGGTCGAGCCGGCAGCCGATCAGCGGTCGGATCCCGGCGGCTTTGCATGCGCTGTGCATCCGCACCACGCCGGCCAGCGTGTTGCGATCGGCGATGCCGATCGAGTCCATGCCGAGCTCGAGCGCGGTGAGGGTCAGCTCGATCGCGTCCGACGCTCCGCGCAGGAAAGAAAAAGGCGAGGCGACGCCCAGCTCGACATAGGGCGCGCGAGTCGTAGGCGGCGGCGGCATGTCCGCCCGCCGCACCAGCTTGAGGCGGGAGAATGCGGATTTCTCAGGCACGACTCGTCATTCCCGCGAAAGCGGGAATCCCGCTGTTTTGAAGGAAGCGGGACCCCCGCCTGCGCGGGGGCGACGATCTGCGACCATCGTCACCCGAACAGCCCGTGGAGGAACCAGTTCGGCGCCCCGCCGCGGCCGTCGCCGATCACGCCTTCGCGATAGATCCAGTAGCGGCGACCCTGACCGTCCTCGACCCGGTAATAATCGCGCAGCCGCGCCGACGAGGGCTGGCGCCACCATTCGGGCGCGATCCGCTCCGGCCCCTCGGCGCGGGCGATGTCATGGACCGCGCGCCGCCACACGAACCGCCGCGGCAGGCCCTCGGGCGTGGCGTAAATGACGTCGATCGCCTCGGGCCGGTCGAAGAGGTGGGCTGGGCGCTTAAGTTCCTCCCCATCCCCTCGCGATGGGGAGGAACTGACGGCCGCCACCCACCCGCTCGCTTTCTCCGGGATATGACTCTCTTCCGCCCGCGGCCGTCGCACGCGCCTGGGACCGAGCTTCACCGTCAGCCGGTCGACCAGCCGCGCCAGCTCACGCTCGCCGCTTGGCTCCTCGACCAGGCTGTCCTGCGCGGCACCGAGGCTCTCGGCCCAATCGGCGGTCAGGGCGAAGGCGTCGAAGCCGAATTCGGGGTTGAGCGCCGCGACCTTGTCGGCGAGCAGCCGCTGGAGGTGCTTCGGCTCGCGGCTGGGGATGGCAGTCGCGACCGAGACGACGGCGACGCTCCCGTCGACGCGGTAGCCGATGAGCGACAGCCGCCGCGCTCCGAGATGGCGCTCCTGCAGCTGGCGCACCAGTTCGGGGATCAGCCGCTCGAGCGCCTGGGGTGCCGCCTCGGGATGAGTCGCCGGCTCCTCAAGCCGCAGCGAAACGCGCGGCGGCGGAGCGGCGGGCGCGGCAGTCAGCGGCTCCGGCTTGCGGCCGAGGGCCCGGTCGAGCGCGAGCAGGACGTCCTCTTCGCCTTTGAACCTGCGCGCCAATGCCAGCCGCGGCATGTCGAGCAGCGCGCCGATCGTCTTCAGGCCCAGCCGCTCGAGCGTGCGCACCGTGTCCGGATCGAGGCGGAGGGCGGAAACGGGCAAGGGGGCCAACGCGTCGCCCCCGAAGTGGCTGAATGCCCACGCCGCCGCAGCCGTCGGGGCGATCGCAACCCGCACGGTGAAGCCGATCCGCGCGAACCGGCGCCGGATGTCGCGGACCAGCCCCCGCTCGCCCCCGAACAAATGGGCGACTCCGCTGACGTCGAGCCGCAGCGCATCCGTTCCATCGGCCTCGACCAGCGGCGACCAGCGGCCGGCCCAGCGCGCGAGCCGGTGCATCCAATCGGCATCGCCTTCGGGATCGGCCGGGACCGCGACGAGGCCGGGATCGAGCGCCCGGGCGTCGGTCAGCCGCGCCCCGGGCCGCGCGCCGCGCTCGGCGGCGGCGGGCGTGACCGCGTGGATGATCGGTCCGTGCACACCCTCGACGGTGAGGACGATCGGACCGTCAGGCGGACAATCGGCGGTCTGCGCCCAGCGTTCGATCGCCAGGCCCGGCAACCAGATGGAAGCGATCCGCTTCATGGAACAGGCTCCAGCGGCCGGGCGGCCTGCCCCGCGCCCGGAACAGTTCGGCATCCCATGCCGGCAGCCCGGGTGCGCGCGGGTCGAGCGGGTTGGTGAGTGACGGCGCGGATCCGACCCGCCAGCGCATCCGGGCGCCGCTGAGGTTGGCCGTGCCGCCCAGGCGCACCAGCCAGCAGGACACGCCCGAGCGCTCGGCCGCGACCGCCAGCCGCCGGGTCGCGGTGAAGTCGAGCACTTTGGGATCGCCCCACAGCTCGCCGATGACGCAGGAGAGGGCCGCGCACCTTAGGCCCTCCTCCATCGCCCACAGCGCGTCTCTGGCGTCGCGCGCCTCGACATGGATGAGGTTTGGGCTCGGCAGGCCCGGTGGATGGATCCGCCCGCTTTCGAGGATCGCCATGCGGTCCTGGACCCACAGCGTTGGGCGGTCGGTCGCGACCTGCGCCAGCAGGAACCCCGCCCAGCCCCCGTCGCGCGGGTGGACGGCGAACAGCTCGGACAGGGTTGTTTTCCTCCCCCAGATTTCTGGGGGAGGGGGACCGCACGAAGTGCGGTGGAGGGGTCTTTCTGCGGCATCCAGAACCCCTCCGTCGCGGCTGCGCCGCGCCACCTCCCCTGCAAAGGCAGGGGAGGAGATTTCAGGCCGCGCGGAGACAGCTCCGCCGGCGACCAGAGACAAGCCTCTTGCCACACGACTCACAACGCTGATGTTCTGCTTTTGTTCTTGTCTCGCGACTCAGGGGCAAGAGTCAATGGTGCGACTCGGCCAGCCCAAGCTCTTCCATAAAAGTCCGCACTTCGCTCACGACCTGCCGCGCCCCGCGCCTGGATACGGCGAACGCCATGTGCGTGCAGCGCATCTCCACCTCCTTGTCGCGCTCGTGCTCGAGCCCGCGGGCGGCGCGCGGCGCGATGATCCCGTCGCGACGCGACCATAAGGCGAGATGCGGGACGGGCGGCTTGTCGGTGATTCGCGGAATCGGGGGCTTGTCCACGGGATGCCCGGCCACCCATTCGTACAATCGCCACACATTGTTCTGTTTGGGATCGCCGGAGAAGGGCGATCCCAAGGTGACGACGGCGAGCACCTCGCCCGGCGCGGCGCGCGCCAGCTCGCGCGCATAGACGCCGCCGAGGCTCCAGCCGATCACCAGCACCGGCCGCCCGTCGCCGATGTCGGTTAAGCGGCGGCACAGATGCCCGACCGTCTCGGCCGTCGCGCCGCGGTTGAAGCCCAACTTCCAGCCGTGAACCCGCCAGCCTGCCTCGGCGAGCGCTTCGCGCAGCGCGCGGGTCGTCCGGTCGCTCGCAACCCACCCGGGAATGACTAACGCGGGCGGCCCTTCCTTGGGGCCGAGAGTCCGCGCGCGACGCAGGACGGAAAGCATCCGCGGAAGCAGCCAGGCACCCTCCGCCAGGCGCCGCCATCGGGCGGGCGGACGATCGTCCCCTGTCCACTCCGATCTAGAGATGCTCGCGCCTCATTAGCTCCTGCAGCGCCTTGGGCAGCCGGACGCGTCCCTCCGCTGTCTGGTGGTTCTCGAGCAGCGGAACGAGGATCCGTGGGCTCGCCAGCGCCGTGTTGTTGAGCGTGTGCGCGAAGCGCACCTTGCCGTCGCTGCCGCGGTAGCGGATGTTGGCCCGCCGCGCCTGCCAGTCGTGCAGCGTCGAACAGCTGTGGGTTTCGCGATATTTGCCGAGCGACGGCACCCAGCTCTCGATGTCGTTCATGCGATATTTGCCGAGGCCCATGTCGCCGGTCGACGTCTCAATCACCTGGTAGGGAATCTCGATCGCCTCGAGCAGCTCCTCGGCGAGCCGCAGCAGGGTCGCATGCCATTCGGCCGATTGGGCATCGTCGGCCTCGCAGATCACATATTGCTCGACCTTCACGAACTGGTGGACCCGGAGCAGCCCGCGCACGTCCTTGCCCGCGCTGCCCGCCTCGCGGCGGAAGCAGGGCGAATAGCCGGCGTAAAGGATCGGCAGCTTGTCCGCCTCGAGGATCTCGCCCGAATGGAGCGAGGTCAACACCACCTCGGCGGTGCCGGCGAGCCATAAATCGTCGTTGGGCAGCTCGTAGGTCTCCTCGCGATGGCCTGGGAACTGGCCCTGGTTGAGGAACGCCTGCTCGCGGGCGATCGCCGGGACCGTGATCGGGGTGAAATCGGCCGCCGCGATCCGCTCCAGCGCCCAGGCCATCAGCTTGGTCTCGAGCAAGGCGAGCGAGCCCTTCAGGCAATAGGTCCGGCTGCCGGCGACCTGCGTCACGCGCGACAGGTCGGCCCAGTCGTTCTTTTCGATCAAAGCGACATGGTCGAGCGGCTCGAAGTCGAACTTCGGCGGTTTGCCCTCTGTCCGGATTACCGTGTTGAAGCTCTCGTCGGGCCCGACCGGCGCGCCTTCGTAGGGAATTCCGGGCAGCTTCAGCATGAGCGTCGACAGCTCGCCTTCCTTGCCGGCGAGGTCGTTCTCCAGCGCCGACGCGCGCGCTCCGGCGTCCTTGGCCTTCTGGCCGAGCGCAGCCTTCTCTTCCGCCGCAGCCTTGGGGAATTGCGCGCTGATCGCGTTGCGCTCGGCTCGCAGTGCCTCGACTTCGGTCTTGAGCGCGCGCACCTCTCCATCGAGCGTGAGCAGCGCGCCGAGGTCGAGATCGACGCCCTTGTCGCGGATCGCGCGCTCGACCGTTTCCCGGTTCGCCTTGACGAAGTCCAAAGCCAGCATGGGCGCTTGCTAGCCGAACCGGCGGGAGAGGCAAGGTTGCGCGGTCGCGCAGGTTCGGCCAAGCGGTGGCCGATGCCGTCCGGACTGATCGCCCTGCTCGACGATGTCGCCACCATCGCCAAGCTCGCCGCGGCGTCGCTCGACGACGTTGCCGGAGCGGCCGGCAAGGCGGGCACCAAGGCCGCGGGCGTGGTGATCGACGATACCGCGGTGACGCCGCGCTACGTCATCGGCCTGGCGCCCGAGCGCGAGCTGCCGATCATCGGGAAGATCGCCTGGGGGTCGCTCAAGAACAAGGTGCTGCTGCTGCTTCCTGCGGCGCTGCTCCTGACCGCCTTTGCGCCGATGCTGATCACGCCATTGCTGATGATCGGCGGCGCCTATCTCGCGTTCGAGGCGACCGAGAAGATCCTCGAGAAACTGCTCCACGACCACGGCCAGGCGCATGAGGAGCAATTGGTCGACGCCATGGCCGACCCCGCGGACCTCGAGAAGCTCCAGGTCAAGGGCGCGATTCGCACCGACCTCATCCTGTCGGCGGAGATCATGGCCATCGCGCTCGCCAGCCTCGAGCATTTGAGCCTGGGGACGACGGCCGTCGCGCTGGTCGCCGTCGCGGTCGCGATCACCGCCGGCGTCTATGGCGTGGTCGCGTTGATCGTGAAGCTCGACGACATCGGCCTGCACATGGCGCAGGGCGGCAACCGAAGCGCGCGGATCGCAGGTGAGGCTCTGGTCCATGCGGTTCCGAAGATGCTCGCGGCGCTTTCCGGCATCGGCACCGCCGCGATGCTGTGGGTCGGCGGCGGGATCCTGCTCCACGGCCTCGAAGTGCTGAATGTCGCCGGCTTCATCCCGGACACCGTGCACCATCTCGCGCGGGCCGCCGGAGCGGCATCTGGTCCTTTGGAGGGGATCGTCGCCTGGCTGGTCACGGCGATCGGCGGCGCGGCCCTGGGCTTCGTCATCGGCGGGATCATCGCAGCCGTCGTCCGCCGCCTGACCAAGCATCCGGAAGAACTGATCGTCGACTAATCGAAATGCAGCCGGCGATAGCGGCCGCGGAAGAACAACAGCGGATCGAGGCTGGAATCGAAGCTCGCCTTGACCACTCGGCCGACCAGGATGTGATGGTCGCCGCCGTCATAGACCGCGAACCGCTCGCATTCGAACACGCCGAGCGATTCTTCCAGGATCGGTGCGCCGGCTTCGCCGCAGGACCAGGGGGCCTCGCCGAACCGGTCGTTGACCCGGGCCGCGAAGGTGATCGACTGCGGCCTCTGCCCGGTCTGGAGGACGTTGACGGCGAAGCAGGGCGCAGCGGTCAGCGCGCCGGCGCTCGTGGCCTGCCTGTGGATGCAGACCAAGAGCAGCGGCGGGTCGAGCGAGACCGAGGTGAAGCTGTTGACCGTCAGCCCGGCCGGCCTCCCGGCCTCGTCGAGGCAGGTGACCACCGTCACTCCGGTCGCGAAACAGCCGAGCGCGTCGCGCAGCGTCCGCGGGTCGTGCCCGCTGCGATACTCATGCCGGGTCGGCTGGTCGGCCATGGGGGAGGCTATAGCGACTGTCGGTGAATCCTCCAGTCGGGCTGTCCAACCGGTCCGAGTGGTGACATGCTTCGTCTCTGCTCGGTCCTGAGTCGCCGCTGGTGCCAGCGGCACATGCGGCAGGGGTCGGGGATCATGCGGCAGGTACGAAGTGTGGCTCGATGGCGCGCCAGCGCCGGAGCTGCACGATGACTGACTTCTTTTACAGCCTGCACATTTGGCAATCGACGATCCTCGTCCTCGGAGCGGCGCTGACGATTGGGCTTGGCAGCAGCCTCGGACTTCGCGCGCTCTTTCGAATCAAGGCGACTCATGAGGAGAAGGAGATTGCTTTCAACCTGATGCAGGTGGCGGCCGCCTACGTCGGCATCATGATCGCCTTTGCCGGCGTCCAGGCGTGGCAGGACTTCGCCGACGCACAGGGGGCCGTTTCGCACGAAGCCGCCACTGCGGCGGAATTGTATCAGGATTTGAGCATCTACGGACCCGAAACGCGTGCGGCGCGCAGCGCCCTGAGAGCCTATGTTGGAAGCGTTACCCAGGAGGAATGGCCGCTGCTAAGCCAAGGGAAGGGGAGCGCGGCCACGGAGACGGCGCTGTTGACCGTCTTCAACGAAGTTGGAAAGCTCGACCCCGGCAACAGCCGCACCGAAGCGATCTATGCGGAAGCGCTCTCGAGGCTGAACGACCTCATCAACCTCAGGCGCGAACGGATTATCCAAAGCCAGGCAGGCTTACCCCTGATCCTGTGGTCAATCGGCCTGGTCGGGTCGTTGCTGACCGTCGCCTATGCGTCGACATTCTCACCCACCCGATCCAACATCCTGATGATATCGGGCTTTTCGATGACCCTCGGTCTCGTGTTCCTGTTCATCCTGACGGTCGATTACCCGTTCAAGGGCGAGTTCAGCGTCAGCAACCGGGAACTCGTCAAATTGACCAGCGAGTTCGATACGCTCGACCGGATGGTGGTCAGGGGGGACAGCGGCTGACCACTCGCCAAGCTTATCGCTATAGCGCCAGCATGTCCGCGGCCGTCAACGCCAGCACGTCCGCGATCGTTCGCTCGAGGGATTCGGAGACGAGGTAGCGCGGCTGGAAGGCGTCGTGCTTGTACGGCGTGGCGACGGCTTTGCTGACCGAGAAGAGCAGCCGCTCGACCTGATCGCTCTCGAGGCTGAAATGCGCCTCGCCGAAGCTCGAGGCGAGGCCCGCGCCGAGGATCTTCAGCTCGCCCTGCTCGCGCGCCAGGCCGAACTCGACGCTGTGCCAGTAGAGCCGCGCGGCCTTGTGGCCCTGGTCCGCCGCAATGGCCGCGAGGCCGAGCTCGCCGATGTACCGCGTCATCTCGGCATAATCGTGGTGCGCGAGCATCGGGATGTGCCCGAACATGTCGTGGAAGCAATCGGGCTCTTCGAGATAGTCGAGCTCTTCGCGGGTGCGGATGAAATTGCCGACCGGAAAGATGCGCTCGCTCAGCATCGCGAAGAAAATCTCGTCCGGGACCAGGCCGGTGACCGCTACCGTCCGCCAGCCGGTGCGCGGCTCGAGGATCGCGTTCAGTCCCTCGAGGTCCGGGACGCCGGGGTGCGCGAGGCGCAACAGGTCGATGCCGTCGAGGAAGGGCGTCACGACGCGCGACCCCAGCAACTCGACTTGCCGCGCGAACAGCAGGTCCCACACGGCGTGGTCGTCATCGGTGAACGACTCCCACTCCTGCGGCACGACATAATCCTGCCAGCCGCAAGGCCGCTGCTTGGTCGCGGTAGCTCGGTGAAGCATTCTTCTCGTCCTTCTCTCGGGGCAATAAAAAACCCGCCGCGGGAGCCGGGGCGGGTGGAGGTTGGTCGTCTGACTTAGGCGCGCGTCAGCAGGTCCCAACCTCGTTGGGATAATAATAAACGGCGCGGATCGTGCGGCGGGTCATTACGGGCCCTTTATCGTCCTACCTGCCTTAACGTCCACTGTCGGATTCGTTTCCCGCATCGTCAGGAACACCGGGAGAACGGCGAGCGCGACGATGCCGATCATGACGCCGGGCACCGCCGACCAGCCGGTACGATCGGTCAGCAGCTGCGCGACATAGGGCGTCAGCCCGCCGAACACCGCTGTCGCCATGGTCGCGCCGAGCGCGAGGCCGCTCAAGCGCCCCTCGCCGCGAAATTGCTCGGCGGTCGCGACCGCGCCGACTGCGCTCACTCCGCCGGCGGCCAGGGCGAGCAAGACGGCGCCGGCGAGCGCAGTCGCCGGCGACCCGCCGGCCATCACCGAGAACAAAGCGATCGGCAGGATCGCGTTGAGCGCGCAGAGGCCGAGCAGCACCGGCTTGCGGCCGATCCGGTCGGACAACATCCCTGTCAGCGGGGTCACGAGGATCACTGCGACCGCGGCAATGGTCGACAGCCACAGTGAATCGCGCTCGGAGAATCTGCCGACGGTCGTCAGGAAGGCCGGGACGTAGGTGATCCCGACGTAATAAGTGATCGACCCCAGCGACGAGATGGCAAAGGCGCGCGCCACCCCCGAGCGATGATGGGTCAGCGTGTGCTTGAGCGGGTTGCCGGGGATGGTGCCGCCGGCGCGCTGGCGCTCGAAGTCGGGCGATTCGTGCATCCAGGCGCGGGCGATCCACACGCTGACGGCGATGCCCGCGCCGAACAGGAACGGGATCCGCCAGCCCCAGCGGTCGAGGTCCGCGCTGCCTAGCGCGCTGACGGTCAGCGCCGATACGCCGACCGCGAGCAATGCGCCGACTTCGCTCGCCGCGGCCGCGAGCGAGGTGACCAGCCCGCGCCGCTCGGCCCGCGACCCTTCGAGCAAATAAGCGACCACGCCGGTATATTCGCCGCCGACCGCGAACCCCATCACGCAGCGCAGGATGATCAGCGACCACCCGGCGGCCTCGCCGATCAGCGCGCGGGTCGGCAGCAGGCCCATCGCCAGCATCGCGGCGCTCATCAGCGCGACCGACAGCAGCAAGGTGGTCCGCCGACCGTAGCGATCGCCGACGTGGCCGAAGAAAATCGCCCCGAGCGGGCGCATCAGATAAGCGACGGCAAAGCCGGCGAGGGTGGTCAGCAGCGACTGCGCACCGCCGCCGAAGAACACCCGCGACAGGACGGTCGCGAAATAAAGGTAGAGCGTGAAGTCGTACCATTCGACGATCGTCGAGAAGGCCGCGATCGCAGTCGATCCGCGCGAGACTTGAAGTTGAGCCTGATCAGCCACCAGCCAGTCCGTTGATTGCGCCGGCCAGCTTCACGTCCCGCTCGGTTACGCCGCCCGAGTCATGGCTGGTCAGCCGGAAGTCGACCCGGTTCCAGACGCTGGTGAACTCCGGGTGATGGTCGACCTTCTCGGCGTGAAGCGCGACCCGGGTCAGGAAGCCGAACGCTTCGCTGAAGTCCTTGAACTTGAACGTCCGCAGCAGCGCCTTGCCTTCGTCATCGAGGCTCCAGCCGTCGGGGATGTCCATGCGTCCGCTCCCTTGAAATGCTGCGGTAGCAGGAGCAGTTGGGCGCCAAAGGAGTCAATGCCAATGGCCACAGTGGAGGAACGGACCGCCACCGGTTTCGCCAATCCGATGGGCACCGACGGGTTCGAGTTCGTCGAATATACCGCGCCCGACCCGCAGCTGCTGCGCGAGCTGTTTACGAAGATGGGCTTCCCCGCCGTCGCCAGGCACAAGCGCAAGGACGTCACTCTCCACCGCCAGGGCGAGATCAACTTCATCATCAACGCCGAGCCGGGCAGCTACGCCGAGGCGTTCGCCCGCGAGCATGGGCCGAGCGCCTGCGCCATGGCCTTCCGGGTCAGGGACGCGAAGTTCGCCCACGACCGCGCGGTCAGCCTCGGCGCGACCTCGGTCCAGACCGACGTCGCCCATGGCGAGATGGACATTCCGGCGATCGAGGGGATCGGCGGCTCGCGCCTGTTCCTCGTCGACCATTATGGGGACAAAGGATCGATCTACGACGTCGATTTCGCCTTCTTCCCCGACTGGCAGAGCCGCATGGCCGAGCTCGACAGCCGGCTGACCTACATCGACCACCTGACCCACAATGTGAATCGCGGGCAGATGAGCGTCTGGGCCGGCTATTATGAGAAGCTCTTCAATTTCCGCGAGATCCGCTACTTCGACATCGAGGGCAAGCAGACCGGCCTGTTCTCCAAGGCGATGACCTCGCCCGACGGCAAGATCCGAATCCCCCTCAACGAGAGCCAGGACGACAAGAGCCAGATCGAGGAGTTCCTGCGCGAGTATAAAGGCGAGGGCATCCAGCACATCGCGCTCGGCACTTCGGACATTTACGTGAGCGTCGACATCCTGCGCGGCCGCGGCATCGCCTTCCAGGACACGCCCGACACTTATTACGAGCTGGTCGACGAGCGCGTGAAGGGCCACGGCGAGCCCACCGCAGAGCTTAAGAAGCGCGCGATCCTCGTCGACGGCGCTCCGACCGAGGGGCAGGGGCTGCTGCTGCAGATCTTCACCCAGAACGTGATCGGCCCGATCTTCTTCGAGATCATCCAGCGCAAGGGCAACGAAGGCTTCGGCGAGGGCAATTTCAAGGCTTTGTTCGAGAGCATCGAGCTTGATCAAATCCGCCGCGGGGTCATCTAGGGCCGCATGACGGAAGCTTACATCTGCGACTACGTCCGGACGCCGATCGGACGTTATGCGGGCGCGCTGAGCAGCGTCCGCGCCGACGACCTTGCGGCGATTCCGATCAGGGCGCTGATCGAGCGCAACCCGGGCGTCGACTGGGGCGAGCTCGACGACGTGATCCTCGGCTGCGCCAACCAGGCCGGGGAGGACAATCGCAACCTCGCGCGCATGGCCGGGCTGCTCGCCGGCCTGCCCGACAGTTCAGGGGGCGTGACTTTGAACCGCTTGTGCGGCTCGGGGCTCGATGCGGTAGCGATGGCGGCTCGGTCGATCCGCGGCGGGGAATCCGCGCTGATGATCGCCGGCGGCAGCGAGAGCATGAGCCGCGCGCCGTTCGTCATGGCCAAGGCGACCTCCGCGTTCGATCGCAATGCCGCGATCTACGACACCACCATTGGCTGGCGCTTCGTCAATCCGAAGATGAAGGCGGCTTATGGCGACGACACCATGCCCAGCACCGGCGAGAACGTTGCCCAGGAGTTCCAGGTCAGTCGCGAGGATCAGGACGCCTTCGCGCTGCGCAGCCAGGAAAAGGCGGCAAAGGCCCAGGCGAACGGCCGCCTCGCGGCGGAGATCGTCCCCGTCGAGGTTCCACAGCGCAAGGGCGACCCGGTCGTCGTGGACCGCGACGAGCACCCGCGTGCGACGACGCTGGAGGCGTTGGCGAAGCTGAAACCGATCGTCCGGCCGGACGGCACGGTCACCGCCGGCAACGCGTCGGGCGTCAACGACGGGGCAGCGGCGATTATCATTGCGTCCGAGGAAGCGGCGAAGCGCAACGGCCTTGCGCCCCGCGCTCGCGTGATCGGCGCGGCGGTCGCCGGAGTGCCGCCGCGGATCATGGGCATCGGCCCCGCTCCGGCATCCGAGAAGCTGATGAAGCGGCTCGGCGTCAAGGTCGGCGACTTCGACGTGATCGAATTGAACGAGGCGTTCGCAGCGCAGGGACTCGCGGTTCTTCGCCAGCTCGGGCTCCCCGACGACGCCGAACACGTGAATCCGAACGGCGGCGCGATCGCACTCGGCCATCCGCTCGGCATGTCCGGCGCCCGCCTCGCCCTGACCGCGACCGAGGAGCTGCAGCGCAGCGGCGGCAAGCTCGGCCTCGCCACCATGTGCATCGGCGTCGGCCAGGGAATCGCGCTCGCGCTCGAACGGGTGTAAGCTCGCGATATGGCTGGGGTCGCGGATGTGACGCTCGATCGGGCGGCAATCATGGACGTGCTCGATCGCGTGCCCGATCCGGAGATTCCGGCGCTGACCATCACCGATCTCGGAATCGTCCGCGGATTTGCCGAAAATCCGCCACGGGTGCTGATCACTCCGACCTACACTGGTTGCCCGGCAACGGTGGCGATCGAGCAGATGATCCGCCGCGCGCTCGACGAGGCGGGTTATTCGGACGTGCACATCGAGCGCGTGCTGTTCCCGGCCTGGACCACCGAGTGGATCAGCGAGCGCGGGATGGAGCGCCTGAAGGCCTATGGCATTGCCCCGCCCTCGCCCGCGACGACCGCGGAATGCCCGAACTGCGGCTCGCTCGAGACCGAGGAGGTCAGCCGCTTCGGCTCGACCCCGTGCAAGGCGCAATGGCGCTGCACCGCCTGCCTCGAGCCCTTCGACCGCTTCAAGTGCCACTGAGCTAGGCGGTCACCACTCCGCGAAGCTGCCGTCGCTGGTGCGGAAGATCGGGTTGCGCCAGCGGTGCTTGTCCTTGTCCGCCGCGCGCACTGCGGCCTCGTCGATCTCTACCCCCAGTCCCGGACCTTCCGGCACCGGCAGATAGCCGCCGACCGGGGTCAGGGCCTCCTTGTTGGTGCAGAAATTCAGCAGATCGTGCCCGCCGGTGTTGTAGTGGATGCCGAGGCTGATCTCCTGGATCGCATGGTTGGGCGTGCACGCCGCAATCTGCAGGCAGGCGCCGAGTGCGAGCGGGCCGAGCGGGCAGTGCGGCGCGACCGCGACGTCATAGGCCTCGGCCATTGCCGCGATCTTCCTGACCTCGAGGATCCCGCCGGCGTGGCTCAAGTCCGGCTGGATGATGTCGACGACGCCCGCTTCGAAGAAGGGCTTGAAGTCCCACCGGCTGAACAGCCGCTCGCCGAGCGCGATCGGGGTGGTGACCAGGCTGGCGATTTCGTGGAGGCCCTCCGGGTTCTCCGACAACAGCGGTTCCTCGATGAACAGCAGCCCGAGCGGCTCGAGCGCTTTGGCCAGCTGCTTGGCCAGCGGGCGGTGGACCCGGCCGTGGAAGTCGAGCCCGACGTCCATGCCCTGCGCCTGCGCCGCCTCGACGCGTTTGACCACGGCATCGAACAGCTTTGGCGTGCCGATCCACTCCAGCTCGGCCGTCGCGTTCATCTTGACCGCAGTGAAGCCCTGGTTCTTCCGCACCTCGGCCGCCTCGGCGACCTCGTGCGGCCGGTCGCCGCCGATCCAGGCGTAGGAGCGGACCTTGTCGCGCACCTTGCCGCCAAGCATTTGCCAGGCGGGTAGTCCGAGCACCCGGCCCTTGAGGTCCCACAGCGCCTGCTCAAGCCCGGCGAGCGCCGACATCAGCACCGGCCCGCCGCGGTAGAAGCCGCCGCGGTAGCCGACCTGCCAGATGTCCTCGATGGCGAAGGGGTCGGCACCGATGAACCGGTCCCGGAGCGCTTCGAATGCGCCGTCGACCGCCTCGGCCCAGCCTTCGAGGCTGGCCTCGCCCCAGCCGAACCCGCCGTCTTCGGCCTCGACCCGCACGAACAGCCAGCGCGGCGGTGCGTAGAAGGTCTCGATCCGTCCGATCCGGCGCTCACTCACCGGCGAGCCTCGTTTCGTTCAGGGGGCGGCCCGCGGCATCGTCGTCGTCCTCGTGCTCGGTCACCTTCTTGATCGGCACGATCAGGCACACGCTTTGCGCCGGGAGCACGTTGCGCCAGTCGCCGATCAGCTGCTTGTAGGCGCGGCCGACGTTGCGGATCTTGCGGTCGAGGTCGAACAGCCCGAGCGGATTGACGTTGCCGTTCTGCTCACGCAGCGCGGTGTCCCAGTCGACCTGGTCGGTCAGCGAGTACCAGGTGAAGCCGACGGTCGGGATGCCGACGTTGCGCAGCCGCAGGACGTTGGCCCATTCCTTCCACAGCCATTTGACGGCTTCGTCGCCGTGCGGCCCCTCCCACAGGTTGGTCTCGGTGTGCATCACCGGCAGCCGGTAGCGGTTGTAATATTGCCGGGTGATCTCGGAGTAGCCGAACGTCTCGCCGGCCGCGACCGTGTGCCCGTCGGCGAACACGCGATGCTCGTTCAACTGGTAATAATCGTTGCCGAGGATGCAGTGCTGCTTGAGCCGGTGGTCGAGGAACCAGTTATACTCGTCGCGGCTCATGCCGTTATCCATCAGATATTCGTACATGCCGCTGTCGACCCGGCGGCCGTAATTGAGGTCGAGCGAGAGGAACCGCATCTGGTTCAGGAGCTCGGCGCGGCCGATCGCGGCGGGCGAATCGGCGTGGTAATATTCCGATGATTCCGACTGGATGAAGATCGCGTCGTGGCGCCGCTTGAGGATCTCGATCATCCCCATGATGTTCGCTTTGACGAGGTGCTTCAGCGCGGTGACGAACGAGCGATCGTCCTTCTTTTGCTCGTTCCACCAGCCGTATTTGGCGGAGAAGACCGCGCAGATGAACATCTCGTTGATCGGCGTGTACAGCTGGACCCAGGGGAAGCGCTCGGCGAACGCGCCGCAATAATCGGCGAACAGGCGCGGGAAGTCGGGATTCTGGAAATTGCCGAGCCAGTCGGGCAGCCCGAAGTGGCAGAGATCGACGATCGGCGTGATCTCGCGCCGCTTCAGCTCGGCGAAGGTGACGTCCGCGAACTCCCAGTCGAACTTGTGCGGACCTAGGTACGTCTTGTGGATCGGCGGGCCGTAACGCAGGAAATTGATGCCGATCTCCTGGACGCAGTCGAAGTCTTCGCGCCAGCGCTCATAGTGACCGCAGACCTCCATCTCATCGACTCGGGTCCGGCCGTGATTGATGGTCGGGATGCTGTTCTCGATCCCCGTCGCGAACATGAAGTTGGCGATGGTTCGATCTCCTCAGGTCGTTCCATGTCAGCCCGCGAATGGCAGGTCCGGGATGCCCCGTACTCCCGGTACAAGCATAAACAACCCCCCGGCATTTGGTTGCATCGCGAGCGCCGCCGGATCGAGGCCCTTGGTCGCGGACGTCACATAGAGCCGGTCAAGGCCGGGCCCGCCGAAGGCGCAGCTCGACGGCTGCTCGACCGGCATTTCGACGGTCCGGAGCAGGTCCCCATCGGGTGCGAAGCGGCGGACGCACCAGCCGCCCCAGAAGGCGATCCACAGGCACCCCTCGGCATCGACCGTCATCCCGTCGGGGTGGCCATCGCCCGGCCCGAACTGGAGGAAGATGCGCCGGTTCGAGGCCTTGCCGGCGGCATCGAGGTCGAAGGCATAGGTCACCTGGCGCAGCGTGTCGCTGTGGTACATGAGCGCCCCGTCGGGGCTGAACGCCGGCCCGTTGGTGATTCCGTAGCCGCCGTCGATTGCGGTGCAGGCCCGGTCGGGATCGATGCGGTAGAGGGCGCCGGTGGAGCCCTTCTCCCGGTCGTCCATCGTCCCGGCCCAGAAGCGGCCCTGCCGGTCAACCTTGCCGTCGTTGAAGCGGTTGTGCGGCAAATGCCGCTCGGGGCTGGCGACGACCTCGAACCGGTCCTGGTCGAGGTCGACCAGCGCGATCCCCTGATCGGTGCCGGCGATGAACCCACCGCCGGCGCGCGGGGCGATCGACCCGACTCGCATCGGAGTCGGCCATTCGTCACGCTTGCCGACAGCATCCAGGCGGAAGATCCGGCGGCCATTGATGTCGACCCAATAGAGCGCTTGCTCGGCCGCCCACACCGGCCCTTCGCCGAGCTCGGCCCGGACGTCGGCCACGCATTCAACCTTGGTCTCGCTGCCCATCCTTGTCCCGCATAGAAAACAAAAGCGGTGGAGCGAAGTTGCGTGGCCGCGGTTGTTCACGCCATGAGCGGTGCGATGCGCTGGGCGGACGGCTTCATTGCGGTCGACTGGGGGACGACCAACCGGCGCGCCTATCTGCTCGATTCGGCGGGTGAGCATCGCAACGAATTCGAAGATTCGAAGGGCGTGCTGTCGATTCGGGCCGGCGGCTTTGAGACGGCCGTCGCGGAAATTCGCGAGCGGCTCGGCGACCATCCGATGCTGCTCGCCGGGATGATCGGCTCGAACCGCGGCTGGAAAGAAGCTCCTTATGTTCCATGCCCGGCCGGGCTCGACGAGATCGCCGCGAAGCTGGTCCGGGCGGGCGACCGCGAAGCGATCGTTCCCGGCGTTTCCTATCTCGCTGACGGCCGGGCCGACGTCATGCGCGGCGAGGAGGTGCAGCTGCTCGGCGGAGTTGCCGCCGGCCTGGTCGATCCCGATGCCCTGGTCTGCCATCCCGGAACCCACAACAAATGGGCGCAGTTGCGCAACAGCCGGATTCAATCCTTTCAGACCGTCATGACCGGCGAGCTGTTCAGCTTGCTCAAGGACCACAGCATCCTCTCCGACCTGCTCGGCGGCGAGGTGGCGGCGAACGGCGCCTTCTGCGCCGCCGCCCGCTACGCCATCGACAATGAGGCCCTTCCCGCCGAGCTGTTCACGGTCCGCGCCCGGGTCCTGCTCGGCGAGGCGAAGAAGGAGGACGCGGCCTCCTACACCAGCGGTCTGCTGATCGGGACCGACGTTCGGATCGGCCTCTCCTACCCAACGTCTGCCCAGGTGACGGTGATCGGCCGGCCCCAGTTGACCCGGCTTTACGCAGCCGCGATCGCCCTGACCGGGCGCCGGGTCAGCGAGCTGGATGGGGACAAATGCTTTCTCGCCGGAGCCGCCGAACTCGCGAAGAGGGTCACATGAGCGCAGCCGAGCTGTTCCATCACCATTTCGACCAGTGTTCGCTGGTCGCGATCATTCGGGGCGTGAAGCCCGACGAGGCGGAAGCCATCGGCCAAGCGGTTTACGATGCCGGCATCCGGATCATCGAGGTCCCGCTCAATTCACCGGATCCAATCGAAAGCATTCGGCGCCTAGCCGCCAGGTTCGGCGAGTCGATGCTGGTCGGCGGCGGGACCGTGCTCGAACCGTCGACAGTGGGCGAGATCAAGGCGGCCGGCGGCCGGTTGATCGTCGCGCCCAACACCAATGTCGAAGTGATCGAGGAAACGGTCGCGGCCGGGCTGGTCTCCTGCCCCGGTTACTTCACTCCATCCGACGCGTTCGACGCGATCGAAGGGGGCGCGACGGCACTCAAGCTGTTCCCCGCCGAGGGCGCATCGCCCGCCGTTCTCAAGGCGCAGCGGGCGGTCATTCCCAAGGATGTGCCGATCCTGGTAGTCGGCGGGATCAAGCCCGAGACGATGCAGCCATGGCTCGACGCGGGAGCCGACGGCTTCGGGCTCGGCGGAGGTCTCTACCGGCCGGGTCAATCGCCGGCCGAGACCGGAGAAAAGGCGCGGGCCTATGTCGCGGCGCTGAGATCGTGAAGCCGATCCGGATCGCGATCATCGGTTACGGCAAGATCGCCGAGGACCAGCATGTCCCGGCGATCGCGGCCGATCCGCGGTTCGAGCTGGCCGCGACCTCGAGCCGTTCGGGCAAGGGTCCGCAGCCCGCGTTCATCGACTGGCGCAAGCTGATTCGCGGCGTCGAAGGTCTGCAGGCGGTCGCGATCACCACGCCGCCCGGCCCGCGCTACGCGATTGCCCGGGACTGTCTGCTCGCCGGCCTTCATTGCCTGCTCGAGAAGCCGCCGACCGCCGGGCTGGCCGAAATCGCCGACCTCGACTGCCTGGCCGAGGCACAGGGGGTGAGCCTGTTCGCGACCTGGCATGCCCAGCATCATCGCACGGTGGCCGCCGCCGCTCGCGCGCTCGCCGGACAGCGCATCGCGTCGCTGGCGATCACCTGGCACGAAGACGTCCACAAGTGGCACCCGGGGCAAAGCTGGATCTGGCAGCCCGGCGGCTTCGGGGTCTTCGACCCCGGGATCAACGCCTTCTCGATCGCGACAAAGATCCTTCCCGGCGGGCTGTTCGTTCGCACGGCGATCCTCAGTGTTCCCGAAAATGCGCAGTCCCCGATCGCCGCTGACGTCGAGTTCTTCAGCCCGGCGGCGGACGGGCCGCTGACCGCGAGCCTCGACTGGCG
>Ga0134122_10000819_pt1 | contig 21790 bp, 19 predicted proteins | sample KB302_FD_96461 | JGI IMG/M metagenome (GOLD analysis project Ga0134122, IMG submission 96461) | Terrestrial soil microbial communities without Nitrogen fertilizer from Kellogg Biological Station, Michigan, USA - KB3-0-2 | ecosystem: Environmental > Terrestrial > Soil > Unclassified ... | reverse complement strand
CATGAGCGGACAACCCATCAGAAAATGGCAGCGCGGCTTCTGGAGCCTGTTTGCGACACAGTTCCAGGAATCCTTCAGCGATAACGCATACCGGTGGCTGATGATCACGTTTGTCACCGCGACGGTTCTCGACTTGAGTCAAAGGCACCTGATGGTCTTTGTCGTGACAGCGTTGTTCTCGCTGCCGTTCATCCTCTTCTCGATGGTGGGTGGCTATTTCGCCGACCGCTTCAGCAAGCGATCCGTTCTCATGGGAACAAAGCTTGCCGAGATGGCGGTGATGGCCGTTGTGCTGATCGGACTCGCCAACCAGAGCCTTCCCGTTCTCATGATTGCTCTTTTCATGAGAAGCACTCAGAGCTCCATCTTCAGTCCCTCAAAATACGGACTGCTGCCGGAACTGCTTCCGGACAACCGGCTTTCGTGGGGAAACGGACTCATTGAATTCGGCACCTTTGCCGCTGTCATTTTCGGCACCTTCGCCGGCCAGCTATACCTGAGGCTCGGACAACCGTACTGGAGCGGAGTGGTTCTTCTCGCATTGACCGCGGTGGGCCTGATCGCTGCAAAGGGAATCGATCGGGTTCCTCCTGCCGCACCCACGAAGAAATTCAAGTGGAACATGTTTGGCGACTTCATGGCGCAGATCAGGATCATTCGCCGTGACCGATCGCTGGTTCTGGCAGTTGTGGGCAACACCTACTTCTGGTTTGTTGCAGTGCTACTGACAACCAATATTGAGTTTTACGGCGTCAATGTCCTTCAAGCGTCGGACGTTCAGAGGGGTTACCTTCTGGCCTCGCTGTCGCTCGGAATTGGCTTTGGCAGTTTTGCCGCAGGCTATCTCTCGCGCGGCAAGATCGCCGTGAAACTGATTCCGCTTGGCGCCATTGGCATGTCCGTATTCGGAATTGCTCTTGCAGTTCCGGCGCTCAGCTTATGGGGCGCTGTGATACTGCTGGCCGCACTTGGCGGCTCCGCTGGTTTCTTCGCCGTCCCAATCAATGCCATCATCCAGCACAACCCGGACAAGGATCAAAAAGGCGGAGTCATTGGCGCGTCCGGATTGCTGTCGTGGGTGGGAATCCTGATTGGGTCCGCCTTTTATTACGGGATGGAATCGTTTGGATTGAGTAATCCGATGATCTTTCTCGCTTCCGGCATTCTGTCTCTGATCGCGACGGTTTACACGCTGGTCCTGATGCCCGAGACCGTGCTGCGCATGATTCTGTGGCTGCTGGTCCATTCGATCTATCGCGTGCGAACTGAAGGCCAGAGCAACATTCCGGAAAAAGGCGGAGCGCTTCTTGTTTCGAACCACCTGTCTTTTATCGATGCGCTGGTCCTGATGGCGGCCACCGATCGCCCCGTCCGGTTCCTGATCTATAAAGCCTTCTATGACCACCCTGTGATCCATCCATTTGCCGTGATCGCAGGAGGAATTTCCATTTCCTCGGAGCTTCGTCCACGGGAGATGATCAAATCCCTGAGAACTGCCGGCGAAGCGATTGCGGCGGGTGAGATTGTCTGTATCTTCGCGGAAGGCCAGATCACACGCATCGGCCAGCTGCTTCCGTTCCGCCGCGGCCTGGAGTTCATAATCAAGGGCGTGGATGCGCCCATCATTCCCGTCAATCTCGGAGGCGTCTGGGGCAGCATTTTCAGTTTTGAGAATGGGCGATTCTTCTGGAAGCTTCCGAAGCGGCTGATGCAGCCGGTAACCATCAGCTTTGGCAAACCGATGCCGCCGACATCGTCTGCATTCGAAGTGCGGCAGGCCGTCGAAGAACTGCAAACCGAAGACTACAAGTATCAGAAAGATTACATGCAAACGCTGCCGCGGGCGTTCGTGCGAACCGCTCGACAGCATCGCTTCCGCTTTGCCATGGCGGATGGCCAGAAACAATTGCGCTTCGGCTCGGCGCTCACACGAACCATCTTTCTGACGCGGCGGCTGAAAAAAGTCTGGCAGGACGAAGAAATGGTGGGGATCCTCCTGCCACCGTCCATCGCCGGAGCAATGGTCAATTTTGCCGCACTGCTGCTGGGAAAAGTGCCGGTGAACTTGAATTACACACTCTCGAACGACGGCATCGCATCGTGTGCCCGCCAGTGCAACCTGCAGACGGTCGTCACTTCAAAAGCCTTTCTCGAACGGGTCCGCGTCCAGGTGCCGGGCAAGGCCGTACTTCTCGAAGAACTGGCAGTGAAGCCTGGCACCGCCGAACGCCTTGCCGCTTTGGCGATGTCCTGGCTGATGCCGGTCGCATTGCTTGAAAGAACGCTGCGAGGCAATGGAAAGAAGACCGCTTTGGATGATCTTGCGACAGTGATCTTTTCGAGCGGAAGCACGGGCGAACCCAAAGGCGTCATGCTCACGCACTACAACATCGGCTCCAACGTCGCACAACTGTCGCAGTGCTTTGCCTTCATGAGGCGGGACCGCATTCTCGGCGTGCTTCCGTTTTTTCATTCCTTTGGCTTCACTGGAACGATGGCATTGCCGCTCATCGCAGGAGCCGGAGTGGTGTACTACCCCAATCCGCTGGATGCGAAAACCATCGGCGCACTCGTCAGCCAGTACAGCGTCACGTTCCTGCTCACCACTCCAACATTTCTTCAATCCTATATACGCCGCTGTGCACCGGAAAATTTCGGCAGCATTCGGCTGGTGATGGTCGGCGCCGAAAAACTGCAGGAGCGAACGGCGCAGGCATTCCAGGACAAATTTGGAATCCGTCCGCTGGAAGCTTATGGATGTACGGAATGCTCGCCGGCAGTGACGGTGAATACCAATGATTTTCGTGCCGCGGGCTTCCGTCAGACAGGCAGCAAACGCGGGAAAATCGGACACGCGCTGCCGGGAGTCAGCGTACGGATCGTCGATCCGGATACTTTCGAAACTGTTACCGTGGGCAAACCGGGATTGCTGCTGGTTCGCGGACCCAATGTGATGAAAGGCTATCTCGGCCGTCCAACTGAAACGGCGAAAGTCATTCGAGATGGCTGGTACGTTACCGGCGATATCGCCGCGCTGGACGAGGACGGGTTTCTGGAAATCACGGATCGGCTGAGCCGTTTCAGCAAGATTGGCGGTGAGATGGTACCGCACATCAAGGTTGAAGAGAAGCTGCAGGAGCTGGCCGAATCGGGTGAACAGCTCTTCGCAGTAACCAGCGGGCCGGATGAAAAGAAAGGAGAGCGTCTGCTGGTATTACACACTCTTGACGAGGATCGCCTTCGATTGTGCCTGAACCGGCTCGGAGAAATCGGCCTGCCAAATCTCTGGATTCCGCGGCAGGACGCGTTTTTCAAGGTGGACTCGCTGCCCTGCCTGGGCACGGGAAAGCTGGATCTTCGCAAGATTCGAGAGGTTGCCCTGGAATTAGCGTCGGACAGAAGTGCTTTGTAAGAGCGGGCGGACCGACTATACTCCCACTTTCTTATAAGTAGCCGGCTGACGCACTTCAACTCACTTCAGTACATAACTTCAAACAAGGAGTCTCCATGAAAAAGATCGGATTATTGAGTTTCGTGTTGATCGTTGCTCTCGCTATTGCGCTTGCGGCACAGGCGCCGGCAGGAGGTGGCGGTCAGGGTCGCGGTGGTGGTGGCGGCGGCGCTGGAGCTGGCGGCGGTGGACAGGGCCGTGGTGGCGGAGGCCGTGGTGGTGGTGGCGCTGCAATACCGGCGGCGCCGGCGCCCTTACAGGCGTTTGCCGATGCTCTTGCCGCGGCAATTAACAAACAGGACGCCGCAGGGCTCACGAAGATGCTCGCCATGGATGCTGTCTATCTTGACGAAGATGGACATGCGCTCGCGCCGACGGTGTGGGTTACGAAAATAACAACCGGTACGCCGGCGAAGGTTTTCGCGATCACAGGTTCCCACGGTCAGATGTTGGACGATAACACGGCATGGGTTTCGTTCAATTACACGATGGCGGAAAACTACCAGAACGCACCGAAGACGCTTTCGGGAACGGCCAGCCTGGCACTGAAGAAAGTCGGAACCGACTGGATGATTCAGATGGTTCACGGCGCTTTGACGCAGCATGTCGCCGGAGTGACGCAGTAAAGTCTCAATGTTGCCGAAGGCATCCGAAAACCTGTAGGCGCAGTCTTGACCGCGCACATTCCTGAATATGCAGTACTGCAATTTGAGAGATAGTGCGCGGTCACAGACCGCACCTACAGGGGAGCCTTCCTCCGCAATACTCACCACCTCGTAACCTTTTGGATTTGGGAAGCGTACGTTTAGACGTTCGCACTTTCCCATGAAAACTCTGATCGTCGATAATTACGACTCCTTCACGTTTAACCTTTTCCAAATGGTAGGAGCGATCAACGGCGAAGCGCCAACGGTCATCTCGAACGATCGCCTGACCTGGCCGGAAATCCTGGCCTTGAATCCCGAAACCATCATCATTTCGCCCGGACCGGGCCGTCCCGAAAACGACCGGGATTTTGGAATATGCCGCCAGATCATCCTGGAATCCAGGATTCCGGTACTTGGCGTCTGTCTGGGCTTCCAGGGGATCGCGCATATTTTCGGCGGCGAGATCGAGCGCGCACGTGAACCTGTGCATGGCCGGGCCAGCCAGATCCTTCATGACGGAAATGGATTATTCGCCGGCATTCCACAGGGGTTCTCGGCAGTGCGATACCACTCGTTGGTGGTCCGTAAACCCCTTCCCCTGGACCTTCGAATCACCGCATGGACCAGTGACGAGATGCCAATGGCACTCGAACACACGAATCGCCCGCTGTGGGGAGTTCAGTTTCATCCGGAATCCATATCCACCGAACATGGAGCAAAATTGTTCGAAAATTTTCGCATCCTTGCAAACAAGCGAGTGACGCATGTCCGTTCCAACTCTCCCATGACGGCGAAACCGGAAAGCCTCATAAACGTCGTCGACAGCGGCTGGCATGTTTTTTCGCGGAAGCTGACTGAATACCCATCGACTGAAGCCACATTCTGCTCTTTATTCGGAGATGCGGTTCCGGCATTCTGGCTCGATTCTGCCGAAACCAGTTCGGGACGCTTCTCATTTATGGGCAGCGCGGCCGGACCTGGAGGGATGTGGCTGTCTTATTTCACCGATGGCCATCGCCTGGAACTGCACATGACGGACGACGCAAACAGTCGTTCCACAAAAGAAGTCCGCCGTATTCCGCTGCTTGATTATCTGCAGACCGAGCTCCAGAAGCGGCGATGTACGTCTCCGGATTTGCCATTCGATTTCAATGGCGGCTTTGTGGGTTACCTGGGATACGAGCTGAAGGCGGAGTGTGGAGGGCAGATGGCACATTCATCGCCACACCCGGACGCAAGCCTGATATTTGCAAATCGCCTGGTTGCCTTCGATCACAAGGAGAATTCCGTTTACCTGGTATATGCGGGATTGAGCAGTGAAGGAGCGGAGGCCTGCGCATGGTTCGATGAAGTGGAAGGCCGCTTTGAAACCGGAATTCACAAGCCTGCTCCGCTGGTGCCCGCCGATGTCGACATGAATTTCCATCCCGAACAAACGCACCGGCAGTATCTGGACAGCATTCATCGATGCCTGGAATTCATTCGCGATGGCGAAAGCTATGAAATCTGTTTGACCAATCGAATGACGGCGGAAACTCCGCTGTGTCCGCTGGGCTACTATCGCGGGCTCCGGCGTTCCAACCCCGCTCCCAGCTCCGCCTTTCTCCGCTTTCCGGATGTTTCCGTCGCGTGCTCCTCACCGGAACGGTTTCTGAAAATCGATTCGCGGGGATCGGTCGAATCCAGGCCAATCAAGGGTACGCTGAAGCGAACCGCAAACGCCGTGGAAGACCGGCAGCTCCGCGAAACGCTCCGCACGAGTGTGAAGACAAGGTCGGAAAATCTGATGATCGTCGACTTGCTTCGCAACGATCTTGGGCGCGTGTGTGAAATCGGCAGCGTCCACGTCCCACAGATGATGGAAGTGGAAACCTACACGAATCTCCATCAACTGGTAAGCACGGTACGAGGCCGGCTGCGGCCGGATGCGACGGCGATCGACTGTCTGCGCAGCGCATTTCCCGGCGGATCCATGACCGGAGCGCCGAAGATTCGCACGATGGAATTGATCGATCAGCTCGAGATTTCCGCACGGGGGATTTATTCCGGTGCGATCGGATTTCTTGGACTGAACGGATCGGCGGATTTGAATATTGTGATTCGAACGGCAGTATTCTCTGGGGGCAAAGTTTCGATCGGAGTGGGAGGAGCCGTGGTGGCGCTCTCCGATCCGGAATCGGAATTCGAAGAAAGCATATTGAAGGGACGGGCGCTGGTGGATGCGTTCCGGCCTCTGATTACGGGGAAGATTTCGAGTGATTGATGGATGCGGGGGATCTTTCGGTTGTAGGCGCGGTCATAGACCGCGCCTACAGCTTCACTGCAGCCCCAGCAGGGTTTTCCCTTCCGGAGAGATTCGCTCCGCGGTCCAGACCGGCTCCCAGACAATCTGAACATCCGCTTCCTTGACACCCGGGATTTCGAGCAGTTTATTCTGAGCGTCTCCTGCAATCGAGCCACCCATGCCACAGCCCTGAGCGGTCAGCGTCATCTTGATCTCAATACGATTCTGAGCGCCTTCAAGCGGCAATACCTCCATCTCGTATACCAATCCCAGGTCGACAATATTCACGGGAATTTCGGGATCGTAGCAGGTCTTGAGGGTTTGCCAGATTTCCTTCTTGAGATCGTCCCCTGAGAGTGGCTTGCGTTCGTCAGCCGCCGCTTCGGGTTGAACTTCCTTGCCGATGGCGTCGGCATTCCTGTTTACGAGGCGGAAGAGTCCACCGTAAGTTGGCACCATTAACGTATAGGATCCGCCGAGCGCTTGTGTAACGACGACTTCGGTGCCTTTGGCCAAAGTCACGGTATGGCCGGCGGGAACCGCAATAACTTCGGTTTCACGCGTCAACAAGACGGCGTCACTGCCTGCGTAATTCATACTTCACCCCTCCGGTCATTATAGGGGAAATCAGATCTTGAAGGGTATGAGCGGCTGAAGCGCGTTCCAGAGTCCTCTGGATTTTTGGGGAGGTTCGGCGACAACGACACGATTTTTTCCGCGGCGCTTGGCTTCATACATGGCGGAATCGGTTCGGCGGACAAGGTTCTCGCTGCTTTCTTCGGGGACGAATTCGGCAATTCCGCAACTCAGCGTGAACGAGACGTTGGCCATATCATTGGCCACGATATATTTGTAGCTTGAGGCGGCGATATTTTCCAGAAGGCTGGTGAACTTGTCAAACGCCTGGTCGGGAGTGGTATCCGACAGGAGGATCGCGAACTCGTCTCCGCCGATGCGGGCCAGAAAGTCATTGGCTCGGGCGCATTTCTTTAACCACTGCGCCGCGCAGAACAGGACGCGGTCACCGATCTGGTGGCCGTGCCTGTCATTGACAGCTTTGAAATTGTCCAGGTCGAACATTGCCAGAATAAAGTTTTTCTTTGCGTGGTTGTGGGTGTCGATCCAGCGATGGAGCGCGCGATCGAAGCTGGCACGATTCGAGATGCGCGTCTGTCCGTCTAGGGATGCTTCTTCGCGCGTTTGATCGAGACTGCCCTGGAGGAGTTCCACGCGGTGAGACAGCCGGGAGTAGCTCGCTTCATCCTTCAATTGCTTCTCCACGACAAGGCGCTTGAATTCGTGGCACTCCTGGGTAATCTGTTTTTTCAGCTTGCGGATGTCTTCGATTTCAGTCAAACGGTCAAAGCGTTCCGAAGTCCGGGTCATCTGACCATTGAAACTTCCGGAATCTCCCGCAAGTACCGTGATGGATTCCCGCAATACCTGGATGACTTCTCCAAATGCGGATTCGCGCTCGCGCAGGAATTTTCGGGATACTTCGAAATACTCTTCGCAGGTCTTCAGACAATCTATGGAATAAAGCGCAAACTCTTCGGTTCCGAAGGACGCGGCAAGGCGCTTTCGATAGCTCTGCAGACGGGTGCGGAATTCGTCGGTTTTGACAGCTTCAGCTTCGATGTTGATTTCGGACAGGATGCACAACAATCGATCGATGAGACCTTCCGGGCGATCGGGCGCCAGATTAGCGTCACTGCGTCCTTCTGTCATACTCTAACCATCGGTCGGTTCACGACAAAACTTTATGTTTATGATTTAATTAGCCCCAACGGAGGCCAACCCTCTATGAAAAGCATACGATTTCTGCCCGTTCCGGCCATTGCCGTGTTGGTTGCCGCGTTTTCCAATTCGGCAGCTGCACAATCGAATACGAACCCGGTGCTCCCCCCTGGAATCATCGCGGTGACGGGAAATGCACAGGTGGAAGCCGTGCCCGATCAGGCGAAGGTGCGAATCGGTATTGTTCGTCAGGCCTCATACGCAAAGGATGCGCAGGAAGAGGCCAGCAAGGTGGGACAAGCCATCCTGAAAGCGTTCGGCAACCTGGGAATTCCCGCCCCGCGCATTCAGACATCGCAATTAACGATCTCGCCCGTGTATAGCCAGCAACGACAGGCAAGCGGCGAGTCGCCGCGCATCACGGGATACACGGCGGCCAACACGGTTACGGTCACATTGGATAACCTCGCTCTGATTGGACCTTTGGTGGACGCGGGTCTGGATAACGGGGCGAATCAACTCGAAGGGGTTCAGTTTCTCTTGAAGAACGACGGGCCCGTTCGCGAGCAGGCGCTGCGGCAGGCGGTGGCGGAGGCGAAGGGAAAAGCGGTGGCCATGGCAGAAGCGCTGTTGGTGACCCTGGGGCCTGTACTGGAAGTGTCGGAATCCGGTGTATCGATTGTGCCGGTTGACGAGCGCAGTGCGTCGGTCTTTACGATGGCTGGGCGCTCACCGACACCAACGCCGGTGTCTCCCGGGCAGTTGGAAATCACTGCGAACGTGGTTCTGAAATACGCGATCGTCCCGAAGCATTAATCCCTCTCCCGAAGGGAGAGGGTGGCCCGACAGCCAGCAGGCTGGCGGGACGGGTGAGAGGTAAAGACTTTTGTTCCCGTTCCTGTCTTCCGTTCCCGTCTTCCGTTCCCGTTCCCAGCCTTCAGTTCCCCTTCCCCGCCCTCCGATCGCTTTCCCTCATGACTGTGGCATAGTTCACGCCGAGAAAAGTAAACGTCGGAATAACCGTCCCCTTCACTCCCACGCTGGCTCCCTTGCTCGGGACGCCGCGCGTTTCGGAGTAAACCCAGAGGCTGCCGGTGCCGTCATTGACCTGATAGACACCTTTGCCCAATGCTCCGATGGACTGCGTCACATTGCCTGCGATGTTCACTTCCCTGCCTTGAAATCGCCCGGGGTCGGAATTGATGTCTGCAATTTTTTCGCGCTCGCAGGAAAGCAGAAAAATGCTCAGCACGGCAGCGGCGATCGGGAAACCAACTCTGCGGATTTTCATATGTATCACTCTCCGTAGCCTCTTGGACGCCATGCCTGTGCGATTGAAAGCACACTCTGGCATGAATAGTTGGAACTATGGTAACGTCACCGATTCACTTTAACGAAGGAGAAGACCACCATCATGCTAGATCTACACACCACACTTAGTTTCCTGTTCCGGTGGTTCCATTTTATTTTTGGAATCACCTGGATTGGCCTCCTCTACTTCTTCAACTTCGTCAACGGCCCGACGATGGGAAAGCTGGATGGAGATGCGAAGAAGAAGGTGGTGCCGGAATTGATGCCTCGCGCGCTGTTCTTCTTCCGATGGGGAGCCATGCTGACGGTCATTGCGGGATACTTGATCATCGTGATTCAGTATTTCATTCAAGGGTCGGGAATGACCGGGCCTTCGGGTCTGATGTCGACCGACAGGGGCTTGTGGATTACCTTCGGCATGCTGTTTGGAACCATCATGTGGTTTAACGTGTGGTTCATCATCTGGCCCGCTCAGAAAAAGATCATTCCGGCAGTGAAAGCCGGACAGGCCCCTCCGGCTGGACTGCCGATGCGCGCGGCGAATGCCTCCAAGCTGAACACGTATCTTTCCGTGCCGCTGTTGTTCTTCATGGGCGCGGGTTCGGGTCACTATGCAACGTTCAGCTACCCGGTATTGATAGTTGCGATTCTCCTGGGATTTGGAATCGCGAAGTGCTTTTACGTTGTGGCCGGAAAAGTAACGGGGATGTAGAGGGTATGAACGAATTGGGGACTGGAACTGAAATCGAAACGTAAGATCTGACTTAGCCGTAATCCTTCAATCGATTTCGGGGCCTGTCCCCAATTCGTTCACTCTGTCCCAGATCGCGGGCGAGCTTTTGCCCCTTGTCATCACCTGAACCGCGTTGACTCCGCCGGCGCCGCAGCCCGTACTCGTGACGATTTATCTCTTCCGTCGGAAGGCTCTTTCAAGATCACCAGTCATGGCGGAATCCTGGGGCCACTGTGAGGAAAATTTCCATGCCTCCCATAGAATGATCGTACGTTACATTGATTGCTGCGCGCCCGTAGCTCAGGTGGATAGAGCACCTGCCTTCTAAGCAGGGGGTCGAAGGTCCGAGTCCTTCCGGGCGTATCCTGTTTTAAGCAATGCCAGTGCGGGTCTCAAGCGTTTTCTGACTTTGCGTAGCAAGGGCATTTTGGTCTTGGGGTAACGGATGGGGTAACAAACGGCGGAAGGTAGGGGGAACGTATGACAAGTCGAGCCGAGTGGGAGTATTTCATTGAGCAGATGAAGTCGGCAGACTTTCCGATTCACACTGATCCGGAGTTTAATGCCGCGGTGCAGGCGCACTTCAACGATCTTGGGCTTGCTGGATGGGAGATGATGAACGTCTCCGTGTCTCCCGACAACACCGTCATTACTGGATTCTTCAAGCGGGCGAAGAAAGGCTCCTAAGCCAAGTCACGACCATTGTCCACTCGCTCTGCTGTGCCCGGCTCGACAGCTTCTTGTCGAGGCCGGACCTTACGCGCCACTCGGCGGTTACAGCCTGTTAGGCCTCAGTCTGGAAGTGGACAGAAAGCGGTCTATGGTCACTGAATTTTCTCCATGCGTCGAATGATCCAACCTCGACGCGTTGTATTCCATCTGCCCATTGACGCGGTAGGAAGCAGTAGTCGATATGGTACGGTTTCGATTGGTTCCAACGAAAGTAGAGCGTGGGCTGTTTTTCCTGTCCATGAATCTCTCCGGTATGGTGATGGTATGCGCTCACAAGCCCGTGCGCGGCAAGTCGTCCGACCATAGCCGAATGGTTTCGATCAGCGGGGTGGTGCTTGTCCCAAATTGCATTTGAATTGAAGTCACCCAGTAGCACGACACGATTCTCTCGGAATGTTGACGCGTACATGTCGATGGCGGTCGAGGCAGCGCGTACGTAGCGCGTTGACCTACTCTCTCTCTGAGTCCACACAGCGAAAAGAACGAAAGGCTGCGGGCCGTCAACCGCCACTGGTATGACGAATTTTGGAACCCCGTGCTGCTGAGGCAGATGTCGTAGCCGATACGGGTCGCGCGCGATTACGGCTAGGCCCTGACGAAGATTGTCGCCAAACCAAAAAGTCTGTTCCGTATCTTCACCCGGCGATGCGATCTCCTGCACCACGGCTACGTCAGCGGCAAGCTGATCGAGGAGGGGCACTTTGCGATTGAACTGGCCCTTGCAGGCATTCCAAGTGACGAGATGCATTTCCATGGGGCCTAACATGAATTCACCCGCCGCAGAAGGCGCGCGAAAGTGAAACCAAAGTCAGTCTATTTCGAATGAACATCGAACCACAATTCCAATGTCTCCTGCTTTGCTGGGAGGGTGGTTCCCCGAGGCGCTGGTGGCTGCGGGCTGCGACGCGCAGCGCGACCGCCTCCCGCGAATTCTGTAACCCGCACGCTTCTGCCCGCGCGCGACCGGCCCGGACCGCCGCTTCGCTCCTTCCGCGCGGCTCATTCATTGGCCCGCGCGCGTGAACGCCTCTGTGGCGTCCTAGAATACTTTGAATGAGGAGGGAACATACGTTGATCAGGCCGACGAGACATTCGTCTCATTAGTACATTTCCAAGAATGTCATAGCCGAGTCGCGATGCTACGAATCCGAACGTGAAGACGATGAACAAGCATGATTGCAGAAACTTCACGAACAGGTACAGGTCAGTTGGCCGCATCGGGAGAGATGAGAGTTGGGCTGGGACGACTAGGGTTGCCTGCTTCAGCAGCGATGCGGCCAGAAGGACCATGGCCCCTTGGCAGAGTCGCTCGCTTGCGTAGACGATATCATCTCGATCGGGATCGGATTGCTCCAACACGCCCGCATATGTGAATGCCAGGCCCGCGAGGATTGATACCGCAACGAAGGCAGTTCCTGAGACATCAGTCGTGTCAGTATCGTACTGGAAAAGCATCGTGGCGGATAGATAGAGGAAAAGCAGCCAACCAATAACCGACGTTGCCTTCGACTGGAGCGAAACTCGCCATGAAGAAAACTGACGCATGATCGCGTTTCTCATTCGGCGCACAATACCACACTGCTTAGTATGTGAAGTCTGCCGATTGACACTCAGCCCGATTCCCCGCCCATGCTGCCTGTACGTCGCGCCCGGGAGCATTGCTGGCATATTCTTGCGGCTCCGAAGTTCAGCAGCGGAGGAGCCGAATGAAGAGACAAGGGTCGTGGCCATGAACTTCCCGCGAGCTGCTAGCTATCTAAGAGGTCATAAGGGTAATCCGCCAAGTCCCATTCGTCCCCAAGAACCCATTGAAGTGCGGACAATTTTCCGGCCATCCTGCCCAAGAAAAAACCATCCTTGAATTTGTTACTCTTGGCGTAATTCCGAGTAGCAAAATTCTTACCAAGCGCCTTTTCAAATAACTTCCGAAATGCACGCAATTGTTTAGCAAAATTTGGATCAGCCTTTCGTCCGGATCTCTGTTCTTTCGATACATGTGCAAGTACTGCTTCATAGCTATAACGAATAGCAAGTTCTTGCTGAGCTCTCATGATCTTTTTCGCACTTCTGATAGGAGCTTCAGTCAGATTGTGTTTTCGCTGAAGGGTGATCTTCTTCCTCGCCATTCGTTCGAGCTGGGGACGTTCCCAGTACTTAATTTTGAATGCCGGTCGATTTGAGCGCCGATAGTTTTCCAAATGTTCTTTGGCCGGATTCGAAAGAAAACCAGAGATCATGAAAAGAATCACATCAGGACGGTCGGCCTGTGCCCAAGTGAGAAGATTGTCAAGTTCAGTTGGAGGAACTCCTTTTTTATAATGCTTACAATCAACAAACCAAGTTTCAAAATGCTTGGAGCCGTCCACGTCCTCCCGGAGCTGCTGGCAAACAATGTCCCTCCCCTTATCTGCTGGACTAGAATTCATAGGTGTACCTTTACGCCAGTCCACATTTACGAACTCCAGCGCCTGCAAAAGGTCGAAACTAAATTCTTCAAATTGAGTGGGGCTAAGACGATAAAAAGGTAGTGGAGACATTCGGCGATTGAACCATGCTTACTCCCGTTCCTCAAATACGATTCTTGCCCCTACGCAACAACCAAAGAGGTTTTGCAGACAGAGGTAAGGAGCGGTCGAATTCGAGAAGGCCGCGGAGCCGAGCGACGACGACGGAGCGGAAGTGCAATAGAGAAAGAAAGGCGACGCGGCTTGGGATGAAACCGCGTCGCCCCGGCAATGCCGTCCGAGGATTCAGACCCGCTTATGGTCGGGTGCCGGGGCCTCGAACAGCCTTTTCCCCCGGCGAACTTTAACTTTCGTCGAATACCAGCATGGTCGTTACCAGCGGTCCCACGTACATCGTTCCGGCTGCCCCGAGAGTCGGCCAGCCTTCGCCGTCTGTGAGCGCAACGGAACTGCCCGAACGCATCGTGGTGACTTCCGCTTCCGTTGGATGCCCGGTTGGAAACTGGCACCGCTGACGGTTCGGGCCGCTTTTGATCCATTCCAGCGCAGAAGGCTTTGTAAAGAATCCGCGATACGCGATGGGACTCGCCGCATGATCGACGGCGCAGTAGAACTTTTCGACCTTCATTATTTCGCGCATCGCTTAGCCCACGCTCACATCGACTTTGAGAATTGCCGCAGGCGAGAAGATCGCAAGCCCGATTCGTATTTCCGCCAGCAGCGTCGTCAGGTTTCTACTCAGGTTGTCGTGGCCATCCGACGTTGCCAGCAGGGTCGCCGCCAACCGGTCGAGGACCACCGTCTGGCTTCGGTCCAACACCAGCGCAGTGCCGGGTGCAAGCGAAGGCGTAAGAACCTTCTGCATTCCCCAGACACCAGAATCGGCAGGCGCAGCCCAGCCGCCGCCCGCGACGTATTGACCGTCGCCGCTCGATGCCCGCTCAGATGCGAATGCGAAGTAGTCGGTCGGGTGCAGCACGACGAGGTCAGGGTTCCATCCGAGAATCTGAAGTGCGGTTATCGCTTCGCCCACGCGGTCCGCGGGCGCTGTGGCTGTCGCAGAGAACGGACTCGCAATTGTCGCGAGTCCTTCAATATTCCTGCCGCCGCTTCCGTTCACCAACTCACGCTCCGTTTTTTTCAGCACACCATATGTCAGCAGGGAGGATAGCTGCCTCTGTAGAGCTGGCACGTCCGACAGCACCTGCCGCGATGTTCGAACCCAGTGAGCAATCGTTGCGACCGTCGCCGTGTGCATTACAGACTGCGGGTCGAGTTGTGCCTTTGTTGCGCCTTCGTTCCCCTGATAGTCGGCCTCTGCGTCGAACGAATCGGAGAGACGCGGGAACTCCAGCGTGTTCGATGCAATCGGCATCGACGGCAGCGCCCGGAGCAGCCCGAGGGCCAGCCGTGGATCGTTCATGAACTGATCGAGGCGCTGCGGCTGCACAGCGTAAGTGCTGCCTGCGGTGGGCGAGCTGTCGTTCTGAAAACTGACGAGTGTCTTCAAAAGTTGCGGCAGCGATTCCAATTTGATCTCGCCGCTGTCCCGCAGGGTGCCTGAGGCAAGTTCTTTGAGCTTCGGATGGTCGATGACGCTTTGGAATGGAACGAATGTTTTATCGGCATGACCGCTGCGGCCCGGCCCGGCCTTTCCCGCTTCGAGCACTTCAATGCGGTCGACGATCCCGGCGACCGTATTGTTGTGTTTTTCTTTGAAGGCGACGAAGGCGTCGGCCTGCGCGTCAACAGCAGTCTTGATATCGGTGAGGACCTGCATGGGATTCACTCCTTAATAACTATTTTGTATTTTGAATCTTCGAGGAGCGCGGCATCCCACCGCCGGAAGCGACCTGCAACATCGCCAGCGTCCCACCGTGCGTTGCATCGTTTCCTTTTCGCCTGCCGGACGTCTGCTGCGGGCCTCTGTGTGTCTGCGCTCCAGCGTCCCACCGTGCGCTTCGGTTCAGAGTGAGCTTGTTTCCAGCAAGGTTGCTTGTGGCGATTGTATCAGCGAACTGTCAATTGGTCGGAAGTTTTGGTTGTGCGCAAGGTGGAAAATTGACGGCGTCTTAGTTTGAAATTTGCCTTTCGTGTCATTGGAGCACAGAATACTCAGCGATGCTTTCATACTTAGGGAAACCTGCCATCCAGGTACTAGTAGTACTAATGGGTTTTGTTTGGATTCAGTGGTGGGGGGATGGCCCATATCATTGGAAGCCAATAGTAGCAGGTCTCATTTTGTGGGCCATTTTGCATGTCATGAGGAAGGTGGCAGAACGCCTGAAAGGCAAAGTCCTGTTACGCTAATTGCTTTCGAAGTTTTGGTAGTGATCTGGTTTGAAGCCCAGCCCACTGTTTTATTCATTCGCGCTGTGCGACAATGGCCCTGCAATGGCGAGTCAATTAATTCTCGGTCTCCTTCAGTTCCTTTTACTGGCAATTCTTCTTCGAAGAGCCGCTGGCAGGTTTGATGGGAAGAAACTGTCTTGGCCTCAGGTCTTGATTGTCAGCGCATGTTCGGCAGTTCCATTCCTCATTCCGGGTAGTACGTTCGTGCGAACTCTGATTATTGTGGCGTTTTTTGCCATCATAACGACCTCAGTCGTCGTTGTTCGCAGGCTCCGTGCCCGACAAGCCCGTTAACATTTAATCGAGTAAGACGAGCAGATCTTTTTTGAATTTGCGCTACCGTGGCGCAAAGTACCGGCACCCGGACGCCCGGCGGCTCAGGACCCCTCCCCCGGCGGGAGATATGGACGAGCGGAAGGGGTTGGCCCATACGGCCCTGCGAAACAAGAAGCGCTGGACCAAGTAGTAGCCGGAGGGCCTCCGCGGTGCACCTCAGCCATACCGGGCTACTGGCTACGCTGGCCCTCTTCGAATCGGCGGGCCGTAGTGGGGCCACGCGCTTCCTGTGTAGGGTTAGAGGGGGTGGGGTCTGGCACCTTGCTTCTGGCGATTGAAGCCGCGGTCAGCGCTTCCCAATTATCAAAGGCTCACCAGCGTCTGGAAGGAACGGCCCAAAGTCCGGGCGGGTCCGCATTCGCGGGCGATCCGCTGAGCCTCGCCTGTGAATGTCGGCGATGCAACCTCTGCTGCCCTCAATTTGAGACTGTATTCGCGCGTGCTGGCTCAGGACGCCGAATAGCTTTGCAGGGTCACCGCTCCATCCGTCGGGAACCTCAGGACCGTTGTAGGAACCTTCCTGCCAGCATTTCCGGCAATACCAATTGACTGTCATGGACATCTCCTTTCAGTTTGCAGCTGTCGATCCAGTTCGGTCCGGTGGTCATTCTCTATCGCTGAGTTCTATCGCCAACCCCTACGGGGGAAATGGCGATAGCGATAGAACTTCCCAGATGGCAGGGGACGCTGCTGTTCAGCGCGTCCCCGCCTGCTCTTTTCGGTGCCGCTTCTTATCGCCAATTCGACACCTGGCGGTAGAAGCCACTGAATGCGAAAGACTTCTCATATCGCCAAATTGGTCGGTTGCGATTCAGCGATAGAACTGGCGATACGGCAGTACCGTTTCCATTTCCCAATGCCGCTCGAATCGAGCTTGCCTGCGTCAATGAGAGCTTTCAGGTGTGCCCGCACGCCGCTGTCAGCCATCTTGACCGCAGCCGCAACCTCCGAAGCACCCATCCAATCTCCGGGCTTCATCGACTCCAGAATCCTCAATCGGGTGGCGGTTCCACGTTGCCGGGAATCCTGTCCCAGTTGATCGAGATCCGCTGTATAGCTGAACTTCGGCCCCACGCTGCCCTTGGGTGCGACGTTCAGGAGAATGCGAACCGGTGTATCGAAGTCTTTCGAGAAGGCCTGAAACTTGATCTGCTTCCTGTCGGCGGAGCGCTCCATAAGAATCACGCAGTCGGCATTCTGGGCCTTGCCGCCGGTGCCCTTCAGATCGTCGATGGTGACTTCGCTGCCGCCGCGCTTGCCTTTGCCGTTGCTGTTGCCCTTGCGGAAGTGGTCGAGCACGATCAGCGTTACGTTCAAACGGCGCGTCAGGTTCGCCAGCTTGTGCAGGATCACGCCCTGTTTCTCATCGTCGAATGAATTCAGGCCCGGCGTTCCCTTCTGGTACGTGTCGAGGAAAACGACCTCCCGCTTTTCCGATACGATGACGTTTTCCAGCCACTCGAACATGCGGTCGTCGAGCAGCGTGAAGCTGGGCGCGATGTGAATAATGAATCGCTCCGCATCGAGTGGCTGCGGGAACTCAGGTTCATTGTCGATGATTCGATCCTGTGCCCGGCGGTCCGGGTCTTCCAGCAGCAGGTAAGCAACTTTCTGGACCGGCGTAATTGTGTACTTACCGAAGAGCGCTTTGCCTTGCAGAATATTCCGCGCCAGATTCAGGCCCCACAAAGTTTTGCCGGTCTGGCTCTGCGCCGCAACGAACACGAAGTTTCCCTGCGCGATAATGTCCGCCACGATGGGCTTCAGCGGTGCGCATTCCCAATCATGAACAGCAGCGACATCGAGCCGCTTCCAATGCGGAGGAACAGAGAATGCAGGCTCAGGATCGTTTGGTCTCGGCTGTTCGTCGGCTACTGGGTTCCGTCCGGTGCGGCTCCATCGCTCGTCACGTTTTCCGATGGCGTTGTCGAGTGCGCCGTCCGGCTGGTTGAGATGTGAAACAAACTCGGCGCGCTGCGTGTGGTTCATCTCGCTCCAGCCCTTACCGAAACTGCTTCCCGTGTCGCTCATGCGCCTTCCGCCTGAATGGCGTCCCGCTCTTCAAGTTCTTCGCGGACGTCGGCCCAGCCTTGCGGTTGCTGGTTCGATGGAAGCGACTCGTAGTACCGACGGACTGAATTCCGAAATGTGTCGTGCTGCTCAGCGTTCAAGGTGGCGACACCGTTTTGAAGGAACGAGACCATGAAGTCAGTTGGTGTCATTCAGACGCCGTCGCCATTCTCGCGACGCTTGATCCATGCCTCGACGTCTAGAACTCGCCATGATTGCGCGCGCGGACCAAACGCGATTGGTTTCGGGAAACCGTAATACTTGATCCAACTCTTGAGCGTTTTCCTGTCGTGGACAATGTTGTGGGCTTTGAGGTCGGGAAAACGGAACATGGTCAGGCTGTCGTATTTGCTGGTCATTGTGAGAATGTGCCGGAAGTAGTGGGTGCAGGGGCAGGGGGAAAACTCGATCAGGGGGGAGGGAAACTCAGAACCGTTTCAAAACTACGGCTGGCTTTCCTTGTTCATTACGGTAAGTGCGAGTACGCGCTCCGCTTCATGGATCGCATCGCGCACGGTTTTCCGGTCGTCGCAGTTCGGGCAATTCTTTGGAAGGTGGCGCGGCTGGTGGTACTCGCGGGCCAGCGCCGCCAGAGAATCGGGAGGGCGCTTGATCCTGTTTCGGTAGAACCAGACGGCATTCCGTCGAACAATGTCCGCGTCGGGCAACTGCCGCCGCCGGGTATCCTCCTGAGCAATGCCGGGCGTATTCGTATAGTCCCCAAATACTCCGCCGATCAGCCGCGCCTTCAGAAGCAGGTACAGTTCCTTCGCGAACCATTGCCACGTAATCTTCAGTTCGTTTTCAGCGTAGGCAACGATGTGCTGCCCGATTGAAACCTGCAACGGGAGGTTGCTCCATGACGATTCGAGCTTTGCGACAGCGGCAATGCCGCTCTGCTTTGCAATTCGTTTCAGAGCCGCGTTGATGCTGGGGTCTTCGGCGACGTGCCGCATGAGTTCATGCTTCGCATACAGGTGCCGCTGCTGGTCGGAGAAGTCCCCATACATCGTATCGACGGAAAGGGAATCATTCACGAGGCCACCGCCACCACCGGCTTCGATTCTGAGCCCACAACATATTCCGACCAGAGCTGCATTGCAGATCGCTTTTCCTTCGACCATTTGCTTCGCGCGTACACCGCGGTAATTCCCATGGTCGATCCCGGCGAATGATTCAAGATTGAAGCCAGCACATGCGGAGCCACGCCGTTGTCGGCCATCCATGTTGTAAGCGTTCGCCTGACGTCGTGAAGGTGCCATTCTGCAAGGCCCTCCGTATCAGCCGGGTTAAGCCCTGCTTTCCGCGCATCTTCCTTCCTGCGCTTAACGACGGCCTTGTCCAGCATCACCTTCGCCTTCGAGAACCCCGATATCGGGCGCTTCCCGCTGGTGGTGCTGAAAACAAAATGGCCAGCATACCGCGGGAGATTGCCGAGCAATTCCACCGCGGCGTCCGAAAGGTGAACCTCGTGCGCCCTCCCCGCTTTTGTGTCCTCGCGCGGCAAAGTCCAGAGCTGCGAATCCAAATCAACATGCTCCCATCTGAGCTTCGCTACTTCGCTGCGGCGCTGGCCGGTCAACATGAGAAGGCGGAAGTACGGGCCGAACGGATAGTCCAAATCTGGCGCTGCGGTCCAAATGGCAACTGTCTCGTCAGGCGTCAGGACTCGCTCGCGCGTCGCTTCTTTCGATGGTGGCCGGACTTCCGCAGCTGGAGAGGCGCTGATATAACCGCGCTCGACGCTCCAGCGGAACCAGCGTTTGAGAATGGACAGGGTCCGGTTTGCGAGCACCGGCCTTTTGCTGTCCGTAATGGTGTCGATTAGACGGAGCACATCAGGCCGCTGAATCTCGTGCATGAACTTGTCCCGCCACACGGGCAAGACGTCGCGGTTCAAGATACGTTCCACTTCGCGCCATGTCTGCGTGTTCGGCTTTACGTAGCGTGTGATCCATTCAGCGGCCACAACCTTCGCCGAATCCGGCGCGTCTATCTTCTCTTCTTCGGCCTGTGAGACAGCCGGGTCCACATCGCGGTCAAGGTCGGCAACCTTCGCCTCAGCCTCGGCGCGCGCGGCGGCCAAGCCCCATTCTGGATACCCTTTCGGGAATGTCAATTTCCGGCTGCGTCCGCGAAAGTTGTAGCGAAAGGCCCAGCCCTTTGACCCGGACTTCTGGACCACAAGATACAAGCCGGTTGGCGGACCGGCAGGCACCTCAATTCGGCGTTCAGGATCGGCTTTCATGTGCTCAATTTGCTTGGCGGTCAGGGCTTCTTTTTTCAAGGCAGGCGCTCCATGGGGTAAAAAGTTGGGGTAACGAATAGGGCTGCTAGGCTCCCCTGCCTTGTTCCCTCTTGGTCCCCCTTATACTACCAGAACGGGGCTTAATATGCTGCTTTTAAATGGGTTACGTAGCGGCTACGTAGGCTCCAGCTCCGGCTTATTCCTTCTTGCGAATTCTATTGTCACCTGCCTTCTAAGCAGGGGGTCGAAGGTTCGAGTCCTTCCGGGCGTATAACTAAATCAAGTAGTTGCGGCATGCAGATAAAGCTTGCGTGTTGAAACCTGAGGAAACTCCAGCTACATTTTCGACTTCAGCTTTCGCGCGTGTTCTCGCGCACCCTTTGTATGTTGTTGGAATCCATTGACATTTGCAATGAGTTGCCGATGCCGACCCTCTGCTTTCGCAACAGGAGAGCGACACCTTACAGATTCGCCTGGTTAACCGACACGGCCACTTGAGATTGCCCCTCGCTAAAAACTGGCCCGTTACTCGCGGGTAATCGTCACGGATATTCCAAGGCTGAACCTAGTGCGCAAAGTGGCGAGCTGAACTCGGGGATAATTCGAGTCAGGGAAACCGCACGTGATTTCCCATTAGCGGCAATTGAGATCTCCGCTCTTCCCATACACCGCCGTTCAACAGTCCAAATGAATCGATTCCGTAGGGCAATCCCTCCGACTGGTCGAATGAAATCTGATCGGCGATCTGAAAATGCAAATGGGGTTGCTGTGAGTTGCCTGTATCAAAGCACCGTAAGTACAATGCGACCACGGCGGGAGGGAAATCGGTGAAAACGAAATTGGTTCAGATTGGAAATTCGCGCGGTATACGTTTGCCGAAATCGATGCTTGCGGAAGCCCAACTAGCGGATGAAATCGAGTTAAGAGCCGAGCCAGGCTGTATTTTTATCCGTTCGGCAAAACCCCCTCGAACGGGTTGGGCCGAAGCGGCTCGGAGAATGCGAGAACTCGGTGAAGATCAACTAACGGACCCGATAAGTTCTACAAAGTTTGATCGTGAAGAGTGGGAATGGCAGTAGCCCGCCGCCCATTCCTCAGAGGAGACGTCTGTCTGATTCAACTCGACCCCACACGGGGCAGCGAGATTCGAAAGACACGCCCGTGTCTGGTCATTTCGCCCGATGAATTAAACCAGCATTTGCGTACGTTAGTTGTCGCACCAATGACGACAGGCGGGAACGTCTTTCCATGGCGCATCGCTTGCCGTTTTCAGAATCGCGCTGGGTTCGTAGCCATTGATCAGATCCGGACAGTTGATGCGGAAAGAATTTCAAAACGTCTGGGTCATATCCACCCGACCACTCTGGCCTCAGTATTAAAGATTTTGCAGGAGATGTTCTCGCTCTGAGGAATGTGCGGTTCAT
>Ga0134122_10000817_pt1 | contig 21808 bp, 21 predicted proteins | sample KB302_FD_96461 | JGI IMG/M metagenome (GOLD analysis project Ga0134122, IMG submission 96461) | Terrestrial soil microbial communities without Nitrogen fertilizer from Kellogg Biological Station, Michigan, USA - KB3-0-2 | ecosystem: Environmental > Terrestrial > Soil > Unclassified ... | reverse complement strand
GCCGTGCTCGCCACGCTGGACGGGGAGGTGGGAACCGTCGCGAACGTGCAGAGGCTCAGGCCGCCGGAGGTGGAAACCGGGAAGCGGCTCTCACGGAAGCTCGGGGTACCACTCGCCGAAAGTCCTCACCAGGGGGTCGACTTTGTCGATCCCTCGGGGAAGACGTACGAGGCCATGGGGTTGCCGCGAGCAGCCGGCTTCTGGAGCCAGAAGGACTTCCTAAAGGCCATTGATCGCCACTTTTTGAAGTCTGCCGACTTCGTCGTGATCGATATGACGGGTTTCAGCGAGGAGCAGATCAACATCGTGAAGCAATACCTGAACGCGCTCCCACCTCATCAACTCGCGAAGCTGATCCGGATCGGGTTTTAGGCATGGCCATCATCGCCCTGAGGAATGGCGTCGTCTTCACGGAGATCAACAGGTTCATCCTGGGCGACCTGCTCGATCTCATGAGAGATGAGCTCCTTCCCGATGACGGCGAGGCGCTCTACAAGGTCGACCAGGCCGAGGCGTTTAGCGCCCTGCAACTGGATCTCTACGAACCTGCGATTGCCGATCGACTCGAGAAGGTGCTGCTTCGAGTCGCTCACGCCGTGGTTGACGGCCGGCAGGCGCCTCCATCGGAGTTTTTTCAAGATCCACAGAAGCGAGCGATGTTCATGCGCTCCATGCGCAAGCTCCTCAAGACGATGGTCCACCCCGTCGAGGGTGGACCACCCCAGTAGCTCAGCGCACCAACTCGCAGTTGAGCAGCACCATCCGCATCTGCACCATCCCGGCGAACTTCCCCCGGACGGCGATGGAGCTGCCCGGCGGGCGCTGGCCCACGTCCTGCTCCAGCGCCGCCCCGCCCTGGCACACCACCGGCGACTCCCGGCTCCCGGCCTGCGTGCCGACCACCGCCACCGTCACCCGCGGATCGCTCCGGTCCAGCCCGAGGAACGCGCCCCGGACCTCCACCGTCTTGAACCGGTACCGCGCGTCGGCGGCGCGCTCGTCCGCCAGGTACTCCGCCACCAGCTGCGCGGCGGTGACGCGCACCTCCGTCGCGCCCAGCTTCGTGCGCATGTCGATGGAGGCCTGCCGCCCCGCGACGGCGGCGGCGGCCAGGAGCCCGCACAGCGGGGCGGCGATCCACAAGATGCGTCGCGCGCGGATCATGATCAGAAGCAGTAGTCCGAGTAACCAGCCGCCGCGATGGCGCACGACCGATTCGCGTACCCCACGCTGCACTGGGTGACGCTGCTCAGCGCGCCGCCGGAGAAGTTGTAGAGGGTGGTCGGGTCGCCGCCCACGCAGTCGTTGCCGCACCACGACCCGCCGCCGCAGTACGCCCCGTAGTTGCAGTAGTCCGGGTACCCGGCCGCGGCGATGTGGCAGCCGCGCGAGCACCCCTGGTCGCGGTCCGGCGCCATGTTGTTGCCGGGGCAGTGGTAGTTGTGGCCGGCCACGCCGTTCTGGATGCACGCCCCGTCACCCGCGCACCACCAGCCGCCCCCGCCGCAGCTGGCCGAGCACCACGGCGACCCGCCGCCGCCGCTGCTGGGGCCGGTGACGATGATCCCGTACGGCGCGCCCTGCCGCTGGGACGCGTGGAGCGCCGCGGTGCTGAAGGTCGAGGAGGAGAGGGTGATCTGCCCGCCGACGATCCACCCCGGCCGCCCGGCCGCGCCCTGGTTGTCCGGGTCGTTCAGGTAGACCCACTGCATGTCCGCCGAGAAGCCCCTCACCACCACCCAGTGGTCTCCGTACGCCTCGCCGCGCCCGAAGTCCGCGCCGTGGACGAGCGCGATGACCGGCTTGTTCTGCGCGGTGGCGTTGGCCATCGCCGTCATCTGGGCGCCCGGCGCCGGCGAGCTGTACTGGCTGATCTGCTGGTAGGTGAGCCCGTACGAGGTGAGCGCCGTCTGCAGGTGCCCGAAGCTGGTGTACACGCAGCCGGAGGTGCCGGTCCGGGCGCGGACCTGGGACACCAGCGCCTGGTCGCCCAGGCTGCTCAGCCCGAAGTAGCGGACGATCATCGCCACGTCCGCCGGCCCACAGTCGCAGTTGGAGCTGGAGAGCCCCTGGTACTGGCTGATGTACGGGACCCCCAGGCTCACCGCCTGTTCGCTGGTGCCCAGCGCCTCCGGCCCCGGCGCCGCGTTCTCCTTCGACTCCGAGCCGCAGGCCGCCGCCACCGCCACCGCCAGACACAGCCACCACATCTTGTTCGCGAATCGCATGTTCGTTTGACCCCCGTGAGAGGGCGCCTCAATGCCCTGCTTCGAGGCGCCTGCCATCGGCCCGGAGGGGGAGCCGGATCTCCGACTTTGGTCGGAGCCCAGCCGCCCCCTCGCCAGCGCCGGTCAGTTGCAGCCCACCCCGAGCGGCGTCCAGTTGGGAGCGGAGGCGCCGCACAGGTATTGCTGGTGATCCATCCCGCACACCTTGAAGCCGTTGAAGGTGGTGGCGGGGTCGATCGGCGTCCCGTCGAGCTGCTTCCCGTTGGGGCAGCGGGAGCCGTTGTTGAACGCGCTGCACGCGCCGCTCTTGAGGCCGTTGCAGCCCGCGGGGTCGATCCCGCACCAGTTGGCCACGATGGCGTCGCGGTTGGGGCAGGACGTGTTCCAGCCGTTGTTCCCGTAGAAGGTCAGGACGTCCGGCCGGTAGAAGAGGATGCACTGGGTGAGCGCGGTGCCGCAGCTCGCCTGCCCGACGCCCACGGTCTTGCTCACCGAGTTGCCGAACCACGCCACCCCGTCATGGACGGTCTGCGCGCTGAGCGTCGCGGAGGTGGTGTTCCACGGCGCGCGGACGTCCCACTGGTACGAGTTGCTCCCGTTGGGCGCGATGGTCGCGCAGGTGTAGACGCGCGCGTCGGTGGTGGTGGTGCGGTACCCGCCGCACTGCGGGAACGCGGTGTAGTCGAAGCGGTTGCTCACCGTGGGCCCCAGCCGGTACACGTTCCCGTTGCCGCTGCCCGACCAAGTGGTGCCGCCGGTGTTGGTGGAGCTCACCTGGATGCGGGAGATCTGCCCAGGCATGACGAACGTCGGCGACTGGGCGAAGGACGAGCTGGCGTTGTCGGTCGCCGCCTGGCAAGTCCGGTTGAGGCAGTTCTTGAACTCCTCGCCCATGTCGCCCCGCGCCGCGCCCAGCGCCCCGTTCTCCAGCGAGAAGCGCGACCAGCCGCCCAGGTCCTGGTCCACGAACCACGCCATCGCCATCACCCGCGGCTTCGAGCCGCGGGCGGCGTTGTAGTTGCGCACGTCCTCGAACGCCTGGTTGATCCAGTTGGTGGGGTAGTTCACGTCGGGGATGGTCGCGGCGTCGCCCGTATAGGTGTTGAACTCGGTCAGGTAGACGGGCTTCGACCACCACTGCGACGGGATGGCGTTGATGACGTTGCGGTAGTACCGGAACGCGCCGTCGAACGGCCACCCGCCGTAGGAGCACGCCACCCGCGGGTCAGGCGAGCACCCGGGCCGGGCGCCTCCGGTGTGGAACGCGAAGCCGTCCACCGCGCTCAGCGCCCCGGCCATGCTGGTCATCCACGCCGGATCCGTGAAGGGCGAGGTGTGGACGGCCAGCAGCTGCGCGCCCGCCGGCTTGCGCGCGTAGAGGTAGTTGAAGGCGGCGGCGTAGGTGCCCGCGCCGATGTTGCCCTCGATGTTGGGCTCGTTGCCCACGATGAACAGGTTGACCAGGTCGATGGTCTTGGTGACGCACTGGTTGAAGTTGCCCACCCACGCGTCGTAGGCGCCCGAGCTCGAGGGCACGGCCGTCATGCCGAGGTAGTCGATGCGCAGGATGTTCACCAGGCCGGCGTTCTTGGCCGTCTGGAGCCGGCTGCGCAGGCCGCTCAGGTCCCCGGGGCACTGGTTGGAGTCGTACACGCCCTCCACGTTCCAGCCTCGTTCGCCCGCCGGGATCGTCTGATCCAGCAGCGAGGTGTTGCCGCTGTAGAACCAGTGGACGCCCGCCAGCGACGGGACGGCCGCGGCCTCTCCCGCCGCCGCCAGGCAGACGACCGCGACGATCCAACACCACGCACTGCTCGACACGCGCTTCATTTCGACTTCCCCCTCGGATGGCCCAGCACTCACGGCCGGGCCGGTTGATGTGGAGAGATCTGTCACGCGGGCCGAGCGCGCGAATCGGTCCGTCGGAGGAGCTTCACCTCCGACTTTCGGATGAGCCTGGCTTGACAGCTCGGCGCCGGGGGTGCGATTGCCCAGGACTTCCGCGGTACGCGGAGTGGGGGAGGTTCACGGGATGCCTCCGATTCGCGTCCTCATCGCCGACGACCACCCGCTGGTCCGCAATGGACTCTCCGCCCTCTTCGCGCAGGACGATTCGTTCGACGTGGTGGGCGAGGCGGCCGACGGCGCGGAGGCGGTGCGCCAGTGCCTGGACCACCGGCCCGACGTGACCTTGATGGACCTGGGCATGCCGCGGATGGACGGCTTGCAGGCGCTGCGCGCCATCCGCAAGGACCTCCCCGACGCGCGGGTGCTCATCCTCTCCATGCGCAGCGGGGACGAGGACGTGCAGCGCGCGCTGGAGGCCGGCGCCCGCGGCTACGTCTTCAAGGACGCGCCGTGGCCGGAGCTGGCGGAGGCGGTCCGCTCGGTGGCCCGCGGGCTGCGGCACGTCTCGCCCGCCGCCGCCGCCGTCCTCGCCGAACGGGTGGGCGATCCGTCCCTCACCGACCGCGAGCGCCAGGTGCTGGAGGCGATGGCGGCCGGGAAGTCCAACAAGCAGGTCGGCGGGGCGCTCGGCATCTCCGAGGCCACCGTGAAGACGCACGTCACCGCCATCCTCGGGAAGCTGGGCGTGGAGGACCGCACCCAGGCCGTCCTCCAGGCCGTCCGGCGCGGCCTGGTCCACCTGGACTGACGGCCCATGGGAGCGCGCCGCCGCCGTGGGCGCCACCGTGGACGTGCGGAGCCGGCCGGGCGGCACCGAGCGAAGGCGGAGGTTCTGGAAGCGGGCGCACGGGCCGGAGAAGCGCCGCAGCCTTGACTCGACGGGCCGCCGTTCGTAGGGACACGGACCATGCAAGCCGATCAAAAGGTGGCGCTGGTCACCGGCGCCGCGCAGGGCCTGGGCCGGGCCATCGCAACGGAGCTGTCGCGCGCGGGATTCCGCGTCGCCGTCGCGGACGTGGCGCCGGAGGTGGAGGCGGTCGCACGGGAGCTGGGCGGCGTCCCGCTCGTCTTCGACGTGGCCGACCCGGCGGCGGTGCGCGCGGGCGTGGCGACGCTCGGCCGGGTCGACGCGCTGGTGAACAACGCCGGCCTGGTGGCGAACATCGCCAAGACGACCGAGATGACCTTCGAGGCCTGGCAGCGCGAGCTGGCCGTCAACCTCACCGGCGCCTTCAACTGCATCCAGGCGGTGTTGCCGGGGATGGTGGAGCGGCAGTACGGCCGCATCGTCAACATCTCCTCGATGGCGGCGTGGGGCGGGCTGGCGAAGCAGGTGGGCTACGCGGCGACCAAGGCCGGGATGCTCGGTATGACCAAGACCGTGGCGCTGGAGTACGCGCGCCACGGCATCACCTGCAACGCCGTCCTCCCCGGCCTCATCGGCACCGACCGCGCGCTCGCCATGCCCGAGGAGATCGTGCAGCGCGCGCTCCAGCAGATCCCCGCCCGCCGCATGGGTCAACCTGAGGAGATCGCCGCCGCGGTGCGCTTCCTCTGCTCGGAGGAGGCGGCCTACTTCAACGGCGCGGACCTCCCGGTCGACGGCGGGCTGCACCTCGCCACGCTGGTGCTGGGGAGCCGGAAGGAAGCGAAGTCGTGAAGGACTTCTACGCGCGCGAGGACGCGAACGGCGGGGACGACTCCAGGCCCGGCGAGTTCCCCTACACGCGCGGCATCCGCGCCACCCGCCGCGGGAGCTGGATCCAGCGCGGCCTCTCCGGCGAGGGGGACGCGAAGCACTCCAACGCGCAGATCAAGGCGCTGCTGGAGAAGGGCCAGACCGGCGTCGACGTCATCGGCGACAGCCCGACCATGGGGCTCCTCGACCCGGACGACCCGGCCGCCCGCGCCGCGGTGGGGAGCCAGGGCGTGTCGCTCTCCTGCCTGGAGGACTACCGCGAGCTGCTGGACGGGCTCCCCCTGGAGTCGATGACCATCTCCAGCTCCGTCCCCGCGGCCTTCTTCGTCGCCGGGCTGGTGCTGGTGGCCAAGGAGCGCGGCGTCCCGCTGGACAAGCTCCGCGGCTCCGTCCTCCAGCCGCCCTTCTACGCGGAGGACTGCGGCTACGCGATGCACCTGCCGTTCGCGCTGCGGATGCGGATGGCGTGCGACAGCATCGAGTACTGCTCGCAGCTGCTCCCCAGGTTCCACGGCTACCTGGAGGACACCTACTTCTTCTCCGAGGTGGGCCTCGCCCCGGCGGAGGAGATGGCGCTGGGCTTCCTGCAGATCCGCCACATCAGCAAGGAGCTGGTCCGGCGCGGGGTGGAGATCGACCGCTTCGCGCCGCGCATCGCCATCCTGGTGAACTGCTCCATGTCCCTCTTCCACGAGGTGGCCAAGATCCGCGCCACCCGCCGCCTCTTCGCCCGGATGATGCGCGACGAATTCGGGGCCAGGGACCCGCGGTCCCAGTCGGTGGTGATCACCTGCCACACCTCCGGGCTGGCGCTCACCTCCCAGCAGCCGATCAACAACGTGGTGCGCGGCGCGCTCCAGGCCATGGCGCTGGTGACGGCGGGCGTGCAGGCGCTGGAGATCTCCGCCTTCGACGAGGGCTACCGCACCCCCGGCCCGGAGGCGCACCTGGTGGGCCTGCGCACCCAGCAGATCCTCGAGCTGGAGACGGACGTGGCCCAGACCATCGACCCGCTGGGCGGCTCCTACTTCATCGAGCGCCTCACCGACGAGATGGAGCAGGAGATCCGCGCCGTCATGGAGCGCTTCGAATCCAAGGGGACGCCGGAGCAGCTGTGCGACCGGGGCGCGTTCGCCGCCTTCTTCGCCGAGGCCATGGACCGCCGCCACCGCGCCCTCTCCACCGGCGAGCTGAAGCAGGTGGGCGTCAACGTCCACCGCCTCCCGCCCGAGGAGGATCGCCTGCTCCGCGGCGAGTCGGAGGCCAAGGGCCGCACCTGGCAGTCGGCCGTCCAGCGCAGCCTGGAGCGCAAGCGCGCCCGCGCCCCGGAGGTGGTCGAGCGGGGCCTGGACGAGGTCGCCAACGCCGCGCGCGACCGCGACCGCAACCTGATGCCGGCGCTCATCGCCGCCATGGCGGACGGCCTCACCGTGGGGGAGATCACCCGCGCCCTGCGCCGCGGCTACGGCCTGCACCAGGAGAGGCCGTGACCGGACGCCGGGTCCGGGTGGTGCTGGGGATGCTGGGGCTGGACCAGCACGAGGTGGGCGCGCGGGTGGTGGCCGGCATCCTCCGCGACGGCGGGATGGAGGTCGTCTACCTGGGGAAGTTCAACACCCCGGAGCGCTTCGCCGCCGTGGCCGAGGAGGAGGACGCCGACGTCATCGGCATCTCCGCCCACTCCTGGGAGTACCTGGAGCTGGTGCCGGAGCTGATGAAGCTGCTCGCCGGCCGCCAGGGCTCCGTCCGGGTGGTGGTGGGCGGATCCGTCATCACCCCGGACGACGAGAAGACCCTGACGGCGCTGGGAGTGGCGGCGGTGTTCGGCGCGGGGGCGACGCCGGAGGTCATCGTGGAGAAGGTGCGGGCGCTCGGGGCATCATCCTGAGCGCACCGTGGCCGCGCCTCCGCCCAACCTGCCCCCGGAGCTGTTCTCCGCCCTCCCGCCGGGCCGGGAGATCTGGATCCGCGTCTGGGGCCGGAGCCTGATGCCGTTCCTGCGCAGCGGGGACCTGCTGCGCGCCCTCCGCTGCGGCGAGGCGGACATCCGGCGCGGGGACATCGCCGTCATCCGGCGGCGGCGGGGCCCGCTGGTGGGGCACATCGTCACCGCGGTGGGGCCGGTGCGGACGGCGTCCTTCCTCGGGGTGCCGGACGTGCCCGGCGCGGAGGTGCTGGGGCGGGCGGTGGCCGTCCGCCGCGAGGGCTTCCCGTTCGCGCTCCCGCTCCCGCGCGCCGGGCGGCCGCTGCTGTTCGCCTCGCACCGGGCGCTGGCCGCCGCCTACGCCAGCGAATCGGTCCGGCGGGGATGGAAGGAGCTGCGCGAGCTGGCCGCCTCCCCCGCCACCGCGCCGCTGCGCGCCCGCCTGTTCGGGCCGTTCGACGTGCGGAGGTTGCAGCCGGAGGACGCGGACGCGGTGCTCGCCTTCGCCGGGCGCCGCCTCCGCTTCACCCCGGACTTCGTGCGGCGGGAGCTGGACGGCCACTGGCAGGCGCCGGGCGCGGCGTTCGGCGCCTTCGACCGCCGGGGCCGGATGGTGGGCTTCATGTTCATGGGCGAGTACCGCCAGGAGGGCGTCCCGCTGGACGGCATCTGGCTGCGGGCGCTGGTGGTGGCGCGCCGCGCCCGCGCCCTGGGGGTGGCGCGGCGGCTGATGGAGGCCACCTGCGCCCAGGCCCGCCAGGCCGGCCTCGCCGCCGTCTTCACCGACGTGCGCGAGGACAACCGCGCCTCGCTGGCCCTGGTCCGCGCGCTGGGCTTCACCGAGGCGCCCGCCGCGCTCCAGCAGGCCGCCCAGCGGTTCCTGTCCCGCCCCGGCGACGTCCGGGTCGTCGCCTTCGAGCGAAGGCTCGCCTGAGGGCGCCCGCTGCGCTCTAGTGCGCCCGTGCCGCCCGACCCTTCCGCCCCCGCCGCCAGGAGCGCCAAGCCCTGGCTCAACGCCGACACCGTCTTCCTCGGCCTGCTGGTCGTCGCCCTCCCCGCCGCCGTCGTCTCCCACTTCCTCCTCCCCGGGACCGTCACCTTCATCCTCTGCGCGCTGGCGCTCGTCCCGCTGGCGCGGCTGATGGGCGAGGCCACCGAGGTGATCTCCCACCAACTGGGCGCCGGGCTGGGCGGGCTGATGAACGCCTCCTTCGGCAACGCCGCGGAGCTGATCATCGCCATCGCCGCCCTGCGCAGCGGCCAGGTGGCGGTGGTGAAGGCGTCCATCACCGGCGCGGTGCTGGGGAACCTGTTGCTGGTCCTCGGCGCGGCCATCGTGGCGGGCGGCGCGCGCCGCGAGAAGCAGACCTTCAACGTCACCGCCGCGCTCTCCGGCGCCTCGATGATGTACCTGGCGCTCACCGCCATGGTGGTGCCCGACATCCTCCACATCTCCCAGGGCGCGGCGGCGATTCCGCTCCTGCAGCCGCTCTCGGTGGGCATCGCGGTCATCCTGCTGGTCATCTACGCGTGCTCGCTGTTCTTCCAGCTCCGCACGCACGCCCACATCTACGAGGGCGAGGGCGACGGCGAGGACGAAGACATCCCGGCCTGGAGCGTGAAGAAGTCCATCGCGGTGCTGCTGGCGGCCACGCTGGGCGTGGTGGTGGTGGCCGAGTTCCTGGTCCACGCCATCGAACCCGCCATCCAGAGCTTCGGCTTCACCCACACCTTCGTGGGCGTGATCATCATCGCCATCGTCGGCAACGCCGCCGAGCACTCCACCGCGGTGCTGATGGCGCTGAAGAACAAGATCGACATCGCCTTCAACATCGCCTTCGAGTCCTCCAAGCAGATCGCCCTCTTCGTGGCGCCGGTGCTGGTGCTGATGGCGCTGCCGTTCGGCCAGTCCCTCACCCTGGAGTTCTCGCACATGGAGGTGGTGGGCATGGCCATCGCCGTGGGCGCGGCCACCCTGGTGGCGCTGGACGGGGACTCCAACTGGCTGGAGGGCGTGATGCTCCTGGGCGTGTACGCCATCCTGGCCGCCACCTTCTTCTTCGTCCCCTAGTGCAGACGGAGAAGCTCAAGGCGGACGGCGTCCTCCTGGCGATGACCGCCGTCTGGGGCCTCACCTTCGTGACGGTGAAGGACGCCCTCGACCACGCGGACCCGTTCACCTGGCTGGCGCTGCGCTTCCTCATCGGCGCGGTCGCGCTCACGCTCCTCGCCCGGCGCTCCCGAGGCAAGGTCGACCTGAAGGCGGGCCTGGTGCTGGGCGTGCTGCTGTGGCTGGGCTTCTCGCTGCAGACCGCGGGCTTGCAGTACAGCACCCCGTCCCGCTCCGCCTTCATCACCGGGATGTTCGTGGTGCTGACGCCGCTGGCCTCCACGGTCATCTTCCGCCGGCTGCCGCGGCCGCCGTCGCTGGCCGGCGTGGCGCTCGCCTTCGCCGGCACCTACTGGCTCACCGGCGCCGGCACCGACGCCGCGCCGGGCAGGTCGGTGCTGCTGGGGGACCTGCTCACCTTCGGCTGCGCGCTGGCCTACGCCGTCCACCCCTCCCTCACCGAGAAGTACGCCAAGGGGTCGGCGCCGGCGCCGCTGGTGGCCGCGCAGCTCTGGGTGGTGTGCGCGCTGTCCGCGCTGGCCATCCCCTTCGGCAAGCCGCACCTGGAGCCGACGCCGGGGCTGGTGGCGGCGCTGGTGTTCACCGGCGTGCTGGCGAGCGCGGTGGGCTTCACCGCCCAGACCTGGGCCCAGGCGCGCACCACCGCGGTGCGGGCGGCGCTGGTCATCGCCACCGAGCCCCTCTTCGCCACCGCCTACTCGGTGGCCGCCGGGCGCGAGACGATCGGCGCGCGGGAGGTGGCCGGCGGCTCGCTGATCCTCCTCGGCGTGCTGGTGGCCGAGGTGGGCGGGATGCTGTGGCCGGTCAGGACGGGTTCAGCCGGGTGACCTTCCCGTCCGCGTCCTCCGCGGCCCGTTCATCGCCTCGTGGTCGGGGACCCAGCCGCAGCTGCTCCTGGAACCCCTGGCGCGCGGGGAGGCCGGCGCCGTTGGTGAAGAAGCGCAGGCCGCCGGTGTGCGTGCCGCCCGGGGGATTGTCGAAGGACTCGATGGAGCCGGGCCGACCCGTTGGCGGCGGTGGTCTGGCTGCGGGTCACCGCCGGGTTCGCGGCGTCCACCGGGGCCGTCAAACGAAACTCGTGGCCTGCGGGTGACGAGCCCGCGCTGGACGGGCACTCGACGGCTGGGCTAAGGCGCACTGCACATGTGTGCGGTGGAGATGAGGCAGGCGGGCCTGCACGTCACCGGGACGGCGCTGTGGCTGGACGCGCGGCGCGGCTCGGAGCTGTCGTTCGTGTCCCACGCGCACGCCGATCACGCCGCCCGCCACCAGCGGGTGATCGCCACCCACGCCACGCTGCGGCTGATGTCGCACCGGCTGGGGAAGCTGAGCGGGGCGCTCCCCGTTCCGTACGGCCGCCCGTTCGAGCTGGGCCCGCTCTTCCTGGAGCTTCTGGCGGCGGGGCACATCAAGGGGTCGGCGCAGATCCGCGTCACCCGGCCGGACGGCCACCGGGTGCTCTACACCGGGGACATCAACCCGCAGCCCTCGCTCACCGCGGAGCCGCTCCAGCCCGCCGAGTGCGACACGCTGGTGATCGAGTCCACCTTCGGCCATCCGCGCTACCGCTTCCCGCCGCGCGAGCAGGTGCTGGCGGACGTGGAGGCGTGGTGCCGCGTCCAGCTCGACCGGGGCGTGGCGCCGGTGCTCTTGGGGTACCCGCTGGGCAAGAGCCAGGAGGCGATCCGGTTCCTCGCCTCGCGCGGGCTGAAGGTGGCCGCGCACGGCACCATCCAGGAGATGAGCCGGCTGTACGAGGAGCTGGGCACGCCGGTGGGCGAGGTGCGGCGCTTCCGGGGGAGGCTGGAGCCGGGTGAGGTGCTGATCTACCCGCCGCGGCTGGCCCGGAGCGTGGCGCTCTCCAAGCTGAAGCCGCGCGCGGTGGCGGTGCTCACCGGCTGGGCGGTCGACGAGGGCGCGGCGAAGCGCTACGGGGCGGACGTGGCGTTCCCGCTCTCGGACCACGCGGACTTCGAGCAGCTGGTGGCGTACGCGAAGAGCACCGGCGCGTCGGAGGTGATCACCCACCACGGGTTCGCGCGGGAGCTGGCGCGGGAGCTGTGCGGGCGCGGGCTGAACGCGCGGGCGCTGGGCGACGTGCAGCAGATGGAGCTGTTCCCCTAGCTAGAGCGCCGCGCCGCTCGCCGCCGTCAGGCGGCGGGAGGCCACGCGCGCGCTCGGGCTAGAGGTCCCAGCCGGGGGGCCCGGCAGCTGAGGCTGCGGTTTCCCATGACAGGAGCACGCCGAAGCGAGGGCGATCAGCGCGTACCGGGCAATCCCGCGCATCCCTCGGGCTACTCCTCCGGCTCGGTGGGGCTCTGCATCAGCAGCTTCTCCTTCCCGCACACCGAGCACCGCAGGTGGATGAACAGGTCCTGCTCGCTCTCCTCGGGCACCGTCCCCTCGGGGATCCCCAGCTCCGCGGCGGCCAGCGCCGCCACCTTGGCCGGGATCTCGTCCGCGCGCAGCCACTGCACCAGCGTCATCTCCCGCTCGTGGCACTCGCGCGTCTCAGGACCGCTGATCCACGGCGGCTCCACCCCGTCCGGCAGCCGCGCCAAGAGCTCCAGGTGCGCGGTGGCCTCCGCCAGGTACGCCAGCCGCCGCAGCCGCGCCTCGTCCGGGAGCCCGGAGAAGGCGCTGAACGACTGCGCCAGCGCCTCCCGGTCGCCGCCGTTGGCCACCTGGGCCAGCTCCACCGCCTGCTCGGAGGCCTCCACCGCCTCCTCCCAGTTGTTGTCCGGCGTGAAGCCCGCCTCCAGCAGCGCGGTGAACAGCTGCGCGCCCGCCAGCCGCCGCCGCGCCTCGCCGATCAGCTCCCCGGTGTCGTGCGGCAGCTTGAGGTCCAGCACCGCCGCCGTCACCCGCGGGTCCATCGACGCCGTGGGGTCGTCCACCTCCGCCTCCGCCCGGAGCTGGTCCTTGAGCACCTTCGCCGCCGAGAAGCGGAACTCCGGCGGCACCCCCACCTCCCGCAGGTAGCCCGCCGCGAACGCCGCGTCCTTCGCCCCCAGCCGCAGCGCCTTCTGCGCCCTCCGCACCGCGTCCTGGTCCGCCTGGACCGGCCGCACCTCCAGCCGCGCCTTCACCGCCTCCCGCAGGAGCGACTCCAGCGACGCCCCGGTGGTCAGCCGCGGCGGCAGGGGCGGCTGCAGGCCCGGCGTGTCCAGCACCCAGAACGGCGGCGCGCCCAGCTTCTTCAGCCCGCGCAGCAGCAGCGCGGAGGGCGGGTCCTGCGGCTTGAACGGCGGCGGCTCGTCCAGGCCCAGGATCGGTTCGCCCATCGCGGCGGTTCGCTGCTCGCGGGTGAAGGAGGTGATGCCGTGCGCGGGCGGCGGCGGGGGCGGCGGCGCCTCCTCCCCGTTGAGGCCCACCACCCGGTCCATGTCCACCTCGTCCAGCTCCAGCGCCTCCAGCCCCTGCGCGCCGGTGAAGTCGCAGCGGAGCAGCTTCAGCCGCTCGAAGGTGGCGCCGTCCAGGTTGGCGCCCCGGAAGTCGCAGTCCTGCAGGCGGCCCCCGTGGAAGTAGGCGTTGGAGAGGTCGGTGTCCCGGAAGCTGACCTTGGAGAGGTCGCACTTCTCCCATTCGCTGCCGATGAGCTGGAGACCGGAGAGGTCGGTGTTCGCCGAGAAGAGGTTCTCGAAGGTCGCGCCGGTGTGATCGACGGGAACCTTCCCCGCCTTGCGGAGCTTGTTCCACTCCGTGGATCCTCCCTTGAGGAGCGACTCGATGGTGTGGGCCTTGGCCATGGACCCGGATATTCGGGTGTGGTCTGGTCTGGCGCCAACTGAAATGATCGACTTCCGGATTGGTGCGGACAACGCCGGCCAACGGCTGGACAAGTTCCTCCGGAAGGCGCTCCCCCACGTCCCGGTCTCGCACCTGTTCAAGATGATCCGCACCAAGAAGGTGCGGGTGAACGGCAAGCGCGCGCAGCCCGAACAGCCCCTCCAGCCCGGAGACGAGCTCACCATCCGCGGCGACGAGCGCTCCTTGCTCGGGGCCCCCCAGCCGGGCGAGCCCAGGCCCGCGCCCCCCGTCGATCCGAAGAAGCTGAAGATCCTCTATGAGGACGACTGGCTCATGGCGGTGGACAAACCCTCGGGGATGGCCGTGCACTCAGGCAGCGGGATCACCTCCGGCACGCTGGTGGACTACGTCCGCGCGTACCTGGGCCCGAAGGCGGAGCGCAACGGCTTCACCGCCAGCCCCGCCCACCGCCTGGACCGCGAGACCTCCGGCGTCATCCTCGTCGCCAAGCGCCGCCCGGCGATGGTCCACTTCACCGAGGTGTTCACCCACGGCCACCCGGCCAAGCGCTACCTGGCCCTGGTGAAGGGCCGGATGCCGCGCGACGAGGGCGTGGTGGACACTCCCCTGTCCGAGCACCAGCAGACCGCCGAGTCGAAGGCCCGCCGCGGCGTCAACATGCAGGAGGCGGTGACCCGCTACCGCGTCCTGCGGCAATCCGGAGACGCGGCGCTGCTCGAATGCCTCATCGAGACGGGGCGCACGCACCAGATCCGCCGACACCTGGCGTCCATAGGCCACCCCGTCGCCGGTGACCGCAAGTACGGCGACTTCGCCTTCAATCGAGAAGTGCGCACCCGGTGGGGCCTGAAGCGTTGTTTCCTGCACGCTCGGCGCATTGATTTCCCTCACCCCGAACATCGGCGGAAGATGTCGGTGGAGGCGGCATTACCTTCGGAGCTGGCCGACGTCTTGAAGCGCGCGGCGATGGACCTATGAGACCTTCCCCTCAGCCCCCTCGGGCGCCCCTCGACCACAACGACGACACGGAGACCGTGGCCGCGGCGCCTCGCAAGCGCACCCGGCTCCAGCTCCGCGGCGTCCCGCCCCGCTCCAGGTGGTGGGTCCTCGCGCTCAAGGCCGCCGCCTGGCTGGCGCTCACCGCCGCCACCGCCTCCGCCGTCGCGGTGCTGGTCATCTATTACAGGTACTCCCAGGGGCTGCCGGAGATCCCGCGGGTGGACCAGTACTGGCCGCCCATCGTCTCCGAGGTCTACACCGACGACGGGGTGCTGGCCGGCGAGTTCTTCAACGAGCGCCGCAAGGTGGTCCCCTACGAGCAGATCCCCAAGCGGCTGGTGCAGGCCTTCATTGCCTCCGAGGATTCCAGCTTCTTCGACCACCTGGGCGTGGACTTCCTGGGCACGGGCCGCGCCGCCTTCAAGACGCTGCTGCGCAAGGCGCAGGGCTCCGGCTCCGTGCAGGGCGGCAGCACGCTGACGCAGCAGACCGCCAAGGCGGTGCTGGTGTCCGCGGAGATGGAGCTGCTGGACCCGGCCGGCCTCCACGACGAGGCGGAGAAGCTGGTGGGCCCGCTCCCCGAGCCGGCCAGGGAAGAGGTGGAGGCGGAGCTGAAGGTCACCCTGAAGGCGCGCGGCCCGGTGGTGGACGAGGCGGAGGAGAAGCGCCGGAAGGAGGAGCTGCCGCAGATGCGCGCCGACGCGCGCGCTCGGCTGATCAACCGCGCCCAGGTGAAGCACGAAGAGGCGATCCGCGCCCAGTACATCCGCATCCGCGACGAGCGCACCCGCGAGGCGTTCAAGAAGGCCACCAGCAAGAAGCTGGAGCGGAAGATTCGCGAGGCCATCTTGGCCTACCGGCTGGAGAAGGCGCTCAGCAAGGTGGAGATCCTCTACCTCTACCTGAACAACGTGTACCTGGGGCACCACAGCTACGGCGTGCAGTCCGCGGCGGAGAACTACTTCCGCAAGGACGTGCGCGACCTCACCCTGGCGGAGATGGCGCTGATCGGCGGCCTGCCGCAGGCCCCCACCCGCTACTCGCCCTTCGTCCACCCGCAGGAGGCGAAGAAGCGGCGCTCCTACGTGCTCAAGCGGATGCTGGAGGAAGGGATGATCTCCCAGGCCGAGCACGACCAGGCCGACAAGGAGGAGATCCACGCCCAGCCGCTGGAGGACATCTTCCACCAGTTCGCCCCCTACTTCACCGAGCACGTCCGCCGCGACGTGGTGGAGCGCTACGGCGGCAAGGTGCTGCTCAACGAGGGCCTGAGGGTCTTCGCCACCATGGACTCCGAGAAGCAGCGCGCCGCGCAGGAGTCGATGCTCGACGGGCTCCTGGCGGTGGACAAGCGCCAGGGCTTCCGCGGCCCGGCCATGCACCTCGACACGGAGGAGGCCCGCCGCGCCTTCGTGCAGAAGAGCCAGCAGGCGATGGGGACGGACCCCGTCAAGGAGGGGAAGTACTACGTCGCCCTCGTCACCGCGCTGGTGAAGGAGGGGGCGTGGGCCGAGGTGCGGGTGGGCGAGCACAAGGGCGTCATCCCCGTGATGGGCGCGCGCTGGGCGCGGAAGGTGAACCCGGAGGGCTGGTACCCGGCCATGATGCGCACCACCCTGCAGAAGATCCTCGTCCCCGGCGACGTGGTGGTGGTCCGGGCGGTGAAGCAGGACGACCTCTGGGACGACAAGGAGCAGCGCGACAAGAAGCTGGAGACGGAGATCCCCCAGGGCGCGCAGCTCTTCCGGCTGGAGCAGGAGCCGGAGCTGCAGGGCGCGCTGGTCTCCATCGACCCCCGGCGGCAGTACCTGGTGGCCATGGTGGGCGGCTACGACTTCGACGCCAACGAGTACAACCGCGCCTTCCAGGCCTGCCGCCAGCCGGGCAGCGGCTACAAGCCCATCGAGTACTCCGCCGCGGTGGAGCAGCTCAACTGGACGGAGGCCACCATGCTCATGGACAGCCCGTTCGTGGGCGACGACCCGGCCAACCAGAAGCGGTGGAAGCCGGAGAACTACGACTCCACCTTCCACGGCGAGGTGCTGGTCCGCACCGCGCTGGTGAACTCCATGAACATCCCCGCGGTGAAGACCTTCGCCGCGGTGGGCATCAAGGAAGTGTCCGAGTGGGCCAAGAAGCTGGGCCTCAGCACGCCCATGAACATGGACTACTCGGCGGCGCTGGGCTCCTCCTGCGTCCTCCCGTGGGAGCTGGCGCAGGTCTACGCCACCTTCGACCGGCTGGGGAACAAGCGGCCCACGTACTACGTGCGGAAGATCGAGGACCGCTTCGGGCGCACGGTGGAGGACCACACCGCCTACGACGACGCCTGGGCCCCGTTCACCGACCGGGTGGCCGGCGGCTACGCGCGGCTGTTCGAGCCCGGCGAACAGGTGATGTCCGGCGAGACCGCCTTCATCATGCAGGACCTCCTCCGCGGCGTGGTCCGCGAAGGCACCGGCGCGCCGGCGCAGCGGCTGGGCAAGCCCGCCGCCGGGAAGACCGGCACCACCAACGACTCCTTCGACGCCTGGTTCAACGGCTTCACCAAGGACCTGGTGACCTCGGTGTGGGTGGGCTACGACCTGAACCAGCACCCGCTGGCGAAGTACGAGAACGGCGGGCGCGCCGCGCTCCCCATCTGGCTCTCGTACATGAAGCGCGCGCTGGCGGACAAGCCCCAGACCGAGTTCTGGCCCCCCGAGTCCCTGGAGCTGGTGCGCCTGAAGATCGACATGAAGACCGGGAAGCTGGCCTCGCCGTCGTCGCGCCTGGTGGGCGAGCTGTGGTTCAAGAAGGGCACCGAGCCCAAGGACGCCACGCCCGAGAAGGACAAGGTCGACCCGGGGAAGTTCTTCATGAACCTCCCCAACTGAAGGGGCCTCAGGGCTTCGCCACCACCCGGATCAGCGAGTCCACCGTCACCGTGGTGGCGCAGCGGCTGATGACGCGCAGCCAGGACTGCTGCGCGGCCACGCCCGGCGTGGAGATGGCCGGCTTCACCGGGACGCCCTTTCGCGGTGGGTGTGACGCCGGAGATGTCCCCCGCGAACGACGCCGGCGTGGCCGCCGGCACCTGGAGCCCGACCGGCGGCAGCGGACCCGGTCACGCCGTCGTGCGCCTTGAACGTGGTTTTCGCCGGCCCTCGTACCGGTAGAGTCCGGCCCATGCTCGCGACGATCGAGACCGAACGCCTCAGGCTGCGCCCGCTGACGCCGGACGACTTCCCGTTCTTCGCCGCGCTCAACGCCGACCCGGTGGTGTCGCGCTACCTGGCCACCGGCAAGCCGCGGAGCGAGGCCGAGACGCGCGCCTGGTTCGACAAGACGCTGGCCTGGTACGGCGAGGACGGCACCGGGCACCGCGGCGTCGTGCTCAAGGAGGGGAACCGGCTGGTGGGGCGGTGCGGGCTGCAGTGCATGGAGGTGGAGCTGGACGCCGCCCGCCCGCGCGCCTTCTTCGGCCGGGGGGCGGTGCCGCCCGGCGTGCGCACGGAGTCCATCCTCGAGCTGGGCTACGGCCTGGTTCCGGACGCGTGGGGGAAGGGCATCGCCAGCGAGGCGTCGAGGCGGATGCGCGACGAAGGCTTCGCCCGCGGCGAGGCGAAGCTGATGTCCGTCATCCGCGCGGAGAACGTCGCCTCCATCCGCGTGGCGGAGAAGAACGGGCTCTCGCTCGCGGGCGAGCTGGAGTTCACGGGCCGGGTGTTCCTCCGGTATGAGATCACCCGCGAGGCATGGCGGGGCTGACGGCCTGCCGCTTCTTTTCTGGAGGATGGAACGTATGCGCATGCGCCGCCTGATCGCCGTGGGGCTGTTCGCCGCGCTCGCGCTCGCCTGCGGGGGCGCGCCGGGGAGGGTCATCGGCTGGTCGGACAACCTGCCCGGCATCGAGCCCAGCGCCACCCTCGGCGAGGTCTACGCCTTCAGCTGCCCCGGCGGCGGCCAGACCGGGGCCACCGTGTGGGGGACGGACCTCTACACGGACGACTCGGCCATCTGCCCGGCCGCGGTCCACGCGGGGAAGCTCAGCGCCTACGGCGGCGGCACCGCCACGCTGGAGGTGATGGACGGGCGGCAGAGCTACACCGGGAGCACGCGCAACGGCGTCACGTCGCTCGACTTCGGCGCGTGGCCGGGGAGCATCCAGTTCCGGTAGCGGGGCGCCTCAGCGCAGCTTGCGCGCCAGCCCATCCCAGGCCGCGTTGGGGACCATCCGCAGCGCGCGCATGGTGGGCCGCCACTGCCAGGGGATGACGAACTCGCGCGCCTCGCGGAGGATGGCGCGGCCGATGCCCTCCACCGCCGCGTCCGTCTCCATCAGGAACGGCATCCAGAAGGTGTTGTTGGCCGTCATCTCGCTCTTCACGTAGCCGGGGTGGATGGCGCTGACCGCCACCTTGGTCCGCGCCAGGTCCACGCGCAGCGACTCGCAGAAGGTGGCCAGGTACGCCTTGCTGGCGGAGTAGCCCGCCATCAGCGACATCCCGCGGTAGGCGGCGATGGAGGAGACGCCCACCAGGTGGCCGCGGTTGCGCTCCACCATCTTCGGGAGCACCGCGCACAGGGTGGCGGCGGCGCCGGTGACGTTGACGCCGATCATCTGCTCCACCACCTCCCACTTCATCTTCTTCGCCGGCGTCGCGGTGCCGATGCCCGCGTTGGCGACCACCAGGTCCAGCCCGCCGCAGGCCTCGTCCACCCGCTGGATCTGCTCGATGGTCTCGCGCGACTTCGTCACGTCCATCACCACCACTTCCAGCCGTCCGCCCGCGCCGGTGACCTCGTCGCGCAGCGAGGACAGCTCCGCCTCGCGCCGGCCGCACGCGTAGACGCGGGTGCCCCGGCGGGCGAACCACGCGGCCAGGCCGCGGCCGATCCCACTGGTGGCGCCGGTGATCAGCGCGTTCTCGTATTTTTCAGCCATGGTGATGTCCTCAGGTGGGGCTACTCGACCCACCGGGGGACGTCAACGGATCGGTCTGGGGATGGGGTACATCTCGTCCACCACGCCGTGGTGGAGCAGGCCCATCGCCTCGCGCTGGATGATGAAGTACCAGCGGTGCTGCTCCGCCTCGGCGCGCAGCGCGCGGTGGCGCTCGACGAAGCGGGGGCGGTCCGGCGAGCCGGGAGGGGGCATCTTCGCCTCCAGCGCTTGCAGGTCGGCGATGGAGGTCTCCAGCCGGCCCGCCACGCGCCGGAGCGCGGAGGCCTTCTCCTTCCGGAGCTCGACCTCGATGGCGAGCGTGCCGCCGATGGGTTCCCCGCGGGTGGCCATGCGCAGGAATGGTAATGGCCGGCGGGCGGGCCGTCCCCAGCGCCCATCAGGTTGGCTACTACACCCGACGAACCGCGCCTGATCGGCCGCGGCCCCAGGGCTCTCGGGGACTCAGGGGTGCGCCTTCAGCCAGTCGGCGGCCTCGCGGTGGACGCGGCCGAGCGGGGCGAGGCGGGTCGCCTGTTCGGCGTCCGCGGCCAGCTTGCGCGCGCGCCGCCTGTCCCCGCCGCCGTCCCAGAGCGCGCGGGCGAGCGCGAGCATCCCCTCCGCGCTGGAGATCATCCCCATCCCGGCGGCGGTCTTCAGCGCCAGCGACCGCTCCAAAGGCGGGATGGCCTCCGGGGAGCGGCCCAGGCCGATCAGCGCCATCCCGATGTTGTCGAGCGAGAAGCTGAAGTCCGCCTGCTCCTTGCCGAAGGTCTTCTCGCGCTGCGCCAGCACGCGGCGGGCCTCGTCCAGCGCCTCCTGGTAGCGGCCCTCCACCTGGTAGGAGGTGGCCCGGATGTCGCCGGCGTCGAGCATGTACAGCGGGTTGGGCGTGTCCGTGGCGGACCAGTAGCGCACGGCCGCGTCCAGGTGCGCGCGCGCCTCGCTCGCCTGGCCGGCCTCCACCAGCACGCGCGCCAGCAGGTAGTGGAGGCGGGCGGGGACGGGGTGCTTCTCGCCGTAGAGGTCCACGGAGAAGGCGAGCGCCTCGCGCGCGAAGCGGACCGACTCCTCGATGCGGCCCAGCTCGTAGAACGCGTCCGAGCGGTGGGAGTAGTAGTAGACGCGGGAGGGGTCGTCGGCGCGGGCGCGCTTGGCGAGGAGGGCGTCCATCCGGTCCAGCGCCGCCAGCGCCTCGGTCATCCGGCCTTCCTCCAGCCGCACCTGGGCCATGATGTGCAGCGCGAACACCTCCACGTCGTACATGGGCGTGCGGTCGGTGATCGCCGTGGAGACGTCCAGCCAGCGGTCGGCCTCCTCGTACTGGCTGAAGTAGTGGCCCAGCTCATAGGCCAGCCGGGCGGCGACGCGCGCGCGGACGACCTCGGCGCGTCCGCGCTCGGCGGCGACCAGCGAGCGGAAGTAGGCGGTGCGCGCGCCGGGCGCGTTCCCGGTGCGCTCGTAGAAGGTGCCGAGGATGAGATAGGTGGCGGCCTGGAGCGGCGCGAAACCGGCCTGGTCCACCTCCGCGGCGAGCGCCTCCGCGTCCGGGCCGGTGCGCGGATCGGAGGTGGCGTCCTCCGCGCTCACGTGCGCCAGCCGGGCGGTCAGCTCGTTGAGTCGCTGGCGCATGGGGCCGTCGTCGGGGGGCGGGACGGGCGCGCTGAGCGCCTCCGCCTCGGCGCAGCCGGAGACGCCGGGGAGGCCCAGCACCGCGTCCGCGGACTTCTTCACCGCGGCGGCGCTGGGGTGCCGGAGCAGGCCCACCATCGCCGCCGCCTCCTGCCGGCGCGCCTCCAGGCAGGCCAGCCGGAGCGTGCCCAGCTGCCGCGCCTGGGTGCCGCGGCGCATGGCCTGGCACGCGTCGCGGTAGGCGGCCTGCCAGCGGTCGGCGTAGGCGTCGAGGAACCGCGCGGCGCGCTCGGCGGCCTCGGGCTGGTCGGGGGCGGCGGCGGCGAAGGCGGGGGCCAGCCAGGAGCGGTCGGAGGCGCTCCAGGTGGAGGCGATGCCCGCGGCGGCCGTGGCGCAGGAGTCGTCGCTCAGGCGGACGGCGGCGGCGGCGGTGCCGACGGCGAGGGCGGCGACGAGCGCGACGTGCCAGGGCCGCAGCGGGCGCGCGTCCTTCTCCAGCGCTTCGAGCAGCGGCGGGATGGCGGGCCAGCGGAGGGTGGGATCGCCCTGGAGTCCGCGCGCGAGCCGGCGGAGGAGGCGGCGGGGTGGGCGG
>Ga0134122_10000816_pt1 | contig 21810 bp, 20 predicted proteins | sample KB302_FD_96461 | JGI IMG/M metagenome (GOLD analysis project Ga0134122, IMG submission 96461) | Terrestrial soil microbial communities without Nitrogen fertilizer from Kellogg Biological Station, Michigan, USA - KB3-0-2 | ecosystem: Environmental > Terrestrial > Soil > Unclassified ... | reverse complement strand
ATACCAATCGCTGCACCACTCCCAAACATTTCCTCCAAGGTCATAGATTCCGAGCCGATTGGCGGTGTAGCTGCCCACCTTGGCCGCGTGTTTAGCACCGTCGGTATAGCCGTCGATCTTCCCTGACCAACCGTCCCCTTCGCCTGAATAGTTTCCGCTTCCTATGGGTGGAGGATACCCGGATCCCCAGGGATAAACATTTTCCATCTTCCTGTCTTTGTCCTCCGGGGTTGCTCCTGATTCGGCTGACAAACCCACCGCCAGGCTCCATTCGGCATCCGTGGGCAAGCTAAACTCTTGTCCCGCCGACAGTTTTCCCTCGGCTCGCTCTTTCTCCGTCAGCCACCGGCAGAATGCCTCGGCATCGTTCCAGCTAACATTCACCACTGGATGCAAGGGCGTCTGCGAGAATCCGGTGAAGTAGCTTTCAACGCTGGCTCCCGGGTCGCGCCAACCTTCTCCCGCGTTGTGGCTTGTCGCCTTCACGAATGCCTCGAAATCCTGCACCCGCGTTTCCCAGATGGAAAAGAGGGCGGTCGTCCCGGTCACCGGCACGAACTTCATGCCGAGGGAATTCTGCCACGGCTCACCGGGCTTAGGTCCAAGCGAAGGCGGCTGGTCAGCGAGCTTGGAGGAAAGGTCGGCTGCGCTCAGCGGCAGCGAAAAGAGACAACAGAGGGTGGCAATGAAACGAGTGACGAGAGGTTTCATGAAAAAAGAAAGCGCCGCGCTGCCTCCATTCCGCGAAGGAACTCGTCGGCGATCTTCAATGCCTCCGCTTTAGCTTCTTCGTTGCCGATGCGCATCTTTCTTTGCCTAACCTACGTCTGATCTTCTCCGCTGAGTGCCTCTGAGAGGACTTGCACCTCTCTAATTCTGTGCCATGCCTGGCACACTCGCAGCTGAGCGGCGGCGCCAGCCGTCCGCTCAAGCTGAAGGTTGAACGTCTCCGCTCGCATGCTCCACCTTGAAGTGGTATTCCCCGAACTTCCCTTTAGGCGGAGAACCCAAATCGAATACTTGGATAACATAGGTCCCAGCTGATAAAAGCCCCGGAGGGGTAGCAAAATCAATAGTGCCTGATGCACTCACTGCAACTTCACCTCGCCAGAGTTCACCGGCCTTCGCCTCAAGCAGCCGAAGTGAATACTTTCGCCCTGAGCTACCCTTCGGTAATTCCAATTGCAGAAGAACGCGTTCGTAACCGTGGAGCACCAAGGGCTGCCCATCGGCAATCGGCGGCTGAACTAGGGGAGCAACTGTAACATCAGGCGACGGCACGCCATGCTCTCGCTCTGCGGACATCAGCCTCGCAAAGGTCTCGAGTACTCGGGACGCCTGCTTGCGATACTCTGGCGCTTCCGCGGTCAAACGCAAGCGCGCGAGTTCCTGGCTCTGACTCTGCACCTGCTTGCGAAGGTTGTCGAGTTCCCTAAGAACGGCCGACTCTTCAAGTGCCCACTCTCGGAGCGGGTCGTGCTTGTCCAGTGTGAAGACGAGAAGGCGTAGCACCGCTGCGCGATAGACTGGATCTCGGCTGGGATCGAGGGCGCGATCAAGGAATTCTAAGCGCAGGCCTGCAAGGTGCTTTTCTCTCTCAAAACCCAGGGCGAGCAGCTGTTGATCCAGGCGCCGGCAGCCATTGCCGCACCTAGTAAGGCGGCAGCGGCGGCAACGTTGGCACTGTCACGCCACCAGGAAAGGCTAGCTCTTTCCTTCGTGGTTCGCCCGACCGCCTGTTCGCTCTGGAGTCCATCCTGTGCGGAGTTCTCTGATGTCATTTGATGGTTCCTTGCGCGCCAAAGTCGTTCAACGATTAGAAGGTCAGCGGCGGCGTCAGTCGTCCGTTGCACCGCCTTGTTGGGCGGCGGTTTCAGATTTACTCACCTGGCTCGGCTTTCTCCTTGACTGGATCCAAGAGGCGACTGCTGCACCCACGAGTGCCCCAATCGATGTGCCCACAACAGGTATGGCCGAGCCCACGGCGCTAGAAAAGAGAACAGAGGCTAAGGCTATGCCGGCACCCACTGCGCCACCTGCGGCTGCACCCTCTGCGCCGGCCAACACTCGAGTTGCCCGCTCCCGATCGGCGACCCTGTTCTGATCTTCTTCGCTCATATGAGGTTCTCCGTGATTCTAATTCCTAATACCAAAGCCAAAACTGCGAGGGTGCTAAAAAGTGACAGGAAGCCCAAGCCCTTCTCGTCAACGTCATCCTTGTTCATAGCAACGATGCCAAAAAGAACTCCGAAAGCTAAGAGCAGAAAGCATAGGAACCCAAAGAGGCCGGCGTTAACCGGCGGTGCCTTGCCAATATCGCGAAGCAGTATTGCAATAAGAGCCGTGCAAAAAAAGAACAGTTGCCCGTCGCGAATTAGCTGGAAGATGGTTTGCTTCTTTTTCGGAAGTAATAGACCGCCAATCCACACCAGTAGCACCGGAGAAAGAGGAAATGCTGCTTCATAGAGCAACCACAGTCCTATGGATCCCATTGAGGCCCCCTTCTAGCCCTCAGCATCTCTCAAGACGCCCAACGTTTACGCTTGAGCGGCCGGCGGTCACGATCGCCCCTGCATGCCCGAAACGGTTGCCCCGCCGGTCCGCTCCAAGCGAGAGTTCGGCGGCGTCTCCTCGTCTCCACCACTTTGCGGCCTCGGGTTTCGGCGGCGAGCTACTTCGGGCTAGCACACGCAAGTACATCTCCGCCTCAACCCCAATACTGAATACCAAGCTCACCACCCTGACACTCGGGACAACGGCGCTCATGCATGTCTGTTCCGTTAGCGCCGTAAACAAAGCCGCAGACGGTGCATTCAACCTTGTAGGCATATTGGAGATGGTCAGAACCAGACACTCCTCTATGACCGCAACAGCCTTGACCGTTTCGATTGACAACTCCTATCTGAACGCTCGCATCCGTTACCGCTCTCCCAGTCCCAGGTGCGCCCTTGACCATTCACCTCTTGGCCTCCCTTCGCGAGATTCCTTCACGAATGATTTTGTCCCAATCCTTTTTCACAGCACTTGAAACCAAATCCTTTAGATCCTCAAGCGGCATGAAGGGCGCGTACTGGCCCCATACCCACTTACCGAGCCTCCTTGGCTTCTTTCCGATGGCGTAATACCCTAAACGAGTTTCTCTTCTGCCATCATCAAATTCAACCAACTCAAGACAAAGGATCTTCTCGGGAAGATCTGACTGCGTTCTCCTTACTTCGTCTCGCACTTCAAAGCGCAGAAGTTCGCCATCGGGCATGGTGATGTAGCCGGTTTTGCCGATGCGGGAGGGTAGCTCTGGGTAGCTCAAACTCTACCTTCTTCTCCTAGCCGCCGAACGGAAGCGCCTCACCGGCGGACGGCGGAGCCGGCCGTCCGTGTGCAGGCGCAGGGTTCGGCGCCTTTGTCTCTCAAGCAGTTCCCATTTCGATGTCCAAATTTATTCATCGGTCGTTTTCAAACTCGCAGGCCGCAGGACCTCTCGAACTCTCCTTGCCTCTCTCCAGATAGGAACGAGAAGGATGAGCGCTAGAACAATCAGGAGTAAAGACTCGCCCCATTCGGTCAAGATAAACAGTCCAGGGAAGAGTTTGGTCGCAAAGCTTGCCACTGTAAGAATGACCCACGCCAGGATAAAATCCAGAAGGAGGAGAAGCGGGCCAAGGAATCTCGGATCAGCCAGAATCATGATCCTGGTTTCTGGAGAGTCTCTGACGGTTATGCTGTACGCTCCATCTTTGAGAGCCTCAGCACCCAAAGGCCTCGTTTTCCCAACTAATGCGTCAGCCTCTAGCTCAAGTTTTCTTATCTCAGCTCTCGTTTTTCGGAAAGATACCAACGCCAGCGGCAGCCCAAAGAGCGTTCCAAGACCAGTGAGTACCGCACCAAACATCTTCACATAAGCATCTAACTCTTCAAATCGCCCCCTCGAGGCGGAGTTGCCTTGGCCCGCTGCGGGGCTAGCGACTAGCACCAAGATTCCAGCCAGAATGGCGGCTCCCATAATCCTATGATTCATTGCTCTATCCTTCTGGTCCAGTTGTGGCCTTGCCGTATCTGCGCCGAACGTGATGCGGCTCAGCGGCGCCCGTCGAAGGCTGCCATCGATCCTCGAAGCAGCCGCCGCTCGCAGGCCAGCGCGGGCGAGAATAGCGTTGGCGTCCGCTGGAGCCGCGGGGTTCGGCGCTGAATCTCCTCCCAGACCGGTACCATACCTGGACCAAGTCGTGTAGAATGGAGATATGGAAGAGAGAGGGGTTCTCCATGTCTTGGTCGACGGGCTCCCTGATGAGGAACTGGTCGCGGCCAAGCGTTTCCTTGAGTATCTTCGATTCCGGAGTAAGGATCCCCTCCGCGTACTCCTCGATGAGGCTCCCATGGACGACGAGCCGGTAAGCGAAGAGGATCTGGCCGTGATCCGTGAAGGTCTTGCCGAGAAGGCGAGAGGGGAAGTTGTTTCCCAGGAGGAAGCTGAGCGTCTCCTCCTGGAGACCAAGTGACCCGGCGTGCAGAGTGGACCAAGCGTGCCCTTAAAGAGGCCGCACGCATGGATGCCACGACTCGGCAAAGGGTCCTTGCTGCCGTCCAGAGGCTTTGTGAGGAAAATCAAGGCGACGTGCGCCGCCTCCAAGGAGTGGACGAGGTTTACCGGCTTCGGGTCGGTGACTGGCGAGTAATCTTCTCCTATCAAGACGACCTGACAGTCCTCGTCCACCGCGTCCGTCTCAGAGGTGACGCTTACAAGGAATAGATCTTCCGCCATAGCGTCAACCTTTCCATCCACGGTTATTCACTCCCACCAACTGAGTCCTTGGCGCCGAACGCGATGCCCATGAGCGGCGGAACCGCGCTGTTTGCGGTTTCCGTCCGCTGTAGGCCTGGCGTTAGGCGCCGTAAACGACTGTCTCTCACGTCGAGTCTTCCTCTCGGGCTTCTGAAGGAAGAAATTCAGCAAAGTTGTGCGGTAGTACACCACGCGATCCAAGCGCCAACCGCGACCACGAAGAGATTGACCAGCACCCAGGCTATGTATAGGCGAACCCGGTGCATGATCGGAAAGCGGGCATTGTGGGCGTCAACAGCGTCGTCATACATCTTTGAGGTGGATTGGGTGAGCTTTGTCTCGAGAGCGGTGCGGAACGCGCCAGCGATTCGAGAGTGCCGACGGAAGCGTTCGTAGTGCTTCGCGGAGAGAAGGGCCCCCAAGAGCCCTGTTACTACGAGGGCGATGCCGATCGGTCGGTCGGCGGCGGTGAGGCCGTCGTGAGCAGCGAATCCGAGGAGGGCGGCTGCTATGGCTCCGCATACTGCCGTGGCCCGTTCGCGCAGAGTCTCATGCAGTCGGGCGTGTTCCGCATTCTCTTTGTAGAGCGTCAAGAGAAGATCGTTCGCGTCCACAATTAGCTCCCTTCATACAACGGTGGCGGATCGGCGACGTTAGGATAGGCGCCTAATGCTCTTGCCGCTGAGCGGCGGCCTCAGCCGTCCGCTCGAGCGGCTGTGTTAGGCGCCATCTCAAAACCTTTAATCTTCCGGCGAAGGTCCTTGGTAGACAGAACCTCGTTCTCGTGAAAGACCCACAGGTAAGACATTATAATTGTCCGAGGATCGTGCTCTATACGCCTTCGATTAACTACATCGACTATTTGTTGGGGCAAAGCGAAACGTTGCCCTGTTACCCAGCGAAGTTCCTCATTCGAGTCCGTTAAGGCGAGAACGTTTATGTCGTAAGTGCCTTCCCCTAGTACAATTTCTGGTCGAGTGGAGGGACGCCAGATAAACCAGAAAATTTTACTGACAGATGACTTCGCAGGTACCACTATCGGGTGTGCTATCGCTTCGCTCGTCCAATCGCCAGTCTCAGGATCCCTGACACCATAAGAAGCCCAGTTGAAGAAGTACTTGGAGTCCTCGCCCGGCCTTGATAAAACCACCGCTAGCTGTCGGAGAGTTCCTGAGCTGTTGGTCGTATTGACTGCGGTAACAGGAATGTACATGCCGAAACCACCATCTCTGGGATAGTAGATCTCAAATTGCCGGCCTAAATAAAAGTCGAGAGCGGGTGGAGCCAGCTGTGAATAATACAACGCCGAAAGGGAAACAATGAGGCTCAAACCCGAGAGTATCAATGCGAGTAACTTCGTCAAGTCGCGTGGAGAGTCACCTTTGGGTTCAAGCTTCTCGCTCTCTGCGACTGGCCTTGGTGGTACGGGAGCGTGTTCTCCGGTCGGGGGTTCCTTGTCTGTAGGTTGCTCGTTCATAGGACCCGTCTCCTACGCCTAACCTCTACGTGAGCTCATGCGACACCTCGTGGCGTGCTTCGCGCCAAGAGATCCTCGAACTTGGGAAAAGTGCCTATGTCGTTCATTCTATGAGTCATGGAATTCTACACCTCCTCCGGAGTCAGGTCAAACTGAGGCAATTTGGTCGCATAAGCGTCGAGCGTCGAGCAGGACCTCGGCAGGTATCCTGCACGCCGGTCCCTGTCGGGCCATCTCCTTGAAGCTACGGAGGTTCACGCCCCGAACCTCCGCCTCCGTGAACCTTATCCGGAGGTCATCCGGCCGCTGGAGGACAGGAAGCATTCCTCTCCCGAAGCCGGAGCACCTCTAATATCCTCCATCCTCTCTCTCACAGAAGAGACGGCGGGGGGCGAGTCTGCCATCGCGAAGCCCTCGATGGATCGGACGGGAGATTTCCATCCGCCACCCTCTATAAACGGAAAATCTCCTCCTTATCTGACAGGCAGTCGACTCAAACTATGGCCGGCCGGGCCGTCAACGGCGCCTGGCCTGCGCTTGTAGAGCGCCTCGTGATGGGCCTTCCCTTGCGGACGAGTTGGATCTCGTCCTCCTTCTCGAGGCGGCGCAGGACATGAAGCCTCGCTGCGGCGAGGACAACAACGCTGCCGGGCGTGTTCGTCGGTGGTCTTTCTCCCTCTTGCGGCAGGCATTGACCACGGAAAATGGAACGTTCCCCGGTCTATTCGCACGAAACAGCGTCTCGCGGAGCCTTTCCCGACTCCGTGAGGCATTCCTCGAGGGGGAACGGTTTCGTTCCGACCGTTCAGGAGACGCGACGAACGGGAATGCTCCAGTGAGGACCCTCTGCGCGACATTCCCCCTCCTCACGGGCGTTTCGAGAGGGAAATGGAACGCGGGAGACGGGGAAAGAGGCGGTGAGGGCGGGGAAAAGTAGAGAGAGGATCTATACCTCGAACGTCGCGATCACCGGGGCGTGATCGCTGGTTCCCACGTCCCCAAGGACCTTGCAGGAGGATGCCTTGGCGGCCAGGGTCTCGCGGCGGCCGAATCGTCCGGCAGACGGAAGCCTCCTCAGCGACCTCCCCGCCGGGCAAGGTTCATGGCCAAGGGTGTCAAGCCTGGCGCGGCATGGTAAAGTCTTGCCATGAAACCTGCTTTAGAAGAGGTCGTTCGCCAAGCGTTGGCGTTGGATGAATCAGGTCGCGCCGAGGTGGCCGCGCGGTTGCTCGACAGTCTCGAAGAGGTGGATGCGGAGGCCGAGGACGCGTGGACCGCCGAGCTCGAGCGCCGTGCCATAGACCTGGAGACAGGAGCAGTCCAGGGCGTCTCCTGGGAGGCTCTCCAGGAGCGGCTGATGCGCGGTCGCCGTGGCCCATAGCCCACTGATTTTCCATCCAGAAGCCGCCCGGCCCGGGATTGGTACCAGGAGCGAAGCCTGACCGCTGAAGAGGGTTTTCTCTCCGAGCTGAAGCATGCTGGCGAGCAGGTAGCTTCAGCACCTCATCGTTGGCCCCGCTACAAGGCAAGGACTCGACGCTACGTCTTCAGGGTCTATCCTTACAGTCTCATCTACAGAATAGAGGATGATCTGGTGCGGGTTCTTGCCGTGGCACACGACAGCCGCCGTACCAATTACTGGTTCTCTCGCACAAAGACGGACTGAGAGACCGCCTACACCGCGAACGTCGCGATCACCGGCGCGTGATCGCTCGTCCCCACGTCCGCGAGGACCTTGCAGGAGGATGCCTTGGCGGCCAGGGGCTCGCTCGCCAGGATGAAGTCGATGCGCCAGCCGATGTTCCTCTGGCGCATGTTCCGCCAGGGGGCCCACCAGGTGAAGAGGCCGTCGTTCTCCGGGTCGAGGGCGCGGCCCACGTCCACGAGGCCTTGAGAGAGGATGCCTTCGAAGATCTCCCGCTCCTCGGGCCGCTGGCCGATGACGAACGGCTTGCGCTCCTTGGGATGGACGTCCTGGTCGGTGCGGGTGACGTTCATGTCGCCGCAGAGGACGAGCCGCCGGCCGGCGGCCGCGATCTCGGCGGCATACTGCCGAAGGGCGCGCAGGAAATCCATCTTGGCCGGGAAGTCCTTGCCGCCGTTGGGCACGTAGGCCGAGGCGAAGACGAGGTCGCCGACTCCGGCGGTGACGATGCGCGTCTCGTGGTCGAAGGAGGGATGCTCGAACCGCGGCTCCTCGGGGAAGGTGTCGCGCCGCAACTGGAGGCTGACGCCGGAGTAGCCGCCGGCGCCGTGCCAGTAGCACCAGTAGCCGTTGAGGTTGCAGAGCTCCTCGGCGAGCTGGGAGGGCGCCGCCTTGATCTCCTGCAGGCACACCACGTCCGGCCGGTCGCGCTCCAGCCATTCGAGGAACTGCGCCTGGCGGGCGCGGATGCCGTTGACGTTCCAGGTGGCGACGGTCAGGGCCATGGGGAGAATGATATCCGAGGCGGGGCGCCCCCGAATGACCGCTCCACGAAAGGACAGCAAGGACGGCCAAAGACGGCAAGGACCAGAGAGGGCTCACCCGAGCGACACTTTTGTCCTTGCCATCCTTTGGGTCCTTGGGGTCCTTCATCGCGATTGTCCGTTTCAGCGAGTCCGGTAAAGTAGACCTCATGCGGACCTTCCGGATACTCTTCCTAGCAGCCGCTCTCACCGTCCCGAGCCTTCACGCCCAGTCTCCCGAGCCAGCCGCCTGGGAGCCGCTCTTCCTCGGCTTCGGAACCGAGCCGGAGATGGACTTCGGCGGCCGCACCGTGATGTCTCTCGACAGCCTGATCAGCCGGTCGTTCTCGCGCATCGGCGACGTGGGCGCGCGGCATCCGGGGCTCGCGCCGGTCTGGGAGTTTCCCGCCGGCGCCGCGGTGCTGCTGCTCCAGCACGAGGTGGGCGGCCACGGCGGACGGGCGCGGGAATTCGGTCTGAGCCCCAGCTACTCCTTCGGCTACGACCTCTCCGCGGCCACGGGCACGAGGCGGCCGCCGCGGACGAACGAGGAGAATTCCCTGCTCGCGGCCGGCGGCGTCGAGGCCGATGGGGTGATGGCCCACCGCACGCTGCTCGACCTGCTGCGGCCCGAGGGGGCCGACGGCGCCAAGGTACCGCTGGCGGTGATGGCGAAGCTGGACCTCACCGTCTACGTTGCCAGCATGAAGAACCCGGACCGAGGCCAGAAGCTCGTGGATCAATACCGCGACGGCAACGACATGGCCTATTACCTCTTCTCCCGTCAGGCGCAGCGGCAGAGAGCGGACCCGACCTCGATCTGGAACGGCACCTACAAGGCCGATCTCGACGATCCATTGCTCGGCGGCACGTGGGACGACGCCCGGACGACGGCGCTCTGGAACCTCCTCGATCCCCTCATGGTGGGCGCCGTGGTCAACTACTTCCGCGAGCATGTGCTGGGCGGAGAGGTGCGCGTCCACGCGCCGGTCCTGCGCCTTCGGGACGGCTTGGGTGTGACCATCGGCACCCGCGGCGCGCTGGGACCCCAGGAGGTCTCGCGCTTCCTCGACCTCCACGCCGCCACCCGCCGAGGCGTGCTCACCGTCTACGTGCGCGACCTCGACTCCTCGATCGACCGGACGTACGGCGCCGGAGCAGGCGTTCACGGCCTCGAGCTGCGGGGCGGTCTCGAGCTCGGTCTCGCCGCGGATGCCTGGGACGAGCCCGATTCGCAGGAACGGCGCTCTGGCGGCAGAGGTTGGAACGCGACCGCCGAGGTGGACGCGCACCTCGGCGAGCGCTGGGGCCTGGCGGCGAAGATCGGCTCCAAATCGGACGGCTTCTTTCCTGGCCTGCCGCTGGCGGACGGCGTCTACTTCGGCTTCGGTGTGCGGGCGGCGCTGTAGTCCCTACGGGCACGTCGCGAAGGTCGACGTGTCCAGCACCGGCTGAAACGCCTGGCCCAAGGGATTGACGTAGGTTTCACGGCGGCCCGTCAACGTGTCCTCCACCTGCACCGTCACCCCGACGTTGGTCATTCCGGCGAGGAAGATCCAGTAGCGCTGGTTGACCGGACATCCGTTCAGCACCTTGGCGACCAGCTCGACGTTCGTGAGCCCGAAGAAGGTGAAGTAGCCGGACTCGTCGGTCAGCGGCACCCCCTGAGCGATTCCCTGGCCAATCCCGGGAGCTCTCCACTCCGCCGAAACCCGGAAACGTCCCTGGCGCAGCGACAAGGTGGGATCGCTGACCGTGAGCGCCGAGGTCAAGAGGAGGTCGGGCGGCGAGCAGCCCCCCTCGCAGCAGGCGCCTCCCTCATCCCGGAACTGCTGATAGAGCGTGATGTCGTAGGCGCCGGCGGCCAGGGGGCCGACCGCCTCGTTGAGCACGATCGGGGGCGGGGTGGCGACGCAGTTGCACGCCTGCGTGATCGTGAACCGGATGGAGCCGTTGCCCGCGCCCGGCGGCGCGAAGGCGGTGTCCAGCAAGGCCCCGCAGTTGAACGTGGAGATGGTGAAGTTGACGCTGTCTCCGCCTCGGGGGTGCAGCGGCGAATACGAGAGAGTCTCCGCCTGTAGTCCGCCGAAGCCCACGAAGGCCAGCATTGCGGAAAAGACAACCCGTCGGTCCATTTTGAACCCTCCAGGAGAAAGAAAACCGCATATTGCATTGCAGCATATTTCCTCCGGCGGTGCAAGCCCTCACGAATCTTTGGACGCTCGCCCCTGGACGGCCAGGGTCCACGCTATGCTTTCGCCTCCTGGGAGAGCCCCATGCCCTTTACCGCCGCCGACTGCGAGCGCTGCCGCCGCGATTTCCCTTCCCTCGCGCGGACCCTTGACGGCCGCCCTCTGGCGTTTCTGGACGGACCGGCGGGCACGCAGGTGCCGAACGCCGTCATCGACGCCATCGCCGGCTACTACCGTGCTTCGAACGCCAATACCCACGGCTATTTCCCGACCACACGGGAGACGGACCGCCTGTTACAGGAGACCCGCGAGGTCACGGCGGCCTTCCTGGGGGCGGCGGACTGGCGCTCGGTCTCGTTCGGCCAGAACATGACGACGCTCACCTGGTCGCTGAGCTACGCCCTGGCGCGGGAGATGGTGCCTGGCGACGAGATCGTCATCACGCAGCTCGAGCACGAGGCGAACCGCGGCCCCTGGCTCAATCTCCAGGCGGAGCGCGGGATCGTGGTCCGCGAGGCTGCCATAGGACCGGACGGCCGGCTCGACGCGGACGATCTCGCCCGCCAGATCTCCGAGCGCACGCGGCTGGTGGCCTTCAGCATGGCCTCGAACTCCCTCGGCACCGTCAGCGATGCCGCGCTCGCCCGGCGGCTCTCCAAGGAGGCAGGTGCGTGGCTCCTCCTCGACGCGGTCCATTACGCCGCCCACTTTCCTATCGACGTGACGGCGCTGGACGCGGACTTCCTGCTCTGCTCGGCCTACAAGTTCTACGGCCCGCACGTCGGCATCCTCTACAGCCGTCCCGGCCTGCTGGATCGGCTGCGTACGGACCGCCTGCGCACGCAGGATGAGGAGGCGCCCTACAGGATCGAGATGGGCACCCTCAACCACGCCGCTCTGGTAGGCATGAAGGCGGCGGTCGAGTACATCGCCTCCTGGGGGACGGGAGCGTCCCTGCGCGCACGCATCGCCTCGGCCATGGAGGAGATCTCCGCGTACGAGCACGACCTGGGGGCCTACTATTTCGAAAACGTCCGCGGCATCCCGGGCGTCGCCGTCCATGGGCCGGACTTCTCCGGTCCGCGGGCGCCGACCGTGTCGATCACGGTCGAAGGCGTTGCTCCCGCCGAGGTGGCGCGGGCCCTCAGCGAGAAAGGGCTCAACGTCTGGGCCGGCCACTTCTACGGTCTGAGGCCGCTGGAGATCCTGGGACTGATGGAGAACGGCGGCGTGGTCCGAGCCGGCATCGTCATGTACAACACGCGCGAGGAGGTCGACCGATTGCTGGAAGGAGTGGCGGAGCTGCGAAAACCCTCACTCCCCCAACCCCCTCTCTCCCGCCCCCTCCCTTCCCCCCTCACCGGGAGAGAGGGGGCTTTGAAGGCAGAATGAAAAATTCAGAAGGATGAAGGAGCTCCTTGCCTTCGCCATTCTCGATTCGCCATTCTTCATTTCTTCTTGCTGTTCTCCCTCCTCTCCGGTGAGGGGGCTTTGAAGGCAAAATGAAGAATTCAGAATGATGAAGGAGACTCCTTGCCTTCGCCATTCTTCGTTTTCTTCTTGCTGTTCTCCCTCCTCTCCCGGTGAGGGGGGATGGGAGGGGGCGGGAGAGGAGGGCCGGGGAGGTGAGGGCCTACCGCGGCAGATCCACGCCCTGCGCGCCGGGGGCCAGCGCGATCGACTGCGGCAGATGGCGCCCTTCGAGCCAGACGATCTTCTGGGCTTCGAGCTCGCTCCCCAGCTTCTTTACCGCCGCGTTCAGCTTGAAGACGGTCGAGATGTCTTCGGCTGCTCCCCACCGCTTCGCCGTGGCGGTGTTCGGCCCGTAGAGGCTCCAGACGAAGAGAGGCACGTGGATCGACTCGAGATAGCGCCGCACCGTGGCAGGGTCGTAGCGGCTGGCGTCCTCGTCGTCGCGGCCCAGCACCAGCACGACGGCCCGGCGGTAATTCTCCGCAGCGGCCTGAAGTCCGGCGACGGCAACGGCGTCAGCCACCCGGCGCTTCTGTCCCTCGGACTCGGCCGGCACGCGAATGCTCGTCAGATACCAGAAAAGGCCGCCGTCCGCGTACTTGAGCTCCTGCGACATGTCGAACAGCTCGGCCGGCACCCGCGAGCTCCGGTAGGGACTGCTCGAGAGCGAGAGGAAGCGGATCTTGTCCTCCTTGCCGAGCCGCATCTCGTGGCGGAGGCCGCGGATGCGGTCCTCGTTGCCGAGCCGCGCTTCGTTGCGAAAGCTGAGACCGGCTGACCGCCGGCCTCCGGGGAAGAGCTTCTCCAGGATCTCGGTCCCTCCCGGAAGACGCACGAGGATGACCTTGCCCGGCCCGTCCTCGACGGCGGCCACCGGCAGCGGCTGGCCGGCGTCGGCGAACCAGCCTTGCAGACCTTCAGGCGGCGGCAGCGATGCTCCCTGATGCACCCGCACCGGTACTGCGGTCAGCTCGGAGGAGACCTCGCTGCCGTATTCGCCGCCATAGACCACGTCCTTGCGGGCCAGCAGGCCGGGGGGGAACCAAAGCTCGGCGGTGAGGATGTGGAGGACCTTCAAATCGCGTGGCGGCAGCGCGGCGTGCCCCTGCTCGTCCACCAGCAGCGGCTGGCCGTCGAGAGTGAGGCCGATCGAAGCCGGCTTGACGCCGCTGACGCTCTGCCAGGTGAGGACCGCAGCCTTCGGCGCGCCGTCCACCCCGTTCTCCAGCACGATGTCCACCTCGGCCGGCGGCCGCGGCAGATTCAACCATTGGGTGACGCGGGCGATTTCCTTGCCTTCGGCGTCCAGGCCATGAGCGGTGAGCTCGCGCGGGCGAAGGTCCGGCCCCAGATTGACACGGGCCACCCAAGGCGGGCTCTCGATGCGGCCGGCCGGCGCGCCGTCGAGCGTCAGCTCCACGGCCGTCACCTGTCCGCCGACCGTGACCTCGATGGGATAGACGCCCGAGATGAGACCGAGGAGCAAGGTGACGAAGGCGATCAATGGGGCTGTCCAATCCGCGTCAGGTTCGCGCTGCTGATTATGCGCGCTTTCCTGCCGCGGCGCTTCAGACGACGAGCGAGATCAGCAGGTAGGCCACGGCGGCGATCGCCGCCGAGATCGGGATGGTCAGGATCCAGGCCCACAGGATGCGTCCGGCGACGCCCCACTTCACGGCCGAGATCCGGCGGGTGGAGCCCACGCCGACGATGGCTCCCGTAATGGTGTGGGTGGTGGAGACCGGAATTCCTCCCAGGGTCGCGCCGACCAGGGTGATGGCCCCGGCGGTCTCGGCGCAGAAGCCGCCGATCGGCTGCAGCTTGGTGATCTTCGTGCCCATCGTCTTGACGATGCGCCAGCCGCCGAACAGGGTACCCAGGGCGATGGCCGCGTGGCTCAGTAGGATGACCCACAGCGGCACCTTGAACTCCGCCAGGAACCCCGAGGCGACCAGCAGGCCGGTGATGATGCCCATCGTCTTCTGGGCGTCGTTGCCGCCGTGGCCGAGGCTGTAGGCGGCGGCCGAGAGGAGCTGCAGGCCGCGGAAGCGGCGGTCGACCCGCGAAGGCCGCCAGCCGCGGACGATCCAGGTCACCAGGACCATCAGCAGGAAGGCCAGGACCATGCCGATCAAAGGCGCGAGGACGATGAACAGCAGCGTCTTCGTCCAGCCCGCGGCGAGGATGGCGCCGAAGCCCGCCTTGGCCACCGCCGCGCCGGCGTAACCGCCGATCAGCGCGTGCGAGGAGGAGACCGGCAGGCCGTAGTACCAGGTGATGAGGTTCCAGGCGATCGCCCCGAGCAGGCCGGCCACGATCACCTCCTGGGTGACCACCGAGAGGTCGATCATCCCCTTGCCGATGGTCTTCGCGACACCGGTGCCGAGGACGAACGCGGCCACGAAGTTGAAGAACGCCGCCCAGGCGACGGCCTTGTGGGGAGAGAGGACGCGCGTCGAGACGACGGTGGCGATGGAGTTCGCCGCGTCGTGGAAGCCGTTCAGGAAATCGAACGTGAGAGCGACGAGGATGACCAGGACGACGATGGCGGTGGCGGCGGTCAAGGGCGCCCCCTCAGGCGTTCTTGACGAGGACGTTGCCGACGATGTGGGTGTAGTCCTTGCACTGGTCGCAGGCGTTCTCCAGCCCGTCGTAGATCTCCTTCCACTTCAGGATCTCCAGGGGATCGCGGCCGTTGGCCTTGAACAGGTCGGTGATGACCGTGTTGTAGAGGAGGTCCGCGCGGTTCTCCAGATCGGAAACCCGAACGATGGCCTGGTGGATCTGCGGCTGGTTGGAGAGGTTCCAGATCAGCTCGGTGATGCGCTCGATCTCGGTCGCCATCTCGACGAGGATGTCGGCGAACTGTCGCAGCCCCTCGGGGGAGGCGCCGAGCTCGAAGTTGAGGAGCTGCTGGGCCACCCCTTCGACGAAGTCGAGGATGTCGTCGAGGTCGGTGGCGAGAGAGCGGATGTCCTCGCGGTCGAAGGGAGTGATGAAGCTGGAGTTCAGGGCGTCGAAGATCTGCCGCGTGATGGTGTCGCCCTCGTGCTCGCAGGCGCGAAGCTGGGCCATCTTGACCCGCCGCGTCTCGAGGTCGGCCAGATGGGCGAGCTCCGCGAAATGGCGGGTGGCAAGGACGAGATTGGCCGTGTCCTTGTCGAACAGCTCATGAAACCGCTCCTCCTTCGGCATGAACCATCGGATGAGGGCATCGAGCTTCGCCATTCAGCTCCCTCCCTGGAAGCAATATGACAGGGGCGTGGCAGTCCTGTTACAGCGCCGGGCAGGGCAGATCGTAGCACCGCCGGACGGAATCCAGGAAGGACTCGCCTAGACGAGCAGCCGATCGACCGGAACCGCCCAGATATTGGCGTCCAACCGCCGCAGAGCCGTACCCGTGTAGGCGATCAGTCCGCCGCGCCAGGAGAAACCCAGGGCTTCCCCGACCTCGCGCAGAGCACGCCAGGCCGAAGCGCCGAGCTGCGAGCCCGCCTTAGCTTCGATGCCCCAGACACCGTGCGGCGTGGTCACCAACAAGTCTACCTCCAGGCCGGAGCGGGTGCGGTAGAAGGCGAGGTCCGCCGGCAGCTCCGCGGTCTTCACCCACTTGTGGACCTCGGTGACCACGAGGGTCTCGAACATCGGGCCCGTGACCGGCCCCTGGAAACGGGTCAGGTGGCGCCAGAGTCCAAGGTCGATCCAGTAGACCTTGGGTGTCTTGACCACGGCGCTGGTGAGGTTCGTGGAGTAAGGCTGCATCAGGAACGCCTGGTAGGAGAGCCGAAGGTATTCGAGATAGCGCCGGCTGGTGGTAGGCGAAAGACCGGCATCCCGAGCAAGGTCTGCGTAGGCAAGCAGGTGGCCCGAGCGCAACGCGGCGAGCTGCTGGAAACGCCGAAACGGCATCAGGTCGTCCATTCGAGTCAGGTCCCCAAGGTCCCGCTCGAGGTAGGTGGCCTCATAGGACTGGAGCCACTTGGTGCGCTCGGCGTCCGGCAAGGGCAGCAGCGCCGGCATGCCGCCCCAGCGCTGGAGATGATCGACGGCCGCCGCGGCCCGGGACGCCAGCTCGCCGATGCGCACCGCCGGCAGCGAGGCCAGGACTTCGTCCGCGCTCCCAGGCTCCCGGAGAAGACGGTCCAGGAGCGGAACGGCCGGGTCGGAGTCGCCCTCGTGAGCCAGCTCGCTCGCCATCAGAGGCCACAGCTCGTAGACGAAGGCGCGGCCCGCCAGCGTCTCGCGGACGCGCTGAAGCATGAGGATCTGGGATGAGCCGAGCAGCACTGTGCGAGTGATCTGCCCGGCGTCGAAGGCAAACTTGACCTTGTCGAAAAGGCTCGGTTCCTTCTGGGCCTCGTCCAGGATCGCCGGTCCGATGGTGGCGGTCCAGGCATCGGCGCGGAGCTCACGGAGGGCCTCCCGCTGCTCCGGCGCATCCAGGTTAAAGTAGGCCAGATCGGAGTAGACCGCACGCGCCAGCGTCGTCTTGCCCGTCTGCCGTGCGCCGGTCAGCAGGATCAGACGAGGACTTGAGAGCGGCCCCAACTGCCGCTCCAGAAACCGGAAACGCTGTAAATCCGTTCTCACCGCGGACGATTTTACAGGAAATTCGTCCGCGGTCGCCCATCTTGGCGTCCCCGGCTGGCCGTGCGCCTTGGGTACTTTGGTGACGTGAAGCATCTCGGAGACGTCTTCCTGACGGCGGTCGGCAACGTCGCGAAGGCCCGCGGAATGACGCAGATCGCACAGGCCACAGGCCTTGGACGCGAGAGCCTGTACAAGGCTTTGGCGCCTGGCACAAGGCCAAAGTACGATACCGTTCTGAAGGTTCTTCGGAGCCTGGGAGTCCGGCTCGCAGTGAGCGCATAGGCAACAAGTCACCGGTCCTCAAAATCTTCTCCGGCAATGGCCTCGAAGGCGTCCTTCGGACGGCCAGGACCGTAGGCCTTCATGGCTTCCCGGCGCTTGAGCTCCCGCAGGCGTGCGCGATCCGCTTCGATCTTCCTTTGGATGGCCTCGCGCAGATACTCACTGCGGCTCCGGTAGCTCAGAGCGGAGCATGCTTGGTCGATGAATTCGAGATCTGCCTTGGATAACTGTATCTTGAGCGGTACCATGGTTAGGGTCCTCCTTTTGGGTCCTGGTGCCGTTGGCACGTCAACCTCGACTCAGCTCCAACCCCGTCGCCAACACCGTCGGCGCCCCGATCATCCCGTCCAGGGGATGGAACGTCAGGTCTCTCCCTACTCCCGCGATCCCTTTGAGGAAGGCGCCAATGCCGCCGCAGAGCCAGGCTCCTGCCACGGGCGCGCTGGCGCGGCCGGCTTGGACGGCGAAGCCGCAAACGGGTAGAGAGAAGCGGTCCGCCGCGAGATCGAAGCGGCCGGAGCCGGTGACGTCGATGAGGTAATAGCCCTGGGCGATGGCCCCCAGCAGGCTCGCGACGGAAATCCGCGGCTCGGGCTTGAGATAGAAATGGGTCGGGCCGATCGCCGGCAGATCGCGCCAGCCGGCGCGCCGGGTGCAGCCGGATGGCTCGCCCTCCGCCGCTCCTTCCTGCCACCAGGCGAGCAGGGGCTGGCGGAACAATCCCTCCTCGACGAGAACCACCTCGCGCGTGGGCACGCCTTCGCCGTCCACCGGCGACTCGAAGGGACCGCCGGGAAAGCGGCCGTTGTCGATCAGCGTGACGTGATCGCTGCCGAAACGGCCGCGCGCTCCGAGGAGACGCGCGCCGGGGCCGGGACCCACGAGGAGCGGCAGCAGGCCGGCCAGGAGGTGAGCCGCGACGACGGGCGCCAGCAGGATCTCGCCGGTGTCCCGCTCCGGCGGCGCGCCTGCGGCGGAGACGGCGAGGCGGTCGGCGAGACGGCGGGCGAGCGCCGTGGGATGAAAGCGCCGGGGCTCGCGGGCCGCGACGTAGAGAGAGGCCGTGGCCGCCGGGCTCCCGGGGCCGGCGGCTTCGATGTAGAAGGTCGAGATCCGGTTGCGCGTGCTCGCCCGCAGGCCGCGGCTGTTGGCCAGCTCGGCTTCGCTCGAGCCGTCCTCCAGAACGGCGCGCAGCACTCGCGCCCCGGGCAGCTCCGCCGCCAGTTGCCGGCCGAGGCTCTCGAGGAGCTTCAGCCCCTCGCGCTCGCCGATCAGCGGCGTATCGAAATCGGAAGGTGCCGTCCACGCCGGCACCGGCGCGGGCTCAGGCAGCTCCAGGGATTGCCCGGCGACCGGCTCGGGCCAGGCGATTTCCGGCACCGCATCGCCGGTGGCAGCGGCGAAGAAAGAGCCCCGTCGGTTGCCGGCGCGCACCGCCCAGGCCCGCTCCTGGCTGATGGCGGAGACTTCCGTGACCTGCGTGCGCTCCAGCCGCCGGGAGCGTCCCCGTTTGAGGTAGATCTCGGCGTCCGTCAAGTGGCGCCGGAGGAGCGAGCGCAGGATCTCGTCGAGCAGCGGCGCCTGGCTCATGGCGCGATCTCCACGCCTTCCAGCCGCAGCGCCGGAGCAGTGGCCCACACCGGCAGCTTCTGGCCTCCCTTGGCGCACCAGCCGGCGCCGGCCGGCCTGGCGTCGCTCCCCACCGCGACCACTCGTGTCAGCAGGTCCGCCACCCGGCCGCGCAGGACGCACGGCCCGACGGTGCCGGCGAGCGCGCCGCGCCGGAAGCGGCGTGCATACGGCAGGTGGAGGACGAACTCACCCGAGAGGGGATCGAGCGCGCCGCGGCTGGCCTCGGGCAGGAAGAGCCCTTCGTCCGAGCCGGCGAGCAGGTCCTCCTCCCGCGCCTCCCCGGGCAGGATCTCGAGATGGCTGGAGCGCGGCCCCGGCGGCAGATGGCGGGTGCCGCGCCGCCCCGCTCCTGGCAGGAGCACCGGCGAGGTGCGAGCCCATAGGGCGTCGGCGAGCGGCTGCTCGACGATGCCGCCGCGCAGGAGCCAGCGGCGCGCCACGGGCATGCCCTCGTCGTCGGTCGTGCGCCGCACGCCTTCAGGCGCCGCTGCGGGATCGTCCAGCACGTCCAGGCAGGGTGCCGCCATGGCGACTCCTACAGCCGACTCGGGATTCCCTCCCTGCGCGAGGGTATCGGCCTCCAGGGCATGCGCCACGGCCTCGTGCAAGAGCACGGCGACCGCGGCCGGCCCCAACACGGCGGCACCGCGGAACGGCGCCGGCGGGTGCGCCTGGCGGGCGCGGAACAGGGCCACCACGGCGGCGGCGATGCCCTCGGCGGCGCCGGCGTCCAGCCGCGGCAGGAGCGCGCCGTAGCGGCCCCAGGTGGACTCCGCCGAGCAACTGTAGAAGGTCTCGCTCTCCGCCGCGGGCACCAGCCGGGGACCGACCACCTGCACCCAGCGCCGGTGCCGGCGCACGGCGACATGCAGGGGAAACCCCACGTGATGCGCCCGCACGGCCCGCGACAGCGTCGCCGGGAAGTCGAGCATCTCGGGAGCTGACACGGCTCCGGGCGGTGCCATCTCCAAAGCCGGTTCCGGGTAAGTGGCGGAGGGGATCGCGCGGGCGGCCTGGCGCAGCGCCTCGGCGAAGGGCTTCGCCTCGATCGCGTCGCGCGACGCGAGCCACGTGCGGCCGTCGCGCGCAAGGCGGACGGCGAAGCCCTCCTCGCGCCACACCCGCAGCCCCGCGGTGCCTTCCGGCGCGACCTCCACCTCTTCCCGCCGCTCGAAGAAGGCGTCCACCACGTCCTCGGGCCGCTCGGCGATCTGCGACAGGGTGCGAGCGACCGCGGCGGTGTCGAGCTTCGAGAACGGCATGGAAGGCGGATTGTATCTTGGGGGTCTTGGGTCTTGAGGTCCTGGGGTCCTGGGCTCCCAAGACCCAAGACTTCAAGACCCAAGACTTCTTCGGTCTTGCGATAAGATCCGCCGCCATGGCCCAGGCCCGAGCGGAAGGGATCGAGGAGCTGAAGCGACGCCTTGAAGCTGCCGAGCTGGGCGGCGGCAGCGAGCGCATCGAGAAACAGCACGCGGCGGGCAAGCTGACCGCCCGCGAGCGCATCGAGCTGCTGCTCGACGCCGCCTCCTTCGTGGAGATCGACGCGCTCGTCATCCATCGCTGCCGGGACTTCGGCATGGAGCAGTCCGCCATCCCCGGCGACGGCGTCGTCTGCGGCTATGGCACGGTGGACGGCCGGCTGGTCTACGTCTTCGCCCAGGACTTCACCGTCTTCGGCGGCTCGCTCTCGGAGACCAACGCCGCGAAGATCTGCAAGGTGATGGACCTCGCGGTCGAGAACGGCGCGCCGATCATCGGCCTCAACGACTCGGGAGGTGCCCGCATTCAGGAGGGGGTCGCCTCCCTCGGCGGCTACGCCGACATCTTTCTGCGCAACACGCTCGCCTCGGGCGTCGTGCCGCAGATCAGCGCCATCCTGGGGCCATGCGCGGGCGGCGCCGTCTACTCACCGGCCATCACCGACTTCATCTTCATGGTCGAAGAGACCAGCTACATGTTCGTGACCGGGCCGGACGTCATCAAGACCGTGACGCACGAAGAGGTCAGCAAGGAGGAGCTCGGCGGGGCCTCGACCCACGCGGCGAGGAGCGGCGTCTGCCACTTCACGGTGCCCAACGACGCCGCCTGCCTCGCCGCCATCCGCGAGCTGCTCTCCTATCTCCCCAGCAACAACCTCGACGATCCGCCGCCGGCGGACGGCGACGACGATCCCAACCGCGAGTCCGAGACGCTCAACGCGCTGGTGCCCGAGGATCCGAACAAGCCGTACGACATCAAGCAGCTCATCGCCGCCGTGGTGGACGACGGCAAGTTCTTCGAGGTCCACGCCCAGTACGCCCGCAACATCGTGGTGGGTTTCGCCCGCATCGGCGGCAAGAGCGTAGGAATCGTGGCCAACCAGCCGGCGTACCTGGCCGGCGTGCTGGACATCGACGCTTCGCTCAAGGGAGCGCGGTTCGTGCGCTTCTGCGACGCGTTCAACATCCCGCTCGTCACCTTCGAGGACGTCCCGGGCTTCCTCCCCGGCACCGCGCAGGAGTACGGCGGCATCATCAAACACGGGGCAAAGCTCCTCTACGCCTTCGCCGAGGCGACCGTGCCAAAGATCACGGTGATCACCCGCAAGGCCTACGGCGGCGCCTACTGCGTGATGGCCAGCAAGCACCTGCGCACGGACGTCAACTTCGCCTACCCGACGGCGGAGATCGCGGTGATGGGGCCCGAGGGAGCGGTCAACATCCTCTACCGGCGGGAGCTGGAGGAGGCCGGCGCGGACGCGCCGCGAGCGCGGGCGGAGAAGGTGGCGGAGTACCGGGCCAAGTTCTCGAATCCCTATATCGCCGCCGAACGTGGCTTCGTGGACGCGATCATCGAGCCGCGCCGCACCCGGCCCGAGATCGTGCGCGCTCTGCGGCAGCTCGGAGCCAAGCGGGCGAGCATGCCGGCGAAGAAGCACGGCAATATTCCGTTGT